>LN899550.1_pt2 | contig 2025 bp, 3 predicted proteins | sample 1252501 | NCBI scaffold set LN899544.1 | reverse complement strand
GGCGAAGATGTAACGGGGCTCAAGCCACGAGCCGAAGCTTTGGGTGTGCATTTATGCACGCGGTAGCGGAGCGTTCTGTGATATAGAACGCTGCCTCTTCTATCCTTCGGGATAGCGGAGGCAATGTTCTGACTGTGAAGCCGGGCTGTAAGGCATCCGGTGGAGTGATCAGAAGCGAGAATGTTGACATGAGTAGCGACAAACAGGGTGAGAGACCCTGTCGCCGAAAGTCCAAGGGTTCCTGCTTAAAGCTAATCTGAGCAGGGTAAGCCGGCCCCTAAGGCGAGGCCGAAAGGCGTAGTCGATGGGAACCAGGTTAATATTCCTGGGCCAGGAGATGGTGACGGATCGCAGAGCTAGTTCTTCCTTATCGGATTGGAAGGGCTGGTGAGCGGTTCCTGGAAATAGCCCTCCACAAGACCGTACCCTAAACCGACACAGGTGGACTGGTAGAGAATACCAAGGCGCTTGAGAGAACCACATTTAAGGAACTCGGCAAAATACCTCCGTAAGTTCGCGAGAAGGAGGCCCGGTTGCTGCGCAAGCAGTGGCTGGGGGCACAAACCAGGGGGTGGCGACTGTTTACTAAAAACACAGGGCTCTGCGAAGCCGTAAGGCGACGTATAGGGTCTGACGCCTGCCCGGTGCCGGAAGGTTAAAAGGAGAGGTGCAAGCCTTGAATTGAAGCCCCGGTAAACGGCGGCCGTAACTATAACGGTCCTAAGGTAGCGAAATTCCTTGTCGGGTAAGTTCCGACCTGCACGAATGGCGTAACGACTTCCCCGCTGTCTCAAATGTGGACTCAGCGAAATTGAATTGTCTGTGAAGATGCAGACTTCCCGCGGTTAGACGGAAAGACCCCATGCACCTTTACTATAGCTTCGCACTGGCATCAGGATTGTGATGTGCAGGATAGGTGGTAGGCATTGAAACCGGGACGCCAGTTCCGGTGGAGCCATCCTTGAGATACCACCCTTCGCACTCTTGATGTCTAACCGCGGCCCGTTATCCGGGTCCGGGACCCTGCGTGGTGGGTAGTTTGACTGGGGCGGTCGCCTCCCAAAGAGTAACGGAGGCGCGCGAAGGTTGGCTCAGAGCGGTCGGAAATCGCTCGTTGAGTGCAATGGCAGAAGCCAGCCTGACTGCAAGACTGACAAGTCGAGCAGAGACGAAAGTCGGCCATAGTGATCCGGTGGTCCCGAGTGGAAGGGCCATCGCTCAACGGATAAAAGGTACGCTGGGGATAACAGGCTGATGATGCCCAAGAGTCCATATCGACGGCATCGTTTGGCACCTCGATGTCGGCTCATCTCATCCTGGGGCTGGAGCAGGTCCCAAGGGTATGGCTGTTCGCCATTTAAAGAGGTACGTGAGCTGGGTTTAGAACGTCGTGAGACAGTTCGGTCCCTATCTGCCGTGGGTGTAGGATACTTGAGAGGAGTTGCCCCTAGTACGAGAGGACCGGGGTGAACGTTCCACTGGTGGACCAGTTGTCGTGCCAACGGCAGTGCTGGGTAGCTATGAACGGACAGGATAAACGCTGAAGGCATCTAAGCGTGAAGCCCCCCTCAAAACAAGGTATCCCTTGAGAGCCGTGGAAGACCACCACGTCGATAGGCCGGAGATGTAAGCGCAGCAATGCGTTCAGTTGACCGGTACTAATGGCTCGATTGGCTTGATTTGATCCGGAAGAAGACAGACCTCGTCTTCCTCCAAAAGCATCCTTGGACAACCAGATCCCGCAGGGGATAACGCCGATCTCGCTTCTTTTCCGGTCTGGTGGCCAAAGCACGAGCAAAACACCCGATCCCATCCCGAACTCGGCCGTTAAGTGCCGTCGCGCCAATGGTACTGCGTCAATAGACGTGGGAGAGTAGGTCACCGCCAGACCTGAAAAGCAGCGAGACATCTCTCGAAACGATAACGCGCCAACACAAAGCGCAAATGGCGCGGGGTAGAGCAGCCCGGTAGCTCGTCAGGCTCATAACCTGAAGGCCGCAGGTTCAAATCCTGCCCCCGCAACCA
>LN899546.1_pt1 | contig 2300 bp, 3 predicted proteins | sample 1252501 | NCBI scaffold set LN899544.1 | reverse complement strand
CTTGTCGGAGTCATAGCCGCGATCGGCCAGCAGGATGCAAGGCTCCGGCAGGTTGTCGTCCATGACCAGATCAAAGCCCAGGTAGTCCGATGTCTGGCCCGGCGTGATGTCCGACCTCATTGGCAGCCCGGCAGCATTGACGCGCAGGTGGACCTTGGTCGTGAAACCACCTCTTGAACGGCCAAAACCCTGTCTTGGAGTCCCCCTTTTGCGCCCGCTGCCTGATGATGGGCGCGGATCACGGTGCTGTCGATCATCTGGAGCGCATCCGGCACGATCCGACTTTCGTTCAGCGCTTCGAGGATCTGCTCCCACAACCCCGCCAGGGTCCAGCGCCGGAACTGGCGGTAGACACTGGACCACTTCCCGAACTCTTCTGGGAGGTCGCGCCAAGGAGAGCCGGTCCGCGCGATCCAGAAAATCCCATCAAGAACAAGGCGGTGATTTGCGGGCTTGCGCCCGTTCGGGGCGCGCACGGCCAGAATGAAGCGCTCATGAAACGCCCATTCCTCGTCCGACATCAGGTCTCGTGCCAAGCTGGTCTCCATTGCAGGTACCAGCTTGAATCACGATCAGGCCACCCTGTGAATCCCTTTTGTCAACACCACCTAGGCTATTACGGCACCTTCCTGTCGACCATCGGCGGCATCATTGTCGCGGATTTGCGAGCTGCAGCCCCGCCTTTCGTCGATTTGGTCGGATGGGGGCCGCGGCCAGACGAAGCCGCCTTCCGCGCCGCGATCTGGGAGGCTTCCAGGCGCGACATCGCGAAACTCCTGAGCAAAATGTTGCCAGCTGCCGCATCCGCAGGCAGCAGCACCAGCCCCGGCGGACCAGCCGCGCTTCGGCCGGCGCGGCACCTTCACGATGCAAATATACATAATATCCTGCTTTCTCCGGTTAAATATCGCGATGCAACAATCAAAATCGACATAATCGCCGCCCTGCCCTTTTGCGCTGTCATTGAAATTTCAAGGAGATTGCCGCGAAGCGTTATTGACGCTTCTTCTGTCAGGCTCTATTCGTCCGTCCAACGAAAAGCCCTGAGGGCTGCCCTTCAAGCGAGCCCGGCAGGGGCAGGTCGGCTTCATGGTCGCGCGGTTTTGTTTGCGCGCCATATTGTTTATTTCCCATGTAATCGCTAGAGGTGAAGTTCTTATCTCTGTCTGGGGGCAAGGTTATGCACTCGATCGTGCTTGTGCAGAGTGGACTGAAAGAGGCCATCGACGAATTGATCCGGATGGATTCAGTAACATGCGTTGAAATCAATGGCGCAGAGGCGGGCGAGTTCCTGCCACTTGCGCAACAGCCTTTGGCAATTTCCCGAAAAAAGACCACAAGCAGGAAAGCCATTAGACTGCCCGTCCAGATGGGCGGAAAAAGCGGGGCTGACAGATTGATGCGACCGAGCAGGGATTCAGATCAGACGGGATCCGGGCAAGGCCAGGGCATATTGGCCGAAATTAATTCACATTCTGGAAGCTGGCCTTCCCTGCCAACCAATTGCACCCAAGTATAAATCGGATATCCGAGCATGACCGTGAACAAGCAGACTGCACCCGAAGCGACGCGAGACCAATGCCGTTCGGAACCCGCGTCTTCGCCAGCAAGCCTTGCGGGCTCGAGCATGGCCTCTCGTATATTGGACAATCCCACCGACAGGTCGCTCATATCGCGGTTTTCCCTGGAATCGGGTGTCGCCAGGACATGCGAGGATCTGATCTCGCTTCAAATCGAGGCTGGGAGGATCATTCAGAGCGCCCTCCTCACCCTCGCGGAAATGGACGAAAACATCAGAGTGTCGAAACTATTCCCTGGCATGCGCGCGAAAAGCCTGCAGGCTCCAGGCATGAAGATCGTCGCCGAGGTATGGAAGGCGGTCGCGGATGGCAAACCGATTCCCATTCCCCGCGCCAGCATAACCAGGGATGATGCGAAGGCCTATTGGATCCTCAAATCGCCAGATCTCAGGATCATCCCCTACAATACGCAAGAACGATCAGAAATTGGCTTCCTTCAGGAGGCCGGGCTGGATCCGGGGATGCTCAACGAGGTGGTCGCGCAGTTCCTGACCCCTGGCACGACATGGACGGATGCTCTGCAGTGGGCTGATTTTTCCACGCCGACAGCACAGAAAACTGTAGAAAGCATCGAATCTTTCTGTGGCTATCAGGATCGCTGCCTTGCCGAAGGCAGCCTGATATTCCGGGATCCTTTCACGGGTAGCCCATTGCACCCGATCGACAGCTGCCTTCTGTTCGGCAGAAGCTGCTATCTATATCAAGGCCGACACCCGATGT
>LN899544.1_pt5 | contig 2564 bp, 5 predicted proteins | sample 1252501 | NCBI scaffold set LN899544.1 | reverse complement strand
TGCCAAAAACAAGGCCGAGACGGTGATGGTCAGCTCAAACGAGATCGTGGGCGCGGCCAAGACGATTACGGTTGGCGGCGGCTATCAGCTTAGTGTGCAAGGTATCCGAAATGAATCGGTGCTGCTTGGCGCCTATGAGGAGGTAGGTCAAAATAAGGTTGTTGTGGTCGGAAAGCGTTTCGAACTGGTCTGCGGTAAAAGCAAGCTGCAGATGAACGAGGACGGCAAGATCGTTCTGCAAGGAGTGGATCTACAGATCGAAGGCTCGGACCGTATCACCGCCAAGGGTGATCACATCGACCTGCCCCAAGGACGGCCATGAGCTATCTTAACGGTATCTTCCTTGAGAAAGAGAATGCCCGCCGCGCCTTGCGCGATGGTATGCGCGATGCATTCTTCGCCGAAATAGGTTTGCCGCGCCTGACTGATCCCATGCGCATTGACGCCACCTCCGAGGTGCAGCATGCGAAGGTGCTGGAACTGATTGGTATTGCTCGCACATTACATGGCGATGAAGTCTCTGGCCTGGATATGCTGGAAAGCACGCTCCGGCAGCTTGCGGTTGGGCTGCCAGACTTGCCTATTGGATGCCCCAATCAGTTATCCCTTGATATGGTTTCGGCCGAGGGCATGCAGCGGAGCAATTTCGACATGACTTGGGCCGGCTGGTTCGATGGCTGAGGCAGATACGCCTCCCCTTCAAGGCGGCACGGTTCAGGCGCGACTTAGCGGGCCGCAGTCGGCGCTGGTCCCGGATGTGACCGACACCAGCTATCAGGCTCAGGCGGCGGCGCTTGGTGAATATGCCCAGAACGCCTTCAACGAGGTGTTGGCGCAATACCGTTTTCTAGGGTTGCTTGCGGGCATCCGCGGCCCGAGCGACGGCCCTGAAGACGTTGAGGCGGCCCGAGCCGCCGTCATGGAGGCTCTGGAAGAGGTCTTGCGCGCCGGTCCCCTGTCGCAGCAGGTCGATAGCGGCTGGAAGGCCGTGCAACAGAAACGTGATGCACTACGCGAACGGGTTTTTGCCGGCCTACGGTCGGGTGGCAATATCGATGGGCTTATGGCGGCCGAGGGCCTTCTGGGCCAGATCGTCGGCGGCCATCCGCATAACCAGTCCGAGACCTGGCATGAGCAGGTTGCGGGTGGCGCATATCGTTTGAATTATCAATCGCAGCTTACACATGTTCCGGCCGATCTGCGCGGCGATTTTGACGCTTTGATCGCCGCACAGGAGCAGCTTTCCCGGCTGGAGGATGCGCGCCGAGCCCAGAGCCGTGCAGCGGTTGTGAGCTTCTTCACCCGCATCTGGGACGGTGTGCGGAAATATTACGAAGAAAACATGGCGTTGATCCGCAATGGCCAATGGCTGCTTGCGACGGGGCGGATTGCTGTCGATGCCGCGATCTTCGCTGCCGAAGAGGTCGTGGTCGCAGGCATCGTTACCGCAATCATCGGCGTCACCGGGGGCTTGGCCGCAGGAATGGCCATTGTATTGCGCAGTGCAGTGCGGGGCATGCTGAGCGTGGTGCGTACCGGAACCCGGGTTGTCCGCAATATCCGTGCGAACTACGTCTTCCGTATCGAACTGCGCAAGGTCGAGCCGGGCGTGCTCTACTCGAACCCGATCCCATTCAATGTGACGGTGGGTCGTAAGCTCAACTATGAAAAGGTTATAGATGTCGAGAAGGATCTGACTCCGAACGAGCGACGCGCAGTCGGTGAAGGTGGGCAAGGCTCGCTTGAGCCGGATGCGGATGCGCCGGAGGCGGGGGCGAGGAGCGCTAATCCTGACAATCCACCATCTTACCTCCACCCGCGGGAGGGGCAGCCGCCGCGAAGCAATGATGAACTGGCCCCGGGCGGTCGCGTGCCGTATGACAAGAACAACCCGGCCGCATTCCAGAACTGGTGGGATGATCTGAGCCCTCAAGAGCTAGGGCAGCTATCAAAGGACAAGGCGTTGTGGAAAACCATCGAGAACAGGATCAGGAACGGCGGTGGTGAACACGAGTGGCTTAAGGTCAGCCAGCAGCTTGAACATAAACGGCTTGGCTTCTCGATGAAAGAAATTTAGGATTGGGTGACTGCGACGCGGAACGCCGAAGGGCCTTTACCCCAACCGACCGCACAGGGCGATATACGCTGGCGACACTCATCCACCACGGGACGCGGCGCTGGCCCCGGATCTACGACAATGCATAAAGCGCTTGATAACCTTTACGGTCCACCGCCACCGGGAAGCAGACAGGAACTTCTACGTCGGATGGGGTATTTTGCGAACCATTATCTGGATGGCGGCATCGAAAGCCTGCCTTCGGGTTTACGTGACGCGATCATCAATGCAGGAGGGGGGTAATGACCCTACTGGAAGACTGGCTTGCTTACCTTGAAGAACCGGATCTGTTTGATCAACATCATTTCGAGGGTTTGGCACTGGAGTTGCAAACCGCGGAGAATCTGAACACAGCCTTTTTCAGTTTACCCGGGGGGGGAGGGGCTTGTTCAGAGAATCATTGATATTAGACGGCAAGCTGATTTTAATGGAACGTACCTTCTTGCAA
>LN899550.1_pt1 | contig 3740 bp, 5 predicted proteins | sample 1252501 | NCBI scaffold set LN899544.1 | reverse complement strand
TGCCAGGTCATCTGGCGAACCCCATAGAACGGCGTGTCGAGGAACTGCCGGTCGATCAGCCGCATCAGGCCGAGGTTCTGATCCGTCTCTCCAGCCGGCTCGTGGTAGAACGACGAGCGCGAGATCGACAGCAGGCGGCACTGCGCCCCGATGGACAGCGCCGGGTGGTTCCGTTCGATCATCCCACGCCTCACTTTCCGGTCCACGGCTTGAGCTTTCGTGACAAAAAATCGTTGGCGACAGCCAGCTCCCCGATCTTGGCATGCAGTGATCGGACCGTCTCTTCATCCACCTCCGTCGAGGGCTTCTTGCCGCCGCGCTCGAAGATATCCGCAGCTCCGTCGAGCAGCGCCTTCTTCCATTGATGGATCATCGTCGGATGCACGCCGTATTCGCCCGCCAGCTCTGACACAGTGCGCTCGCCCTTAACGGCCTCGAGCGCCACGCGCGCCTTGAAGCCCGCGTCATGGTTTCTGCGTTTCCGCATTCCTGATCTCCTCGTTCTTGGAGACCAGCAAACGTCAGATCGTAGCTTCCGTCACTGTCCGATTTCCGGGGAGCAGCTCAATCCGGCCTGAAGCCGAGATGGTGCTGCGGGACCTCGGCGAGCGCGGCGACATCATCAAGCGCATCCATCGGGCGCTGTCGGGGCAGGGGATAGAGCGCGGGGTCTCGGACTACAGCTTCGCCGGCGAGCAGGCCGACGGCCCCATCCTTGGCAGGCTGGTCGAGCGCGGCCATGACGACGAGTTGAAGGGCAGCGCCTATGCGGTGATCGACGGTGTCGATGGCCGCACCCATCATATCCGGCTGCCGCATTTCGGCGCCGCCGGCGACAGCGCGCCCGACTCCATCGTCGAGTTGCGGTCTTACGAGGATGCGAAGGGCGCGCGCCGGGTTGCGCTGGCTGTTCGCTCCGATCTCGATATCCGCGCCCAGGTCACCGCCAGCGGCGCCACCTGGCTCGACCGCCAGGCGGTGGCCCGCGGTCCTGCGGCGCTGTCGGAGGCCGGTTTCGGCGCCGAGGTGCGCCAGGCGATGAAGCGGCGCGTGGAGCACCTGATCGAGGAGGGTCTGGCCAAACGGCAGGGCAGCCGCGTGGTCTTCGCGCGCCGGCTGCTCGACCGGCTGCGCGAGCGCGAGGTCGGTGCGCTTGCCGAAAAGCTTGTCGCCAAGACTGGCCTGCCGTTCGAGCGCACAGCCGGTGGTGACAGCATTGCGGGCGCTTATCGCCGCCGCTTCGCCCTGGCCTCGGGGCGTTTCGCCATGATCGACGACGGGCTGGGCTTCAAGCTGGTGCCCTGGACGCCCTCGCTTGAGCGGCATCTCGACCGGCACGTCTCCGGCGTTGCCCGCGCGGATGGCGGCGTGGACTGGAGCTTCGGTCGAAGGCGTGGGTTGGGGATGTGATGGCCGTCAGGGACGGCCGGTTTTCAGGATGCAGAGTAGCGGCCGGGATCTTGACGACCGGACCCCATGCACTATATGACTATGTGTAGTCACAACCCGGAGGCGGCCATGAAGGAACTCCAGCTCAGGGATGCGAAGGCGACGCTCTCCGCCGTGGTCGATCAGGCCGTGGCCGGCGAGCCGACGGTCATCACCCGGCACGGCCGCAAGGAAGCGGTGCTGCTCTCCTTCGAGGAATGGCAGCGCATCTCCCGGGTGCCGGATTTCGCCGATCTGCTGCTGGCCTTCCCCGGCGCGCCCGAGGACATTCCCGAACGCGCCCGCAAGCCGGCGCGCGCGCTGCGGGATACGGGCCTCTGAAACTTGTACCTGCTCGATACCAATATTCTCTCGGCCTCTGCGCCGACGCGGCGCGATGCCGAGGCTCTCGCGGCCTGGATGCGCGCCCATAACGACCGGCTCTATCTCTCGGCGATCACCATCGCCGAGATCGAGGCCGGCATCGCCCGGGCGGTCAGGGTCGGCGCCAGCGCCAAGGCCCCGGCACTGCGCCGCTGGCTGGCCGCCGTCGAGCATTTCTATGGCAACCGTATCCTGTCCTTCGGCATCGATGAAGCCCGTCAGGCCGGGGCGATCCTCGACCGGGCGCGCGCCCATGATCCGGGCTTCGAGGACATCGCCATCGCGGCGACGGCCGCCGCGCACGGCCTGACGGTGCTGACCGCCAACGAGCGGCATTTCGCGCCGCTCGGCGTGCCTTACGCCAATCCACTGAAGGAACTGCCCGCATAGCGGCAGGGGGTGATAGGGAGGCACCGCTTGATGAGAGTCGGGAAACCGGAGAGCACCGATCAATGAAACCGGGTATGACCAGCAGGGCGGCTATGCGGGACGGAGCTGCCATTGAACGGCGCGAATATTTCATGCATCGCCACAAGGCAGCTTCATCGGGACCGTGATGCCAGAATTGAACCCCGCGCAAACTTCCGCGGCTTTGATCAGACCGGCCATTCCGGCGACGGCCTGGATGCTGGGTATCGTCAGCCTTTTGATGGACGTCTCATCCGAGATGATAAATGCGCTGCTGCCCCTGTATCTGGCCGGAGGGCTCGGGGCGTCGGCCCTGGCCATCGGGTTCATCGAAGGCTCGTCGGTCGCGGTTGCGACCGCCACAAAGTTCCTTTCCGGCGTCCTGTCCGATATCAGCAGGCGGGCGAAGCCCCTGGCGGTGCTGGGCTATGGTCTGGGCGCGTTGTCGCGGTTGATCTTCCCATGGGCGGTGAGCCTGGACCAGATCGTGCTGGCAAAAGCTATGGATCGGGTGGGCAAGGGTATCCGGGGCACCCCGCGGGACGCCATCGTGGCCGCCGTGAGCCCGCCCGAAATTCGCGGGGCAAGCTTCGGCCTGCGCAAGTCGCTCGACACCGTGGGCGGATTCGTTGGCCCGCTGGTCGCGGTCGGCGCAATGATCCTGCTGGCGGGCGATATCCTTTCGGTGTTCTGGATCGCCGCCATTCCTGCCGCGCTCTGCATGGTCTTCCTGGTCTTCTTCGTGAAGGAGCCTGCGGGACGCCATTCGATGAAACGCGGAAGCTTCCGTCTTGTCGACGCTTTCCGGCTCAACCGGGCTGTCTGGGCCGTGATCGGGCTGGCTTCGATCATCATGCTTGCCCGTTTCAGCGAAGCGTTCGTGCTGCTGAAGGCGCTGGAGGCAGGCTTCACGCCCGCTTGGGTGCCGCTGTCGCTGGTCATCATGCACGCCGCCTATGGTCTGACGGCCTTTCCCGCAGGCAGACTGTCGGACCGGATCGGGACGTCCGGTTTGCTGCTTGGAAGCCTGGGTTTTCTGATCGCTGCCCACCTGACGCTCGCTTATGCCGCGACGGTCTGGGTCTATGTCCTCGGCACGGTGCTCTGGGGATTGCACATGGGACTCTCGCAGGGGCTGCTTGGCGCGATGATTGCTGCAGCGACGCCCGAACATCTGAAGGGCAGCGCCTTTGGCACGTTCAATCTCGTGACCGGTGTGGTCGTGCTGGTCGGGAATACCCTGGCCGGATGGCTGTGGCACAGTGTGGGTTCCGCGACGCCTTTTCTCGTCGGGGCCGGAATGTCGATCCTCGCACTGATCGGCATTGCATCGGGCGCAGGCCGATTCAGGACGCCCTGACCGTCTGCTAAGAGTTCTTCGCATCGTCTGCGCTGGTGGTGGACTGCCCCCACCGAGTGGTCCGGGTTGATTGTTAGTGCATCGTCGGCCGCTGGTCTATTGGGATGACGGCTTCCGGTGCGGGTGGGCGGTATCCCAGGGAGCTGTGCGGCCTGACAGT
>LN899544.1_pt11 | contig 4102 bp, 4 predicted proteins | sample 1252501 | NCBI scaffold set LN899544.1 | reverse complement strand
TTGCGCTGGGTAAGCTCGGCGGTAAGCTCGGCGGTAAGCTCGGCGGTAAGCTCGGTGAAGCTGTCGAGTATCCGAACAATCTCCCCCTGTATCGCCAGCGACTTCTGCGGATCATTGGGGCATGGAATGGCGATCTTGAACGCTTTCACTTTGCCGTCTGATATCGCTGGATATGCAGCACCACTCTGATTCTCTTCGACATAATTCTTGAATTCTGTTGTGCTAAGCCAATGCAAAATCCACTTGGGTAGAACCTGATCCTGCTTTGCCCTGAGCACGCAGTAACCCGTGCTGGCGACGTTTCCGGCCAGTTTCGAGTCGATGAGGCAGTATCGTTGTTGAACGGGGCGCGTCGTGGCGAAAATGACGTCATTGTCCTCGACGAGTTTCTGCGCTCTGCTTGGCGCGGTTTCGGCTGAAATCTCGCTGGTTTCGGTAACGCGCTTGGCTTTGATGTCGACGGACGTGAGATCAATATATCGGTAAACGCCCTCGGCTTCAGACCACTTGATGTTCGCGGTGGGTTGAGTGACGTCCCCCAAAGGCACCCAAGCCACTTCAACCCCGTCCAACAGCTTCTCCAGAAAACCCGCCGCACTCATGCGTCAATCTCCGCGATGATGGCGTCGATGTCAGCGCGCAACTGGTCGATCTTCTCAACCGTGGTTCTGATCTCCTCATTGAGCTCACCGATGTTCACAACCTCGCGCGTGTTGCGCGGCTCGACATAGGAACTGACTGAGAGGTTATAGCCGCGCTCTACGATGGTCTCATACGGCACCGATGCGGCGACATGATCGACGTCTTCCTTTCGATCAAAAATCTCCATCACCCGCGCGATGTGATCGTCCGTCATCAGATTGGTGTTGGTGGCCTTCTTGAAAAACTGTTCGCCGCTTGCGTCGATAAATTGGATGGCCGTATCGGTCTTGTTCTTGGCAAGGACTAGAATCGTTACCGCGATGGTCGTGCCATAGAAGAGGTTGGAGGCAAGCGCGATCACCGTCTCGACGTAGTTGTTATCAACCAGATATTGCCGGATCTTTTTCTCCGCCCCGTCGCGATAGAATATCCCCGGGAAGCAAACGATCGCCGCGCGGCCTTTGGCCGAGAGATAGCTGAGCGCATGGAGCACAAAGGCGAAATCGGCCTTTGATTTGGGCGCCAGCACGCCCGCCGGAGCAAAGCGGTCATCGTTGATCAGGGTCGGATCGTCCGAACCGATCCACTTCACCGAATAGGGCGGGTTGGAAACGATGGCATCGAAGGGCTTGTCGTCCTGAAAGTGGGGCTGCGTCAGCGTATCGCCACGCTGGATATTGAACTTGTCGTAATTGATGTTGTGCAGGAACATGTTCATGCGGGCGAGGTTGTAGGTCGTGTGGTTGATCTCCTGCCCGAAGAAGCCCTCTTCGATGATGTGTTCATCGAAATGCTTTTTGGCTTGCAGCAGCAGCGAGCCGGAGCCGCAGGCCGGGTCATAGATCTTGTTGACCTTTTCCTGCCCGTGCATGGCGAGCTGCGCGATGAGCTTTGAGACATGTTGCGGGGTGAAAAACTCGCCGCCGGACTTGCCCGCATTGGCGGCATAGTTCGAGATCAGGAATTCATAGGCATCGCCGAACAGGTCAATCTGGCTGTTGTGGAAGCTGCCGAAGTCCAATTCCGCAACGCGCTTAAGTACCTTGGCTAATCGGCTGTTCTTTTCCGTGACGGTATTGCCGAGGCGCGTGCTGGTCGTGTCGAAGTCGGCGAACAGGCCCCTGATATCCAGCTCAGACGGATAGCCATTGGCCGAGGATTCAATTGCCGCAAAGATATGCGCCAGATCTGTGTTCAGGCTGTCATTCGTGTTGGCACCGTCCGCCACATTGGCGAACAGCTGGCTGGGATAGATGAAATAGCCCTTGGTCTTGATGGCATCGTCCTTGATGTCATCAGTGACCACATCGTCAGGAAGACCAGCGTAGTTGATGCTCTCGTCATCCGCCTCGATATACGCAGCGAAATTCTCGCTGATAAAGCGGTAAAAGAGCGTGCCGAGGACATATTGCTTGAAGTCCCAGCCATCGACCGAGCCGCGCACGTCGTTTGCGATTTCCCAGATTTTCCGTTGTAGCGCCGCGCGTTGTTCCTGGCCGGTCATCTCTTTTTGTCCTTCTTCGGACTGGCTTCACGCTCGATCCAGTCCTCAATATCCACGCGCCGAAACCGCCAGGTGCCGCCAACCTTGAAGCCGGGCAGCTTGCTGTCGGCCGCAAGGCGGTAAGCGGTTTTCTTGTTGATCCTGAGATAGTCGGCGACTTCATCAATGGTCATGATGTCAGCTGCCATGTGAAGCGCTTTCCCAGAATCATCCTTTTTGAGATTTCTATGGAAATTTGCGGATTCCTACAAGACTGGAATTCCAAGCGATTTCAGAGCTGTGCCGGGTCGCAACGTCGCAATCCACAGCAAACTCTTTACAGAATGAGCGCTTTGTAAAGAGTGAACTGCGACAGCACCAGCAATCGCGGGACAAAATCACATGACCCGACAGCACACCGACCGGCGTTTTGTCAAGAGTGACGGCAGGGCGCCGGTCGATGCGCATCTGCGCCGCCGAGATTACCTGACCGCAGATGAGGTCAAGCGCCTGCTGGCTGCGGCCAGGTTGGGCCGGCACGGGGCGCGCGATCATCTCATGCTGTTGCTGATGTACCGACACGGGCTGCGGGTCAGCGAACTGGTCGCATTGCGGCGGGAGGATCTCGACCTGACCTCCGGCCATCTCTGGGTGCAGCGGCTGAAGCGCGGCCTCTCGACCAGCCAGCCGCTGACCTGTGATGAACTTCGGACATTGCGTCGGCATCTCTCCGGTCGCGCAGATCTGCTGCCCTGGTTATTTCTGTCGGAGCGCGGTCAGCCTTTGACCCGGCAGGCGGTGAACTATCTCCTGAGGTGCATCGCGGCGCGAGCCGAACTCGGCGCGGTGCATCCCCATATGCTGCGCCATTCCTGCGGTCACGCCCTGGCCCATGCCGGGCGCGACCTGCGGTTGATCCAGGACTATCTCGGCCATCGCGATCCCCGCCATACCGCCCGCTATACCCGCACGGCGGCGGTGCGGTTCCAGAATATCTGGCGCTGACGGGGGCCGGGATATGATCTTTCTCAGTCTGCTGCGGTGGGAGCGAGGCGATGAAATCGGAGGTGGTGATACAGCCGCCGTTGATTAGGTTGGCCATGACGATCCGGTCGATGCCGCGCGGCCTGTGCAGATCGAGGTAATGCTCTGTTCGCCCGCATGTATCGCTCGGAGACAAACCGCCGACTCCGGAAGTCTTCACCTCCGGGCTTCCGGCGTGGGCGACTCTGCAACCCTGCTCCGCGAGGCTGCCGGCGCTGGAAACCCGGCCAACGTTGCACTAACAATCAGAATAGCCCGGGCATTGGGAGTCGATCAGGCTAGGTGTTTGATCCCACGGTTTGATGGTGCGATCCATTCGTCGGAATGGAAGGAAGCACTATGGGACAAGTTCGTCACGGCTGCGCCACGACCACGCACGCCATTCGAGCAGCAATACAGCGATCGCAAGCTTCGATCGCGGCACTGAGCCAGGAGTTTGGGATCAATCCGAAGACCGTGGCGAAATGGCGTAACCGCGAGACGGTCGAGGATTTGAAGACTGGGCCCAAGGAGCCCCGATCCTCCGTGCTCAGCGAGGCTGAGGAAGCAATGGTCGTTGCCTTTCGGCGTCACACGCTCTTGCCGCTGGACGACTGTCTCTATGCTCTACAGCCTTCGATCCCTCACCTGACACGGTCAGCGCTGCATCGGTGCCTTCAGCGGCACGGCATCTCGCGCCTGCCTGAGATCGGCGGCGACAAGCCGAAGCGTCAGCGGTTCAAGCGCTATCCCATCGGTTTCTTCCACATGGATATCGCCGAAGTGCAGACGGCCGAGGGCAAGCTCTATCTCTTCGTGGCCATCGACCGAACGAGCAAGTTCGCGGTCACCCAACTCGTCGAAAAGGCTGACAGGAAGACCGCTTGGGAGTTCCTGGAGCATCTACTGGAAGCCGTGCCCTATCGCATCCACACGATCCTGACGGACAACGGC
>LN899544.1_pt17 | contig 6696 bp, 5 predicted proteins | sample 1252501 | NCBI scaffold set LN899544.1 | reverse complement strand
AAAGTGATGCGTTGATATGGCTAGTTCGTTCGAACAGACCGACTTGACCAAGAATGTCCTGTTCTGTTACGAAGTTCATACTCCCTGACAATAGCCGTTCGCTGGTCATCGCCAGCCCAGAAAACCGCGCTCCTTGATACCCTGGTGCTTCTGCTACCAATATGATCTGCGCAGTTTCTAGTCGGTGCCGTAGATATGCGGCCAACTGTAAGCGTCTTTGATGGGACACATCCGGGGTCGCGTCGATGCCCAATTCATGACAGTTGTACGGGTTTGCCACATTCATGGTGGCTGCACATCCTCGAAGTTGGGCAATGAACTGATCAACACTCATCGCCCCAGACTGGCATACGTCAGGTCAGATTGAAAGGTGGACTGAAAGGCAGCTGCCGCAAAGCTGCGCTTTGGCGCGCTTTCGTGTGACCAGAGTTCGGATAGGGCCGAGGCGTGCAAAGCCACACACGGAGGCCGTGGGTAAGCATCAAGCCGAGGTCCGGTCGAAGCGCTCGTCATAGAAAGCCCGGAAATCAAGTCGAACCACACACAGCGGTTGCGGCGGGCTGGCGCTCCGCAGGGTTTTCGGCGAGCTGCCGAACAGTCACCTCGCGTGCCATCCGCTCGCGAAGCTCCGTCGGACTTTTTCTTCGGCGGGCTCTGGTGCGTCGCCGCCGCCTCCTTTATTTCTTGCGCGGCGTCTTTTGCTCCTTTTGCTTCTTTTTCTTGGCGGGCACCGGCGGGAGTGCAGCCGGCGGCGGACCGAAGACCGTGAAATTCATCGTCGAGAACAAGGTCTCGGCCGAGAGTTTCCGATCAACTAGGAAATAGGGCAGAGCTTCGTACAGGCTAGTCCCATGCGCGCCGGGGAAGTTGATGCTGACACGCGGCGAATTCCCGTCACCGTCGTCGTCGTAATCTACGAACTTCCAGCTGCGGAGCAGTCGGATATCTTCATGCAGCACTCGCTGATCGCTGTGCTTGCGCGCAACTAGGTCCGCGTTGACGGACACCCCGGTAGAGAAAATGCCGGGCTTGTCGAGTCCAAGCGCGAGGTCGGTGTTGTCTAACAACCAGCCCAGGAACTGGCGCGTCATGCGCGGAAGCAGCTCAAGCCGGTCGACAAATCCATCGAGCGCCGCCTGTGCCTCCTCGCGGCTGGTGAACAGACTGCCCTCCTCGTCGTAGGCAAAAAGCAGCGAGGCGTCGCTGCGATTCACGGCCGGGCGATCTTCGACCAACCCTGCGAGCGAGGTCTCGAACTTGCCGTCGATCGCGACTTCGAGCTCGACGGTGATCCGCTGCAGCTCCGCCCGCAGCTTCTCGTAGACAGAGCGGATCGTGTCGATTTCGCTGGCTATAATCCGGCTCGCCAGTTCGGTCATCCCTATGATGCTGCGATGCTGGAAGCCGACCCGCTCCACCTGCGCGGGATTGAGGCTGTATTTCGCTTGAGGCTCGCCGATGATCAGGACGTAGATCTCATCGTAGAGTGCCGCGTCCGCGTCGCTGATCGCTTCAAGCGTATCATTGATCTTTTGGCTACTTGCCTGCGAGGTAACCTGGAAGGCGCGCTTGGTGGTGCTGGTGGTATCGCCGAGATCGAGTCCGGGCGCGTTGCGACGGATCTCGTTAAGATTCACGAGGTTCGCGGTATAGATGAGGTTGAGCAGCTCCTTGAAGAAGTCTTCAAGGATGCGGTTGAGGTCGGTAAATCCGAGCTTGCTGCGTGCGCGCACACGGCTAGAGATTGTGTCGAGATCGTCGATAATCGGGCCGACGAAGGCTCCGCGTGCAGTCATGAGAGTAAGTTCCCCAGGCTGTGAGACAGGCAGGGCATAGAACGCGCCATGCATCTGTACCCGAGTACGACCCGTCCCTTCGGATCACAATGTTCACCCCGATATTGTCTGAGTCAAGCAGAGGGATCCTGACCTATGCGAGCATCGGCACCAAGGCGGCCGTTAAGTCGGATGCTACGGAAAATTTCACCTGATGCGATCGGCCAGTGAGTGCTTGAATTAGCCACGATCGAAGTTGGATGGAACGTCCGCTATTACTCGCCTATAGGAATTGAGTGGAAGGAGAGCCAATGACAGCTCTCCGCCCTGTGTGGCGATCCACCTTCACAACAGCGGAGCACTTACCTTCCTTCGCCTGCGTCCGTATCCTGCACGGGGACGATGAGCCTGGATGGACGACAATGGATGATCACGGATATCGCCCCGGCCTCGCGGGCACTGCGCCCCGGATAGCTGCATCCTGACCTTTGTCCGGAAGGATTCCGATGACTTGGCTTTCTCCTGTCGACGCCTATTGCGAACGGACCGGCCCGGATTACTGGTCCGAGCCGATCAATGCGCTGACCAACATGGCCTTCCTGATCGCCGCCCTGGTCCTGTGGCCGCGGCTGCGCGGGCCGGAGATGGCGATGGGCCGGGCGCTGGCGGCGGTGCTGTTCGTGATCGGCATCGGCTCCTGGCTGTTCCACACCCACGCGAACCGGCTAACCGGGCTGATGGACGTGCTGCCGATCCTCGGCTTCATCCTGCTCTATGTCTTCACCGCCACCCGCGACTATTTCGGGGCGCGTCCCTGGATCGCCGCCCTGATGACGGCGGGCTTCATCCCCTATGCCGCCGCGACGGTGCCTCTGTTCTCGATGATCCCCGGCCTCGGCTCCTCGTCCAGCTATGCGCCGGTGCCTTTGCTGATCCTGATCTATGCGGTGCTGCTGCGCAGACGCCTGCCGGACACGGCGCGCGGCCTCGCCATCGGCGCCGGGATCCTGATCGTCTCGCTGACCTTCCGCACGCTGGATCAGCCTCTGTGCGATGCCCTGCCCTTCGGCACGCATTTCCTGTGGCATGTCCTCAATGCGGTGATGCTGGGCTGGATGATCGAGGTCTGGCGCCGGCATCGGTCGCGCTGATCCCGGATTCCGGCAAGTCTTTGCGCGACGCCGGAACGCGCCGCTCTACGCCACCCTGCCCTGCCGCACCCCGGCCCATGCCATTCACCGCCGATCATTCCACAGCGATTTCCATTGCTTAAGCGGATCTCTGTGCCGATGCTGGGGATTATGACCTTGCCAGCCTCCCGAACCCAGGCCACGATGGCGCGGAGCGAACGCGAGGCGCTGCTCGACGCCCTGCTGCTCGGCGAGCCGGAACTCGGCTTCACGCCCCGCGGCAATCCCGACCCGCGCCTCGTCAGGCTGGTGCGCCTGCTGGGCAGGCAGGCCGCCAGAGACAATTTCGAGGCGCAGAGCAGGACCAGGGAACCCGGCGCCTCCTGATCCGACAGGGAGTATCGCCATGAAGGTCGCCATCTACGCCCGCTATTCCTCCGACCAGCAGCGCGACGCCTCGATCGCCGATCAGTTCCGCATGTGCCGCTTGCGGGCCGAGAAGGAGGGCTGGCAGGTGGTCGAGGAATATTCCGACCATTCCATCTCCGGCGCAAGCATGATCCAGCGTCCCGGCATCCAGGCGCTTGTCATGGATTCGACGCGCGGCCGCTTCGATCTGGTGCTGGCCGAAGCGCTGGACCGGATCAGCCGCGACCAGGAGGATATCGCCGGCATCTACAAGCGCATGCGCTATGCCGACGTGAGGATGTTCACGCTCTCCGAGGGGGAGATCAGCGAGTTGCATGTCGGCCTCAAGGGCACGATGAACGCGCTGTTCCTGAAGGATCTGGCCGACAAGACCCGGCGCGGGCAGCGCGGGCGCGTCGAGGCGGGCAAGTCCGGCGGCGGCAATTCCTACGGCTACGACGTGGTGAAGACGTTCGATGGCAACGGCGAGCCGATCCGCGGCGACCGGATGATCAACGCGGCGCAGGCCGAGGTGGTGCGCCAAATCTTCCGCGACTATGCCGCCGGCAAATCGGCCAAGGCCATCGCCGTCGCCCTGAACCGGGACGGCATCCCCGCCCCCTCGGGCGGAGATTGGGGCTTCAGCACGATCAACGGCAACCCGAAGCGCGGCAACGGCATTCTCAACAACGAGATGTATGTCGGCAGGATCGTCTGGAACCGCCAGCGCTTCATCAAGGATCCCGATACCGGCAAGCGCCAGGCGCGTCCCAACCCGGAAGAGGACTGGGTGATCCAGGAGGTGCCGGAACTGCGCATCCTCGACGACGATCTCTGGAACGCCGTGAAGGCGCGGCAGAAGACCAATACCGTCGCGCGCGATGCGCGCGGCAACGCCGACGTCCGCAAGGTGAACCACCGCCGGCGGCCCAAATACCTGTTCTCGGGGCTGACGAAATGCGCCTGTTGCGGCGGCGGCTATTCGGCGATCTCGAAGGACCTGATCGGCTGCTCGACGGCGCGCAACAAGGGCACCTGCGACAACCGCGTCAACATCCGCCGCGACGAGTTGGGATCGCGGGTGCTGAACGCCCTGCGCACCCGCCTCGTCGACCCGGAGCTCTTCGCGGAATTCTGCGACGCCTATACGAGGGAGAGCAACCGGCTGCGCATGGAAAGCGGCGCCGACATCGACAAGGCCGAAGCCGAGCTGAAGCGGATCGCCCGCGAGGAAGAAAAGCTGATGGACCTCTACATGCGGGACGCCATCTCGATCGAGGCCGTCAAGGAGCGCGGCGACAAGCTGCGCGCCCGCAAAGCGGAGCTGAAGGATTTCCTGGCCAATGCCGACGAGCCCCCGCCCCTTCTGCATCCCTCGATGGCGCTGCAATATCGGGCACGGGTGCAGCAGCTCTACGAGACGCTGCAGAGCGACGACGAGGCGCAGCGCAGCGAGGCGGCGGAGATCATCCGCTCGCTGATCGACCGGATCGTGCTGACGCCGGGGAAGGACCGGATCGAGATCGACGTTCAGGGCGATCTTGCCGGAATCCTTACGCTTTCCGCGCAACGCAAAAACCCCGCGGCGGATGCAGCGGGGTCGCAAGTAAAGATGGTTGCGGGGGCAGGATTTGAACCTGCGGCCTTCAGGTTATGAGCCTGACGAGCTACCGGGCTGCTCTACCCCGCGCCATTTGCGCTTTGTGTTGGCGCGTTATCGTTTCGAGAGATGTCTCGCTGCTTTTCAGGTCTGGCGGTGACCTACTCTCCCACGTCTATTGACGCAGTACCATTGGCGCGACGGCACTTAACGGCCGAGTTCGGGATGGGATCGGGTGTTTTGCTCGTGCTTTGGCCACCAGACCGGAAAAGAAGCGAGATCGGCGTTATCCCCTGCGGGATCTGGTTGTCCAAGGATGCTTTTGGAGGAAGACGAGGTCTGTCTTCTTCCGGATCAAATCAAGCCAATCGAGCCATTAGTACCGGTCAACTGAACGCATTGCTGCGCTTACATCTCCGGCCTATCGACGTGGTGGTCTTCCACGGCTCTCAAGGGATACCTTGTTTTGAGGGGGGCTTCACGCTTAGATGCCTTCAGCGTTTATCCTGTCCGTTCATAGCTACCCAGCACTGCCGTTGGCACGACAACTGGTCCACCAGTGGAACGTTCACCCCGGTCCTCTCGTACTAGGGGCAACTCCTCTCAAGTATCCTACACCCACGGCAGATAGGGACCGAACTGTCTCACGACGTTCTAAACCCAGCTCACGTACCTCTTTAAATGGCGAACAGCCATACCCTTGGGACCTGCTCCAGCCCCAGGATGAGATGAGCCGACATCGAGGTGCCAAACGATGCCGTCGATATGGACTCTTGGGCATCATCAGCCTGTTATCCCCAGCGTACCTTTTATCCGTTGAGCGATGGCCCTTCCACTCGGGACCACCGGATCACTATGGCCGACTTTCGTCTCTGCTCGACTTGTCAGTCTTGCAGTCAGGCTGGCTTCTGCCATTGCACTCAACGAGCGATTTCCGACCGCTCTGAGCCAACCTTCGCGCGCCTCCGTTACTCTTTGGGAGGCGACCGCCCCAGTCAAACTACCCACCACGCAGGGTCCCGGACCCGGATAACGGGCCGCGGTTAGACATCAAGAGTGCGAAGGGTGGTATCTCAAGGATGGCTCCACCGGAACTGGCGTCCCGGTTTCAATGCCTACCACCTATCCTGCACATCACAATCCTGATGCCAGTGCGAAGCTATAGTAAAGGTGCATGGGGTCTTTCCGTCTAACCGCGGGAAGTCTGCATCTTCACAGACAATTCAATTTCGCTGAGTCCACATTTGAGACAGCGGGGAAGTCGTTACGCCATTCGTGCAGGTCGGAACTTACCCGACAAGGAATTTCGCTACCTTAGGACCGTTATAGTTACGGCCGCCGTTTACCGGGGCTTCAATTCAAGGCTTGCACCTCTCCTTTTAACCTTCCGGCACCGGGCAGGCGTCAGACCCTATACGTCGCCTTACGGCTTCGCAGAGCCCTGTGTTTTTAGTAAACAGTCGCCACCCCCTGGTTTGTGCCCCCAGCCACTGCTTGCGCAGCAACCGGGCCTCCTTCTCGCGAACTTACGGAGGTATTTTGCCGAGTTCCTTAAATGTGGTTCTCTCAAGCGCCTTGGTATTCTCTACCAGTCCACCTGTGTCGGTTTAGGGTACGGTCTTGTGGAGGGCTATTTCCAGGAACCGCTCACCAGCCCTTCCAATCCGATAAGGAAGAACTAGCTCTGCGATCCGTCACCATCTCCTGGCCCAGGAATATTAACCTGGTTCCCATCGACTACGCCTTTCGGCCTCGCCTTAGGGGCCGGCTTACCCTGCTCAGA
>LN899544.1_pt10 | contig 6966 bp, 8 predicted proteins | sample 1252501 | NCBI scaffold set LN899544.1 | reverse complement strand
CTACCGCCAGTTCCGGCGCTGGACCCTGGCGGGGTTGTGGGAGCAGATCCTCGAAGCGCTGAACGAAAGTCGGATCGTGCCGGATGCGCTCCAGATGATCGACAGCACCGTGATCCGCGCCCATCATCAGGCAGCGGGCGCAAAAGGGGGACTCCAAGACAGGGTTTTGGCCGTTCAAGAGGTGGTTTCACGACCAAGGTCCACCTGCGCGTCAATGCTGCCGGGCTGCCAATGAGGTCGGACATCACGCCGGGCCAGACATCGGACTACCTGGGCTTTGATCTGGTCATGGACGACAACCTGCCGGAGCCTTGCATCCTGCTGGCCGATCGCGGCTATGACTCCGACAAGGTTCGCAAAACCATGGAGGCGCGTAGCATCCTGCCGGTGGTCCCGATGCGCAAGTCTCGCAGGCTCCGTGTCGCTGTCGATCGCAGGCTCTACCGGCTGCGGAACCTTGTCGAGCGGTGCTTCAACAAGCTCAAGAACGCTCGCCGTGTCGCCACCCGCTACGACAAGACCGCCGAAAGCTTCCTTGGCTTCATCGATATCACGTCGATCCGCCTCTGGCTCCGCCATTTGTCAACATGACCTAGGATGAACTATGGACAGCAAACCGCACGATCAGCCTGATCCCCCGGCCGACCCACCAAGCGATATGGCGAAGCGGGTCGCTGAGCTTCAGAAGCTCGCGAAGAATCTGGGGTTTAGCGGCCCGTCCGATTGGGAGAACGAAAAGCGATTCTTTGATCAAGAATGGGGTGAAGACTGACGTGTAATTTCCGCTCCAAGCCGTGAGACGGAAACATGCTTCGATCTTCCCTCCGCCCGAATTCCATATCGCGACAAAACGGAACGCGCGGTATCCCACGATACCTCTGCCGCCTTGGCAGCCTTGTTGACCGAACCGGTCTCGTCAAAAGTTTTTGCGATGAGCGCTTCATCATAGCGCCAATTTCCGTTACGAGGAATGATTGCTCGGCCCGTCTTTTTGATCCACCTGGCGATGGTGTCGCGACCTGTTCCGTGGCGACGGCTCAGTTCATGAATGGAAATACCGCGATCCCAGTCCCGCGCGACCTCTTCGCAGATATCGATTCCGGCGTCTTGCAGCGCCTGTTTGGTTTGAGCGCGATCGAGCGAATAGGCGGCTGCCAGCCCGCCGAACGATCTCACAAGATCGAAGGTTTCACGAACGGCCTTACTTTCAGGTGATGCAGGTGGCTTCCAGTTCCAGCGATTCTTGCGATGCTGCGGCATGTGCGAAGCAGGTTTTGGAAAATCTTGTCGTTCCTGGAGCTTCTCCGGCAAGATACTCGGCTTGGTAGAACGCCGCATTCTCTTCAACTTCAGTATTTCCTCCAGGCGGGCGTCGCGGCTTTTCTTCTGCAGACGATCAATAATAATCTTCGCTGCGAGCGCAGACGCTTTGGCGGCCGCGAGAGCGGCTGCTTCTTCCTCAGACAACCCAATCATTCAAACCTCCGGATCGGTTGGTTGCTACGCAATGAGGTCTCGACCGCCCCATATGCTGAGGCTCATGGCGAGGTTAGCACAACATAAGCCAGGCGTCGTGGTAAATTCTCAGTTTGACCAGATGTATCGCCAGTCAAATTCTGCAAAAGTGAGAGTCAATGCTCGAAATCGTTGCATAGGCGGAGGTTTTCCGAATCTCTGATTCGTAAAGCAACTCTGCAGACCAAGGACTTACATCCCCATGAAGGTCGATCTCGAGGGCCATGAAATTCTCAAATGCCGGCTTCGGCTGGTGGGATCATCCATGGCAAAGATCGCCCGGTCGCTCGGCATCTCGCAAAGCAGCGTGACCGTTGTGAGCCAAGGCTACCGTCGGTCGCACCGCGTGCAGCGCGAGATCGCAGACCAGCTTGGGACCACGCCGCAGCAACTCTTTCCCGATCGTTACGAGGCAGAGGAGGGCATGAAGACCGGACATAGCTGACAACGGGATATGAAAAAGGGCCCCTGCTGACACAGGCGCCCCTTTTGGTTGTCGTTTGGTCGCGACACCTCATTCATCCCCCGAGTCGAACAAAAAGTCAACCTGCCGGTCGCCGTGGCCGGCAGGGCTGTTCAACACGTCCAAAAGGGGGAGATCGCCCCGTCACCGCCGATGAGGCGGTGGCGGCCGCGCTCCGAACATCATGAACCAAAACCTGATCTATCGCGGGCCGGAACCGAGCCATGCGACCCGCACGATATCGCGCCGATCCCGGGCAAGTCTCCGGGGCGCCATGGTCGCCAAGCTGCCAGGCTTTCCCCGACCGCGCATCCTGCAGTTCGAAAGCGTGCTGGAATATGCCTTCCTGTGCCTGACCTTGGTGCGTGACGATATCCAGCACATCTGGGACCAGCCGCCGGTCGTGCATTATGTTGGTCGTGATGGCCGTCCGGCCAAGCATATCTTCGATTTCCTTGTGACGAAGACGGACGGTGAACGCATCGCCGTGGCGGTGAAGCCGATGCAGCGCGTCATCGCGCGCAACTTTCTCGCCCAGTTGGAGAGGGTGGCCGCCGCGACACCGAAGCAATTTGCCGACCGGGTGATGCTGATCACCGACCAGCACCTTGACCGCGCGGCCGCTGCGGCGGCGGCACGCCAACTTGCACGGACCCGTCCCGTTTTGACGGAGGTGGCGGTATGACGATCCGGTTCCGTTTCTCCAAATCCGATCTGATCACCACGGCGGGCGTTGCGATGCGCCCGCTGGAGATCGACGACAAGGGCGGTCTGTTCGAACGCGTCGGGCAGCCCGGAATCACCGAGTGGTATTCCCATGAGAAGTTGGCCGAATTGCTGCGTCGACCGGATACCACTTATATTGCAGGCTATTTTGGTCGTTCGACGCAAGAAATACGCAGTCGCAAGCCGGTTGATGTCGTCAATGAGTTGCGCGAGTCGGTTCGGCGGTTCGTGCTCTGGTGCAAGGCTTTCTGCGATGCGTTCCTGTACCTGGAATCGCTTGGCTTCATCAACCGCACGCAGGAAGGATATCTGAAAGGACGCGAGCGGCTTGCCGCCGAAATCCAACGACGGGTCGGTGAGGGCGCTGCCAGCGGCAAGGTTGTTCGACCGGGCGCAGACATCATCACCCGCCAGCTTCCCTGTAGCCGGACAGGTTTCGGATGGGTGCGGCGCTATGAACGGGCCGGATATTCGGCGGTAGTGCTGATTCCGGAGATCCATCGCTGCGGCAATCGCAAGCCGCGCTGGTGTCATCGCGCTGAGGCGCTGATGAATCAGGTCATCGAAATCTATGCCGATACGCAACGCCCAACCAGAACGCAGGCCGTTGCCGAAACGCTGGAGCTTTTTTGCCGCGAAAACCGACGGCGGGCTGAGGCTGGCTTGTCCGAACTGGTTGTGCCGTCGCGCCAAACCATCAAGCGCCGTCTTGCCCAGGCCGATCCATACTATGTGCATGCCAAGCGATATGGCACGGCGGCGGCAAATGCCAGATTCACGCTTTACGAGAATGGCCCTGACGTCCGGCAGCCGCTGGAACGTGTCGAAATGGACGAAAACCGCCTCGATGTGATCTCACTGCTGACGTTGTCCGGCATTTGGGACCATCTCCCCGCAGAGAGGCAGGCACGATTCGAGGCCGGGCGCCGGTGGCTATACGTCGCTATTGATTGTGCGACCCGGTGTATTCTCTCCGTGCGTCTGGCCGAGACACCGAACTCGAGCGATGCGATCAAGGCGCTGCGCGACATTTTCGTCGACAAGACACCGATCGCACAGGCGGCAGGATGCGAAAGCACCTGGCACCATCATGGTGGGATTAGCACCCTGGCGACGGACCAGGGCGGCGCCTTCGTGTCCGACGATTTTCAGGGGACAGTCTCTTCACTCGGTATCACCACGCACCTTCCGCCTGCGGGCCTGCCTTGGCTTCGAGGCCATATCGAAACCTTCTTCCGAACCTATGGGCACCAGCTTATGCCCCTTCTGGTCGGCCGGACCTTCTTCGATACCGTTGAGCGCGGCGATTACCCATCGGAGCAGCTGGCTTGCCTCTGCGACGACGACCTGATCAGGATCCTGCTGACCTATGTCGTCGACATCTACCACAATCAACCCCACGGATCGCTGGGTGGAGAAACGCCGAACCAGGCGTGGTCGCGGCTGGTTGCCGAGCACGGCACGCCTCCACTTCCCGATGGTCTCGCCTTGCGCAAGGCTTTCGGCAGGCCGTTGCAACGCAAGCTCCGCGGAGATGGCGTTTTGTTCGCGGGCCTGACCTATAACTGCAGGGCATTGCGCGAAGCTTTCCTGCATGCACCGGTGCGCAGCGTCGAAATCCGCGCCGATCTGCGGGATATAGGCTGGATCGCCGTCAAGGTGGGCGCGACATGGCATCCCGCCATGGCCAATCAGAGTGGCTTCGACGATGTCAGCTATGACGAGCTTCAGGAAGCCACCCGGGCGCTCCGCGTCAAGCACCGGCGGGATGCCGAGCTGGATGCGCCGACCGTCCGCCGGGCGATCGAGCGGATTTCGGAAACCAACCGCCGTGCTTTCGCGCTGCGTGAGTTGACACCATTCCATGTCACCGATCTGGACGTCGAGCGCAATCAATCCGCACTGCACTTCCCCTTGCGCTCCGATGCCGAGCGCCTCGGGCATGCCCGACCGTCTTCCGACCCTCTCTCCGACGGCATCCAGATCGTGCCGTGCAAAGGTGGATCATCCGAGAACCCCACTGACAACCATGACCAAAAACCGCCCGCGCGCGAGCGCCGGAACCGTTGGAGATTTGACGATGAGCAATGACAACATTCGCAAGGCCGCCGAGAAAGTGGCCGCGCTGCGGGACCATTTTGTCCACCACGAGCGGTTCGAGCCGCTGGAGGCGCGCTTCGCCATGCTGGTCGCAAAGCGCCTGTCCGATCTTGATGCAGGCCGATCAAGCGAAGCGCACGGACTCACCCTGTCCGGCCCGTCTGGCACCGGGAAAAGCGCCGCGATAAATCACCTGCTTGCCGGCGTTGGTCAGCTGCTGTCCACGACCCGCCATTTGGATGCCCCGATCATCAGCCTTCGCGTGCCATCACCAGCCACCCTGAAATTCCTCGGTTATACCTTGCTGCGCGCCCTGGGCTATCAGATCAGCTCGGAGCGGCAGGCCTGGTACATCTGGGATCTGGTCCGGCATCACCTGAAAGAGCGCCAGGTGCTGTTCGTCCATCTGGACGAGGCGCAGGATCTTGCCTCGCGCGGCACAAAGCACGAGCTGAACGCGGTAGCCTCGATGCTGAAGACCCTGATGACCGATCCCGACTGGCCAGTCGGGATTATCCTGTCTGGGACGCCGGAACTGGAAGATATTCTGAACCATGACCCCCAGCTGGCAAGGCGGATGCAGACGGTGCACTTCAATAGCCTGTCGCCGGTTGCGCATGGCAATGACGTGCTGGATCTCGTGGAAAACTACTGCAAGCGCGCCGGACTGCCGCCAGCCCCCGGCATTGTCGAACTGGCACATGGCGAACGGCTGATCCACGCGGCAGCCAATCAGTTCGGCCTGGTCATCGAACTGACCCTCGCCGCCATTGAACAGGCGTTTCTCAGCGGGGCCGGCCAGCTGGGATCGAAGGATTTTGCCCGTGCCTATCACCTGCGGACCGCCTGCGACGACTCGTTCAATCCATTTGTCATACCCGATTTTTATCGGGTTGATGCGCGGCAGGTCTTTTCACGGGAGAAACGCTGATGTTCACGGCAACAAACCCGCTACCCTTGACGGTCCCCACGGTTGTAGGGGAATCTGCGACATCCTTCGCCTCTCGCCTGGCTCGACGGAACGGCGTGCCCCGGATGATCACTTTCTGCTCGGATGTGGGGATCGACTACTTCGCGCTTGTGAACGGCGATCCAGTCGAAATCCAGCGGTTGGCAGTTCTGGGTGGGATCGATCCTGTCCCACTGCAAGCGGCAACACCTGCTTTGGTTGAGCCGGGGTGGTTTCGGCTTGGGAAGGAACGCATCAAATTCACGGGGTTCATACGGACAACACTTCGGGTCTGCCCGAGGTGCGTTCACGAAGCGCCAGACAGGACGGGAATCGTCCATCATGGGGCTTGGCAACTCGCAGCGATCCGCACCTGTGCGAAACATGGGTGCCATCTCGTTGCGGCTCCCAAGCCAAAGAACGGCAATGATTGCTTTGATCACGTCCCCATGCTCGACAGCTTTAAACCGACAGGTGGTGATTTGGCTGTGTCTCAGAATATGGAACTGGAGCGGTATTTGACCGAGCGGATCCAGAACGGACCCGGACAAACTTGGCTGGACCGTCTACCATTACATATTGCCGCACAAACCTGCGAGATGTTTGGCGCCCTGCTGACCTTGGGTCCGAGGGTAAAGCGAACAGAACCTACGGACGCGCAGTGGGCAGCGGCCGGCACCGCTGGTTTGAGTATCCTTCGTGGAGGTCCGGATGCGTTGCGTCAAAAGCTCAAGGACATTCAAGATTCTCATCCAGTCGGTGAAAAACTCTACCGGTCACATTACGGCGTCTTCTTCGATTGGCTGCGCTCTCGCGATGATGACCCAGATTTTGACGTTGTGCGTGACGTTGTCCGGGAGTTCATTTTTGAAAATTTTCCGGTTACGGTTGGATCGATTGTTCTCGGCAAGCCCTGTCCGGAACAATTGGTGCATTCTTTCTCAACGGCAAAGCAGGTTTTCGGCATCCCTCACCATAGGCTCGGTCAGAAACTGGTCACCTTGGGAATGGCAAAACCGCATGCGAGCGACAGATTCTACACGCTGACGCGATATATTCCGACTGCCATGCTGACCGACATCATCGCAGAGCTCGGAACACGCATCAGTGCAAAAGAAGCTGCGAAAGAGATTGGAGTTGAAACAGTGGTGCTTGCGCGGCTTGCATGCCATGGCCTCATCCCAAAGCAATCCGAATATGGGAAAAGGTCGAC
>LN899546.1_pt3 | contig 7042 bp, 7 predicted proteins | sample 1252501 | NCBI scaffold set LN899544.1 | reverse complement strand
ATACAAGGTCTTTCACTCAGTTTGGCTCGGGTTTGGCGGTGCATCCAACATGCAATACGTCGTCGAAACCAACACTCGCATTGTAGAGCGATGCATATTGATGGCGACTGATCCGAGCGATCTGGTTTTAGATATTACCTGTGGCTCCGGAACTACAGCGTTTACAGCTGAAAAATGGGGGCGTCGCTGGATCACTTGCGACACCTCACGTATCGCCGTCACGCTCGCAAAACAGCGATTGATGACTGCCAGCTTTGACTATTACATTCTAAAATACCCGCACGAAGGATTGAAGGGCGGATTTGATTATGAAACTGCAAAGCGCATAAGCCTTGGGTCGATTGGCAGTAATACGGACATCGACAAGATATATGACGAGGACCATCCCAAGATTGCCGCGGCGCTGGCCGATCTGACCAGTGCGCTGGCCGCCACCCCACCAAAGCCGCTCAAGCCGGGCCAAGGCGTGCGCAAAGGTAAGCCAGTGGACTTCGCCAAAGGCGACACCCTGCACGAATGGGAGGTGCCCTTCGACTGGCCCGACGACTGGCCCGAGGTCGCCCGCGCGTCCTTCGACGGCTTCCACGCTGTCCGGCAGGCGATGCTGCGTCGCATGGACCAGTCCATCGTCGACCATGCCGAACAGGAGACGCTTTACGACAAGCCGCGCATCGACAAATCCAAGCTGCGCATCTGCGGGCCGTTTTCAGTGGAAGCTGTGCCGGCGCCCACCGTCCTGTCGCTGGACGACAGCATCCCCCCGCAAGAGGCCAACGAGACCATCGCCCGCTCTGGCGAGACCTCGCGCCAGGCGCTGTGGCGCGATGAGCTGCTCAAGACCGGCGTGCGCGGCAAGGGCGGCGCCATGCTGCGCTTCGCCGAGTTCGAGACCCTGCCGGGGCTGAAGCACATTCACGCCAGCGGCTCGCTGGCCGAGACGGGTGAGCGCGTCGTCGTCAGCTTCGGCCCCGAGCACGCGGCGCTGGAGCAGCGTCAGGTGGAACTGGCGCTGACCGAGGCCGAGACCCTGCGCCCGTCGCCGAAATTCATCCTGTTCTGCGCCTTCACCTTCGACCCGGAAGCCGCGAAGGACATCGACGAGGTGAACTGGCCCGGCGTCACGCTGCTGAAGGCGCAGATGAACACTGATCTTCTGACCGAAGATCTGAAGAAGGGACGCAGCTCGAACCAGTCCTTCTGGCTGATGGGCCAGCCTGATGTGGACCTGCGCAAGCGCAAGGACGGGATGTGGGAGGTTCAGGTCAACGGCTTCGACTATTTCGATCCGCGCAAGGGCGATCTGGTCTCGGGTGGCACCAAGCAGATCGCCATGTGGTCGCTGGACGTGGATTACGATAACCGATCCCTGATGCCGCATCAGGTGTTCTTCCCCATGGCGGATGCCAAGGGCGGCTGGAACCGCCTGCGCAAGACCGTGAGGGCAGAGCTGGACGAGGACCTGCTGGAGCAGTTCCACGGCACCGTCTCGCTGCCCTTCGAGGCGGGCGAGAACCGCCGGATCGCGGTCAAGATCGTGGACGACCGCGGGATTGAGTCGCTCAAGATCATGTCGCTGGAGGGATAAGCCCATGTCCCTCATCATCAATTCGCCCTTCGTCTGCCCAGGCCAGCATTGGGTCGAGGCCAAGGGCGGCAAGCTGGAGATCAAGCCTGAGCGGCGGCCTGCGAGCTATGAGGTTTTCGACGCGCGCAACAACACCAAGCGCACCGAGGTGCTGGATCTGGTGAACACGATCCGCACCCGCGTGGATCAGTGGCGCGAGGACGGTTGGCCCGGCGTGACCATCGTCACCCGCAAGCTCTTGGAGCACTGGCACGACCGCGAGGCGCGGCAGCATCCGTTCTACTTCTGCCAGCTCGAGGCCATCGAGACGCTGATCTGGTGGGTCGAAGGCGCCGAAGCCTACAAGCAGGGCATCGCGATCCCCGGCGATGGCGGCGTCTGGGAGCGTCTCTGTAACAAGATGGCGACGGGCGCGGGCAAGACCACGGTGATGGCAATGATCATCACCTGGCAGGTGCTGAATGCGCTGACCTATCCGAAGCGGAACAGGGATTTCAGCCGCGCCGTGTTCATCGTTGCGCCCGGCCTGACCGTGAAGGAACGGCTGCAGGTGCTGCTGCCCAGCGAGGGCAGCTACTATGACGAGTTCAACCTGTGCCCGTCCGAGGCCCTGCGCCAGAAGCTGAACCAGGCCGAAGTGCTGATCGAGAACTGGCACACGCTGATGCCGCTGAAGGAAGCGGACCGCTCGGTGGTAAAGAAGGGACGCGAGTCCGACGAAGCCTTCACGCGGCGAGTGCTGGGCAAGCTGGCGGCGCACAAGGACATCATCGTCATCAACGACGAGGCGCACCACGCCTATCGCAAGCCGCCCGAGGTGAAGATCAGCAAGAAGCATGCCGAAGAACATGGCATCGACCTGGATGAAGCGACGCGCTGGATCGAAGGCCTCGACCGCATCCACAAGACCCGGCGCATCCAGCGCTGCTTCGACCTCTCGGCCACGCCTTTCGCGCCGACTGGCAAGAAGAGCACCGACACGGCGCTGTTCGACTGGATCATCTCGGATTTCGGCTTGAACGACGCGATCGAGGCAGGGCTGGTCAAGACACCGCGCGTCGTTGTCCGCGACAATGCGGTTCCGGATGCCAAGACGTTGCGTTCAAAGCTCTACCACATCTACCGCGACCCGACCGTTTCCGAAGACCTGAACCGCAAGGCCGAAGCGCATGAGGCGCTGCCGAAGCTGGTCCAGGACGCGTATACGTTGCTCGGTGCCGACTGGCGGGAAACCCGGGCGCAATGGCAGGAGGCCGGGCATCATTCCCCGCCGGTCATGCTGACGGTCTGCAACCGCACCGAAACCGCAGCCCGCATCGAGACCTATTTCAACAAGGGCGATGCGCACTGGCCCGAACTGCACGCACCGACACGAACGCTCCGGGTCGATTCCAAGGTGCTGGAGAAGGCCGAGATCGGCGAGACCGCGACCTCCGACAAGGATTACGAGGCACGGCTGAAGGCAATCGTCGACGCCGCGACCATCCCCGAGACCCGCCGCCAGCAGTTCCGTGCCCTGAAGAAGGAGGAACTGCTGCGCGAAATCGTGGACAACGTCGGGAAGCGGGGAGCGGCCGGACAAGACCTGCAGAACGTCATATCGGTCGCGATGCTGTCGGAGGGATGGGACGCCAAGAACGTCACGCACATCATGGGTCTCCGCGCCTTCACATCCCAGCTACTCTGCGAACAGGTCGTCGGGCGAGGATTGCGTCGGGTGTCCTACGACACGGACGAGAATGGCCTGTTCCTGCCCGAATACGTCAACGTCTTCGGTGTGCCGCTTTCCATTTCGGAAACAGGCGAAGGCGGGGAAGCTCCGCCGCCTCCGAAGCCGACCACCCAGATCGAAGTCGTGCCCGAGCGGGCCAACCTAGAGCTTCGCTGGCCGAACGTGCTGCGGGTTGAAACGGTCGTGAGACCGCAACTTGCCATGGATTGGGGTAAGGTGACACCGCTCGTGCTCGACCCCGCCAGCACGCCGATCAGCGCGGAACTGGCTCCGGCGCTCGGCGGCGCGACCGACATGGGCAAGGTGACAGCGATTGACCTCGAGAAGCTGCCAGACGGCTTCCGCCTGCAACGTCTTGTCTTTCAGGCAGCACGGAAGGCCTTCGCCGAACTCAGCCACGGTTTTTCGGGTAGCCACGAGTATCTGGCGGCGCAGCTGGTCAGGATCGTCGAGGCGTTCCTCAACTCCGACCGCCTCGACATCCCGTCGCTGTTCCACTCCGACCCGCTTCGGCGGCGGATTCTGATCGCACTCAACATCGACCTTGTCGTTCAGCATGTGCTGAGCAACGTGACCGAGCAGAACACGGAGCGCCTGACGCCGGTGTTCGACGAGGAAAACCCGATCGGCGCCACCGGCCAGATGCGGACCTGGTACACCACCAAGCCGTGCTTTCCGACCACCAAGTCGCATATCAGCCACCTGGTCGGGGATTCGTCCTGGGAGGGACATGCCGCGAACATCTTCGAGATGCGCGAAGACGTCATCGCCTACGCCAAAAACGATCATCTCGGCTTCCAGATCTACTACATGTGGGCCGGGTCAAGGCGCCGCTATGTTCCGGATTTCCTCGTGCGCCTTGCCAGCGGCACCATTCTGGCGCTTGAGATCAAGGGCACCGACAGCCCCCAGAACAAGGCCAAGCGGGACGCGTTGAACGAGTGGGTGAAGGCGGTCAACGCGGCGGGCGGCTTCGGCCACTGGGCATGGGATGTCGCGTTCAAGCCCGCGGAAATTCAGGACATTGTCACGAAGCACTCGGCCGTTGTGGAACCCGTTTCATAGTTGGATCCGGCGACCATTCGTCGAAGCCCGACCTGACCGCGAATGGCTAACTGGGCAGTTTGGCTTCCCCGCGGGAGATGGTTGCAAGGAATGACTCATCCAGCTTCGGTTCGTTCCATCGTTCGGCGACGGTCAGCCAACGGTCGAGGTGGTCGCGGAACCCCTGATCGTCAGCCTTGAGGTGAAAGGTGTAGAGCCGGTCGACGATCTGCCGCATCAGGCTTCGCATCTGGTCGTCGTCGAGATGGGAGGCGTCAGACCATCGAATCTGGCGGCCGTCGGCGTCGGTGATGAACACGTCCGAATAATCGCCCGTGTGGGTGACCGGGACGGTCCCCGCGTGCAATTCCTCGATCCCCGTGTTGCGCACACAGATCATCGCCATCAGTTTGGCCAGACGCGCCGCGATGCGGTCTTCATCGGTCGATTTCATGGTTCGGACCTTGCTGGATTCTTCGACTGCGGCTTCACGAACAACTCGGCGAGAGCCGCCTCCGCTCGCGCCAGTCCATCTTCCGTTAGGGCGAGCGATTTCGTCTTGCCGATGGGATCGTGGATCAGCCCCTTGGCGTGCAGCCGGTCGGTGATCGACCAGTCGATCCCTTTCCAGACGCGATTGCCGTCATGCAGCGTCAGGCTGAGGATCGCCAGCGCCGCGTCGTCGAGCTTATCGGTGTCGAGGTCCGGTTCCGCCATGTATAGCCTCCTTCACCGACAGGATGCCGTCGTCGGCGGAAATTCTCAATGGCGGAAGGGGCTTGCGAGGCTTCAGGAAAAAGAGCTGGTTGGATTTCCGTTCCTTTCCGTGAACGCCACTGGCATCGAAGTGTTCAGGTGGCGCGAGGAATTGGTCCAATGTTTTCCTCTGGTTACGGGCTCTACACCGAATGCGCGCAGTCGAGAGGTCCGGAGAATGTCGGGCTCAAGAGAACGTGTCCGCCTGCTATGGCGAGGACGTCGGTGCAAAGCCCCTCCCGCATAACCCTCGAAAACAACGGAAAAATCCGGCCGGAGCCAGATCGGGAGAACGCTTTCGCGAGGGCAAGTGGCGGAGGATGGGGGTCTGAAAGACAACCTTCTCCACTTATACTCGTTTGTTTTCAATAGCCTAGCGGACCAAAGATTCGGCTGATCAACGATCCTTCCGCTGATCCGCGACGATCCGCCCGTCCTCAAGCGCCACGAAGCGCGCCGCACGCACTCGCGCCGACACATCTGCGCCGCTGGCCAAGGCCAGCGGCATCCTTGATGTGTAGTGTTTCTTTGGTTATATTGAATACGCGCCGCACATGAGGAGTCTGCGAAGTCCCGCTCCACGACCATGACCGTCTGCCTCAGCGGTGCGTTCAGCGACTTCGTCGCGGCCAATGTCAGCGAGAACGGCTCCTACGAGAACATCAGCGAATACGTGCGTGACCTGATCCGGCGGGACAAGGAGCGGGCAGAGCAGGAGGCGTTCGACAGGCTGAAGGCCGAGTTGACCCGCCCCTTCGCCGGGCCCGAGACCAGCTACAAGCCGCGGACAGCGGCCGAAGTCATTGCCAGCGACCGGGCCTGCGCGTCGGCGAGAAGACCGCACCATCGGGGCCGAACAGCAGCCCCTTCATCCGTAGGGCCGCCGCCGCGTCTCGATACACCTTATCGCATCGCGGGATCCTCGTGGTCATGGAGATCGGCCAGCATCAGAATTATACGGAATCGAACCCATATGTTGCTCGCAGCACATTGAACGGTTCAAGGACGGCCATAGCGATACGCAGTGTTTACCTCCCGGTGACCTGCTTCTGGGCGGCGCCGAGTTCCCGCAGCGTAGGATCGCAGTAGATCGGTGACGATCTCCTCGGGGGGACCGCAGCGCTTCATCAGTTTCCTGAGGAAGTTCAGGGCGGCCTTGCGGTTTCGGGTCTTCGTGACCAGTCCCTCCAGCACCTCGCCCTCATGGTCGACGGCTCGCCAGAGGATGTGCTGCTCGCCGTTGATCTTCACGAACATCTCATCGAGATGCCAGCGCCATTCAGGGCCCGTCCGCAAGCGCGAGGCGCGGCGGCGCCGGATCTCGGCGGCGAACATTGGGCCGAAGCGCATTCACCACTGCCGGACTGTTTCATGGCAGATGTCGATGCCACGCTCGCGCAGCAGGTCTTCGACGTTCCGAAGCGAGAGCGGGAAGCGCACATAGAGCATGACCGCCAGGCGGATGACCTCGGGCGAGGTCTTAAAGTACCGGAAGGGCGAGGGCTGGGTTATGACAGGGTGGGTAGGGGGCTCGCCGCAGTCCGGCCAGACAGGTTTCCCTGACAGCGCCCCGGCATGCAATCGGGGAACTTTTTTCGAGCCATGGGTAGATATACTCATGACTCGAATCTGCCGCCCTCGTAACGTGTAAGCAAGATGACATGTCTGGAGTTCTAAGTAACAACAGCGCAGGTAAAGCATGCAGATTGATAATTCGCATTACGCGACATCCGCACAGCGCCGGTCTGTCTCGAATATCATGTCAATCATGTCTGAAGACCTGTCCCGAGCCAACAGGATTTTGTTGGTCGCAGAGGAACTGAACACTCTGGCGCCGCTGGCCGCGATGTCGCTATCGATCTATGACCCGCTGACCCGCAATCACAACTCAATATTTTCGCACGGATATTCCCGGGAAACCGTCG
>LN899544.1_pt13 | contig 7796 bp, 8 predicted proteins | sample 1252501 | NCBI scaffold set LN899544.1 | reverse complement strand
ACCGCTCGACGCAACGCAAGGTTCCTTGCGGCGCCCCGGACGAAGAACGGCTGACGGAAGACATCATCACGCTCGCTCGCACCTACGGGCGATATGGCTATCGGATGATCACCGGATTGCTGAACAACGCCGGTTGGCATGTAAATCATAAACGCGTGGAACGGATATGGCGGCGTGAAGGGCTGAAGGTCCCGCAAAAGCAGGCAAAGAAGGGTCGGCTCTGGTTGAACGACGGGTCCTGCGTCCGTCTCCGGCCGGAGCACCCGAACCACGTCTGGTCCTATGATTTCGTTCAGGACCGGACACATGACGGACGGCTGTTTCGGACGCTCAATATCATCGACGAATTCACGAAGGAGGCGCTGGTGATCCGTGTAAACCGCAGGCTCAATTCCACCGACGTAATCGACGCCCTGACGGATCTGTTCATCTTGCGTGGCCCGCCTGCGTTCATAAGGTCCGACAATGGCGCGGAATTCATTGCCAAGAAGGTGCAGGGCTGGATCGGCGCAGTTGGTGCCAAGACCGCGTTCATCGAGCCGGGTTCACCCTGGGAGAACGGGTATTGCGAGAGCTTCAACGCTCGATTCCGCGACGAACTCCTGGATGCAGAAGTCTTCTATTCGCTCAGGGAGGCCCAGATCCTCATCGAGCGATGGCGCCGCCACTACAACACTGTCAGGCCGCACAGCTCCCTGGGATACCGCCCACCCGCACCGGAAGCCGTCATCCCAATAGACCAGCGGCCGACGATGCACTAACAATCAACCCGGACCACTCGGTGGGGGCAGTCCACTCCCGCCCGGGCGATCCGCTGGGGTCTCTCCGCATGGACCCGATCCGCGTCCCCGCCGCCGATTGCCTGCACCTGTTCAAGCCGCTCGCCGCGGGCCAGCTGCGCGGGATCACCTGGCTCGCGCCGGTGCTGCTGCGGTTGCACGAGCTCGACCAGTTCGAGGACGCCGCGCTGGTGAAGGCCAAGGTGGCGGCGCTCTTCACCGGCTTCATCACCGATCCCGATGGCACGGCGGGCGGGCTCTCTGGCACCAACACCGGCGGCGCGCTGACCGTCGGCATGGAGCCCGGCAGTCTGATCCCACTGCCGCCCGGCACCGACATCCGGTTTTCCAACCCGACCGAGCACGACGCCTATGCGCCCTTCGTGAAGAACCATCTGCGCGCCGTCGCGGCCGGGCTGGGCCTGCCTTACGAGCTGGTCTCGGGCGATCTAGAGGGCGTCACCTATTCCTCGATCCGCGCGGGGCTCATCGAGTTCCGCCGCCGGGTCGAGCAGCTCCAGCACAACGTCGTCGTGCACCTGTTCTGCCGCCCGGTGTGGGAGCGCTTCGTGCGCCTGGCGGTGCTGACCGGCGATCTGCCCGCGCGGGACTTCGACAGGAACCCGGACGCCTATCTCGGCTGCGAATGGCTGCCGCCGAAGTTCGACTACGTCGATCCGATGAAGGACGTGCAGGCCGAGATCATGGCGATCGGCGCAGGGCTCAAGAGCCGGTCCCAGGCGATCTCCGAACGCGGTTACGACGCCGAACAGGTGGATGCCGAGATCGCCGCGGACCGCGAGCGCGCGGACGGGCTGGGGCTCGCCTTCGGCCATACGGCTGCACCGCAGCAGAAGGAGGCGGCCGATGGCTGACACCATGGAATTGCTCACCCGCCGCGCGACGCTGGCGCCCGCCACGGCCGATCCGGACGCCCGCACCGTCGAGGTGGTCTGGTCTACCGGCGCGCCGGTGCGCCGCCGCGACATGGCGGGTCCCTATATCGAGCGGCTGAGCCTCGCGCCCGAGGCGGTGGACCTGTCGCGCCTCGAAGGAGCCAGCGTCCTCGACGCGCATCGCCAGACCGCCGTCCGCGACGTGCTGGGCTCCGTCCGCAGCGCCGCCGTGGACGGCAAGCGCGGCACCGCCCTCATCCAGTTCTCGGCCCGTCCGGAGGTGGAGCCGGTCTGGCAGGACGTGCTGGCGGGCATCCTGCGGCACGTGTCGGTCGGCTACTCGGTCGAAGACTGGGCCGAGAGCATCGAGAACGGCGCGCGCGTGCTGACCGCCGTAAACTGGACGCCCCACGAGATTTCCCTGGTGCCGACACCCGCCGATCCCGGCGCCCATATTCGCATGGAGACAGAGATGACCGACGCGACCACCCGAGAAGCCGCCGACATGGTGCCCAACACCGAGACCCGCGCCGAAGCGAACGCCGAGATCCGATCCATCGCCCGCATCGCCGGGCTCGACCAGTCGTGGGTCGACGGCCAGATCGATGCGAACGCCGATCCCGACACCGCCCGACGCGCCGCCTTCGAGGCGCTGGCGAAGCGATCCGCGCCAACCATCCGCACCGAACAGGTCCGCGTCGAGATGGGCGAGAGCCAGGACGATCCCGCGCTCCGCGCCCGGCAGATGGGCGAGGCGCTCTACGCCCGGATCAACCCGCGGCACGACCTCTCCGAGCCCGCCCGGCGATACGCCTATGCCACGCCCGTGGACATGGCGAAGGAACTGCTGACGCTCCGTGGCGAGTTCACCATGGCGCTGTCGCCCGCGAGCCTCGTCACTCGCGCGCTGCACACCAACTCCGACTTCCCGATCATCCTCGGGGACACGGTGGGTCGCGTCCTGCGCGACGCCTACCAGGCCGCGCCCTCGGGCATCCGCCGCCTCGGCCGTCAGACCACGGCGCGGGACTTCCGCGCGGTGAACAAGATCATGCTGGGGGAGGCGCCGCTGCTGGAGAAGCTGAACGAGCACGGCGAGATCAAGGCCGGGACGATGGCCGAGGCGCGCGAGGCCTACAAGGTCGAGACCTGGGCGCGGAAGATCGGCATCACAAGGCAGGTGCTGGTCAACGACGATCTTGGCGCCTTCGCGGACCTCGCCCGGCGCATGGGTCAGGCCGCCGCCGAGACCGAGGCGCGGATCCTCGTGACGCTCCTCGAGGCGGGCAGCGGCAACGGGCCCACCATGTCCGACGGCAAGACGCTGTTCCACGCCGACCACGGCAACAAGGCGGGCACCGGTGCCGTGATTTCCGACGCGACCCTCTCGGCCGCGCGGCTGGCGCTACGCACGCAGAAGGGCATCGAGGACCGCACGATACGCGTCACGCCCCGCAACCTGCTGGTCCCGCCCGCGCTGGAGACCACGGCCGAGAAGTGGCTGGCCAGCATCGCGCCCGCGACGGCGGCCGATGTGAACCCGTTCTCGGGCTCGCTGTCGCTGGTCGTGGAGCCCCGGCTGTCGAGCGCGACCCGCTGGTATGTGACGGCCGATCCCGGCGAGATCGACGGGCTCGAGTTCGCCTATCTCTCGGGCGCCGAAGGCCCGCAGGTCGAGAGCCGCTCGGGCTGGGACGTCGACGGCGTGGAGATCCGGGTGATCCTCGATTTCGGCGCCGGGTTCATCGACCACCGCGGCTGGTTCATGAACGCAGGCGCGTGATGGCCGACCTCGCCCAGTTCACCGCCTGGCGGGACGCCCTGATGGCCGCGCGCTACCGGGGCGTCCGCACCGTCGAATACGACGGCAAGCGCATCACCTACGCGAGCGACGGCGAGATGGCCGCCGCGCTCGCGGACCTCAACCGGCAGATCGCGAGGGCGACCGAGCGCATCTCGGTCGTCCGCATCCAATCCTCGAAAGGGCTCTGAGATGAAGAACTACCTCCAGAACGGCCACATCGTCCGCGTCGCGACACCTGCGGGCGGCATCGCCTCGGGCGACGCGCTGATCGTGGGCAACATCTTCGGCATCGCCGCCTATTCCTCGGCCGAGGGTGACCCGGTCGAGCTCTCCACCACCGGCGTGTTCCAGCTGCCGAAGGCCAGCGCCGCCGTGCTGACGGTCGGTGCGCGTGTTGCGTGGGACAACACGGCGCAGGAAGTGACTACACCAGCGGCCGGGCGCTTCCCCATCGGCGTTGCCGTCGAGGCGGCCGGGAGTGGCGTCAGCAGCGTCGCGGTGCGGCTGGATGGCGTGGCAACGGTGGCGTCGTGAGCAATGTCATCCGTCAAGTTTGGTGATGCCGAGCGTGCGTTCGATTTGCTTTCGCAGGTTCGTCAGACCGCGATGATCACTGGGCGTCTTGGGAATAGTAATAGCATCGAGGCCCTCGAACAGGTCATCAGCTTCCATTCGAATGTGTTTGTTGTCGGATTTCTCCGAGTAGCCATGACGCGCCAGTAGCGACGTCAGTTCGCTCGCAACGCGTTTCGGGTCCTTTGTTGCCCTCGCCAAGTCTTGCGAAAGTTCGGTAAGAGCAGGCGATACCGGAAGCCGATCCAGAACCCGCTGCAGAATCACCTTTGACCGAGTATCCAATCCGATCTGATCAGCGACCGCAAGCGTCGTTCTGGCGGCAAAGCGCAGTCTGTCCGAAACTTCCCCGGCATAGATTTCCGGCCCGATCCGCCGAATGAGGTTGTCAGCCGAGAACTCCCCCTCGTCGGTTCCCACGCTATCGGCCGGCCGGGCAACAAGCGCCTGTTCGAGTTGTCTTATCCTGTCCTGCAGGTTTTCGATCTCTTCGAGGTACAGCTGCTCGCTTTCAGCCGCAGTTAGCCGCGACTTCTCGCTTGAACGCTGCGCCCGCAGGGCCTGTTCCTGCAGTTCGGTCCAATCCCACCCAAAGGAAGGCATCTGGCTCCGAAGGCTTGCTGTAGCCTCCCGAATCGTTGCTGCCAGTTCGACCCCATCCTGGATCTGCCATCCGATGAAGTACCTTCTGACAACGCCTTGGCCCGGTGCTGACAAAGCCACGGTACCACCGTAGGCATTCCTTGCGTCAGTCTGCTCGCGAAGAGAAAACGAGAAGGTACGGTCTGGTTCGACAACAACGTGTGCAATGCCGCCCAGATCATAGGCCAGCTTCTCGATCTCAGTTTGATTCAGCACCCACGTCGACTTGCCGGTCGCGGACACGTATACCACGGGAAGCCACTTAGTGGCATCACCCACGGTCACCGACCTGGCAGTGGTGAGGCCCTCGCCATCATTCTTCAGCCATATGGCGGCATCCGACACCGCGAGCTGGCGGTCCTGGCCTCCCCAGCCGTTCTTGATAAGAGCCTTGATGAGGTAGGGTTTTCTCGGAGTTTCCAGTTTCGCACCAGCAGTGGTCGCGATGCACTGGGTGCGAAGACGAACAAGATCCTGTCCACCCTCTGCTGCCCCGCGCCGCAGAACACATTCGGTACGCCACACCCGTCCGAGGTCGTCAGGCAAGTCATGTCGCGCGCCAATCGCGGACCAGCCGTCAGCGGTTTGAAGCTCCCGCATCCGGAGTTCTTCGCCGGTAGCCGATCGCACGTGAACATTCGCACCATCCAGTTCCGCCTCTGAAGCGCTTGAAAGGACGGCCTGATGCTTCATACCACGCAACCAGCCGACTACTTCGGAGACGAAGGCGGCACGGTTGGGGCTGGCTCGGACGGGAAATTCTGTTGAAAATGGGAGCATTCCCGAAAGATCAGGCATCCTCTTTGCGGCGTCAACGGAGAATTGGTCACCGCTCGTGGTTGGTGTCGCGGATGCAGGCTGGCTCACGGCTTCAAGCCAGACACCGGTTCTCCTAGGACGCCATGTCGGTGATCTCGCGGAGCTTCTCGAGGTAGTGCTTCAATGTGCCGACATGGCCCCAGTTTGCCTCATCCGGGTCGGAGCCGAAGTGGTCGGCGCTGTGAGCCAGCATGGCCAGCAGGACGTCGATCTCGATCTTGGCGGCGATGAAGGCGTCCAGCGCTGCATCATTGGTCTTGAACATGAGGGTCCCCGAGTTGGTTGCGAGGACATGGCGGCTCTGGTCTGCCTTTGGGTCAAGCTCAATCGTACACGGAACGTCCCACGAACACCCTGCCGATCCCGTGTCGCATGGGTGTTGCACGGTGGAATCGGGGGTGTTCGTAAGGGTTTGGAATCTTAGGGGGATGTGTTGCGGCGGTTTGCAACGTAAAAAGCGCCCCGTGGGGCGCTATGTTTTGGCCTAAGCCTTTGTAATCTTGTAAGAAAGTTTGGTTGCGGGGGCAGGATTTGAACCTGCGGCCTTCAGGTTATGAGCCTGACGAGCTACCGGGCTGCTCTACCCCGCGCCATTTGCGCTTTGTGTTGGCGCGTTATCGTTTCGAGAGATGTCTCGCTGCTTTTCAGGTCTGGCGGTGACCTACTCTCCCACGTCTATTGACGCAGTACCATTGGCGCGACGGCACTTAACGGCCGAGTTCGGGATGGGATCGGGTGTTTTGCTCGTGCTTTGGCCACCAGACCGGAAAAGAAGCGAGATCGGCGTTATCCCCTGCGGGATCTGGTTGTCCAAGGATGCTTTTGGAGGAAGACGAGGTCTGTCTTCTTCCGGATCAAATCAAGCCAATCGAGCCATTAGTACCGGTCAACTGAACGCATTGCTGCGCTTACATCTCCGGCCTATCGACGTGGTGGTCTTCCACGGCTCTCAAGGGATACCTTGTTTTGAGGGGGGCTTCACGCTTAGATGCCTTCAGCGTTTATCCTGTCCGTTCATAGCTACCCAGCACTGCCGTTGGCACGACAACTGGTCCACCAGTGGAACGTTCACCCCGGTCCTCTCGTACTAGGGGCAACTCCTCTCAAGTATCCTACACCCACGGCAGATAGGGACCGAACTGTCTCACGACGTTCTAAACCCAGCTCACGTACCTCTTTAAATGGCGAACAGCCATACCCTTGGGACCTGCTCCAGCCCCAGGATGAGATGAGCCGACATCGAGGTGCCAAACGATGCCGTCGATATGGACTCTTGGGCATCATCAGCCTGTTATCCCCAGCGTACCTTTTATCCGTTGAGCGATGGCCCTTCCACTCGGGACCACCGGATCACTATGGCCGACTTTCGTCTCTGCTCGACTTGTCAGTCTTGCAGTCAGGCTGGCTTCTGCCATTGCACTCAACGAGCGATTTCCGACCGCTCTGAGCCAACCTTCGCGCGCCTCCGTTACTCTTTGGGAGGCGACCGCCCCAGTCAAACTACCCACCACGCAGGGTCCCGGACCCGGATAACGGGCCGCGGTTAGACATCAAGAGTGCGAAGGGTGGTATCTCAAGGATGGCTCCACCGGAACTGGCGTCCCGGTTTCAATGCCTACCACCTATCCTGCACATCACAATCCTGATGCCAGTGCGAAGCTATAGTAAAGGTGCATGGGGTCTTTCCGTCTAACCGCGGGAAGTCTGCATCTTCACAGACAATTCAATTTCGCTGAGTCCACATTTGAGACAGCGGGGAAGTCGTTACGCCATTCGTGCAGGTCGGAACTTACCCGACAAGGAATTTCGCTACCTTAGGACCGTTATAGTTACGGCCGCCGTTTACCGGGGCTTCAATTCAAGGCTTGCACCTCTCCTTTTAACCTTCCGGCACCGGGCAGGCGTCAGACCCTATACGTCGCCTTACGGCTTCGCAGAGCCCTGTGTTTTTAGTAAACAGTCGCCACCCCCTGGTTTGTGCCCCCAGCCACTGCTTGCGCAGCAACCGGGCCTCCTTCTCGCGAACTTACGGAGGTATTTTGCCGAGTTCCTTAAATGTGGTTCTCTCAAGCGCCTTGGTATTCTCTACCAGTCCACCTGTGTCGGTTTAGGGTACGGTCTTGTGGAGGGCTATTTCCAGGAACCGCTCACCAGCCCTTCCAATCCGATAAGGAAGAACTAGCTCTGCGATCCGTCACCATCTCCTGGCCCAGGAATATTAACCTGGTTCCCATCGACTACGCCTTTCGGCCTCGCCTTAGGGGCCGGCTTACCCTGCTCAGA
>LN899548.1_pt1 | contig 12339 bp, 20 predicted proteins | sample 1252501 | NCBI scaffold set LN899544.1 | reverse complement strand
TCCTTGGACAGTTTTCGGGGATATTTAAGCTACTGCCTGCGCTTGCTGATCGATTTCGATATTGTTGAAGTAAACCACGGCGGGTGGCCGTCCACCATGGGCGGTGTGGGGCCTCTGGTGGTTGTAGAAGGTGATCCATCGGCCAATGGCAGCCTTGGCCTGTGACCCCGTTTCCCAGGCATGCAGGTAGACGCATTCGTATTTCAGGGACCGCCACAGGCGCTCGATGAAGACATTGTCGATGCACCGCCCCTTGCCGTCCATCGAGATGCGGGTGCCGACGCGCTTTAGCCGATCTGTCCAGGCGAAGGACGTGAACTGGCTGCCCTGGTCAGTGTTCATGATCCCCGGCGCGCCGAAGCGGTGGATGGCCTCCTTCAGCGCCTCAACGCAGAAGTCGGCCTCCAGCGTGTTCGAGATGCGCCAGGCCAGAACCTTGCGTGTGAACCAGTCCATGATGGCCACCAGATACAGGAAGCCGCGCCGCATCGGCAGGTAGGTGATATCGGCGCACCAGACCTGGCCGGGACGATCCACCCGCAGCCCGCCCAGCAGGTAGGGCCAGGTCTTGTGGCCCTTCCTCGGCTTGCTGGTGTTGGGCTTCTGATAGATCGGCATCAGGCGCATAAGTCGCATGAGCCGCCGAATGCGCTTCTGGTTCACGCCATGGCCTTCGTTCTGCAGGTGCCAGGTCATCTGGCGAACCCCATAGAACGGCGTGTCGAGGAACTGCCGGTCGATCAGCCGCATCAGGCCGAGGTTCTGATCCGTCTCTCCAGCCGGCTCGTGGTAGAACGACGAGCGCGAGATCGACAGCAGGCGGCACTGCGCCCCGATGGACAGCGCCGGGTGGTTCCGTTCGATCATCCCACGCCTCACTTTCCGGTCCACGGCTTGAGCTTTCGTGACAAAAAATCGTTGGCGACAGCCAGCTCCCCGATCTTGGCATGCAGTGATCGGACCGTCTCTTCATCCACCTCCGTCGAGGGCTTCTTGCCGCCGCGCTCGAAGATATCCGCAGCTCCGTCGAGCAGCGCCTTCTTCCATTGATGGATCATCGTCGGATGCACGCCGTATTCGCCCGCCAGCTCTGACACAGTGCGCTCGCCCTTAACGGCCTCGAGCGCCACGCGCGCCTTGAAGCCCGCGTCATGGTTTCTGCGTTTCCGCATTCCTGATCTCCTCGTTCTTGGAGACCAGCAAACGTCAGATCGTAGCTTCCGTCACTGTCCGATTTCCGGGGAGCAGCTCACATTCCGACGAATGGATCGCACCATCAAACCGTGGGATCAAACAGCTAGGTCATGTTGACAAATGGCGGAGCCAGAGGCGGATCGACGTGATATCGATGAAGCCAAGGAAGCTTTCGGCGGTCTTGTCGTAGCGGGTGGCGACACGGCGAGCGTTCTTGAGCTTGTTGAAGCACCGCTCGACAAGGTTCCGCAGCCGGTAGAGCCTGCGATCGACAGCGACACGGAGCCTGCGAGACTTGCGCATCGGGACCACCGGCAGGATGCTACGCGCCTCCATGGTTTTGCGAACCTTGTCGGAGTCATAGCCGCGATCGGCCAGCAGGATGCAAGGCTCCGGCAGGTTGTCGTCCATGACCAGATCAAAGCCCAGGTAGTCCGATGTCTGGCCCGGCGTGATGTCCGACCTCATTGGCAGCCCGGCAGCATTGACGCGCAGGTGGACCTTGGTCGTGAAACCACCTCTTGAACGGCCAAAACCCTGTCTTGGAGTCCCCCTTTTGCGCCCGCTGCCTGATGATGGGCGCGGATCACGGTGCTGTCGATCATCTGGAGCGCATCCGGCACGATCCGACTTTCGTTCAGCGCTTCGAGGATCTGCTCCCACAACCCCGCCAGGGTCCAGCGCCGGAACTGGCGGTAGACACTGGACCACTTTCCGAACTCTTCTGGGAGGTCGCGCCAAGGAGAGCCGGTCCGCGCGATCCAGAAAATCCCATCAAGAACAAGGCGGTGATTTGCGGGCTTGCGCCCGTTCGGGGCGCGCACGGCCAGAATGAAGCGCTCATGAAACGCCCATTCCTCGTCCGACATCAGGTCTCGTGCCAAGCTGGTCTCCATTGCAGGTACCAGCTTGAATCACGATCAGGCCACCCTGTGAATCCCTTTTGTCAACACCACCTAGCTTGGGCCGAATTTGCGCATGAGGTGTGCGAGCACTCAGGCCTGCCGCTGGATTTCGAACAGAGCGGCGGACTGGTGTTTTGCCTCGGCGAAGAGGAATGGGCCAAGCGGACCGCGCTGAACGACCGTATCGCTCGCGAAAACCCGCAGGCCGATCGCGGCACCGAAATGATCGAGCGTCCCGAACTGGAACGCCTGCTGCCTAAGGCCAGCTTGGGTCCCACAGTGGTCGGCGCCAGCTTCGGGTATAATGATGGCCATTCCAACCCGCTGCACCTGCTGACCAGTCTGCACGCGGCTGTAGGGCGGATGGGTGGCCGGATGCGCTTTGCCGACCCGGTGCGCCGCATTGCCCCGCAGGGCGATGGCTTCCGCGTGGAGACCGCCGGCGCCATCAATGACTGCCGCCGCGTCGTCGTCGCTGCTGGCCTCGCCTCGGCCGATCTGGCCCGGCCCTTGGGTCTTGAGCTGCCGGTGCATGAACAACGTGGCCAAATTCTTGTGACCGAGCGCACAGTGCCCTTCCTGCCCTTACCCGCCAGCGGCTTGCGCCAGACCCGCGAAGGCACGGTGATGATCGGTGCCACGCAAGAGGATGTCGGCTTCAACACCGACACCACCGCCGAGGCGACGGCCAAGCTGGCCACCCGGGCCACCCAGATCATCCCGGCGCTGGCCGAGCGGGTCATCGTGCGGCAATGGGCCGGACTGCGCGTGCTGTCGCCCGATGGCGCGCCGATCTATGTGCAATCCGAACGCCACCCCGGCGCCTTCGCCGCCATCTGCCATTCCGGCGTGACGCTGGCCGCCCTTCATGCCGGGGCGATGGCTGAGGCGGTCTCAACCGGTGCCATCCCCGCAGTGCTGCAACCCTTCGGGACGGAGCGATTCCATGTTCAAGCGCGTTCCTGACGCCGCACCCGCGACGCTGGGCGTAACCGTAGACGGCACCCCCGTCGCCGCCTTTGTTGGTGAGACGGTGGCCAGCGTCCTGACCCGCCTTTCGCCCTATTGCGCCCGTAACAATCCGGTCAACGGCCAGGACCGCGCGCCTTATTGCATGATGGGCGTCTGTTTCGAATGTCTGGTCCGAGTCGACGGATCGGCCGCCGTGCAATCCTGCCTGATCCCCGTCGAGGACGGGATGCGGATCGAGCGCCTGACCCAAAGCGACCAGCCATGAGCCTGCAATCCTCCCGCGACTACGACCTGATCGTCATTGGCGCTGGCCCTGCCGGTATGGCCGGCGCGGCGGTGGCGGCAGTGCAGGGTCTGCGCGTCTGCGTCATCGACGAACAGAAGGTCCTCGGCGGCCAGATCTGGCGCGGGATCGAGGGCAATGCCGGCACCGCCATCGGCCGGACAATGGGGCCAGATTACCTCAAGGGCGCGGCCGCCACCGAGGCCTTGCGCCAAAGCGGCGCTGAGCTGCTCCTTGGCGCGCAGGTCTGGCAGATCGAGCCGGGCTTTCGTGTCTTCCTTTCTCAGAACGGGCGATCGCGCCGCATCGACGGTCGGGCCATCCTGCTGGCGACCGGTGCCCAGGAGCGCCCGAACCCGTTTCCCGGTTGGACCCTGCCTGGCGTGATGACCGTCGGCGCGGCGCAGATCCTGCTGAAGACCGCGCAGAGCATCCCGGATGAGCCGGTCTGGGTCGCGGGCACCGGGCCGCTGCCGCTGCTCTACATGGCACAGCTTCTGGATCAGGGTGGCCGCATCGCCGGCTATATCGACACCGCGCCGGCAGCGAACTTTCGCCGTGCGCTGCCGATGGCGCCTTCACTTCTGCGCGCGCCCAGGGGGCTGTTCAAGGGCTTGTCCTGGTTTCGCAAGCTGCGCCGGCACGGTGTGCCGCATTACAAGGCCGCGCACGGGCTGGAAGCCTTGGGCGAGGGTCGGTTGCAACGCCTGCGCTTCACCACTGGCACGGGCGAGCGGATCGAGGCCGAGACCGGGCTGCTACTGGCGCATGAGGGCGTCGTGCCCTCGGTCCATATGAGCATGGCCTTGGGTTGCGAACATCTGTGGCGCGAGGATCAGGCCTGTTTCGTGCCGCGCCTGGATGCCTGGGGTGAAACCTCGGTGCCGGGCATCTTCGTCGCCGGCGATGGCGGCGGCATCCTCGGCGCCGACGCGGCGGTGGAACTGGGACGGATCGCGGGCCTTGGCATTGCCCGCCGGCTCTCGGCGCTCGACGAACTCCGCGCCGTGCAGGGCGCCGCCCCGGCTCGCAAGAAACTGCGCAAGCTGGCGGCGATGCGGCCTTTCCTCGACGCGCTCTATCGCCCGCGGCCCGAGGTGTTCTCGCCCGCGCCCGAAACCTTGGTTTGCCGCTGCGAATGCCAGAGCGCCGATGCCATCCGCAGCGCCGCCGCGCGCGGCGCGGCCGATCCGAACCAAGTCAAGATCGCCACACGCGCCGGGATGGGACCCTGCCAGGGCAGGCAATGCGGCTATACCGTCGCAGCGCTGGTCGCCGAGGCGCATGGCCAGCCGATGGGTAGCGTCGGCTATCTCAACATCCGCGCGCCCTTGAAGCCCATTACCCTGGGTGAAGCGCGGACTCTGGGCGAAGCTTGAAGAAAGGAATGCGGATGCAGGTCGGAATCGTCGGTGCAGGCAATATCGCCAAGGCCTATCTTGCCTATCTGACCGAAGCGGGCCACGAGGCTCGGCTGTGGTCGCCCCGCGGCAAGAGCCTCGCGGCGTTCCACGACCAAGACACGCTGCGTGTTACTGGCGCCTTGCAGGGCGAATTCCCGCTACGCAGCGCCCGCAACGCCGCCGATCTGGCGCGGGCCGAGGTCATCGTTCTGGCCCTGCCCGCCAACGGTTATCGCATGGCCATGGAGGCGCTGCTGCCGCATCTGACCGCAGGCCACACGGTGATTTTCAGCAGCCATCTGTCCTTTGCCTGTCTCTATCTCGCGCGCCGGCTGGCCGAGCGCGGGCTGACCATCCCGCTGGTCGCCTGGAACACTACGGCGATGACCTGCAAGTCGCCCGACGCGCCGCATATCCGCATCGGCGCGCTGCGGCCCAAGGTCGACATGGCGGTAATCCCGTCCGAGCGGGCCGAGGCGGCGCTGGCGACTTGCCGGGCGCTCTTTGGCGACCGCTTCCGGCTCAAGGCCGACCTGCTCGAGATCGCGCTGTCCAATTTGAACCCGCAGGTGCATCTGGCAATGGTTCTGTGCAACCTGACCCGGATCGAGCGGGCCGAGACCTGGCACCAGAACAGCATGGTCACAGGCAGTGTCGGTCGGCTGATGGCGGCCCTGGATGCCGAGCGGCTGGCCATTGCGGCCGGTTTCGGCAAGACAATTGCGCCGCAGCTCGACCCATTATCAGATCATGCCTCGATCGAGGCGCTGTTCCAGTCCCGCGTCGCTGCCGGCACCGATCCCTTGGGCCCGCATAGCGCCGATACCCGATATGTCACCGAGGACGTGCCCTTTGGCCTGGTCCCGACTGTGGCGCTGGCCCGCATCGCCAGCGTTCCGGCACCGCTGCACGAAAGCGCCATTGCCCTGATCGACGCCTGCTACGGTCGCAACTTTACCACGGAAAACGACATCCTCGCCGCTATCGATCTGCCGAAGGTGCAGGAGACCCGATCTCAAACCGCTGCGGATGCCGCTCATCGCAGTTGAGATAGACCTTGCCCATGCCACGGCGCGAAGGAACTACTTACTTTGAGGCTGCCGCGCAAGCGCGAGGCCCCCGTCATTTCCATGCTTGCCAGTCCTGTTCTGTGGTCCTGTCGATGGCCAACGTCGGCTTTCCATCTTCGATCCCGATCAATATGCCGCATTGGCGTAGGGGGACGTTCCGCTTGGTGTGTCGATTGTAGTTTGGGACATGGTGAGAATTCTGCAGCGAACTGAATGTTGGCTACGTCCGCATAGCGGCATGCAGCGTCAGTGATGAGACTCGCCGCTCCGAACCCTTCCGTGGAAGCGTCCGCAAGGGGATAGTGCTGTGAGAACCAGTCAAGTAATTGATATTAAATATTTATGTTCTAAAAATCCGATTATTAGCCCAGGAGGCTACCTGCGCGGCATGACCCGCGCCTTGCAGCAAAGCCAGCTCAACCTGATGGAAAGCCTGATCGGCTTAAGCGAGCGGCGACGCACGGAGCAAGCGCCGTGATCACCCCTCTTGCGTAAGCGGGAAGCTGATGCCGTTCAGGGCGTCCGAGACCACGGGCCGGGTCATCGTCTATTGTGCGATGACCCCGCCCGCCGATGCGCCCATGCCCAAGATCGGCATGATGGTTTCGGGATATTTCAACCTGGGCGATACCGAGGCGCTGACCGTGCCGGCCTCGGCCACGTCGATGCGCGACGGCTTCACCTATGTCTTCGCGCTGAATGAGAGCGTGGACCCGCCGACGGTCACGCGCGAGCGGGTCGAGATCGGCCGCCGCAATGGCGACCGGGTCGAGATTCTCTCGGGCATCGAGGCAACGGACCAGATCGTGCAGGCGGGCGGCGCCTTTCTCAGCGAGGGCTCCGTCGTCAGTGTCGTGACCCCGCCCGCGGCAGCAGCGGAGGTCAGCCAATGAACTTCTCCGCCTGGGCGATCCGCAATCCGGTTCCGCCAATCCTTGTCTTCGTGATGCTGACAGTGCTGGGGCTGATGGGCTTCAACCGGCTCGACGTGCAGAACTTCCCGGAAATGGACCTGCCGACGATCAGCATCACCGCCTCGCTCGACGGTGCCGCCGCGGCGCAGCTTGAAAGCGAGGTGGCGCGCAAGATCGAGGATGAGCTGACCGGCCTGACCGAGCTTGACTCGGTCACGACCACGATCACCGACGGCTCGGTATCGATCAACGTCGCCTTCAATATCGGCAAGGATTCTCAGGTCGCGCTGGACGAGGTGAAGAGCGCGGTCGATCAGGTTCTGTCCGAATTGCCCTCGGGGATGGAAAATCCGACCGTCACCAAGTCGGAACTGAACGAATCCCCGCTGAGCACCTATGTCGTGAGCTCGGAGCGGCTGGACGAGGCCGAGCTGAGCTGGCTTATCGACAACGACATCGAACAGGCTTTGATGTGCCTTCCTATCCGAGGGGCCGAAGCCGGAAGGGATGGCTGAATGTCGTATGAACGGCGGTTGCCTGAGAAAGGACTCCCGTCTCCCGCTACAAGCGGCGGTTCAGCGACCGGAGTTGATGATTGCCAGCCGAAAGGGCAATCCAGTTGGGGAGGCGAAGACGCTGTGGGCGGCTTCGACGGCCACGTCAGCGCAGCCGCTTCTTCATGCGCTCGATCTGCTCGGGCGAGCCCTCGAAGCTGTAGCCTTCGCGGGTCTTCTTCATCCGCACGCCGGGACCGGCAGCTTTCTTGAGGCTGTCTTCGACGTGCTTCTCCATGCTGCGCGTCAGCTCACGCTGAAGCTGGGCGGCGGAGGTGATCTTGCGGCCATTGAACCGCATTTCGATGCGAGCCATCGCGTCGTTCCTTTTCTGTTAGCCCTTCGGAGGGAAGGGATCGTTGCCGTAGGTGTTACGCTCGCGGATGCGACCGTTCTCGCCGTGGATCAGCATCTCGCTGCCCTGGCGCATGGCGGATTCTCGCGCGGCCGCGATGGCCTCGCGCTGCGTGCCGTGGACGGAAGACGCGCGGGAGTTGCCCGCCCCCTTCACTGCCCAACCGCCCTGATGTAGCACAACATGCTGATTTTTCTTAGACATTTTAAGCTCCATATGTCGATTTCGGTTGACGATTCCGCCAACCTTGTGTTTAAATATATACTATAGAATGGAGCTTATCAACCAAAACAACAACCGCCGGGAGAGGACCATGTTCGGACAAAGGCTCAGGCTTGCCCGCAAGCGGGCTGGCCTATCCATGCAAGCTCTCGCCGACCGCGTGACCCCAAGCGTGTCGGCGCAGGCCATCAGCAAATACGAAGCGGACAAGATGATGCCGTCCTCGTCGGTGTTGGTCGGCCTCGGAAAGGCGCTCGGCGTGTCGCTGGATTTTCTTGTCGGTGGCCAGGTCGAAGCTCTGGAAAGCGTCGAGTGGCGGAAGAACTCGACTGCCTCGGCGCAGGATCGCGCGATGGCGGAAGCCATCGTTATCGAGAAGCTCGAAGACTATCTCGCCATCGAGGACATCCTCGACCTGCATCCGGCTGAAGACCCGTTCGCCGCGCTGCGCGTGGACATGGTAGCCGATGAAGAGGCCATCGACGCCAAAGCGCGGGACGTGCGGCGCGAGTGGAAGCTCGGGATCGACCCCATCCCAAGCATGACCGCCCTGCTTGAAGACAAGGGGCTCAAGGTCATCGAGGCCGATCTACCTGAGCGCATTAACGGGCTGGCTTGTCATGTTGAGCGGGCGGAATGTGCACCGACTGAGGTGATCGTCGTCTCGCGGCACACCAATGTCGAGCGCAAGCGCTTCAACCTCTCCCATGAGCTCGCGCATCGGATCATCATCGAGACCGGCAATGTCGCGCTGAAGAAGGAGCCGTCCATGCACCGCTTCGCGGGGGCGTTTCTTATCCCGCGCGAGCATCTGGAAGAGGAAGCTGGCCGGAACCGGCACGGCATGACCTGGATAGAGATCATGCGGCTCAAGCGCACCTACGGAGTCTCTGCCGCCGCGATGCTCGTGCGGCTCGGCCAAGTGGGTATTCTGTCGAAGAGCGCTGTGGAATATGCGTTCAAGACCTATGCGCGAAGCTGGCGGCGCGAAGAGCCGGAGCCTATCGGTCCCGGTGAGGGTTTCGCAGCCTTCGAGAAGCCGCAACGCTTCGAGCGCCTCGTTTGGCGCGCGCTCGGCGAGGAGTTGATTTCGCCTGTTCGCGCTGCCCAGATGCTCGGGCTCCCTTTGAGCGTTGTCGAACGTGACATCAGGGGGCCGCGTGACCAGTGACCTGTATCGTCGTCAATGATGCGTCATGTCTGATCGACTTGAAGAAAGGGGCGTTGCTGCACGTCCTGTTGAGGCTGCCCTATCGGTTCATTGTGCCTCTGCCCATCCGCGAGGAGGAACTCCTCGATTTCACGGCGCAGGAATGGCGGATGCTCGAAGATGGTGGCCTCGCCACCTATGACCTTCCAGGCGAAGAGGTTGCGCGGGTGTTCGCGCTGAAGCGGGAGCATAGCCGCCTGTCGGCCAACGACTGCTTCGCCCTCGTGACGACAACTTGCCAGGAGAACGGTATCCTCCTGACCGGCGACAACCTGTTGCGCAAGGTGGCCACCGCCCGCGCCGTGCGCGTTCATGGCGTACTCTGGATCATTGACGAACTGCACGCGGCCGGTGTCTGCGAAGTCGAGCTTCTCATCTCCGCGCTGCAGGTCTGGCGCGCGGATGATGCTGTCTTCCTGCCCGTGGCTGAGATCGACAAGCGGCTGCGCCGTTTCAGCGCATAGCTGCAGAGATTGCCGATCATCTCACCTTCTGGGCATAGGTCTATGGAGGACAGAAGTGCGTCAAGGAATTCGGAAAGCCCATCAGCAGCATTCAGTTCGCGGTGCACCACAACCGATAGCGCCCTTGTCTCGTTACCTCACGGATTAGCCCTCGCGCTTCCATCCAAGCAAGGTTGCGCTGAACGGCAGTTCGACTGGCGCCTGTAATGGCCTCGGCCATTGGCGCAGAAACGAGTGGCCATTCCGTAAGTGTGGCGAGCAGCGCCGGAGGGGTCTTACCCGAGAGCGGCGACATTTCGGTTTCTGCCCGCACAAACCAAGACTCGATGTCATCTAGGTGCCGCATCGCAGTCAGGCACGACGTCGCCATTCCCTCAAGCCAACGAGCGAGGCGCTCGACCGGGGGACCACTAACACGCAGCCCCCCTGCCCCGCCCATGGCGAGCGGTGCGAAGACGGCGCCGCTTCCGTCGCTGGCCGCGATCCTGGACGCGGTGACGGCGGCTTCCATCTGGTCGCCGCGCTGTCCGAGGCCAGCCAGGCTCCAGAGATGAAAGCCCATGCAAGCACGCGTGATCGGGTGGAGATCGGCTGCTGCAGCCATTACGTCCAACCATCCGCCCGCGCGATCTTCGAAACGTTCAGCGCTGTCTTCAATGTTCTCGGGATCGCGGCGATCCAGGAAGGCGGCCAAGTCAGCCTTCGGACCGGGACCGCCTGTCAGGCGCCGAACAGCCCATCCAACTCTTGCCAGGGCATTTGGGTCATCCTGTGCACCTGACAGCCGCATCGATATCCAAAGCGCCAGACGATCAGAACTCACCCGATCCCCTGCGAACCAGCTAAGGTCCGCTGCCTCGATAAGAGCGAGGCGATGCCGCCAGCCTTCCGGGCCACGCAGCAGCCGGTCATCCAGAGCACCCAGGCGTCCAGCAACCCGTGCGAGTCGCGCAGCGTGAACGCCTTCTGCCTTTGCCCAATCTTCTATGACAGCAGTGTCGGGCGGTTCTGTCCGTGGCCCGAGAGGCAAATTATCCGGTTCTTCTTCGAGTGGTCCCGGCAGAAACCAGAGATCCTCTTCGTGAGTGGCTTCATCCTCCTCGATGGTGATGAGGGGATCATTGAAGTTATCAGTAAAAGTGGATGCTTGGGTCTTCATATGTGCAAAATACTGTTCTTTTGCACATTACCCAAGTGATTTTGAGGCGGTTGCCTTCGCTCTTTATATTGTATGCGCGCGCGACTGCCGGTGAAATCTCTCAGATCGCGCTCAGCGCAAGGAAACCAAGGGATTTTGGACGAGCACGACGAGAGAGCACCTACTTGCATTCGTTTACAAACGGTCGTTTATTGGCGATATATTAAATTGCAAACGGCCCAATTTCATGCCCCTGATTGGCTATGCGCGCGTCTCCACCGAGGATCAGACCCCCCTGCCCCAGTCTGAGGCACTGCAGTCTGCGGGATGCGCCGAGATCTTTGAAGAGCACGCCTCGGGCGGCAATCGCGCGCGGCCCGTGCTTGCACGTGTGCTGGAGCGGATTGGCAAGGGCGACACGCTGATCGTCGTGCGGATCGACCGGCTTGCGCGGTCTTTGTCGCACCTACTTGAGGTGATCGAAAGACTGGAGGGCAAGGGGGCGTTCTTCCGCTCGCTCCAGGACCCGATCGACACTGCCTCGCCCCAGGGCAAGTTCACGTTGCAGGTTCTGGGCGCTGCGGCTGAGTTCGAACGCGCTCTGATCCGCGAGCGTACCAAAGCCGGACTTGCCTCGGCACGCTCAAAGGGCCGCATCGGCGGCAACCCAGGTCTTCGCGCCAAGGACCCTGAAGCGCTGCGCAAGGTGCGGCTGGCGCGACAGGACGGCTACATGGAGCGCTTGAACGAAACTGCGCAGGATTGGGTGCCCCATGTGCGCCGTTTGCGCCCCGATATGGCTTGGGAAGACGTCCTGCGGATCATCAATGGCCCCCTGCCCCATGATCGGCGCTGGACGCAAAGCCGCCTGCTCCGCGCCGTGAAGGCATACGTGGCGGACGGATTCCTGCCCGCTGAAGTGCTTGGACGCGCTGGACGTCGCGAAACCGACGATCGCCTGCCTGTGATTGTCGCCGCAATCAAAGGTGCTGACCCCGAGATCACCTTGCAGGCAATCTGCGACCGACTGGAATCCATGCGTGAGCGCACCCCTCGCGGTCGCACCAGCTGGCAGCCTTCCTCAGTCAGAATGCTGCTGGAGCGTGCTGAAAAGCTGGGGCTCCTCTGAGGATCACACTTGTGTTGGCCTAACCGATTGCCACTAAATCTAGAAAGTGCTTGCACGAATCTGGTTGGTCGGGCAATAGTCTCGAAAAATAACGCGCGGTCACATAAAAAAACGCGCCCACGGATCGGGGCAGACATGAGCGAAGTAGAGCAGGATCTAGACATCGCCATCGGGCACTACGCGGAACTTCTCGCGTCGAACCTGCATGCTCAGCGCGCTGCCCACTTCCCTCCGGATGCAAAGAAGGTGATGCGCACTTTGACTAGCGGCGAAGCTGCTGAACTGGCATTGCCAAGTTGGGTAATTGTGGGCGCAAAGGGGGGCGAAGCGTGAGCGCTTATGCGTTCATCTCGAGCGCATAGTCGTTCCACAGGCTGAAGGCGTCAGCCCGTGCGTGGCGGTATGAAGATGCGGTGAGACGATAGCGGCGGGGACGGAAGAGGGTGTTGATCTGGTCATGGGCGGCGAGGAATCTCTGCGCCTGTCGTTGGGACTTGAAGCGTCCCATGATCTTCTCTCGCCGTCG
>LN899544.1_pt8 | contig 14840 bp, 14 predicted proteins | sample 1252501 | NCBI scaffold set LN899544.1 | reverse complement strand
AAATGGGAGACGATTTCTGCTAAGCTCGCAGCATTCTTGGCCCGCTGCAGACTCAGTTGATCCTCTCGCCGTATGGAAACTGATAGATAAGCGCACCACTGGTCCGCACCATCTCTCTGGCATCATCGAGCTCGAAAGCCACTAGCATCGCATCAAGACAATCTCGGCACCATTCGATATCCCAGCGAAGTTCTTCCGTATTTGAATCGAGCCCTCCGTCATCGTCGGTGAGTACCGCCTGGAGGGCGCGTCTCAGGCCAGACACATGGTGGCGGATCATCTCTGATTTCTTCGGCTTGGACATCGTGTTCACCCCTTGTGGATGAGCGGAAATCTGCCGAAAAACGGTTAATCATTGGTAAACGCCAGAATTCCCTTGACCGTTATCGAAACATAAATTTTAAACTGAGCAGTTTGATGCAAAATTATCACAGCGGCATCCATCTGCTCTAGGAATCGTAGCGCTGGCTGGCCGGCGACGGGCAGCATGTAGGGCTGGCCGTCCGCATCACCGAGGTGGGATGGTTCGGTCCCGCCAGTGCTGGACCTCGTTCGTGATCTGGAGCCGGTTCTCGATCCGGTCGAGCTGCCGCGCGATCTGTCGATGGTCGTCGTCGTGGTTGTCGAGGCTCTCGCGCACGTCCTCGATCAGCTTGCGCAGGTCCGCGATGGCCTCCTTGACCTCATGAGGCGCGGGCGCCCGGTCGGCAGGCGGCTTGCCATCGCCCTTCTTGGTGCCCCACCATGTGCCGAGCGCGATCAGAAACGCGGCGATACCGGCGCCGATGGCCTGCACCGTCTCATTCGTGGGCGGCATTGCGGATCCTCCAGACCTTGACCTCTTTCCCGCAGTCCACAGCGGCAGACACCATGCAGACCCCGCAGAAGCCAATGCCTAGAAATCCGTATGTGAAAACGCCTGTGCCCCACGGGTTTGACGGGTAAATGCCCGCCGTGATTGCCAGGAAGACCTGGCTGTTGAGCGACACGGCCGCGAGCCGAGCGAAGGGCGTCCACGCGGATCGACCGTTGATGTGAAGGGCCACGGCATGACAGGCGCCGACGATGGCATAGAGGGCGCCCCAACTGGCCTCTCCCATGATGCCCAAGGCCCGAGAGAAGCTTGCCACGCTCATGCTGGTCGCCGGGATCAGCAGCCAGAGGCCGAATCCGAGCGTATATATGGCAAGCATCCATTCCAGCTTGCGCTTGCCGAAGTGGGTGAACCACCGGACGAAGCCGGTGGCGAGGGTTCGCAGCATCATGCGACCTCCGTTGCTGATGAAATCCCCGCTGTGTCCGGTATGTGACGCAGGGTTGCGCCGGGCGCGCTATCAAGAGGGAGAGCCGGGCGGCTTGTGGTGGGGCTGCCCGGCTTTTGTCTGTCGATCACCAGATGGCGAGCTTGCCGCGGGCATAGGTCTCGATGGCCTGGCGGATCTCGGTTTGCTGCGAGCCGCTCTGATGCAGAGCAAGCCCGGGCACCATGATCAATCCGAGCAGATTGGCGTAACGGAGCGGGTTGTAGACCGTGCCGGGGATATAGCCTGCCGCCCCGACGACAAGGTGGCCCTCCTCATTCTGCCGGGTAATGCCCGATGCCACCGCGCGGTTCACGGCCCCGTTAAGCCATAGCTCTGCCGCGCCGCCGGGGCGGTCGAACGACGCCATCCACATTTGGGCCGCAGTCCCGGCAGCGGCCCCGGTCACCGACTGCACGATATTGGTGGTCGTGGCCCCGGCTGAATCGCGAGTCTGATGGTTGAGAGCCAGGACCGAAGCGGAGACGACATAGCCGAAGCGGCTCGCCCCGGTCTGCACGCCCCCTGTCTGCGACGTCTCGATCCGCTGGTTCGCGGCAATCCCGCCCACCGCTGATGCCTCGCCGGTTGGCTTGATCATCGCGACCAGCGTGTAGCTTGCCCCAATCGGCCAAATATCATCGGAGGCGGATACGAGAGGGCAACCGGACGTCCCGTTGCTGAACAACAAGCCCCGCTGACCATTTTGCGCGTCCTGAACCACGGTGGGCATGGCCGCACCGGTATTGGTGCCGAGCGCGAATACCTCTCCGCTCTTGCGATCAGTCCAAGACCCAGATGCAAAACCAGACCGCGGATCGAGCCAGACAGAACCGTCCGGCAGAGCCGCCATGAGGTTATCCGTCAGCGGATCAGGTTCAACCCGTCCGGGAAGAAACACTGTGCCAAGCGGGGCGTCCGACAGGCTGCGCGTGGCGGCGATACGTTGCGAATAAACAGGCATGTCAGTTGCTCTCGATCAGGATTTGCTGGTGTGCGGCCATTTGCAGGCCAGGAAACGTGTCAGGGTAATCCCACCACACATCACCAAGGTCGTTCGCCTCCCCCTCGAATGCGGGCTGCGGGTGAGCGGCGGTGAACAGGCTGGAAACCGTCGTCCCATAACCGGCGACAATCGCCGTGCGCGCCCCCGTTCGATTTCCGCGATGGTTGAGGCGCGATACCAGACCGATATTTGCCTGGTATTGCCGGTAGGTCGTCGGAGGATCGGCAGCGAGCGTGACGCGCATCGTGTCGGGCGCGACGGACATCACCGACGATATTGCGAGGTTGGTATCCCCGAGGACCTGCACCCCCTTGCCTGCGCCGAGCGCAGTGACATCGACAATGCTGTCATCGGTCAGCAGCGTGACTTGCGACGAGAAGCGCAGGTCAAACGTGCGCAGACCACTACGCCAAGCCTCCAGGCACCGCAGCGGCACCCACCCCTCGACCGAGAAAAGCTCGCGGTACATCACCACACCGTCGAACTGACCCTGCCATGCGTAGCCGTAGGGGCTGGGATGGACAAAGTCGTAGATATTGCCGGGGCTGGCCCCTTTCGATCCCATCGGCACCAGCCATGGATTGACGCGCCAGCATTCCAACTGCGCTCTGGTCGCCTTGGGATTGTGCGTGATGGCGTTGTAGCTGGAGTTGCCGACCTGCACCTGATCCCAAAACACCTTGATGCGTTCCTTCTGCCCCGTGATCGGGCGGATGGTTTCCTCCATGTCCTGCTGGAGCTTTGACATGGTGTGCATAAGCGTCTCAGTCTCCCGACCTCGGATCACATCTGCACCTGAGGTGGAGCCCCAAGGATCAAGCGGGCGGGCCACGTCCCAATCCGCCTCAAAGCCGCGATATTGCGCCCCGAGAAGCACAACCCGCTTGCCCTGCGCCTCGGCATAATCCGTCAGCCAGCGGAAAAAGCGGATTTGCTCATCCCATGTCGGCCGCCCTGGTCCGAGATTGAGGATAGAGGACGACCCCACAGAGGCATTGACCCCCACGATGGTGGGGAGGTCGTCCGCCGAGATGCCCGGGAAATCCGCTTGGATCTGGCGCAGGATCTGGAAAACCGCCTGCGACACCGGCGTCTCACCAGAGGGAGACGAGGTGCCTGCCGGGACATTGCTGTACTCGTGCAGCGGCTCCAGACCCGTCCAGGTCTGGAACATGATATGAGATCCGCCTGTCGGCATCAGGGCCTTCGTGGGCCACAGGTTTTGCTCGACCGTCGTCAAGGGCGCCCAGGTCCGGGCCATGATAGCCTCATACTCCGGCGTCCCTGATGCGTAGGGCAAATGGAGCAGCGAAAACTGGCCGGCATTGAGGGATTGGCCGATCCACATCAGGACGTAGATCGCATCCTGATCCCACATGCGCTGGAAGCGCCGGCGCCCCTCGCTGTCATTGGAAGAGACAGGGATGGTGGCGCCAGTCTCGGGATTGACCAGGGTCGAGGGTGGGTAAGCCCCTTCGGGCGTCGGCAGCCAGGGCAGATAATCCTGGTCGGCAGCACCCTCAGCGATGCTCTCGATTCGGCCGGTGGTGATGTTGTACCGCTCAAGGACGATGGCGCGCGTGGGATCGGTGTCGGACGGGGCGTGCTTGAGGATGATGTAATCATCCAGCAAAGCCGCGCCCTCGGGGTCGTCCTCGATGACTTCCAACCCCGCCGCATCCACGCTCTCCTGCATTCCCGAGACTGACTGCTGCACGGCGGCAATTGCGTCATCCACCTCGGGCGAGACCGGAGCGTCGAGTTCCAGCACGCGCAACCGATCCATGACGATTTCATTCGTCGCGGGGTCGTAGCCCGCGACAATCACCGCCCGCGTTTCATCGTCATCCGACGGCACATGCAAGATTGGGACCATATCCGCAGGCGCATCCTGGACCTCATCAATCTGGGAGGTGCGCGCGTCAATGTCGTCCACCTCGGAGGGATTGACGATGGTGACCATTGCGATCTGGGCGGTCGCACTGTCGCGGCGGTAGATCGTCGGACGGGTCAGACCGTCGCTGCCGCCCGCGCGCACGCCGAATTGCTCGCCGTCCGCGACAGCAGCTCGGCCGGCGACGATGGTGTCGTAAAACTGCGCCGACTGCGCGGCAGCACTGGCATACCCCTCGGCTGCGGTCCGAGCCGCCTCCGTCGCCGCCCGATCCCCAGCAGCCTGCCCCGCCGCAGCCTGCGCATCCTCGCGCGCCTGATCGACCTGCGGCAGCGCCACCGCCAGATCCTCGGCAGCGGCAACGGCCTCGTCGATTTTATCGCGCTCGCCCGGAGTGATTCCGTCACCGGCAGGACCGCGGACAATCCCATAGGTCGCTACACCAATAGTCGGCATCTCAGCGCCTCCATGCCTTGATGAAATGGTCCGGGCCCGGCAGCTGTCGCCATCCGGTGCCGTCGTTGATCTCCGGCGCGCACGGCCAGAGCCGCGGCAGCAGCTGGAAGTTCTCGGGGGTCAGATCGAACGAGATGATCGACGGATGCCAGACCTGCTCCGTTTCACCCGGTGGAACGACGTAATCGGCCACCGCATAGGCCGGGATGACCAGATCGGCGCCAGTCAGGAACACCACGACGCGCAGTTGCAGCCCGTCCAGCGGCATCGGCGTCCCGTCGGCCTGGTCCACGGCAAAGCCAAGGGTGGTCGTCTCACCCAGATTGTAAGGGAGGGTCGTCATGCGTCCTCGCAAAGAAAAAGCCCCGCGCGAGGCGGGGCTGGGATGAGATTGGGCGGATGCGGTCAGATGCCGAACAGCCCGTCCAGCTGCGCCTCGCCGACGTCCATGGCATCGGCAAGGGCAAGGAGGATGGGGTTCATCCTCTCGATCATGGTGGCGGCGCCCCACCTGACCACCGCTTCCAGTTGCACCTCGGGCGGCAGACCCTCGAACACCGAGGCCAGAGAGGGCGGAATTTCACCGCGCGCAGCCGGGCCGGCGTCCGAGGGCTGGATGATGCCGGCCGCTATAGCCGCCAGGAGGAAGTCGGGCCGGGGAATGACCGCTGCCGCCCGGGCGGCTTCGATGGCGGCGCCTGGGTCAGGCGTGGGCGGCGGCCGCAACACCGGCACGCCATCCACGATGACATACTCCTGTCCGCTCCAGATGCCTTCGATGAAGTCCGCGCCTGGCGGGGCGTTGAGGGCGAGGGTGTCCGCATCCGAGCGCATGGCCCGGATGATTTCCCCTGTTGCCGGTTCGAAATAGGTCCGACTTTCCAGATCCATCACCGCCTCATTTCTTGAATGCAAAGACGTCGACCTGCCATGCCGCCGAAATCATGTTTCGGTGGGCCAGGCGGATCGTGTTCGTCCCGGCGACCAGCGGGACCGCTACCGCACGCTCGTACATCGTTGTGCCGCCGCCTGACCCGCTGCTCAGTCGAATGGATTGAGCGTAATCTATGCCATTGACCTGAATAGTCGATGTGGCGTTGGTCGACACATCAAGCGCAGGGTTGAAGGCCGTGCACTTCATATAGAGCAAGGCGCGGCCCGCTGCCGGCATGGAAAACGTGAAAGGGTCGTAGTAGCTGATTGTTCCGGTCGTTGCCGTCCCGCCATTGAGAGTCGTGTAATGTCCGACCGTGACCGCCCCATCCTTGATGTTGATGGTGTCAACGGTCAGGTTCGCGATTTTCGCGCCCTGGATCTCGGCATCGCCTATTTTCGCATTGGTAATGGTTCCGTTTTCGATATGGGCGTTGCGGATCACCGCGTCATCGATCTGCGCCGCCTTGGTGATGATGCCCGCAGGGGCCATCAAGCCCCCGGTCAGGGTCTCGAACTCGATGTGCCGGGCTTGTAGCGTGCCGTCCACGATGAGCTTGCCGGCGTTCTTCTGGCGCACGATGGGAGACCCAACATAGGCGGTGCCGGTAGATGTATCGAGGCTCCAGACCATCCGCGCACGAGTTGCCTCACTCGGCGCGACAAAAGACCCCTCATAGGTGGTGATGGTGAACGGGATTGCGCCCGCGCCAGCCGTCCGCAGATAGGACGATGAAATCAGCGAGCCATCCGTCTTGAACCATTGGACGTAGGCATTCAGCCGGATAACTTGTCCAGACGCACCACCGCGCGCCTGAATGGATGCGAAATATTCCGATCCCTGCTCGACGGTCCAGTAATCGGAAATGAACGCCGCAGCGGCCGCGTTGGAAACAGTGACGGCGGCCCACCTTTCACCCGTGAAGGCTGGGCCGCTCGTCTGGATCGCCCACCCGCCGTTGTTGGTCCATGACGCTGCGTCGGCGATGTTGGCGTCGGGCACCAGGTTGGTGAAGTCCGAAATCACCATATGGCGGGCTGCAACCGCCCGTGCGGCCAGTTGCTCCGTGCCGATGGCGCCTGCCGCGATCTGGCCGGCGATCAGCTGTCCGACGATCTGGGTCGCCGCGACCTCGGCCGTCCATGCGCTCCCCGTCCAGCGATAGATGATGCCGTCCGTGGTGCGATAGATCATGTCGCCGACCCGGTTGCCGGTGGTCGGCAGTGTGGCCGATACCTTGGGCACCCGGATGTTGGTCGCGAAGGCGGTCTCATCGAGAATGCCCTGCACGCTCTCCTGGATGAAGTGCACCCAGGCCGAACCGTTCCAGCGATAGAGCCGGCTGTCGGCGGTGCACCAGGCCAGCTCGCCGACCACGCTGCCCGGCACCGACAGGTTGGCGATGATCCGGGTGGCTTTCAGCCCCGCGCTGGTGAACAGCCCGGTCACGCCACCGACGAAATCCCCGTCATCGAGATAGATGGCCGGGGTGGTGACGTTGGTCCATGCGGTCCAGCTGCTCTTGGACGTCAGGTTCGAGACCAGCCGCGCCCGCACCTGATAGGTGGTCCGCTGGACCACATCGAGGATGCGCCAGGCAAAGGGTTCGTTGAACGGGCGCTGCACGTCCAGATAGGGGTCGGTCGCGCCGTTCTTGCGCACCTGGATCTGGATATGGGTCACGCCCATCTCGTCGCCCGAGCACGAAACCCGGATCGCGGGGGCGCGGCCCCTGCTGGCGGTGTCGGTGATGGTCTCGGCGGCGACCGCAAAGCCGGTGATGGCCTGCGTCCACGGCCGCACCACGACCGGGGTCACCACCGTCGTCGGCAGTTCGAAATCGCTCGACCAGTCGTAATCGCTCGGATCGACCTCGCGCAGCGTGACCAGCACGTTCATGCCGGGCATCTTGTCGACCGTCTCGACCAGGAACAGCTTGTTGAGGTAGCCGTTCCGCGCGCTCGACCACGACACCATGTCCACCAGCGGCTCCAAGGCATAGGCCTCGGGCGGCAGATAGAACTGGTGCAGGCGCATGCGGCGGTAGTCCCGCATCTGGGCGCGCATCAGGCGCTGCACCTGGCGGCGGTAGGGCGCCGCCGGATAGCTGAGCGAGGTCGGCAGGTAGCGCCCGCCGTCCGCAGCCGTGGCGGCCGTGTCGATGTATTCCGGCGCGTCCTTGGTAGACCATTTCTCGGCCGGCTCGGGATAGGTCGCGGACAGGGCGTTATAGGTCTCGCCCAGCCCGTTGAACGGCTTGTAGCTCTGCCCCTCGGTGATCAGGATCGACTCGTCGGTGAAGGCGAAAACCGCGGCGCCGGGCAGGCCGACGATGGGTTTCAGCATGCCGCCGACCTCGGCGAAGCGCATGTTCGCGGCGCGGCCGATTTCCTCCAGCACGTCGGCGGGGCTCATGTCGGCGCTGATCTGCAAGCCGCAGCGGAACGCCGGTTCCGTGCCGCCACCCGCCAGAGGCATTGCCGCATCGCAGGCGTTCATCGCCGCGAACCACTCGGCCAGCGGCAGCCGCCATGCCGGCAGGTTGCGGCCGCCGAAGATCCATTCCGAGCCGAAATAGATGCCGCGCGCGATGTTGTAGGCGATGACCGCCGGGTTGCGCGTCGCCTCATAGGTCGCGCGGTTGCCCCAGCGATGCGCGCCCGAACCGCCTGCCGTGCTGTCCTTGCGCGGGTCATACATCGGCAGCGGTGCCGGCTGGAACAGATAGCTCGGCTTGCTGGTCAGCGAGTCCGAATCGTAGCGCGTGGTGACGATGGCATAGGCCTTGCCGGTGCCGATCATCGCCGAGGTCCACGGATAGTCCTCGGCAGACCCGAAGGCCCATGTCAGGAAAGGATCGGCAGCGGCCTGGGTGCCATCCACCCATTTGACGCAGATCCGGTTGCCGTCATCCGACAGGTTGGTCAGCACCATGCCCATGTCGATGGAGCCACCGGGGACGGTGGCGGCCTCTGCCCATCCCGACTGCTGCCCGGGCTGGAACGTGCCCGTGATATAGGCTCGCAGGCCATTCGGCGTCCCGGCCTCGTCACCGACCCAGATGCTGCCATAGCCCTGCGGCAAGCAGGAGACCTCGATCACTTCGGTCACAAAGCGCCGGTTCTTGCCCCAGCCAGCGACGTATTTCAGCTTGCCGGCCGTGGCATAGTCCCCGACCACGAATGACAGCGGCGTGTCGTCGCCGAAATCCACATCGAACTGCACGTCGACCTTGGGCTTGTCCGCCACCGCCTTGGCGATGGCCGAGGACAGCAGGTTCGCGCCCAGGCCAATGGCCACGCGCAGCAGGGCAGCCGCGATGCCGCCCGCCTTGAGCGTGGCGCCGACCCAGGCGACCGCAGCCATGACCGGACCGGCATGCGCAGGCCCGGCGATGGTGGCGACCATCAGCGCTTGAAACAGAATTTTCAGCATGTCTTATCCGACTTTGAAGGCCCGGATCATGTCTTCGCGCGGGCGGCGGCCGTGGCCGGCTTCGGTGAGGACGATCAGGCCCGAGGCATCCACGACGCACAGCGCTTGTTTCACGGGGCCATCCGCCTTGATCACGCCGATATCGCCCACGTCAGCGAAGGCGGGCGGGACTTCCGGCAGCAGCGAAGCGACCAGATCGGCCAGAGAGGCAAACCCGGCCTTTTGCAGCGCGCGTCTTGCCCCGGACGGGCTGACATAGCGCCCGCGCCAGGGCTGGGCGATATCCTGTCCGGTGATGGCCAGCACAGCCCCGGCAGCAAGGCCCAAGGCGCAATCCTGCGAACCCCACGCAAAGGGGTCGCGGCGCTGGCGGTCCATCTCGGCGGCGAACCGAGCCCGCCAGTCAGGCAGGCGGGTGAGGGTCTGGGTCATGGTGCAACCTTGGTGCAATGCGAAACGCCGGGACTCGACTTGAGCCCCGGCGCCGGATCACCATCGAGTTGCGACACACCGATGGAGAATCATATGAGGACGTCCGTTCCCGTGATGTATTTCGATACAGCCACCGGCAACTTTTCAAAGCACCCGCCGGGGCAGCCGGTCATTAAGGTCTTATTAGCAGACGTCGACGGGATGGTTGTATTCGCTGACCGGAGATGGCGAGAGGTGTGGGCTTTTATTGATACTGGAGCAGATCACTCGCAGATCGACGCGGATCTTGCCTCGCTTATCGGGGCTAAAGATACTGGAAAGGTTGTCACTGTCCGCGGGGTTCATGGACAAGAAAGGCACGGGGTCTATGCTGTGGAATATCTTCTAGGCTGGCAACAGCTTGTTACGACAGAGGCCGTTTCCACTCGCCTGATCAACGTTGGACATGCATTCCCACTTCTCCTTGGCATGAATGATATTCAGCTTGGAGTGCTGAATTTAGGAGGGGTAAACTCCGCATCTACATTTGAGATCAACACTGATCCGGAACCTAAACAACAGCTCGACAACGTTGCTTTTGATACTGTCCTAGGAGGAACTTCTGGAGCAGAAATCGCAGAAGCTGCTATTCGCGATGCCAAGGGCCAAGTAACTTCCTGATCCATCTCATCACCCCTGCTTATACCACTGGACGTTCCGAGAGCCGATGGTGCTGGCGTATTCGCTGAACCGGTCCCCGGCCGCGCGCCGCTTCTGATGCGCGTCCGAGGATTTCGCCGGATTGGTCGCCGTCAGCATGACCATCAGCTCGGATCGAACCGAATAGCTGATACCGCCCTCACTGCCATATGACGGCGTGCTGATCGGGCCTTCATCCACGATGCCGACCCATTGCAGCTGCGGCGCGCTGACGAAGGCACCGCCGATCATGCTGGTGGCGTGGATCTCGACATGGGCCAGACGCGGATCGGTTCCGCGCGCGAGTTCTTGCGCCGCATCGGCGATCTGCGACAGGGTGACGGTCACCGGGTTGTCGCTCAGATCGCCGACATATTGCAGCCCTTCGATGGCGAGGTTGCAGCCGCCCATGTAGAGCCGGCTTTCGTTCCCGCCGCCCGGCAACGGGGTCGTCAGCGTCAGATCCTCGTCGCCCGACCAGAAGCCCATGGGCACCTCAGCCCCGGTCGTCCGGTTCTTGGGCTTGATCCAGAAGAACCAGACCGGCGCAATGCCCTGGTCGCGCGCGCCTTGCAGGGCCGCGAGGAAGTTCGTGTCATAGGTGCGCATGGCTCAGGTCTTTTGCAGCAGGATCAGCGAGGCGCCCTGCGACAGACGCCCCGGAATGTCGATGAAGGGCGTGAAGCCGCCTGGCGGGACATTCGCCTTGAGATGCGGGCGGGCCATTTCCACCGCCGCCCCGGTCGCGATGCTCTGCGGCAGGTAGGGCATGATGGCGATCTGCGCCGTGACGCCGCTGCCGTTGGCGGTGACCGTCTCCGCAAACTCCGCGAAGAAATAACGGCCCGAGCCCCACGCGATGCTCATGCGGTCGCCTGCCGTGACGCGATAGCTGGCAGGCAGCCCGGCCAGCGCAATGGCCGTCCGGTCGGCATTGATGCTGTTCACCGTGACGGACCCGCCCGGGGTGCCGCCCGCCGCCGGCTTGTAACCGCCATCGGCGAACAGCATGGCGCGGCGCCCGCCATCCATTGCCCGGATCTTGGCGCTGATCTCGGCAGCCGCATCGCGGCGCCTCGGCGATAGCGACAGCGACACCTCCCAAAGCGGGCCTGCGAGGCGTGCGGACCAGAACCGGCCATCACCCGAGCCGGACTGCTCATCGAACCGGCGCAGGCTGAATTGGCAGTCCCCGCGCGGCTCCAGCAGGTCCGACAGGAAGGCCAGGGGATAGACATCTGCGAGCGCCATCAGCGGTTCTTTCTCGGGTTGACCTGGTATTGCTGGACCGTGGGCTTGATGCTGGCGCTGACGGCCTTGCCCATGTTCGCAGAGGACCGATCCGCGATCTGGGTCACCCGCGCATCGAAATAGGGCGACTTGTCGATTTCGACCCGGATCACGCCGCCGGCCGATTGGCCCTTGGTGTGGTCATAGATGGTTTCGTTCGGGTGAATGATTGCGTAGCGCCCGCCCAGGCCGTCCACGCCGCCGGTGCGCGACCCGGGGCCAGTCCAGCCACCACCGTCATAGCTCTCGTCGGTCAGGCCGCCGATGCCTTTGATGATGGCAGCGCCCCAGGACGTGCCGCCCATCAGTCCGAGCATGCCCTTGGCGAATTGCACCTTGGCGATTTCGGCCAGCAGGTTCGCCAGAGCTTCCTTGGCCGCGTCCGCGCCGTCGAGCATTGAGCCGAAGAAGTCCTTCATCACGTCCTGCCCCTTTTCGGTGGCGGTGCGGATGCGCTCCAGCTGTTCCTCAGCGTTCACGTAGTCCTCGGCCATGCCCCTGATGCCCTCGCGGATCTCAGGGGTCAGCTCGACGCCCGCTTTCTGCGCGGCGTTCAGCAGCTTCTGCTCTTCCTCGATGACGGCAAGGGCATGCTCCCAGTCGCCGCCCGCCGCAGTCACCTTGGCGAGCGCATCAGCTTGGCGCAGGAACGCCTCGGTCTCGGCCTGGATGTCCTGCACGCTGCGCTCGTATTCGTTCGCGCGCTCGCGACGACCAGAACCGCCACGGCCTTTGCGGCCGCCTGATCCGCCTTTTCGACTGGCCGCGCGCTCCCTCTCTCGCGCACTATCCCGGGCTTCATCCAGTTCGGCGTCTAGCTCCATGCCGCGCTCAGCCAGCCCGCGTTCGCCGCGAATGAGCATGCGCTCGACCCAAGTTCCGGCGGCCGCCTCTCGCGCGGTGAACTCCGCCTCCATCTGGAGCCGCTGCCGCTCTCGTGCCGCTTCCGCGATGGTGCGGCCTTGCCGCAGCGCAGTCAGCTCGGCGAACTTGCCCGCATTGGCGATGGCGCCGCCGCCCATGGAGGCAAGCGCGGACGCTATGGCTCCGATTTCGGCCCGGACTGCCGACATGGTTACGGCCCAGTCTGCGGTGGCATTCGCAGAATCCACCGTCGCGTCGTAAGCGCGCAAAACCTCGTCGGCCAGCTCGCCAGTGATGCCCTTTGCCTCCAGGGTTTCCGCCAGCGCATCTCGTTCAGCATCGGCCCGCGCACGGGTCGCCGCCTCGCTGTCGGCGCCATACAGCGCAACCAGACGTTGGATCTCCGCCTCGGTCGACAGGCTCTTAATCCTCTGGTCCACATCAGCGCGCATCGCAGCGCCCAGCCGCATGGTTTCCCCGGCGTAGGCATAGGCTGCGGCAATCTTGGCGTCGGCAAGTGACTTTTCGGCGGCAGCAGTGTCGCGGGTTACCTCAAGCGCTCGCCGTGCGGCTTTCTCGGCTTCAACCACACTGGCAAAGTATGCGGCTTGCGCATCATCCATTTGCTCGGCGTCACCAAGCGCCTCCGCAAGCGTTTCGCGCATTTTGGTCAAGATGGCTAGTCGCTCTCCCATCGTGTCAACCGAACCCAAAGCGTCAGCGAGGCTCGCCGTTTGGTTAAGCGCATCACCTCGAAGGCCAAGGCCATTCGCCATGTCCTCGCGCCGCGACACGTTGCCCCACCCGCTGCCATTGTAGTCGCGGGACAAAGAGCCTGCAGCGGTTCTGGCCGCGTCGTTCATCTTGCGCAGATCGACCTGGGCGATTGCGCTGGCGAGGTCTCGCACCTCATCCGATACGCCGCCGTAAATCTCGGCCAGCTTCTTGCCGCCATCGGCGAACAGATCGAGATTGCTGCGCGCCTGGTCGATGGCTTCGTTCAGGTCGTCAATCGCTTCTCCGAAGTCCTTGGTCTCGGGTATCATGCCGGTGAGTGCCTGTGAAAAGGCGGCCCCCATGGCTACCGACCCGATGGTGAGTAGCGAAACAGGGTTGAGCATCCCCATGAAAGCGGCCCCGAGGGCTTTCACGGCACCGACGCCGCCGCCCATGGTTACCAACACCTGCGAAATCTGCGTGCCCTGCTGCATGGCCAGTTGGATCGGGCTCTGCCCCGCGGCCATCATCACGGCGATGTCATTGAACTGCGAGACGAGGATGCCGGTCTGGCCGGCCGCCGCCTGGATCTCGGTCCCGGCCGCTTTCGCTGCCGCGCCGGCTTCCCGCAGGTCCGAAGCGGTGCGCTTCATTGCGCCACCAAGCCGGCCCTCGACCTGGGCGCCTTTCGCTGCGAGGCTGTCCAAGGCTTGTTCGCCCTGCTTCAGCCCCGTAGCATCAGCCGCGAGGACAAGTTTCGCAAAATCGGTCATTTAGGGCCTCGGAGGGGATTATGAAGGGTTATGTGTTGGTCGCGGCCTTGGCTACGCTCTCTTATCCAGCGTCAGCCGAAACAGTGGGCGAAATCTTGGTCGCTCAGATGAAACTAAGGACACTCGGCTATGAGGTAGGGAAGCCTGACGGAAGGATGGGGCCAGCCACGCGGAAAGGGTTGAACGCTGCTGCGGTTAAGAACGGGTTTGACCCAACGCTCGCGGAGATGTTCAAATTTTTTGCTATCAAAACAGTGACTGGGGAGACCAAGGTCGAGGACGAGGGCATCCTGAAGGTCGTCAAAGATGCTGTCGGTGATAGTTTGAAAGATCCATTTTCAGCCGAATACAAGGATATCAGGCGCCTACCTTCAGGGCGGATTTGCGGGGAGGTCAACGCGAAGAACCTCTATGGCGCATATGTCGGATGGCAAACCTTCATGACCTATGGCCCCCTCATTAAATTGGGGGAAACCTACATGAAGCCGTCGGTAATGGTGGATGATGGCGAGGACGAACTGGCTTATATGGCCTGTCTGATCGACGCCTAGGGGAAATGGCGACGCCCCCTCTCGGGGGCGCCTCGTTCACGCTTCCTGCCCGACCGGCTCTAGCGGCCTGGTAGGCTCGGGTGCGGGGCAGCTTTCGCCGACGAATAATGCAAGCCTAGCCCCGCGATTACGTTATCTGCTCCGCGTATCCACACGGAACTAGCCCTCCGTCAGTTGGACGATAAAGTACTATTTTTCGTGCCTCTACATGGTGGGAAAGCATGCGCGCGTAATTTCTTATTACTTGTTCAGAATTATCCGGAAGAATGGAAGATATGGCCTCACCTGCTTCGGTCAACACATAAACAGGAGCGCCCACATCGTCCTTATTCCGGACAACCAATTTATCGAAGTTTCCTGTCTTCAGCAGGTCTTTTGGCACAGAAAAGTATATAGATCGGCATCCATTCATAAGTAATTCCTCGCCGCGGGCGTTGGCACCGCTACTGAATATTTTTATTTGCCCAGAGGTGCCAGGATCGACCATTAGCCCTGCACTGACCAGAGAC
>LN899549.1_pt1 | contig 15509 bp, 15 predicted proteins | sample 1252501 | NCBI scaffold set LN899544.1 | reverse complement strand
GCGGCTCTGGCGTTCCGGCGGGTTTGCACGAGGATGTCGAGCGTGTGGCCATTGGCGTCAACCGCCCGCCAGAGCCAGTGTTTCCTGCCGCGTATCGGGATGACGACCTCGTCCAGATGCCACTTGTCCGACGGCCCCGGCCTATCGCGCCGGATGCAGGTGGCAAACTGCGCGCCAAAGCGGTTAACCCAAAGCCTGATGCTCTCGCGGCTGACGATCACGCCGCGCTCTGCCAGAAGGTCCTCGACGTCAGCCCCGCTCAGGGCGAAGCGGTGATATGCCCAGACGGCGTAGGCAATGATCTCACGGGGAAAGCGAAACCCCTTCAGGCGCGGCATGGATGATGGCGTTTTCATCCGAGATCCTGTAGCAGGCGCTTCACGACACAACAACTTGGCAATGCCTGTCGAAGGGTCATGTAATCCTCGTGTTGTCGGTCGGTGATGAAACGGCCGGGCATCCGATCCTCTTCTTGGTCGTCGAAGATCGGACCACCCTGACCGCCGTCACAGCCAACCGCACGGGGCAAACCCGCGCGAGATTTTGGGGGAAGCTACATCCGGGCTACGCCCGGCTTCCGCTTCCCCCAAAATCACCACCTGCAATGTCGCGCTGTTTCACCAGCGGTGTCGCTGCACACGCTGCCGCCGACCAGCACGGTCGGCTGTGACAGGACGATAGCCAGCCTCTTGACCGAACAAATAGCGCAACGTCAGGCCCGGGAGCGACTCGCCCATTACGGCATCTCCAACCCCGGTCGGTTATGGGTGGAAATCAACACTCATCAAGCTCGGAAAATTTTGCTATTCGAGATAGACGCCACGCATATCATGCCAGCATTGGTTTATTGAAACCAAGCCTTTCACTCGTGCCGAAGACGCAACCATGCCCCGACGTGTGTTCAGAAGCGGCAGAACCGGCAGGTTTTCCATGACCCGCCGGTCGGCCTGCCGATACAGCCGCGTGCGTTCGGCATCGGCAAGCGTTCCCGCCGCACGATCAAGCAGATCATCCAGAAGCGGATCGGCCGCATAGCCCGCATTGAACCCCGCAGGCGAGGAATTGCTGCTGTGCAGGACCTGCCGCAGCCAAAGATCGGTGGACATCGCCCAACTCATCTCGCTGAAAGAGACGCCGGAGGCCGCGCCTTGCCGCCATTCGTTGCAATAGCCGACCCAATCGGAATGCAGCGTCACCTTCAGCCTGACGCCGACGGCGGCGAGGTCCTGTGCCATCTGATGGTAGATCGCGCCGGGATCGAGCTGGGCCGAGCCTGCGCGCGCGCCCAAGGCATGCAGCGTCAATCCTTCTGCCGCGCCCGCCTCGGCAAGCAGGGCGCGGGCACGGTCCGGGTCGTAGGGGTGCGGATCCCCGGCCCGCGGATCGTGGGCGGGAGAGCCGGGAGGCAGCATGCTGGATGCGGGAACGACGGCGCCCGGAAACAGTTTTGCGCACAGGGCATGCCGGTCGATCGCATGAGCGATCGCGCGGCGGACCCTGATGTCTGCTATCTGCGGATCGCGCAGGTTGAAAACCAGATACCAGATATATGGCGGATGGTATTCTGGAATGATGAAGCCCTGCGCAGCCAGTTCTTCAAGATCGGCACCTTCGAGGCTATAAGCCACATCCACCCGTCCCTCGGCCAGCGCCCGCAGCCGGTCGCCCAGATCGGGAAAGGGCAGAAAGCGTATCCCCGAGAGCCGTGGCCGACCGCCCCAGTAATCGTCGTTCGCCACCAGTTCGACCCCCGAACCATGGGACGTGTCAAAGCGCCGATGAAAGCGGAACGCGCCGGTTCCGGGCGCGCGGTCAGTGCAGCCGTCGGGGCCGAAACGCTTCAGCGCCAGAGGACTGACCAGCGATTGCGCGCCCGGCGCGTCCTCTTGCGTCATGTAGCGCAGGAATTCGGGCGACGGCTGCGTCAGCGTGATCTCGACCGTCAGGGAATCGACTGCCTGAACCTTGGCTATCAGCTCCGCCGCTGCGCGGTTCAGGTCCGCCGCCTCGGGCGAAAACATCTCTGATGCCGGATCGCAGATGCGGGCATAGTTCAGAACCACGGCTTCGGCATCGAGCGGTGCGCCATCGTGAAAGCGGATGCCGGGGCGCAGACGGAACAGGAACTGACGGGCGTCGTCCGAGACGCCGCAGCTTTGAGCCAGGCGCGGAACGATCGCGGTCGGCTGGCCCGGATTTGCCGGTGGGGTGTCGAAATCGTCCTCCATCAGGGTTTCATGAGTCTGCTGGACCACGCGACCTGTATTCCAGCCGCCAAAAGACCGTGGCGGGTCGATCCCGTCCACCTCCCAGTCCAGCGCCACGCGCAGAACTTCCTTCTCATCCATTCCCATCCCTCCGTGCAGGCCCTTGCCTTGGTGCGGTATTCATGTGGCGAACAGACGGCCGTAGTCCCGCGCATGGCGCATGGCGGCCGTCTCGATCACGGCAGCCGCGCTGCATTCCATCTCGTCCAGTGCGGTCGCCAAGGCGATTCGGCTTGCCCCCAGTATCTCGGGCGCGAAGCCGGCGAGCATTGCCTGCGACGCCGCCGCAGGCAGAATGTCCAGGCGCACCGCTGCCGACAGGATCATTGTGGCGATGCCGCGCAGTTCCATCAGAACCGCAGCCGGGCGGGAAACGCCGCAGGCAGCCGAGGTTGCCGCCGAGATCACCGCCAGATGTCCGGGGCTGCCGCCCGCGGCGATGGCACCCGCATACTCTGCCAGCACCGCGTCGCGCGACAACGAGGGTGCGAGCCCCGCCAACCTGCGACCGCATCGGCGAGAGGCCGCCTGCGCTGCATCGGTCAGCTTCAGGCAATCCAGCCGTGCGTCGATGGCCAGCAATCGAGCCAGATCACGGGATATCATGGCCTGATGCGCAAGGGATGCCGCCGCCCCGTCGCAGCGGGCGGCTCCCTGCATCAGTGCCGAGACAACGACCTGCCGAAGACGCCTGTCGTCGGGCACCCGGCCGTCGCGAAGCAGGCGCTCCAGTCCCAGGGCATGGGCGTGCCGCCCGATCGGCAGGGCGGTGTCCGACAGTTGCATCAGGGCAAGCAGCGCCGGTCCATCCGCCAGCGCACCAGGCGTCGTGTCATGGATCATTCTGCGTGATGGTGGTGGTGGTGACCTGGCCGGTCCGCCGAATGATCGTGCCCGGCCCCCGCGCATACAGGCGGGGCATCTGCCGCATAGGGCATTCGCGCGAAGCGGATATGCGCAGGGTCGATATTGTGCGCCAGCAGCGGGCGTGCGGTCAGTTCCGGAGTCTCGGTGACGGGAACGATGACTTCACGGCCCCGCACCTCGCAGGGGGCGTGGCGATTTCCAAGAGCGTGCCCGACCCGGAACGCCGCTAGCATATCGGTTTCGGACAGGGTGACGATCATCACCTCTTCCGGCAGGCGGGCCACGGTCAGGATGCGGGTTCCGTCATCGTCCAGAACCGCCCCATCCGACAGCCAGCCCGGCTTTTTCAGGTCGATGCCGACATCGGCGCCCGCGTCGGTGGTCCTGCGAAGCCGGCGCCGTCCCGCGTCTGCGGCGGCGATCCATATCCTGTCCCGCTGCCGGCAGCGAAAACGCGCTTCATCGGCATGACCCAGGATTTCACGAACGATCAGCATGATCTCTCCTTTATTTTCTAAGGGCAGGGGCGGGGCGGTTCCTCATGCGGCGCCTTGCCGCGTCCCAGGCCAGGTGGCTGGCCGCGCGCAATGCAGGAGCATCCGCGGCAAGAAAGCGCGCGACGACGCCGTAACCAGATGCCAGCGGAGCCGCGCCGCCGAAGACACCCGGCATGCCGTCAAGCGAGGCGGCGATGTCGGTGGCCAGAGCCACGGAATCCGCCTGCGTAGTCAAGGCAAAAAGCGTTCCGACATAGCCGTCCTCTCCCAGGGCGCCTGCCAGGGCGGGATCGGCCTCGACGGGGCAGAAGCGCGCACCGTCGACCAGGATGTCGCGGCCCTCGCAGGTCACGACCAGCCGCAGCAGGACAAGGGCATAGCTATGCCGCTCGCCCCGCGCCACACGGCCCGGCGCCATGCTGTCCAGAAGTATCGCACCCGCATCCCTGTCCATCTCTAATCGGGTGATCTGGTGATGGCAGGCACCTGCCTGGGGAATGATCATGTCCGGCACGAATTCTAGAAAGCCGTTCCGCGCCACGGAAATGCGGGTCGTCTGTACGGAAAGAGCATCCCCCTGCAACCGTGTCGCCGCGGGTGTCGAGAGGCAAAGCTCGGCTCCCTCGTCCAGCCTGACATCGACCGTCAGCCTGTCGCCGCCGAAAACCGACCCGGCGGCATTCTGGACATAGATCAGCGCCGTGTCCTCGTCGGAAAGGGGCAGGACCGCCGTCGTCGTCAGGGGATAGCATTGCCGCCGACGGGCAAGCCGGGTCCGGCCCCCGCCATCCCGGACCAGATGCAGCGACAGATGCCCCTCGTTCATTCGGCGATCCTGTGGAACAGCGCGGATCGGGCGATCTCGTCGAAAACCGGGCGCACGCCCCGATCCCGGCGCAGATCGGTGAAGAGCGAGGGGCGACCCGGCCGCGCGGCGGCAACGTCCTGCCGGATCCGGTCCAGATCGGCATCGACATGCGGGGCCAGGTCGATCTTGTTCACGATCAGCAGGTCGGCACGCAGGACACCCAGGCCCCGCTTGCGCGGAATGTCGTCGCCAGCCGAGACGTCGATGACGAACGCCCACCAATCCACCAACTCGCTGGAAAAGGTCGCGGCCAGGTTGTCTCCACCGCTTTCGATCAGGATCAGGTCGGGGGAAAAGCGGCTTTCCAGATATTCCGCCGCCTCGATGTTCACCGAAGGATCCTCGCGGATCGCCGTGTGCGGGCAGGCCCCGCTTTCGACGCCCAGCACCCGGTCGGGGTCGATCAGGCCGGAACGGCGGACCCGTTCGGCATCCTCGGCAGTCACCAGATCGTTCGTGATCACGGCGACCGATACGCCCTCGTCCTGGCAGATCGGCAGCAAGCGTTCGACCAACCGGGTCTTGCCGCATCCGACCGGGCCGCCGATTCCGATCCTCACCGCCGCCATGTCATCCTCCGTCTCATTTCAGCATGTATCCTTGGCCCAGCGAAACACGTTCTGCCGGGGGGCTGTCCGCCACCTCGCCGTTGATGCGGACCTGGAAGCTTTCGGGATCGACGGCGATGTCGGGCAGCGCGTCGTTCAGCACCATGTCGCGCTTGCGCAGCGCCCGCGTGTCCGAGACGGCTGAAAGCCTTGCGCGCAGGTCCAGCCGCTCGGCAAGGCCGTTCCCGACCGCCGCCGGCGCAACGAAGCGCAGGCCAAGGCTTTGCGGAGCGCGCCCGAAACAGCCCCACATCGGGCGATAGCGGACCGGCTCGCATGCCATCAACGAGGCGTTGGCCTCGCCCAGCGGCGCCCAAACCGGGAAGCCCGCCTTCAAGACCAGCTCCGGCTTGACCCCGAAGCTGTCCGGGCGCCAGAAAACCAGGTCGGCCAGCATGCCGACCGCGATCGAGCCGACCTCGTGGCCGATGCCGAACATCAGCGCCGGATTGACCGTGTATTTCGCCACATAGCGGCGGATACGGAAGTTGTCGGCGCCGGTGCCGCGATCCTCGTCCAGGCTGCCGCGCAGGTCGCGCATATGTTCCGCCAGTTGCCAGGTGCGCGCGATGGTCTCGCCGATCCGGCCCATGCCCTGGCTGTCCGAGCCGATGGCGCTGATCGCGCCCAGATCGTGCAGGACGTCCTCGGCCCCTATCGTCTCGCGCCGGATGCGGCTTTCGGCGAAGGCCACATCCTCGGGCAGGCGGGGATTGAGGTGATGGCTGGTCATTGCCATGTCGAAGTGTTCGTCGAACGTATTGATCGTGAACGGGTTCGTCGGGTTGGTCGAGGAAGGCAGGACATTGTCGCGCCCGCAGATGCGGATGATGTCGGGCGCATGACCGCCGCCCGCACCCTCGACATGATAGGCGTGGATGCCGCGGTCGCCGATAGCGCGGATCGTGTGTTCCACGAAACCCGATTCGTTCAACGTGTCGCTGTGCAGCTGGATCTGGCCGCCCCCGATCCCGGCCGCCTTCAGCGCCGCGTCGATCACCGCCGGACTTGCACCCCAGTCCTCATGGATCTTCAGCCCCGCCGCCCCGGCGGCAAGCTGTTCCAGCAGCGGCTCGACCCGATGCGAGGCGGCCTTGGCGATGAAGCCGAAATTCATCGGGAACGCCTCGGCCGCCTGCAGCATCAGCCCAAGGTTGGTGGTCCCGGTCGAGGCGATGGGCACCGTCGTCGGGCCCAACCCACCGCCCATCATTGTGGTGACGCCCGCGCAAAGCGCCTCGTCCACCTGGCCGGGGTCGATGAAATGCACATGGCAGTCGATGCCGCCCGCGGTGACGATCAACCCCTCGGCCGCGCGAACGTCCGTGTTCACGCCCACGGTCAGGCCCGGCGTCACGCCGTCCATGATGTTGGGATCGCCGGCCTTGCCGATCCCGATGATGCGACCCTTGCGGATGCCGATATCCGCCTTGAAGATCCCGGTCACGGCGTCGATGACCAGGGCATTCGTCACGATCAGGTCGGGCATGCCCTCGGCAGCGGTCAGCGCCCCGTCGCAGCCGGTTCCGGCGCGCAGGGTCTTGCCGGCGCCGAACACCAGCTCATCGCCACCCACGCACAGATCCCGTTCGACCTTCGCCCACAGGCCCGTGTCGCCCAGCCGCACGCAATCGCCGGTCGTCGGTCCGTAGAGTTGCAGATAGCGGCTTCTTTCGATGCTGCAAGCCACGCTCAGCCCTCCAGAAACGCGGCGAGACGCGCCATGGCGGCGCTGCGGATGCCGGGATCGTCCAGCGGACCATCGACCAACCCCGCAAGCCCATGCACGATGCGCGCGCCGCCGATGGCCACCAGATCCACGTCGCGGCTGTCGCCGGGCTCGAAGCGCAGCGTCGTCGCCGAGGGGATGTCCAGCCGAAAGCCATAGGCCGCCTGCCGGTCGAAATGCAGCGCGGGATTGACTTCGAAAAAGTGATAATGCGACCCGATCTGGATCGGCCGGTCGGCGGTGCTGACCACGCGCAGCCGCAGGGTGGCGCGGCCGCTATTGACCTCTACCGGCTCGGTCCCCGTTCGCCAGCGCGGCGGCAGGGCATCCGAGGACCGCTTGCCCGGCGCGATGGGGTCATGCACGCAGACAAGCTTCTGGCCGTCGGGAAACAGGGCCTCGACCATGACGACCTGAACCATCTCGGCCACGCCGGGCATCACGTCGTCCTCGGTCAGGGCCGAGGAGCCGAGCGCAACCATATCCGCGACCGTGCCCCCCGCACGCGCGCCTTCGCAGATCGTATCCGCGATCAGGGCGCGCGCCTCGGGTTCGGTCAGGGACAGGCCGTTCGCTCGGCGCAGGCGGGCAAGCTGGGCCGCCTGGAACAAAAGCAGCCGGTCGGTCTCACGCGGGGTCAGGCGCATGGCGTCACACCGCAAGATGGGCGGCAAGCCCGTCACTGGCGGCAAGCTCCTGCCGCGTGCCCTCCTCGACGATCTCGCCCAGCTTCATCATCGCCACCCGATCGGCAACCGACAGCGCGAAATCCAGATGCTGCTCGACCAGCAGGACGGCGATGCCCAGCTCGTCGCGGGCGCGAAGCAGCGCCTGGGCGATGCGGTCGACCATCGTGGGCTGCAAACCCTCGCTGATCTCATCGACCAGCATGATTTTCGGCCGGGCAATCAGCGCCCGCGACATCAGCAGCATCTTCTGTTCGCCGCCCGACAGGGTGCCCGCACGCTGGCCCAGCCGTTCGATCATCCGCGGAAAGACCGCCTCGACCTCGGGCAGGCATTGCCGGAACAGCCGATCCGTCGCCACCCCTAGGCGCAGGTTGTCCCCGACCGTCAGATCCTGGAACAGCGTATGTTCCTGCGGTGCGTGCGCCATCCCGGCACGAGCCATGAAGTTCGGTGCGGCACCGGTCACGTCCCTGCCGTCAAGGGTGATGCGGCCGCTGATGGGACGCACGAAACCCATGATGGTTTTCAGCAGCGTCGATTTGCCCATGCCGTTCTTGCCGAGGATCGCCACGATCCGGGCCCTGTCCACCTGCAAGGAAACATCGTGCAACACCGCTGCGGAACCGTAGCCGCTGGTCAGCGCATCGACAGTCAGAAGGGGCGTGCTCATTGCGCGGCCTCCACATGATGCCCGGCATAGACGGACCTGACCAGCTCCGAGGAAACGACCTCGTCCACGGTGCCCTCCATCAGGATCGAGCCCTGATGCAGCACGACCACGCGGTCGCTGATCTCGCGCACGAAATCCAGGTCATGTTCAATCAGGACGATGCACAGGCCGTAGTCGCGCGTCAGGCGGCCCAGCACCTTGCCGATCACCATGCGCTCGGGCCTGGTCAGCCCGGCGGTCGGCTCGTCCAGCAAAAGCACCGACGGCTCGGTCGCCAGCACCATCGCAAGCTCCAGCCCGCGCTTCATGCCGTGGGACAGGTTGCCCGTCTCATCCGCCAGCCGCTGATCCAGCCCGGTGGCGCGCAGGATGTCCAGCGCGGGTTCCGGCAGGGCGATGCCGACGCTGCTGCGAAACAGCCGGGCGCCGTCGATCCGGTAGCGGGCAAGCAGCAGGCAATCGGCGACGGTCAGCGTATCGAAAAGATTGGTGTTCTGAAAGCTGCGGCCGACGCCCAACGCCACGATGTCCTGCGGCGCGCCGCGTCCGATCTCGGCACCGTTGATCTCTACCTTTCCGCCGCTACGTTCGCTGCCGTCGCTGATGCAGCGCATCAGCGTCGTCTTGCCCGCCCCGTTCGGCCCGATGATGCCCAGCAGGTGACTGGCCCGTCCGGTCATGGTCACGTCAGTCAGCACGCTGAGGCTGCCATAGCGGCGCGACAGATGCTCGATCCTCAGCGGAGGTTTCTGGTCGTCCGCCCCCTGCCCCAGGCGGCTGCGCGTGTCGGGGACAAGGACACGGGCCGGCGCGCCGGCCGTGCGGACCGGCAGGATCCGGCGAAACAGGCCGCCGACAAGAGGCGCGAAGCCACGCGGCAAAAGGACGATGACCGCCACGAAGACGACGCCGATCAGCAGCTTCCACAGAAAGGGCATCGTTCCCGACAGCCACGAAGACATGGTGTCGATGCCAAGCGCCGCGAATATCGGACCCAGCAGCGTTCCGCGCCCGCCCAGTGCCGTCCAGATCAGGAATTCGGTCCCAAGCTGGAAACTTGCCAGTTCGGGCGCAACGACGTTCGAGAACGCGGCATAGCCGAAGCCCGCAGCCGAGGCGATCACCGCCGAAGCGATCATCAGCATGATCTTTATGCGCGACACCGGGATACCAAGATAGGCACAGCGTTCCTCGTTCTCGCGGATGGCGACCATCACGCGTCCAAAGTCGCTGCGGACCAGCAGCCAGGCGGCGGTGGTCGTCAGCACAAGGAATGTTCCCGCGGTCCAGAACCAGATCCTCAGATCCCAATAATAGGTGGGAAAGCCCGACAATCCGCTGGAAGAGCCGGTAAAGTTGCCGCCAGAAAAGATCACCTGCGTCAGGACGATCGGCAAGGCCAGCGTGATGATCGAGGCGTAAAGCGGCGACGAACCGTGAAAGAAGGCCAGCCAGCCGGTCGCGGCGGCGACGACCGCCGCAACGCCGATCCCCAGGGCAAGTCCGGCCAGCGCCCAGCCCGGACCGAAGCCGTAATGGGTAAAGATCAATCCGCAGGCATAGGCCCCGATGCCGAAGAAGGCGGACTGGCCGAAGGTCAGGATTCCGACCGAACCCCAGAGGATGTCCACAGTCATGACGACCGTGGCCAGAAACAGCGTTCGGATGAGGATATTGGTCAGGTAGGTGTCCAGCAGCCAGGGCGCGACGGCGACGACCAGCAGGCCGATGATGCAGCCCGTCGCCGCCACGCGGAACCGGGTTGTGATGGCGGCGGAAATGTCATGCACGGCTGAATCCTTTGGGGCTGATGCGCAGAACCAGCGCGGCTGCGACCACGATGGTCATGCCGCCCAGAATCGGGTTCGCATAAGTGCTGACGACGACCTGCGCCCCGCCCAGGATCAGCGAGGCGACGAGGAGACTGGGAAAGGATACGCCCGCGACCATCACCAGCATGAAGCTGTTGACCAGCCAGGGCAGCCCCATGTTCGGATCGACCGATATCAGCGGCGTGATCAGCGCGCCGGCGGCGCAGGCAAGGGCTGCGCCCAGCCCAAAGGTCAGCGCACGCACGCGGGTGCTGTCGATGCCAAGCCCGCGCGCCAGTCTTTCGTTCATGATGACCGCGCGGGCGTTCAGGCCGAAGCGGGTCAACTTCAGCAGCGCGCTCAATGCCACGACCAGAAGCACGGCGATGACCGCGACCGCAAGGCGATAAGCCGAATAGTCCACGCCGAACAGTTCCGTCGTGCCGCTGATCGGGTTCGGTGCAAACTGCACGCCGCGGCCGAAGCCCAGCGTGATCAGTTGCCCAATCACGATGCCAAGTCCCCAGGTGGCAAGGATCGCGTCCAGAGGACGATCATAGAGCGGGCGCACGATCACGCGCTCGATCACCAGCCCGCCGAGAAAGCCGACGCCAGCGGCCAGGGGGATCGAAAGCCACGGCGAAAGACCGGCAGCACCGTTGAGATAGGCCATGTATCCGCCAACGGTCAGAAAGGCGCCATGGGCGAAGTTGATCAGCTTCATCACCCCGAGGATGATCAGCAGGCCAGCCGATACCGCAAACAGGATCGCGGCGGTCGTCAGTATGTCGAGGACGAGAATAGCCATCTTGCGCTCTTGTCGGAAAGGGATGCGGGGCACGCCCCGCATCATTCAGGGGTCAACCGGCGAGCTGCGGGCACTGCTCGCCCGGATCCACGTCGGGGAAGGACTTGATCACCTCGACCGATCCGTCGGCCGCGACACGACCCAGATACATGGTCAGCGGCGAGTGGCGCTGCTTGTTCATGGTGATCGAGCCGCGCGGGCCGTCCACGGTCACCTCGCCCAACGCTTCGACCACCTTTTCGGCATCGGTCGAGCCGGCTTTCTCGACCGCGGCGGCATAGGCGAGGATGCCTTCGTATTGCGGGACGGACAATTCGCTCGGAGTTTCGGCCTTGGCTCCGAACTTGGCGTTCAGTGCCTCCAGGAACGCCTTGTTCGCGGCGGAATCGATGCCGGTGATGTAGGAGGCAGCGATATAGATGCCCTCGGCATCCGTCCCCATCGTGGCGGCGGTCCCTTCGTCGATGGCGTAGTTGCCATAGGGAATGTCCACGCCGGTGGCGCGAAGCTGCTTGGTCAGGGTGACATTGGGCGCACCCCCCGCGGTCGAGGTGATCAGCGCATCGGGACTGGCGGACCGCATCTGCGAGATGATGGCCGTCCAGTCCGAGCCGTCCATCGGCAGATATTCCTCTCCGACGACCGTGCCGCCCTTGGATTCGACATATTCGCGGGTGAATTCCAGCATCCCCCGGCCAAAGGCGTAGTCGCTGCCGATCAGGAAGAACTTTTTGGCGCCCATCTCGTCCATGAACTGATCGACGATGGGGGCGACCTGCTGTTCGGGAACCCACGCGTTGATATGCATCCAGGGCGAGCAGGACCGGCCCTCGTAGAACGAGGTATAGATGAGAGGGACCTTGCCGCGGTTCACGATGGGCAGGCCGGCATTGCGCGCGGCGCTGGTCTCCATTGCGACGATGGCATCGACCTTCTGCTGGAAGACCAGGCTGTCATAGGCGCGTTGCGCGCCCTGCGCACCCGAGCCGTCATCCGCGATCACCAGTTCCAGCCGACGTCCAAGCACGCCGCCCTTCGCGTTGATCTGGTCCACGGCCAGTTCCGACGCCTGCACCACCGATGGCGCGACAACGCTGTTCGCACCGCTGAGCCCGACCGGAATACCGATCCTGATGGTTTCCTCGGCCTGTGCGGAAACGGCACAGGCAAGGCCCATCCCGAGTCCAAGAAGAAGTTCACGGATTTTCATGTCGTTTCCCCTGTTGCAGCGCATTACGGGCGCCGGTCCGATGGCTTTGCTCCCAGTCGTTCGGCATAGATGTCCGTTCGCCTGTCGCGGAGCGGGTGGTTGAAGCTGTTCCAGTTGCGCGCGCGCCGCGCGGCCGAAAGGTCGACCTCGGCCAGAACGATTTCCTCGCAGTCACCGCTGGCCGGACCCGCGACGGGCCAGCCGGTATGGCCGACGATCAGGCTGTGGCCGACAAAGGGCTGACCACGTTCGGTCCCGACCCGGTCGGCACAGGCGATCACCATGGAGTTGCTGTGCGCGGCGGCCATGTGAAGGATGTTGGCCATGGGCCCCCGGCCCTCGGCCTGCCCCGGAATCGGCACCCAGTTGGTCGGCACGCAGACCAGATCCGCTCCTTCGACGGCGGCCAGCCGGAACACCTCGGGGAACCATCCGTCATAGCAGATCGCCACGCCGATGCGGCCATGGGGAGTAGAGAAAACCGGCAGGCCCAGATTGCCCGCCTCGAACCAGAGGTTCTCGTCCGCCCAGAGATGCAGCTTGCGATAGACCCCCAGCACCCCGTCCGGCCCAATGACGACCGCGCTGTTATAGAGCCGATCCTCCTCGCGCTCGGCAATTCCGGCCACCAGGAACAGCTTTCTGCGGGCGGCGACCTCGGCCCAGGCGATCGTGCTGGGACCGTCGGGGATCGGTTCGGCAAGGGCAAAGGCCTCGGCCCTGCTTTGAAACATATAGCCCGAGATCACCAGTTCGGGCAGGATCACGATCCTTGCCCCCGCATCCGCGGCCTGCTCGATCATCGCGAGGCTGCGCGCCCGGTTGTCCGCGACCTCGCCAAAGCGCGGCTCGAATTGCAGGCAGGCGATCGTGAGCTTTTCTTCGTGTTTTTCAGCCATTCTTCCACTGCCGCCCAGCGGCATCCAATAAGCAAAAAGCCTCTGCCATCGCCCCCCGGTGGGGTGCGCAATGGAACAGAGGCTTGCCAGCCAGATATGTCGAGAAGGCGGCCTGCCGGGCGCCGTGATCCAAATCACGGCCGCATGCGGCTCAAAGTCAATTTGGTGCTTCGGATAATCCTGCCCGAGACGGAAACTGCCGCGAATGCGAGCAGGCTAGATATCCTTTGACATGTCTTTCAGCACATCCTGCGCATTGATGATGCTTGCAGCGACATCGGCCATCGAGATACGCCGCCGCGTCGCTTGCGCGCGAATGGTTTCGAATGCATCCGATTCCGGCACGCCTTTCACCTCCGCAAGAATACGGGCGGCCTTCGATATGTCGCGTTGCGCCTTTATGGTCTCTTCCAGCTTGCGGACCTTTGCCTCCAGCCGCCGATGGTATCCATGAAGCCAGCGCCCCAGCGTCAGCGTGGACAGGACGCCCGCGGGCCGCAGGGGCTTGACCAGCACGCCATGGACGCCGGTGTCCACAAGGGCTTTCAGGATCACCGGGTTCTCGTATTCCAGGATCGCGATGACAGCGGGGGCATCTTCATCCACGGCCCAGCTTTTCGTGGGCTGAAAGCGATGATCCAGGCTGAGAAAGATCAGGTCCACCCCCCGCGGCGGCATGTCGGGCAGGGGCCAGACCGGCAGAACCTGACAGCCGATGCGGCGCAACTGGCCGACCAGGGCATCGCGATCCTGATCGGGTGCGTGAATGACAGCCACCCGCAGGTCGCGCAGCATCTCGACCACATGGTTTCCGCCCCGGCTCACGCAACACCTTCATCGGTCCGAACCGGGGCAACCGGAGAATTGGCAAGATAGGGATCCGGCCGGACAAGCTCACTTGCCGACCAGACGATATCGAACGCGCCATTTGCATTGGCCCGCCCGATCCTCGGCGTCATCCAGGCATGGTTGTTGTCCGGATCGATCAATACGGGCCCATCCGGTGCGTCAAACGCCATCCCGTGCAGAACCTGAAGCAAGTGATCCGTGTCGATCGATTGGGTCAGTTCCAGCGCATGACCAAACATCCGCGCCTGGCTGTATGAGGCAGCCGCCCAGCCGCTGACAGGACGATCATCGCCAAAGCTCTTGCGCAGACTCGCCAGGAAACGGTCATTCTGATCGCTCTTCAGAGAAGAGAAATAGGACGAGGCCGTGACGATCCCCTCGGCTCGCTCGGCTCCGATGCGCGCAAGCTCGCACTCGGTCAGGGAAATACCGCCAATCGGGCGTGTTCCGCCAAGATCCAGCCCAGCATCCTGATACAGCCGCGCGAATTCCTGGCCGGTTTCGCCCACCAGGGTCGAAAAGACGAATTCCGGTTGAAGTCTGCGGATCTCGATCAGAACCTTCTGGATCTCATTGCGCGAGGCCATCATCGGCAGATAGCTTTCCCCGACGACCTGTCCCCGCCGCGCCTCGATCAGATCCCGCATGACGCGATTGGTTTCACGCGGGAAAATATAGTCGCATCCGACCAGGAAACCCTTTCCGCCATGCTCGGCGACCAGGTAGTCGGCCAGAGGAAAGATGCATTGATTGGCAACGGGGCCTGTATAGAGAATGTTCGGCGAATATTCGAAGCCCTCATAGCTTGCCGGATACCACAACAATCCGTTGCGGCGCTCGACCGAGCGCGAGACGATCTTGCGCGTATCCGAGGTGTGGCAGCCGAAGATGACCGAGATGCCCTCGGCTGTCATCATCCTTTCGGCATGCTGCCTGAAGGCATTGGGATCACCTGCGGGATCATGTTCCGCAATCTCGACCAAGCGGCCGAGGATCCCTCCATCGCGGTTGAGTTCGTTCACGGCCAGTCGAACGCCCAATGCATGTTCGCTTTCAGGCAGTCCGGTCGGGCCACTTCGAGAGAAGAGCAAACCGATCCGCCAAGGGTCGTTCATGACATCAATCCTTGCCTGGTCGCTTCCGACCGATTTGAGTGCGGTTCAGGCGAAGCCATCCGCCAGAGGTCTTGCCGTTTTCGATACTGCAGCCCCGCAATGGTGAAAAGCCATGGTAAGCGTCCTCTGACGTATGCGCCCCGTGAAAGATTATTTGCTTGCCCATGGCGTCGGTGCCGATCACGGCGATGTGCCTCTGCCCCCGGTTGCGGCAGATCGGCCTTGATGATGTGACCGCCCCCCGACGGCATCTCTGTGCCAAGGTGGGTCTGCAACGATCCACAAAGGAGAGCGGTCATGTCGGAGATTACCACTATCGGCCTCGATCTGGCGAAGAATGTGTTCCAGGCGCATGGGGCTGATGCCTCGGGTAATGCGATGGCATTGCCAAGTTGGGTAATTGTGGGCGCAAAGGGGGGCGAAGCGTGAGCGCTTATGCGTTCATCTCGAGCGCATAGTCGTTCCACAGGCTGAAGGCGTCAGCCCGTGCGTGGCGGTGTGAAGATGCGGTGAGACGATAGCGGCGGGGACGGAAGAGGGTGTTGATCTGGTCATGGGCGGCGAGGAATCTCTGCGCCTGTCGTTGGGACTTGAAGCGTCCCATGATCTTCTCTCGCCGTCG
>LN899544.1_pt19 | contig 17410 bp, 16 predicted proteins | sample 1252501 | NCBI scaffold set LN899544.1 | reverse complement strand
GAGGCCGGCTGGATCACCGCCGACGACCTGCGCGCGCGGGCGAAGCTGTTCTCGAAGAACGCCTATGGCAAATATCTGCTGCGGGTGCTGGGCGAGTCCGAATAACGCCGGGGGCCGTCTGCCGGAAAAGATCGTCGCCTGTTTTTCGAAGGCAATCTTCAGAAAATATCAGCGCCGTCAGTTCCGATCTTTTCGTCACTAAATCCAACTGCACCGAGACGTGATCATGACCGAATCCGACTTAGCTCGCATCACTCATGAAAGATTATCAGAGCCAGGCAAAGGGCGCCTGATCGAACCCCTCTCGCTTTTCGCGGCGGTGCAAGAATCGCCCTGCCTCACCATGCAGTCCGGGAGTGAAGGTGCGCCCCCTGCAGTCGTGTCCAATCGAGGTTCCGGCAATGTCGTGTTCTCTGGCTTCTCTGCTTCAGCCGACAGGTTGCGGCTTAGGATCCATGGCTCCGACAACGTGGTTTTCGTGGGCGCCCACTTCCGTGGCGGCGGAGACATCGCAATAAACGGCAGCAATAACATGATCTATATTGGCGCATTCACGACAATCGGCAGTATCACTCTCAATCAATCGGGAGACGGGGGAAGTTTCATTGTTGGAGATCACTGCATGATCTCCAATCGCATCCAAGTCGGAAACACCGACGGCCATGCAATTTTTGACAAGACAACCGGAGAGCGGATAAATCCTGATCGGGACGTCTATATCGGCGATCGGGTCTGGATCGCGCGTGATGCGAGCATTGGCAAGGGAGCCAGAATAAATGACGGGGCGGTCGTGGGACAGAAGTCTCATGTCATCGGCACCTTGGACGCAGAATGCGTCTATGCCGGCATTCCCGCTCGGAAACTCCGCGAGGGGATTGTCTGGTCGAGAAGCGCCGAGAATTCCGTGGAGGAATGGCATGAAGGGGTTCATTACCAAAGGATCTTAGAGAAAAAGGCTGCGCTGATCGAAAGAATAAGTAGCGCGCAGCCTGATTGAACCTGGGCCGGCCCCAAAGCCGCCAAACAGTAAGTGGCAACGAGATCCGATCGGCCAGTCTGGATCGCTCTTGCCGCGATCATGCCGCCCGCTAGGGGCAGGAGATGGTCGAGGTCTCTTCGAACCGCACGAATGGCCCCGCGATCCGCAAGACCTGCGCGCAATTCGTGGAGATGTGCCGCCTGATCGGCTTGCTGAAGGGCGATTGCGTCGCCATTGACGGCAGCACGTTCAAGGCGGTGACTAATCGCGACAGGAACTTCACGAAGATCGCAGCCAGGGAGGCCCTCCACCACAGCGACCTGCATGCCATTGCCGACAAGGATTATTTCAGCGGCTCCGAAATCCGGGCATCACCACGACCGTGCCGCGCCCACCCGCATCCTCGCGCTTGGTCGGTCCTCAGGCCACCATAGGCCGCCCCTTCGCTCGAGGCATTCGCGGCTGCTCCGGCACGCTGCGACGGCGGACAGAGTTGTCCCCCGCGTGGATCTTTGCCCGGACCCGAGCCGCCCCCTGCCGCGTTCCGCCTGCGTCACCGCGAACCGGACGAGGATCCCCATGCCGACAGCCTCCCTCCTTGCCGACGATCTGGGCCACGGTGCCGAGACGCCCACCCGCATCCCGCTCTCGGGCTGGAAGCAGATCCTCCGCCGGGTCCGGGCCCAGATCGTCGAGGATCATGTCGGCGTCGTCGCTGCCGGCATCGCCTTCTACGGCCTGATCGCCGTGTTCCCCGCCATCGCGGCGCTGGTGGCGATTTCGGGGCTGGTCCTGGATCCCGCCGACCTGGGCAGCAGCATGGAGCGGATCTTCACGATGCTGCCGCCCGACGCCGCCGGGATCATCCGCGACCAGCTTCTGAAGGTAACCGACAGCGGAACCGGAACCGGGCTGGTGGCGGCTTCAGGCTTGGCGATCGCCCTTTACGGCGCGACCAGGGGGGTGATGACGCTGATCGAGGGGCTGAACATCGCCTATGACGAGGAGGAGACTCGCGGCTACCTGCGGCTCTACCTGACCGGCTTCGCGCTGACGCTGGGGCTGGTGGTCGGGCTGATCCTCGCCATCGGGCTGATCGTGGTGCTGCCCCTGGCCGCCGGGCTCCTGCGCCTGGGCGATGGGATGCAGGCGGCGATCTCGTGGATCACCTGGCCGATCCTGGCGGGCTTCGCGGTGCTGGGGCTGTCGGTGGTCTATCGCTTCGGCCCGTCGCGCAGGGCGGCGAAATGGCGCTGGCTCAGCCTGGGTGCGGCGCTGGCGGTCTGCGTCTGGATCGCCGCCTCGCTGGGTTTTTCGCTCTATGTCAGCAATTTCGCCAGCTATACCGAGACCTACGGCACCCTGGCCGGCGTGGTCGTGCTGCTGACCTGGCTGTGGCTGTCGGCCTATGTCATCCTGGCCGGAGCCGAGTTGAATGCCGAGATCGAGCAGCAGACCGCCCGCGACACCACGACCGGCGCGCCGAAGCCCATGGGCCGGCGCGGCGCGGTCAAGGCGGACACGCCGCCGCCGGGCATGGACTGGCCGGGCACCGAGGTCCGCGCCGCCCCCGCTGCGCGCGAGGAGGTTTCCCCGGGCCGCGAGCTGCTGCTGGCTTCAGCGCTGGCCCTGCGCGCCGCAAGCCGGATGACGAGACGGGGCGCGGGGAAGAAATGAGCTGCAAGCGGCGTGCCGGGCGGGGAACAGGCATGATCCGGGGGATCCGATGACCAGCAGCAAAAAGCGCGGAACGCGGGCCGGCAAGCGCCGACCCCGAAAGGCGACATCGCCGATGAAGGGCGGGCTGAAGCTGGCGGTCGATCTGGCCGCCTCGCTCGCGGCGGCGGCGCTGAAGGCGGTTGTGCCGCTTGTCGCGGCCCCGAAGCCCAAGGCGCCGCGCAAGGAGCGTGCCAGGGCCGCCGCGCCGGAAAAGCCCCCGCTCGCGACCCGGTCGATGCCGGCCGCGAGCGACCGCGCCGGCCTGCATCGATGCGAACATGGCGCGCGCCACTACAGGATCTTCAAGCCGGGCATGACGACGGCCGCGCCGCCGCTGCTGGTCATGCTGCACGGCTGCGGCCAGACCCCGGCCGACTTCGCCAAGGGAACCGGGATGAATGCCTTGGCCAAGACCTTCGGCCTGATCGTGGTCTATCCCGCGCAGCCGCGCGAGGCGCATCCGACCCGCTGCTGGAACTGGTTCCAGACCGAGGACATCCGCCGGGACGCGGGCGAGGCCGCCATCCTCGCCAGCCTGACGCGCGACCTGGTCAGGAAGCACGGCGCCGATCCGGCGCGGGTCTATGTCGCCGGCCTGTCCGCAGGCGCCTCGATGGCGCTGGCGTTGGCGCGCGCCTATCCCGAGCTGTTCGCGGCCGTGGGCGTGCATTCCGGATTGCCGGCGGGCGCGGCCCGCGACCAGGCCTCGGCGCTTGTGGCGATGCAGCGCGGCGATCCCGGCTTGCGCCGGATGCTGCCTATGCCGACGATCGTCTTCCACGGCAGCCATGACCGCGTGGTCAATCCCCGCAACGGACGGTTGGTGGTCTTGCGTGCCCGCGAGCCTTACCCCACGCTGCGCGGCACCGAGACCGCCGGCCAGGTGCCGAATGGCCGCGCCTATCGGCGGACCGTCTATCGCCTCGGCTCGGGCCGTTCGCTGGTCGAGCATTGGAACGTCGCGGGGTCGGGCCATGCCTGGTCCGGCGGTTCGTCCCGGGGTCGTTTCACCGACGAAAGGCCCGGACGCCTCGCGCGAGATGATCCGCTTTTTCCTGCGCCACAGCCTGTCGGCGCGGAAAAGGGCCGGCCTGGCCCGCACCATTCCCGACGCGCAGGACGAGCGGTCGCTCGGCCCGGCCAGTTGAACGGGTCGTCCCGGCTTTCACAGCCCGTTGTCCCTGGCCGGTGCCGATAATGAAGATCTTCAACGGCGGAGAATATCGGCTCCGAGGTGTTCCACACGCTGACGAAGGAGCTCTCGGCCTATCAAAAGAGTCAAGTTGCCGCGCACGTCAAGCGGGCGCAAATACTGGACTGCCCCCACCGAGTGGTCCGGGTTGATTGTTAGTGCATCGTCGGCCGCTGGTCTATTGGGATGACGGCTTCCGGTGCGGGTGGGCGGTATCCCAGGGAGCTGTGCGGCCTGACAGTGTTGTAGTGGCGGCGCCATCGCTCGATGAGGATCTGGGCCTCCCTGAGCGAATAGAAGACTTCTGCATCCAGGAGTTCGTCGCGGAATCGAGCGTTGAAGCTCTCGCAATACCCGTTCTCCCAGGGTGAACCCGGCTCGATGAACGCGGTCTTGGCACCAACTGCGCCGATCCAGCCCTGCACCTTCTTGGCAATGAATTCCGCGCCATTGTCGGACCTTATGAACGCAGGCGGGCCACGCAAGATGAACAGATCCGTCAGGGCGTCGATTACGTCGGTGGAATTGAGCCTGCGGTTTACACGGATCACCAGCGCCTCCTTCGTGAATTCGTCGATGATATTGAGCGTCCGAAACAGCCGTCCGTCATGTGTCCGGTCCTGAACGAAATCATAGGACCAGACGTGGTTCGGGTGCTCCGGCCGGAGACGGACGCAGGACCCGTCGTTCAACCAGAGCCGACCCTTCTTTGCCTGCTTTTGCGGGACCTTCAGCCCTTCACGCCGCCATATCCGTTCCACGCGTTTATGATTTACATGCCAACCGGCGTTGTTCAGCAATCCGGTGATCATCCGATAGCCATATCGCCCGTAGGTGCGAGCGAGCGTGATGATGTCTTCCGTCAGCCGTTCTTCGTCCGGGGCGCCGCAAGGAACCTTGCGTTGCGTCGAGCGGTGCTGCCCGAGGATGCGGCAGGCGCGGCGCTCGGATATGCCGAGCGCCTGCCGCACATGGTCAATGCACTGGCGACGGCGCGAAGGGCTTAGAAGTTTCCCCGTGCAGCCTCGCTCAGGATCATCTTGTCCAAGGTCAGATCTGACACCGCGCGCCGCAACCGCTGGTTCTCCGCCTCAAGCTCCTTGAGACGCTTCAGCTGATCCCGGTTCATGCCGCCATACTGCTTGCGCCAGCGATAATACGTCGGCTCGGTCACGCCGATCTGCCGCACCGCGTCGGAAATTGCCATTCCCTGTCCATGAAGCACTTCAATCTGTCGAAGCTTCAGAACGATGTCTTCCGGTTTGTCTCGCTTGCCTGCCATCTGATGGTCCTCCTGAACAGGATATTTCTATCCCAGTGGGTGGACCACTTCAGTGGGGGCACTCCAGTCATTGCCATTGCCGCCGAACAGGCTGTCGTTGCCGGCCTCGCCATAGAGCCTGTCGGCGCCGTCGCCGCCATAGGCCAGATCGGCGCCATTGCCGGCATAAAGGCTGTCGGCACCCGCACCGCCCAGCAGCCGGTCATTGCCGTCGCCGCCATAAAGCGCGTCGTTGCCGGCCTCGCCCGACAGGGTGTCCTTGCCGGCATCGCCCGACAGGGTGTCCTTGCCGGCATCGCCGTAAAGCGTGTCATGGCCGATGCCGCCGGACAGCAGGTCGTCGCCCGCTTCGCCCAGCAGCGTATCGTCGCCCGCACCGCCGAGCAGCCGGTCGCCGCCCGCGCCGCCGAAGATCTTGTCGCTGCCACCCATGCCCAGGATCGTGTCGGCGCCGGCATAGCCGGCCAGCGTCTCGGCCAGATCGGTGGCGCGCAGCACGTCGGCGCCCGCCATGAGCAGCCGCGTCACCGCCCCGTCGTCCGAACGCGCATAGGCATCGGCCAGGGCCGCCGCCGACAGCACCAGCCCCGCCGCCTCGAAGACGGTCTGGCCGACACGGGTGATGCGCAGTTCCTGCACCATGCCGGCCCGCAAGCCGCCGGGTCCGCCGCCGCCATAGGCGAGCCCGCTGCCCGTCAGCACCGCCTGGTTCGAGGCATCGTCGAACAGGCGCAGCTGCATGGCCGAGCGGCCGGCCCGGGCAAAGCCCAGGACCTGCGACCAGTCGATCAGCGTCATGTCGCGGATCGCGCCCTGGCCCTGGCGAAGGGTGATGATTGCCATGCGGTCACACTTTCAGGTTGAGGGGCAAAGATGCGTCTCGCTTGCCCGGATTGCAATCCCCTCGTTGCGCCCGATCACCGCGTGGCCTGCGCCAGCGGCGCCGCTGCAACGGTCCGTTGCGCCTTCTTGCGATAAAGCAGCCGGTCGGCCTGCTCCAGAAGCTCGCCGTGGTCCCAATGCGCGGCGCTGGCCATCGAGATGCCGATGCTGATCCCGGCCGAGACGGCAATGCCGCCCTTGCCGATGTCGATGGGCTGGCGCACCGCCTCGGACAGGCGCTCGGCTATCTGCTCGGCCTCGCGCATCTCGTCGCAGGGCATCAGCACGGCAAATTCGTCCCCGGCCCAACGGGCGGCGACATCGGCATCGCGCACGCAGCGATTCAGCCGGGCGGCGATCTCCTTCAGCACGACATCGCCGGCGGCATGGCCGAAATTGTCGTTGACGGGCTTGAACTTGTCGAGATCGCCGAACAGCAGCGCCAGGTCGCGGCGCGTGCCGTCCCGCGCCGCCAGCATGGCCAGCAGCCGCTTGTTGAAGCCGGCGCGGTTCAGAAGCCCGGTCAGCGGATCGGTCTCGGCCGCGCCCTGCAGGGCCAGGTGGCGGGCATAGGCCTGGGTGGCGTCCTGGAACACCACGACGCCGCCGATCGGCTGCCCGTCGGGGTCGCGCACGACCGAGGCCGAGCTGCTGATCGGGATGGCCTTGCCCTCGCGCGAGCGCGGCAGCACATGCGCGGCCGCAGCCCGGCCGGGCCAAGCCAGCGGCGTGACGCTCAGGCGCTCGCCCTCCGCCGTTTCCAGCGGCATGACCTGGGACAGCGGGCGGTTGCCAAGCGCGGTCCAGCCGGTCATTGCATCGACCGGGCCGCGATGGACGCCGACACCGCCCGTCCGACGGTCGCCGCCGACCTGGCCCGCCCGCAAGCGCCGCAGGGCGTGCTTGGCATCCTCGTCGCGGCGTTGGCGGCGCACCGCGCCGCCGGGACCGCGCCCTTCACGGTGCTTTGCTGCGACAACCTGCCCGACAACGGCGCGCTGCTGCGGGCAGGCGTGCTGGGCTTCGCCCGCCGCTCGGATCCCGCGTTGGCGGAATGGATAGCGGAAACCGTCGCCTTTCCCGCGACCATGGTGGACCGCATCACCCCGGCGGTGACCGGGCGCACGCTGGCCGATGTCGAGACCATGACCGGCCACCGCGACCTCGCCTGCGTCGAGTCCGAGTCCTTCAGCCAATGGGTGATCGAGGATCATTTCCCCCAAGGCCGCCCCGCGTGGGAGGCCGGCGGCGCCCAGTTCGTCCGCGACGTGCGCGCGCATGAGGCGATGAAGCTGCGGATGCTGAACGGCAGCCATTCGCTGATGGCCTATGCCGGGCAGATCCTGGGCCAGCCCCATATCCGCGAGGCGGTCGCCGACCCGATGCTGGCCGCGCTGGTGCGGCGCCATTTGCGCGCGGCGGGGGCGACGCTGCCACCCGGGGCCGGGCTGGACGTCGCGGCCTATGCCGATGCCCTGATGGCCCGCTTCGCCAACCCCGCCATTGCGCACAAGACCAGCCAGGTGGCCACGGACGGCACCGAGAAGCTGCCGCAGCGCTGGTTCGCCCCCTCGGTCGAGTTGTTGGCGCGGGGCGGCGATCCCCGCCCCTTCGCCTTCGCCACCGGGGTCTGGCTGGCCTGGCTGGCCGGGCTGGCCAGCCGCGACGAGGCCCCGGACGACCCGCGCGCCGCGGCCCTGCTGGATCTTGCCCGGCGCGCGGAAGGCGACGACGCGGCGCTGGTCGCGGGCGTGCTGGCCCTGCCTGGCCTCGCCCCCGAGGCCTTGCGCGCCGGCGCCTTCGCCGACACCGCCCGCGACACCCTGTCCCGCATTCGGGCCAAGGGGCTGAGCGCCGTCATGCAGGCCGAGTTGGCGGCATGAGCGGGCGCATCCTCTCAATCGGCGAGGCCATGGTCGAGCTTTCGGGCGCGGGCCAGCCCGACCTCTGGCGGCTGGGCATCGCCGGCGACACGCTGAACACCGCTTGGTATGTGCGCCGCCTGCTGCCCGAAAGCTGGCAGGTCGCCTATTGCAGCCGGGTCGGGCGCGGCGAATTCTCGCAGCGGATGATCGACTTTCTTGCGACCGAAGGCATCGACGCAAGCCATGTCAGCCGCGACCCCACGCGCGAGATCGCCCTTTACGCGATCTCGCTGAAGGACGGCGAACGCAGCTTCAGCTATTGGCGCGACACCTCGGCGGCGAAGCGGCTGGCCGACGATCCGGCCGCGCTGGCCGAGGCAATGCGGGACGCTGACATCGCCTATTTCTCGGGCATCACGCTGGGCATCCTGCTCGAGGCGGGGCGCACGGCGCTGCTCCATGCGCTTGCGGCGGCGCGCAAGGATGGCACGCAGGTGGTCTTCGACCCGAACCTGCGGCCCCGGCTGTGGCCCGATGCCACGACCATGCGCCGCGAGATCGAAGCCGCTGCCGGCATCGCCGACCTGGTCCTGCCCAGTTTCGACGACGAGCGTGATTTCTTCGCCGACGTCGATCCGCAGGCCACGGTGGCGCGCTACCTCGCGCATGGCGCCGGGCAGGTGCTGGTCAAGGCCGGCGGCGGCCCGGTGCATTACGGCGGGCGCGAGGGGGCCGGCGTCATCGACGGCTTGCCGCGTGAGGTGCCTGTGGACACAACCTCGGCGGGTGACAGCTTCAACGCCGGCTACTTGGCCGCACGCCTTGTGGGCGTGGACATTCCCGAGGCGATCCGCCGTGCCCATGACCTAAGTCGCAAGGTGATCCGCCAGCGCGGCGCCCTGGTCCGCGAAGCTTTCACATAGGAAGCCGAGATATCGGCCACGCAACGGAGACGGCCGGGTCGGGATGTTTCCTGTCCGGCAGCCCGACCCGAGCGCCTGGTATGCCGAGTGAACGTGCTGCAAGGAAACTAGCGCCGCACATAGGCAGATATTCCTTTCCAAGAGGACCACCTGCCGTTCGATGATCGACTACAGCGCGGCTGTGGCGGGGGGCTGTTGCTTGTCTCTCACAGCGAGGTTTGTGCGCGGACAACGTAGCGTGCAATTCCGGAGGACAGCCCGGTATGGGCGCCGACAGCCGCGAAACGTCGGCATAGGCGCGCGCCGGGATCACGGCTACTGCTCCGCCTGCCGACAAGCCGGGGACGAAAGCGGCCGTACTGGAAAGTCAAGAATCCTGAGTGAGCAGTAATTCGCGGCAACATATCATTGTTGACGCGGCTTCTCCGAAGACGAAGTATCAGCGAGCCCGGGATCTGGCACATGATGACTAGGGTCACCTTACCAGATGTCCGCAAAGGCACGGATCAACGACAGGCATTGACTGCCTGATGCTGTTGTTCGAGGTGCGGCTATTTCACTACTTGGGCCGATGCAGAGTGCATCCCGGACCGGCCGCTTCAAATCCCCCGCGTCATGCTGCAGACGCTTGCCCCGGACCGGTGCGTTTCGCGAAATATTGCCGCAAAACGACCAGGCCGAGGATTGCCGCACCGATTGCGGTAGAGATCATCTCCGGCGCGATCATCATCAGCGCTGCGATGGGCAGAAGCATTCGCTCGACCAGCAGCAGCGGTCCAAGAAGCCAGTTCGTGATCGCTGCCGACAGGGCCACAATGCCCAGTACCGCGCCGGTGAAGGCCAGCAGGAAATCGGGCAGCGTGAAGGATTGCGTCACCAGCAGCAACGAGGGCGAGAAGACGAAGACGAAGGGCACCATGGCCTTGCCCATCGACAGCCGGAAGGCGGTGTTGCCGGCCTTGAAGCCGTTTGCGCCCGCGATCCCAGCGCCGGCATAGGCCGCCAGCGCCACTGGCGGCGTCACGTCGGCCAGAACGCCGAAATAGAAGACAAAGAAATGCGCCACCAGCGGTTCGACATTCATCATGCCCAGGACGGGGGCGGCCACGGCGACCATGATGATGTAGTTTGCCGTCGTCGGCACGCCGCAGCCCATCAGGACGCAGACCACCGCCGTCATCAGCAGGGTGAACAGCAGCGTCAGCGTCTGGATGCTGAACAGTTCGAACGGCAGGCCGGCCAGCAGCCCGTGCAGCCCGGCGGCCCAGTTCGCCGCGACCGAGGTGACCATGAAGGCGATCTTGAAGCCCACGCCGGTCAGGGTGACGATGCCGATCACCACGCCGACCAGCGCCGCCGCCGCCGTTACCGCCAGTGATTGCCGTGCGCCAGAGACGAAACCGTCGTAGATGCCGGCGCCGGTTTCCCTGATTCCCTCCAGTATGCCGGCCGCCATTATCCGCTGGATCAGATAGACCGCCATGCAGGCGGTGATGGCCCAGAAGGCCGACAGGAAGGGTGTGCGGCCGGACATCAGCATCCACACGAGCAGCACCAGCGGAAACACCGACAGCCAGCCCTCGCGCAGGACGTGCCACGCCTTGGGCAGCTCCTCCTGGCGCAGGCCGCGGATGCCGAGGCGCTTGGCCTCCAGATGCACCTGAACCAGCACGCCGAAGAAATGCATGAAGGCCGGCACGACGGCGGCGATCAGGATGGTGCGCAGCGGGATGCCCAGGTATTCGACCATCAGGAAGGCGACTGCCCCCATCACCGGTGGGGTGATCTGCCCGCCGGTCGAGGACGCCGCCTCGACCGCGGCCGCGAAATGGCGCTTGAAGCCGATCTTGATCATGGCCGGGATGGTCAGCGCGCCGGTGGTCACAGTATTGGCGATGGACGAGCCCGAGATCGTGCCCAGCATTGCCGAGGAAATGACCGAAACCTTGGCCGGCCCGCCGGCGAAGCGCCCGGCCAGCGCGGTCGCCAGGTCGATGAAAAGCTGCCCCAGTCCGATCTTCTGTGCCATGACACCGAAGAGCACGAAATGGAACACATAGGTGGCGATGACGCCAAGCGCAGTGCCGTAAATGCCCTGCGAGGTCAGGTAGAGGTGATTGATGATCGTCCTCCAGTCCGCGCCGGGATGGACCAGGATGCCGGGCATCGACTTTCCGAAATAGGCATAGCCGATGAAGAGGGCCGCAATGACCGGTAGCGGCCAGCCCATCGAGCGGCGCACGGCCTCCATCAGCACGACCAGCAGCACCGTGCCCATGGCGATGTCGATGGGCAGCGGGTTGCCGACGCGGAACTGCAACTGATCGTAGATCCAAGGCACATAGAAGGCGCTGATGGCGCCTCCGATGGCCAGGATCCAATCCGTCACCGGAACGCCGAGGACGGCAAGGCCGTCTGTCCGGTGGCGGTTGCGGGCCAGGGCCGAGAAGCTGAGGAAAATGACGAACAGCGACACGCCCATATGCAGACCGCGATGCGTGGTCGCGCGCGGGATGCCGAAGCCCGCCGTATAGAAGTGATAGCAGGACAGCAGGAACAGGATCACGCCGGTCAGAATGGCGACGGGACGCGTCACCGTGCGAAAGCGGGCCTCGGGGTCGTATTCCTCTTCCAGCGCGCGAAGCTGATCCTCGGAAAGCTGGGGGGTGGTCTGGGTCATGCGGAATTCCTGCCGTGCAGTTCAAAGGCCAAGGGACGCGGCCGAACCTCGGCCGCATCCCCCGTCGGCTTGCGTGCCTGCTTATTCCAGCTTGCCGGCCTCTTTGTAGAAACGCTCGGCGCCGGGGTGGAAGGGGATACCGGCACCCAGAGTCGCATTGTCCAGGGTGATCTGTTTGCCCTTGGCATGGCCGGCGGCGAACAGTCTCTGGGTGTTCTCGTTATAAAGGGCCTTGGTGATGCCGTAGATCAGCTCTTCGGGCTGGTCGGCGCTGGTCACAAGCTGCGCCCCGACCGAGAGGGTGGCGGCATCGGCATCCTGCCCGTCATAAGTCCCGGCTGGAACGGTGTCGGCGGCAAAGAAGCTGTAGGTCTCGCGCAGCTTGTCGGCCTCGGGGCCGGTGATGGGCACCAGGGTCACGTCATGCTGGCTGGCGAGTTCCGCGATCGCGCCTGCCGGGTAGCCGCCGACGAAGAAAAAGGCGTCCATCGCGCCGTCGCGCATGCGGTCCGCCGCCTGGTCCGGCTTGAGATATTCCGGGGTAATGTCCTTTTCGGACAGGCCGTATGCGTCAAGGATGATCTTGGCGTCGACCAGCGTGCCCGAGCCGGGCTCGTCCAGCGAAACCCGCTTTCCCTTGAGATCGGCGACCGAAGCGATGCCCGCGTCCTTGCGCGCCACCAGATGGATGCTTTCCGGATAGAGGTTGGCGATCAACCGAAGCTTTTCGACGGCAGGCTGGCCTTCCCACAAGCCAGTGCCGGTCTGCGCCCAATAAGCTACGTCGGACTGGCTGAAGCCGGCTTCCATGGCGCCGCCGTTGATCGCGTTGACATTACCCACGGAACCGTTCGAAGCCACCGCCGTCGAAACCAGCCCCGGCACTCCGCAAGAACCGCCATCCTCGCAGGGGCGCGAGCCCGGTGCGTTGGAAATCGCATTCGCGATCAATCCACCGATCGGGTAATAGGTGCCAGCCGTGCCGCCGGTGCCGATGCGAAAGAACGACATCTCTTGCGCCGAAGCGGCTGGGCCGAGCGAGGCGGCGATGGCAATGGCGGCGAGGAATGTCCTGAGTTTCATCTGCATCTCCCTGTTTTCCAGATCGTCTGGGTCGAGGCTAGTCCAGAGCCGCCGACAATGACAACCACTCCAAGGCGGCGAAAATGTGCCGTTGCGTCACGTCCCGAAGGCCGCGCCGCGCCGGCGCCGGCCAAACCCGTCGGTCCCGGCAACCGATCGCGGCGGCACGGGTCTGGGTGCCGATCCTCGTGGGCATCATGGCGGGGGCCTTCACGGCCTATCTGGCGATGAAGGGGCTGAAGCAGCTGGTCGAGATCTCGACGCGCGCGGCGCTGTTGCTGGGCCTGCTGGCGGGGTTCTGCTCATGGCTGCTGATGATCCCGGTCACCCGCCGCCAGTCCGAGGGGCTGGAGAATCGCAACAAGTCGCTGAAGGTGCTGTTCGGCATTCCCCTGGTCGCCTCGGCGGCGCTGCTCAGCTTTGCCCATGGGGCGAATGACGTCGCCAATGCCGTCGGTCCGCTGGCGGCCATCGTGCAGACCGTGACGACCGGAAACTTCAACGGCGATGTGGTCATTCCCCTGTGGGTCATGCTGATCGGCGCCTTCGGGATCTCTTTCGGGCTGAGCCTGTTCGGTCCCAAGCTGATCCGCATGGTCGGAAACGAGATCACCAAGATGGGCTGACCGAAAACTGTCCACCTGACGTTCTGCCCAGCCGCAAGAGGACCAAGGACGTGAAATTTCCTGTTCAGGCAGCGCCCTCGCGCCGGCGCAGCTTGATGGCGTCCGCCAGCCACAGCCGGGCCAGCCCGTGATACAGCGGTTCGGGCGACAGCAGGCGCGACACGCCAAAGCCCAGCATCGCGGCGGCCATGATGGGCAGGGCATGTTCCTGCGTCGCGGTCATCTCCATGACGATGACGAAAGCGGTCATCGGCGATTGCACGACCCCGGCGAAATAGGCCGCCATCCCCAGCACGGCCGCAAAGCTGAGCGAGGCCGCGAACAGCCCGCCGATCACATTGCCCAGCCCCGCGCCGACCGAAAGCGACGGCGCGAACATGCCGCCCGGAATGCCCGATACGGTCGAGGCCAGTGTCGCCAGCAGCTTGGCCAGGAAAAACCCGGCGGGCAATTGCTCGCCCTGCACCGCCAGCCGCGCCTCAGCGTAGCTGGTGCCGAATGTCGTTCCGCCGCTGACGAGCCCCAGCACCGCCACCGCCAGCCCCGCGGCCCCCGCGACGACGAAAAGCTTGCGCCCGGGCGCCAGCTTCCAGCGCCGGACGCGCCGGGTCAGGGACAGCACCGACCGGCTGAACCCCGCGCCAAGCGCGCCGCCCGCAATCCCCACCGCGCCGACCAGCAGCCAGTCGCGCGGGAAATTGCCATAGGCCACGGCCTCGCCGAAATAGGTGTAGCTGCCCGAGATCGCCAGCGCCGCGATCCCGGCGATCACCACCGTCGAAAGCACCAGGCCATTGGTGCGGCTTTGATAGGTGCGGGCCATTTCCTCGATGGCGAAGACGATGCCGGCCAGCGGGGTGTTGAATGCGGCCGCGATTCCGGCAGCCGAGCCGGCAAGGATCAGCCCCTTGGCCTGGGCTAGGTGCCCGACGCGCGCGCTGGCCAGCATGATGGCCGCGCCGATCTGGACGGTCGGGCCCTCGCGCCCGATCGAGGCGCCGCAGAGCAGGCCCCACAGCGTCAGCAGAAACTTTCCGACGGCGATCCTCAGGGTCAGGTATAGCCTCCGCTCCTCGCCCTCGAGAGCGCGGGCGGCGATGGCTTGGGGGATGCCGCTGCCTTGCGCGCCGGGAAAATATCGTTGCGCGAGCCATGCCGAAGAAATGAAGCCCGCCGGGACCACCAGAAGCAGCCAAGGCGAGGTCCCTCCGGCTGAGAGATGGCGGAACGCCTCGGTTGCCAGATCCGCCAGCCTGGCGAAGGCGCTGCTGACCAGCCCGACCAGCACGGCGCCGCACCAGAAGACCATCCGCCCGCGCCATTGCTCCCGGCTCGTGATCAGCGCGCGCGAGCGTCGGAGGATGCGAAACCGGGGGCGAAGCATGGGTATTCTGATCCTGTGTCGATAGGCTTCGCGCGGGGCGGGCAAGCAGGGGGCCAGATTTGGGATCTGCCCTGCATTTCATGGCCCGGCTAGGAAGACAAATACAAACCGGGCCGGGCACGACCGCCCGGCCCGGCCAGTCTCAGGCCAGTTCCCGCCTCTCGGCCATCAGGCCCTGCACGATGGCCCAGCAGGCGCCCAGCAGCACCAGCGTGAAGGGCAGGCCGGTCGAAACCGCCATCGCCTGCAGGGCCGCCAGCCCGCCGCCCAGCAGGAGCGCAATGGCGACCAGACCCTCGAAGCTGCACCAGAAGATGCGCTGCGGCACCGGCGCATGGATCTTGCCGCCCGCCGCGATGGTGTCGATCACCAGCGAACCGGAATCCGAGGAGGTGACGAAGAACACGATCACCAGCACGATGCCGATGAAGCTGGAAATCGTGGTCAGCGGCAGCTGCGACAGCATCTGGAACAGTTGCAGTTCCAGCGCCGCATCGGCCACACCCGAGAAGCCCGCCAACGTCTCGGAAATCGCGGTGCCGCCGAAGGCCGTCATCCACAGCACCGAGATCAGCGAGGGCACGATCAGCACAGCGGTCAGGAATTGCCGCACGGTGCGGCCGCGCGACACCCGGGCGATGAACATGCCGACAAAGGGTGACCAGCTGATCCACCAGGCCCAGTAGAAGGCCGTCCAGCCGTGACGGAAATTGTCGTCAGTGCGGCCGAAGGGGTTCGACAGCGGCAGGATCTTGGTGCCGTAAGCGGCCAGATTGCCGAAGAAGCCGGTCAGGATCTGCCAGGTCGGCCCAGTGAGGATCACGAAGAGCAGCAGCAGGACCGCCAGCACCATGTTGATCTCGGACAGGCGCTTGACGCCCTTTTCGACGCCCAGCACCACCGAGGCCGTGGCCACTCCGGTGATGATGACGATCAGCACGATCTTGGCAGTCAGCGCGGTGCTCCAGCCGAACAGGAAATGGAACCCCGCCGATGCCTGCTCGGCGCCGATTCCCAGCGAGGTGGCCAGCCCGAACAGCGTCGCCATCACCGCCAGCACATCCACGACATGGCCCGGCCAGCCCCAGACCCGTTCCCCCAGGATCGGATAAAAGACCGAGCGCAGGGTCAGCGGCAGCCCCTTGTTATAGGCAAACAGCGCCAGGGCCAGCGCGACCACCGCATAGATCGCCCAGGGGTGCAGGCCCCAGTGAAAGATTGTCGCGGCCATCGCCAGACGCCGCGCGCCCAGTTCGTCCCCCGGCGCGCCGTCCAGCGGCGCCCAGTCGGTGCGCACGCCGTTCTCGACCACCGGCCCCCCCAGGGCGGCGGTGAAATGCCCCAGGGGCTCGCTGACGCCGTAAAACATCAGGCCGATGCCCATGCCGGCGGCAAAGAGCATGGAGAACCAGCCGGTCAGGGAGAAATCCGGCGCGGCCTCGGGACCGCCCAACCGGACCGAGCCCAGCGGCGACAGGATCAGGCCAAGGCACAGCAGCACGAAGACATTCCCGGCGATCAGGAAGAACCAGTCGAAATTGCTGGTGACGACGTCGCGCAATCCGCCGAAGAACGGCCCCAGGACCGAGGGGAATAGCAGCGTGGCCGCAGTGAAGACCACCACCGCGACGCCGGAAATCATGAAAACCGGGTTGTGGATGTCGAACGCAACCGGCTTGACGCCTTCGATATTGTCCTGGCCGATCTCGTAATCGGTCGCGATGATCTGGGTCGGGCCCTCAGGCGGCGGCAGGGCCTCGATGCCAGCGTCGGCGATCAACGGTTCGAATGGGCTTATCTGTGACATGCGTCCCTTTCTCATTTGGGTTCGATCGGGCGCCGAAAGCTTCGACTCGACGCGAAATGCGCCTGGGGCACCCAGAGTTTCACAGTTTCTTTATAATTGCCATCCGCTGGGCGGCCGCCGCGAAGGCAGCCCCACACGACTTTTCAATGTGGCGTGGCCGTGTCATACCCGCCCTAAGGCGGCCAGCCTTATTTACAGCACCGGCGGCTGCCTTGAGCCTCGTTCAATTGGCTTCCCGATCTACCTGTGCGCCATCACCACGCTGCTAGCCAGCCTGACTGCATAGCCGGAGGCTGCACAGCACCGGCCGCATCGCCGCCACTCCGATGGCCTTGTGCTCTAGTTTCGCAGACATTCCGTAGCGCAGCAGCGCATTGCGGCAACGCAGTGAGACATCGTCGAGCCACGCCTGATCATCACCTGAGCTGCTCCCCGGAAATCGGACAGTGACGGAAGCTACGATCTGACGTTTGCTGGTCTCCAAGAACGAGGAGATCAGGAATGCGGAAACGCAGAAACCATGACGCGGGCTTCAAGGCGCGCGTGGCGCTCGAGGCCGTTAAGGGCGAGCGCACTGTGTCAGAGCTGGCGGGCGAATACGGCGTGCATCCGACGATGATCCATCAATGGAAGAAGGCGCTGCTCGACGGAGCTGCGGATATCTTCGAGCGCGGCGGCAAGAAGCCCTCGACGGAGGTGGATGAAGAGACGGTCCGATCACTGCATGCCAAGATCGGGGAGCTGGCTGTCGCCAACGATTTTTTGTCACGAAAGCTCAAGCCGTGGACCGGAAAGTGAGGCGTGGGATGATCGAACGGAACCACCCGGCGCTGTCCATCGGGGCGCAGTGCCGCCTGCTGTCGATCTCGCGCTCGTCGTTCTACCACGAGCCGGCTGGAGAGACGGATCAGAACCTCGGCCTGATGCGGCTGATCGACCGGCAGTTCCTCGACACGCCGTTCTATGGGGTTCGCCAGATGACCTGGCA
>LN899546.1_pt4 | contig 21381 bp, 24 predicted proteins | sample 1252501 | NCBI scaffold set LN899544.1 | reverse complement strand
CTGTCGGAGAAGTTAAGCGAGACGGGCTGCACTATCTTCTATTCTTTTCAATAGGCGCAGGAAATCCGCAAATTCCCTTAGCCCCAAAGATTGATGCGGTTGGTTCGATAAGGTACTCGGTATCGGACAGGTTGTTGTCCGTAACAGGTACTACCGGAACGTTTCCCGCTTTCGAAATTTTTCATGAGATCAACGGGTCAAAGGTAGTCGATCTAAATCGGCCTCCGGTGGATGGCGCTAGCCCGTTTGCGCTGATTGATTTTGGTACAGGGGTCAACACTCGCAATTATGCATTCGAGTTCACGATCCCGCGATAGGGTGCGTGGAAGAAGAAACTGTGTTGTTCCAATTTTTCATCTTGGCATTACCTCATCCATCGGCCAGCAATTCAGCCGCGAGAGTTCGCAGCGCATGCGCCGCAACCAGCGGAACCACGCCGTTGCCACAGAGCCGAAGCCGGTCCACCCGATAGGCCAGCCCATCAGCGCCTCGACGAACAGCGGGTTCAAGGTCCGGCGCGGCTCGGAGGTATCGCGCCCAGCCATCGGCGTCGCCAGGACCTGGCGGCCAAGCAGGCCATTCACCGGCGTGTTGGCAAGGCTCGTCGCGCCATCTTTGTGATCGCGTGCCGTCGGCGTCATCCACAGCCCCGCCGAATGGGTCAGGTCGGCCAAGCGGCGGTTGCCCGCGCTCGGCTTGCACCCATCGTTCGCCATCGGCGTCGGCCACATAGCGGCCGTGGTCGCGAGGTTCATCCCATGCTGGCCCGCTTCCTGCGATGGCGTCGGCTTCGTCTGCCGGTTCTCGTTGGCACTGGCCCTCGGCGTCGGCCAGAGGCGCAGCAGTTCCGTCCGGTTCCCGCCACTCGACCGGGTTCCAGAGCAGGCGCGCGGGGTCGGCCAGCTCGTCCCCCTCGCGGATGGCGAGGATGAACAGCCGCTCGCGCCTGTGGGGCGCGCCGACTTCCGCCGCCGTGAAGAGGCCTGCCGCAAGGCGGTAGCCCATGCCGACCAGTCCTGCGGCGACTTCGGGGAAGCCGAGGCGGAGATGATGGTCGACATTCTCGAGAAATACGAAGGGCGGCTCGACCTCGCCGATGATCCGGGCGACATGCGGCCAGAGGTGCCGCGGATCATCCGCACCCCGGCGCTTGCCCGCGACGGAGAACGGCTGGCACGGATAGCCCGCAGTGACGATGTCCACCGCGCCGCGCCACGGGCGGCCGTCGAAGGTTCCAACGTCGTCCCAGACAACTGCCTGATCCAGGGACGCGTCTTCCATCCGCGCCACGAGAGTGGCTGCGGCGTAGGCTTCCCGTTCGACATGGCCCACAGCACGATATCCGGGGATGGCGATGGCGAGCCCGAGATCGAGCCCGCCAGCGCCGGAGCAGAGCGAGAGGCCGAAGAGGCATGCGTCTCCGGCTCCGGAAGCGCGTCCGGAGGAAGGTAAAGCCAGGTCATCCATGTCACGCGGCGGTCTGGCGCTTTCGCGCGGGTTCGGGGGCGGCGTCCGGGTCCGGCGTATCGGCCCGGGCCTCGGCATCGTCGCCCAGCCGCTCGGTCCTCACCTGCGCGAAGGTCCGGCCGTCGCCATCAAGGATCGCGTCGCGGCCGGTCTCGGCCTGCCAGCGCTCGACTGCGACATCGACATAGGCCGGGCTGATTTCCATCGCGAAGACGCGGCGGCCATTGGCCTCGCCCGCCATGATCTGCGACCCCGACCCCGAGAACGGCTCGTAGCAAAGCCCGCCGCGCGCCACATGCTGGCGCATCGGGATCCCGAAGGCGTCAAGCGGCTTGGGCGTCGGGTGGTCTGGCCGGTCATCCTTCGCGAAGCTGGGCAGCGCCCAGGTCGATGGCAGGGTTTCCTCGGCCACCTTGGGCGGCCGGTTCGGGCGGCGCCAGCCCATGAAGCAGGGCTCGTGTTTCCACAGGTAATGCGACCGGGTGAGAACCCCGCGGTCCTTCACCCAGATGATCTGCTGGTGCACGAAGGCCCCGGCCTTTTCCCAGCAGGCTTCCAACATCGCCTGGCGGCGGGACGCGTGCCAGCAGTACCACGCAGCATTGTCAGCGATGGCTTCCGCCACGGCGGCAGAAATGAAGCCGTCGTAGAGTTCCGCGCCCTGCGAAGAGTCGTCCCAGGTGGTGCCGTAGGACGCCGACCAGTCCTTGTTGCGGGTCGGATGGTTCGAGCCGTCATAGTCAACGAGATACGGCGGGTCGGTCGCGAACAGGATCGCGCGCTCGCCATTCATCAGGCGGCACACATCGTCATGGTTCGTGCTGTCGCCGCAAAGCAGCCGGTGATCGCCGAGGATCCACAGGTCGCCGGTGCGCGACGCCGGATTCCGCGGCGGCTCAGGGATGGTCACCGGCGGCACGGAGCCCCCGGTGCCACCTTCTTCCCCGTCCGCCTCCGGCACGAATGCCAGCAGCTTGTCGAGTTCGCCGTCCGAAAAGCCGACCAGTGACAGGTCGAAATCCTCGGCCAGCAGGTCGTTCAGTTCCGCCGAGAGCAATGCCTCGTCCCAGGTGCCGAGTTCGGTCAGCTTGTTGTCCGCGATCCGGTACGCCCGGCGCTGCGCCTCGGTCAGATGGCCCAGCACAATCACCGGCGCCTCAAGCAGCCCCAGTTGCGTCGCGGCCAGCACCCGGCCGTGGCCCGCGATCAGTTCGCCGTCCTCGGCGACGAGGCAGGGCACGGTCCATCCGAACTCGGCCATGCTGGCGGCGATCTTCGCGACCTGGTCCGCGCCGTGCATCTTCGCGTTCTTCGCGTAAGGCTGCAGGCGCACAAGCGGCCAGGTCTCGATCCGCTCGGGGGCGAAGGTCAGCGTCATGGTCGGGTGGCTTCCGATATGAGGGTGGATGCTGGCCGGATTCTGGACACTGGATGCCGCGCTGGACTCCACGCAGGGTCCAGCGGCGTCCGAGGTGTCCAGCCGAAGGGCCAGCGTTTATTGGGGTTTGCACGGGGTCAGGTGGATCCGGCTTTCGGGCGGCTTCCCAAAAATCCGGCCCTGTCGCTGGCGATGCGCCGCGCTTCGCCCGCCAGCATACGAATATCGCCAGGAAGGAACCAAGATATCAAAGGCTTGGCAGTTCGGACCCCGACTGGTCCCCTCTCTGGACCCCGGAAGCCAGCGGCGCGGCCTCTGCCTGCGCGCTCCACTCCCGAGTATATCGCTATGGATAGCTGCTTTGGGGCGATCCGTCTCACCATGCGATGTCTCGCGAGAAACCGTCTCACGACCCGGAATGGGATTGACAAGATCCTCAGTCGTCTTCGGGCGACACCAACTTCAATGGGCCGCGCTGATACGGCATTAGACCATCTTCTTCGTATTTTGCGATGAGATGCTGTCGGAGTTGTTCCTGCTCTTCGCGCAGACGTCGGCCTGCTTCCATCGCTTCGGCAGGAATATCCTTTTCCATGATCTCGCGGAGCTGCACTTCCACCTGGGCCCCGACACCACGAAACGAGAAGTCTTGCTGGTAGCCCTTCTTGAACACATAGCTGAGGATAGCAGCCGAACCATCGGGGAGTTCCTTCCCGGCGAGGAACTGCCGAAACAGCCAGAGCGTCAGATCTGCGATCTGTATCCCCGCGCTATCGTCGGAGCTCGAGACTTCGAAGGTCGAACCTGGGACCTTGCGTAGAACCATTGTCTCACCGGGTCGGTGGATTGGCTCGCCGGAGGCGTTTGAAAACATGCGGTGCCACTCTTCAAGCGAACTCTCGAATTGCGACTGCCTATCATGGATGATCTTCTTTAGAGGGCGGTTCCACCGTTTCGAGAACCCTTCCAAGCCGTCGAGCAGGTTGGCGAATGCTACCATGTTCGGCATGTGCCCGTTCTTGGCTTGGCGCCCCGCGATGAAGATGTCGAGGGCTTCCGGGTGGCCGCGCGACCACAACAGGGTTTCTGTGACGACATCCCTCGACCTCTGGTCGGCAAGCAGATGCACGTTCTCAAGGATGGCGTCGCAAATGGCGGGGATCTTCGCGCGCGCTTGTTTCTCGTTGCGGGCCATCAGCATTGACCAGAACTCGCGGGCAATCTCTTCGGTCAGGATCGTCGCAACCTTGAAGCACAGGGTCAGCTTCAGAACCCTCACGTTGTAGGCATTCCAGTTCGCCGCCGGGTTCTCGCCGGAATCAAAAAAGGTATCGTAGAGCTTGGTGGCGACCAGATACCGCTTCTCGACACGCGATACGAAAAACCTCGCGTCGACCCTCTTGAGGATGTTGAGGAGATCGGGCGCGATCTTCTCGATCGGTCCGAAGCCAAGGATCGAGGCATGCAGGGACGCGATGCCGTGTTTCCTGCAGAGGGCGCTCAGCGATTTCTTGTGCAGGACATCGAAGTTTGACTTGGTAATGAGCGCTCCCGTGAAAAAATCTGGCTGCGCTTCGTCGAAGATGTTCGAGCCAGTATTCCCAGTTTCGTCAACGAACGCGAACAAATCTATCTTCCCGTGCTCAGCCAGCTGCTCGCACGATATAGTCGATAGATCGCCTAGATGGCACCCGTTTCCCATTCAATCGCCAGACGATGACCGCAATGCCGTACTGCCAGCGCCGGTTCGCGGTGGCACGGCTGATGCCCAGTTCCCAGCAGATCGGCTTCCATGGCTTGCGGTTCGCCCGCAACCAGAGCAGGCGAGCGTCGCCGGGTTCGGGCCAGCGCAGCCAGAGCAGCGCATCCTCGGCCTGCGTGATGTCGCGCGGGCCCGGCTTCGGGCGTCGCATCCGTGGTTCCTGGCCAACCTGATCAGCGAAGCTGTGGAAGTACTCGGGCCAGGCGTTGAAATAGCCCTGCGGTTTCACCTCGGGCAGCGAACGGAACACGTCGGCCGCTCTCTCGAGCCGGTCCTCGACCATGATGGGCGTCCAGTCAGCCATTTGCGACCTCCCGTTCGGCCGCGCGCGGCCCATAGAGCTTTTCGCCCAGTTGACGCACCAGTTCGCGCTCGGGCCAGGTGAGCCGGGGATCGTCGGCAGAAATCGCCAGCAGACCCTGTTCCTGCCACCCATCCCGCTTGACCTGCTCAGGATCCCGTCGTTGGCCGCCGTAGCCCCTTGGATGCCACCTCATGCGACACCCCCGTTCGTCTCAATCGCCCAGTGTAGGACTGCGATGGCATCCGCCTCGTTGTCATCGGCGGGGCTGAAGCCGCGCGACTGGACCGCAGCGATCATCGTCTGCTTGTCGGCGTTACCCTTGCCGGTGGCGTGACGCTTGATCGTTCCAACCGGAACGCCCTGATAGGGAATGCCACGCAGTTCGGCCCATGCCGTGAGGGTGGCCATCAGCCCACCATAGACATGGGCAGCGTCCGTCCCGACATGGCGCCGGACTTCCTCGAACCATATCGCTGCCATGGGCCCTGACAGTCGGTCGACCTCGGTCAGCCAGTTGGTGAAGCGCAGGTAGCGCATTCCACCGCCGTCGAAGCGACCGGGACGCAGCGAGACGGTCCCGCTGGTGATCAGCCCGTCACGACCGCGCAAGGCCCAACCTGTCGTCGTCCCGAGGTCGAGGGCAAGGATGCAGGACGCAGAAAGGCACCTCGGTTCGAGGTGCAGGTCAGCTGTCTCGGTGGTCAGCGTCATGATGAAGGCTCACCTGAATTGTGGGCCTTCGGCTTTGGTCACGGGCAGAGAATCACGCCATGCGTGCCCATTCAAGAAAAATGCGCCTGACGACGCCTCTGTCCCACTTGGTCGTGGGGTGTCCCACTTGCCGATCAAAGTGGGACGCCAGATTTTCCTTTCAAAACATCGCGTGTCCCACCTGTCCCACTTGTCCCACCTTTTGCCTTACGTCGCATGAGGAAGAATGAGGTCGGCCGGGAAACATACGCTCCATATAGGAAAGAGAGAAGTTGGCGATCCAAGTGGGACCGGTGGGACGGCATTGATCTTGAACGGTTTTTTCTGTCCCACCTTGGGCTTGAAGTGGGACATGACCTGAAGTGGGACGGCTGCCATAAGGAAAAGGGGCACCCGGATGGATGCCCCTCGATGCCTGACAAAGCTATCCCGACGTCAGCCGCCGCACTGCCGCTTGCGGTAGCGCCATTCGCGGGTCGCGCCCGCGCCGCTACGGTACCGCTCCCAGTCCCTCGACTTCAGCCAGGCCCCCACGCGCATCTGGTCGCCCTTCGTCCATTTCGCGGGTTCGATGCCGAGCGCACCTTCAAGGATTTCGCCCACCGACACATCGCGGATCGGCTCGGGACGTTCGAACTCTTCATCCTGCCAATCCTCATAGCCCGCATGGCCGCGATTGACGCTGCGGGTGTCATGGGTCAGCCACCGGTCGATACGGGCGTCCCAGGCATCCGCCTGGTAGCGTGCCTCCTGCGCGTCGGCGGCTTCGGCAAGGATCGCCGGATCGTCGATCCACCAGATCGCGCCTTCGCGGAAGCGATGGACGGCTTCGGCCCAGAGCTGGTCCCGGTCGCGGGCCAGCGCCGCGATGTCGATGGTCCCGCAGCGCAGCGGCCAGAAGCGGCGGTTGCCGGTCTCGTCGCGCAGATAGGTGTCGGGATTCACCGTGCCTGCGAAGACGCACTGGCGCGGCACCTCGACGGTGTAGCGGCCGTATGGCGGGCGGAAGCGGTCTGTGGTGCGGGTCAGGAAGGCCTTGATGCGCGAGACCTCGGCCCGGCCGATGGCATCGAGCTCTGCGATTTCCACGATCCAGACGCCCTGCATGTGGATGGCGGCATCCTTTGACCCAAGCTCGGGCAGTTCGTCGGTGAACCAGGCTTCACCCGCCAGCACCTTGATGGCGGTCGATTTGCGCGCGCCCTGCGGGCCTTCGAGGATCAGCATGTGATCGGCCTTCACGCCGGGGCGAAAGATGCGCGCCACGGCCGAGATGAGCCAGAACGCGCCGACGGTATGGTGGAACGCGGTCGGGGCAGCGCCGAGATAGGTGCTGGTCCAGGTCTCGATCCGGGGCGTGCCGTCCCAGCGGAGATGTTCCAGCCAGTCGCGTACGGGATGGATACGGTGTTCGCGGGCGACGGCGCCGACGGCACGGCCGACCACGAGCGGCGCGACATTGACCCCGCGCAGCTGCAGCCATTCCGCGGTCCGGACATCGTCTGCATCCTCCCACGGACGGGGAAGCGGGCCGGTCGCGGTATCCCAAGGGAGCGGTTGGCGGACAACGATCTCCTGCGAGAAGTCGTCGAAGGCCAGCACGCCCGCGAAAGCGACGTCGGACGTCAGCGCGATGATGACATTGGCCTCGTTGCGCTCGGGCGTTCCGACCAGATCCTGTCGCAGGCGGTTGAACCAGGCCGGTTTGGCGATCCGCGCATGGGGATCGCCGGAGACGTTCACACGCTTCACCAGTTCGATCAACTGCTTGTCGAGGATCGACATGGCGATGCCGGTCGTGGTCTTGATGCGGGCAAGGATCTGGCGCGCGGGCAGCGGGTCCAGCCGCGCAAGGGCAATGCGGCCGAGAAGTTCGCCAAGGGCAGAGATATCGGGCGGGTTGGTCAGCCCATCGGCAGCCGCCACCAGTTCAGCGATGATGTCGCCGGCAGACGGCAAGCGATCCATCGCGGCGGGCGGGTCTTCGGTCGGCAGCCCCTGGCGCGGGCCGTAGTTCTCGGCGCGCGCCCCGCGCAGCAGGTCGTCGTTGAAGTCGTCGCCATGCAGCGGGACCACGATCTCGTTCGGAATGTCGGCCCGGTTCAGCCGGTCCGAGAGCGTGGCGGCCGCCTGACGACCGGCATCGCCAGCATCGGCATAGATCGTGACCCTTGTGGTGCCCTCAGGCCAGCGAAAGCGGGCGAGGCCATCCGCGGACAGCGCCGCCCAGACGGCGGTGCCGAACAGGGCATGCGCTGCGAGGGCGGTCTCGATGCCTTCGGCAATGCCGAGATGGCCGTCGGCAGGCATGGCGAACAACCGCACGGCCGCGTCGGCCACCGAACCCAGCATCTTCTTGCCGGCAGGCGCCTTGGCACTGCCGTCATCCATGAGGAAGGTCCTGTGGATGCCCGGCGCGCGGGTGCCGTCCACCAGTCGAGGCAATGCGATCAGTCCCGGCCATCCACGCCGCGTGTCGAAATCCGGCAGGTCAGGATGGAACAGCAGATCCGGGCATCCCGGATCGCCGAGCCCGCGCGCACGCAGATAGGCTTCGCCCACTGTTCCGGCGAGCGGCTGGGCGCCATCGACCAGACGCGCAACCTCGGTTGAATGGTCGGGCTTCGGGCGCGGTGCGGATCGGGGCATGGGGCGATCCATCCCGGCAATCCGCGCCGCTTCGTCGAAGAGCGCGCCGTCGCTCAGCCCCGTCGCTTGCGCGATCAGATCGATGGGCCCGGCGCTTTCTCCGGTCGCATAGTCGAAGCCCCAGCCGGCATAGGGCCCGTCGAGGTGGATGGTGCACGATCCTTCCTTGCGCGGTGGGCGGCCGGACAGGTCGGCACAGCGCAAGGAGCGACGGTCGCGCGCAAGCCGCGCCTCCGGAAAGATGCCGGGGAGCCAGTCGCCAGCGGTCGCGGCCAGCCGATCCTTCACGGCGGCCAGATCGTGGCGTGCCTTCGGCGTGGCGACATCGTTGAGATCGATCATCGCGTCCCCTCACGCCAAGAGGACGAGGCCGCGCTCGGCGCGGGTGATGGCAGTGTAGAGCCAGCGGCGGCGGTCGATCTCGCTGCGGCCCAGCCCGTCGTCCCAGACGATCACGTTCTCCCACTGCGATCCTTGCGCCTTGTGGGCGGTGATCGCCCAGCCGAAGGTCGCCTCGGTCAGCTTGCGCTTTTCCCGCCAGTCGCGATCATGACGCTTGGCATCGTAGGCGACGTGATCCTCGAAATGCCCCTTGTAGATGCGCAACCGGCCCGGACGGCCGTCCCTGTCGAACGGCGTGACACGTCGCCCGTCTTCATCATGCACCACGGCCGAGAAGTAGAGGCTACCCTCGTCGACGATATCCTCAAGGGTCAGGAACATGCCGTTGATCAGACCGAGCGAATTGTCGTTCTTCAGACAGATGATCTTTTCCGCCCCGCCGGTGGGAAGATATGTCCCGCCCAGCCCGGCCGCCGCGCGCATCGCATTGTTCAGCTGCAAGCGCGTCGCGTTCAGGCCGCAGATCAGTTGCCCGCCGCGAAGCGCCTGATCCGGCGTGATGTCGCCCTTGCGTAGCTTGGCGACATGGGCGTCGTAAATCCCGAACCCGATGGGCTCCCCCATCCGCGCCATGGTGGCGAGACGGATGATGGCGCTTTCGGCCGCCTGGCGGTGAATCTCTGTCAGCATCATGTCGGGCGCGTCCCGGGTGAAGGCCCCTTCGCCCTTGATTGGCGGCAGCTGGCCGGGATCGCCCAGCACGAGGATTGGCTTGCCGAAACTCATCAGGTCGCGGGCCATCTCCTCGCCCACCATCGACACCTCGTCCAGCACGATCAGCCGCGCATCCGCGGCATCGCTTTGTGGGTTCAGGGCGAAACGGGGATGCTTCATCGCGGACAGCGCCTGGCGCATCGCCTCGATCCCGGCTTCGGCCGCGGTCCTGTCGAAACCGGTGAGCCTGCGCGCGGCAGTCTCGGCTTCCTGAACCTTGGCGGCCGCGGCGGCAATTTGCTCTTCGGTCGACTCAATGACCGAATAGATCAGGCTGTGGATGGTGCGCGCTGGCGTGCCCTTGCGAGTCAGCACCAGTGCGGCCTTGCCCGTGAAGGTCGCGGTGACGACGCCCGGCACGCAACTGCCGTCCTTGGCGCTGCGGTGGGGTGACAGACCGAGGTCGTCGAGGGCGAACTTCAGGACCGTGCTCTTGCCCGACCCAGCATAGCCGAAGAGCCGGAACACCTGCTGCTCCTCGGTGCGGTTCTCGAACCAGTCGCGGACTTCGGCGATGGCGGCGGCCTGCGCGGCCGAGGGGACGAAGTCAGACACCGCCGCCCCTCCAGCACCGCTCTGCCCATGCGCAGGGCGCGTGCCATTTGCCGCCGGCCATGCCGCCCCGGCAGACGACCGCCGTCGGCTCGGTGGCCATCCGGGGCAACCATTCCCCCGCCGCCGAGGCCTGTACGACCGTGACGGCGCGATCCGACATCTCCTGCGCGAGGCGGGCATCGAACGGGACGAGTTCCGCGTGCAATTCCATCGTGTCGCGGTTCAGCGCGGTGAACAGCGCCGGGTTGGGCAGGTCCATGTAAGCCTGATAAAGGGCGATCTGGGCGGCATAGACAGGCCGCGCGACGCTGACGCCGCGCTTGACCACATCCTTCCAGCTGGAGGCCCCGAGCGCCTTGTTCTCCCATAGGGCGGGATAGTCCATCGCGATGGGGCCCGAGACGAAGCAGCCGTCGATATGGCCCTTGAACCGGCCCGCCATGGCCTCGAAGCTGAACTGGCGACCATCGGGTCGCTCGGTGCGCAGGTCGAACCCGGCGACCCGGAACCAGTTCGCGACGATGTCCTCGGCCCGGTGGCCCGCCTCGAAGATGCGCAGCGTGCGCGGCGCGAACTCCTGGCCTTCGTCCTTCGGGACCGCGAGGAAGTCGTACTGGATCTGGCGCAGGCAGTCGCGGCCAAGACCCGAGGAACTGACATAGGTACGCGGACGCTCGGCGCGATGGCGCGCGGACAGCGCCGTATCGATGGCGGCGGACACGGCTTGCGCGATGGGCGGGCGTGGTGCGCCGGCGCCGTAGAGGAAGCCCGATTTATGGTTCAGGTCGATCATCGCTCGCGCTCCCAGAAGCCGCCGGCCTGCGCGATGCAGGTCAGCTTGTGGAACTGCGCGTCCGTTAGCCGGGCGCTCTCGCCGAACAGCGCCAGCTTCTCGCGGAGGCTGTCGCAGAACTCGATCTCGAAGTCGGTGACGGCGTTCCCGGTGGCCGCCTCGAGCAGAGGCTTCCAGCTGCAGGACGCGGTGTCGTCGTTCAGGTCGATCATCGCGCGCCCCCTCAGAACGGAATGGGGTCGTCATGGGCCGTGCCGGTCCGCTCCTTGCGCGCACCCTGCGCCAGCATGCTGTCCACGTAGCCGGTGACGGCCGCTTCGATCAGCCGATCGATGTCGGCGGCGGTGCGGTTGAAGAAGGGCGCCATCAGGCCGAGGTCGGTCAGCGCTTCGGCGAACAGCACCCGGGCGTCGCGGATGGCCTGTGCCTCGCGGGCGGTCTTGTCGATCATGCCATTGTTCCTTTGAGCGATTGCGCTGCCCAAGTCCTGACAGCGGAGCGAGCAGAAGCGGTGATAGGGATAGCGGTCGTGCTGGAGCCGGTGGACGTAGCCAAAGCCCCGGGCCTCCCGGACGCAGACGGCGCATAGCGCTACCCGAGCAAGAGCGTCGCGATCAGGTCGTCCTGCGGCCAGTCCTGTCGGTGAAGCCGTTCCGACTGCATCACGATCCAGCGCGAGATGGCGTTCACCGCCATGGCCTCGAGCTCGCCGAGGGTAAGGCTTGCGATGGGTTGGTGCAGTCTTCCTCGGGCCTCGAGCCATGTTCCGATCTCCAGCGCGGCGGCGCGCGTCACATGCGCCTGCCATTCGTCCGGGGTCATGGGCCGGTCGCCCGGCCCAGCCCCTTCGGGCTCGGCTGTGGTGGATCGCGCCGACCCACCCGACCGCCGCTTTCGCCGCGCCTCAGCCATTGAGCCACGCGGGCATGGCGGGGGTGCCCGGCGCAGCGGGTGCGGGGGCCTGCGGCGCGGGGGGAGCGGCCGGGACATTCTGCGACCCCCATGCGGGCGCCGGTGCCGCGGCGGGCTGCGGTGTCGCGCCCCAGTTCGGCGCCGCAGGCGACGGTTGCGCCGCGCCCCAGGCCGGTGCCGGAGCCTGCCAGCCCGGCGCCGCGACGCTCGCGGCCTTGCGCGGCGGGGCGTTGACCGGATCGGGCGGGACGGTTTCTCCGCGCATGATGGCGGCATGCTGCGGCTCATCGGGCAGAACGACGTTGGCGATGCGGTTCTGGTCGCGGTACTGCGGGTTGGACGCGGGCTCCACCATGATGCGCGCGGCGAAGACGATGCCCTCCAGATGCCGCAGGCCGGGCAGAACCCGCTTGGCCTTGGCGGCGGGGCTTTCGTCCCTGGGATCAAGGCCAAGGGCGCTGTCCACGATGGCGCGAAAGGTGGATTTCGAGATCTTCCAGCCGATGGACTGGCCTTTCTCGTCCAGCTTGCCGCCCGCCACGGTGAAGCTCTGCCAGAACTTGCGGCGGGCATGCGGGCCGTCGACCACGGTGAATTCGCAGTCGAGCATGCGGGCGTCGCTGGACTGCGAAGCCTTCAGCAGCCCCGCATCCGCCGGGGTCGCGCCGTTCACGCCGCCGGGGCGAATGGTCAGCCGCACCTTGGCGAAGGTGCCGTCCGGGATCAGCTCGCCGATGGGGGCCATCTGCGGCTGGGCGTCGTTCAGGTCGTAGCTCATGGGATCATGTCCTTTCAGGGATCAGGAGGCGAAAGCGGATTGGTGGGGCGCGCGGCCGTCGATCCGGGCGAGCAGCGCGCCGAGGTCGGGCGGTTCGGTCAGGTCGAGGCGGCCAGACCGGTCCTTTGCAGGAAGGCCCCAGGGGTTGCCGGACTTGCAGGCAAGACGGCGGTCGGTGGCGGTCTCGTCCAGCACCCAGCCACCCTCGGCATCGCGGGCGAAGAGGTGCATCGACACGACCTGGTCCACGATGCCCGGCAACTCCCGCCCGGCCTTGCTGCCTTCCATCTGCGGTTGCCAGGTGACGGTACCGAAGTCGTCGGTCACCTTTTCCAGCACGCCGACGAAGATCACGGTCTTGCCGCGCGCATGCTGGAGGTGCTTCAGCGCCTGGATCACCTCACGCCCCAGAAGCCCGTAGGCGCCTCGGACATCGGGCTTGCCGGTCCGGTCCGAGAATGCCTCGGGCTGCTGGCGGGCATAGGCCATCGCCTGCCGCGTCAAATCGGTGATCGAGTCGACGAAGACGATGCGGCGCGCGGCAAGGAAGGCCTCGATACCGCTGTCGCGGTGCTGGGCCTGCAGCCAGGCATGCCGTTCGGTCCCGTACCAGGACTGCGGATGTTGCGCGGGGTCCGGCCCGCCGATCAGCACGGCAAGATCGCGGAAATCGGTGAAGCTGCGCACCGGGATCGACGCGCCGCGCCAGTCCTGCACCGATTTCATCCCGGCTTCGAGGTCGAGGCAGACGGTTTCCTCGGCAGGCAGGGACTTCAGAAGCGTGGTCTTGCCCACGCCCGGTGGGCCAAAGATGGCAAGCGAGGTCTTGTTCTCGGCGGCCGAGAGGCGTTCGTCGGCGGTGATGATGCGGAAGGCCATGGGGTTCTCCGAAGGATTGAAAGGGCGCGGCGGCGGGGGTGACCGGGTGCCGAAGGGGAACCTGCCCGGCGTTACCGCTCGGGCGTCCCGCCGCCGCGCGTCACCGGTCTCGGGTCTCGAGCCGGAAGACGGGTTTGCCGGTGGTCTCGGACCGGGCGGCAGCGAAGCCCTCGCGCATGGCGTCGGGCCAGGCCCCGAAGCGGCGTTCCGGCACGCGATATGCAATCTCGAGATACTGGGTCGGATCGTCGCCGGCCTCGCGGATCCGGGTTGCCATGGTGGCCAGCCGGTCCTGATCCCAGGTGACCTTCTTCGGCAGATCGGCGATTACCACCACGCCCGCATCCTCGATCCGGACCGTGCCGGAGGTCTTGCCCTGTCCAGACCGCTTGGCCTCGGTCGCGGCGCCATAACGCTGCGCCAGTGCCGCCTCGAAACGGTCCTTCAGGCGCTTGACCCGGGCGCTCTCGGCCGCTGCTTCGTCCTGCAGCGCAAGAAGCAGCGCAGCGGGCATGTCGGCGATCTCGCCAATGGACAGCCGATCGAGGTCGTCGAACGTTGGCAGGTTGTCGAGGCGGGCCTCGGTCGGCGCCTCGGTGCTGGGGAACGGCATGGCCATCAGCGCCCCTCCCGCTTCAGTGCCGCATCCACGGCGCGGTCCGTGCCGACAGCCCCGGCTTCACGCGCCAGACGATGGAGCTTTTCCAGCGCCGAGGATCGCTGGATGGCCGCGGACAGTTCGGCATTCGCGGCGACGATCGCGATGGCGATATCGTCGACACTCGCGGTCTCGACGGGCAGCGGATCGGTGGCATTGCCGGGACGCCAGGAGGCGGGGATCACCTCCGGCAGATCCTCAAGGCTGCGGAAAGCCTTGCGCAGGCGCGCAAGCGGGCCGTCGGTCTCGGTCATGTCGTGGTCTCCGTTGAGGGATGGGGCCGAGTTTCCGGCCAGAAGGAAGTAGAGGGACGGAGGAAGCCGATCCCCGATCCAGGCAAGCGTGGCGCGCATCAGGCGGCCTCCTCTGTCGCGATGAGTTGGGAAAACGGGATCGGCGCATGGCGCGGCTTGGTCCGCGCGATGGCCAGATAGGCGAAGCGATCAGGGCCGACGCGGACCTGCACCAGATGCACCAGCGCGGCCTCGAAGGCGCGGTGGGCGGCACTGGCCAACGCCCCAAGCCTGCGGCGCTCCGGTTCCGGCAAGGTGGAAATCACCGCCGTGGTATCGATCCCGAGAAACCCGCGATGATACTCAAGCCGGTCGCCCGGCATGGCCTGGCCGATCCAGGCGCAGAACTCGATGTCGGTGAGCGGCCGGACCTTTGCGGGCGTGAATTCGGTGAGGGGCATGACGATCATCTCCATGTCGATCCTCTACTCACGCCGCTTTCGAACCGTCCCACTCGGCCCCAATCCCGCGCATGGCGAGGTCGAGCCGCAGGCGGGCGATGTGACGGTAGAGGGCGGAACGGGAGGTGCCGGTGCGTTCGACGATCTCCGCGACAGCGCATGTGCCAAGCGCCGCGCAAAGCCCGCGCGCTTCCCCGGGCAGGCCGCCCAGCACCCGGGCGAGATCGTGGTGGGTCTCGGCGTCGTCCGTCGCAGAGCGGTCCTGCCCATGCCAGGCGGCCAGACCATCGGCCTCCGCAAGCAGGCAGCCCAGCGGCTCGGTCGCGCCGGAAACGGGGGCATCGAGCGAAAGCACCGTGCCGCCCTGCATCCTGCGCTGACGGTGATGACGGATGGCGATCCGCGAGGACTGGTTGCGCAGGACAATGTTGGCGAAAGCACCGATGCTGCCACGGCGCGCGTCGAAGCCGGGCAGCCGGCAGATCAGGTCCACCAGCAGGTCCTGGCGAAGATCGTCGAGATCGGCGGCGGGCAGCATCAGCTTGCGATGCAGGCGGCGCGCGGCAATGGCTGCCTCGTCGATCAGCGTGGCAAGGTCGTCGGGGGAAATCGGCGGAAACATTCGGGAGCACCTCGGAACATGTTGCTGTTGGTCCGAATGTGCCGCTCAGCCCGCTGCTGCCGGTGTGATTGCCGTGTGTTTGTTATGTGCGGATTGTGTGTGACGGCCTCAGGGTTCGATGACCACTTCGGCAGGGTCGAGGCCGAGCCGATAGCCGCGCGCGCGAACCGTCGCGACCAGCGATTTCGCCTGCGCCTCGGGCATGCCCGAGGAGACGAGCGCGTTGCGCAGGTCGCGGGCGATTTCATTGGCGGGACGGCCGGTCTGCCTCTCAATATCCTGCTTTTTCAGGACTGGATCACGCTTGACGGATTGCTCGATCAGCAGCCGAAACAGCGCGAACATCTGTGTCGGCAGGTCGAGCCGACGGCCGTCGAGAGTGACCGATTGCGCCGAAAGCGTCATGACAAGGCGCGGCACTGAAGATGGCGGATCGAGGACGAGGCGTTCCGTGCCATCCGACCCTGCCTTGAAAACAGCTGCAATTTCGTGGGGCTCGACTCCGGCCTCCCGCAGCCTGACGGCGATTGTTGCGGAAAGGTCGTGGACGATTGCCATGATCGGCTTTGGCCCCACTGCCGCCCTGATTGCCATCACCGCGCCCGGCGCAACCAGATTGTCGGCATCAAATGACAGGACCACGGTATGGCCGGACGTGGTGTCCCCCAATAGCCAGACGCCGTCAGCAATGCATGCAACTGCGCCGCCCAGATTCCCGCTGGCAGCAATCCGGGCCACGAGCCGGTCGACGTCGACCGAAAAACGGCGCAGATCGTCTTTCTGAAGGATCACGTCTTCGGACTGATCGTGCGGGCAGCAAGCGCGGAACGCATCACCCGACTGTTCGAGGGGGCGAGCATCAAGCCCGCAGTCGCACTCGGCGCAGACCGACCAGGTATCGGCCTTCCGTTCCTCGATCAGCACCTGCGCCCGCAAGAGGCGCTCGACATCGCTTGCGGGAAAGCGGCCCAACGCCCGGCCCGAGATCGCGACCCGGGCGCCGCCCTCACTCAGCCGCGTCCACAACCATGCCAGCATCGCGGTCCTTCTCGAGCCCGTTGCGCTGAACCAGCGTGTGGATTGCCTTCTCGAACCGCGTCCGGCGGAAGGCGAGCGTACCCGGTGGCTTCAGCCGCACTGTGACCTGTGCCGGTCGCTTTGCGCCGGTTTCGAATGCGACCCGGAAGGTGATCTCGCCCAACCGCCAGCCCCGGCCGAACCGCACCTCGCTGCCCCGGAAATGCGTCAGCGCGCCGCCGGATGCGTCCTTCGACTCCCAGCTGCGCACATGCCGCCAGCGCTGATCCTCTTCATCCCGCTCGAAGAGGTCAGCAGCGGCAGCCACGATCCGGACCTCCTTGATGGTCTCGTCATAGCGATGCTGGAACGCGAAATCGGGCCCGGCATCGCTGATCGGATCGAGCGTATAGAGATCGCGGGCGTCCCGCCCCGAGAAGAAGCCCGGCCACCGCAGAACATGCCGGGCGAAAAGCTCGGCGATTTCGCCTTGCTGCGCCTTGACCACGCCGCCCACGAACAGGCGCCCTTCCACCGGGGAGTACCGCAGCACCGCATATTTGACCGCGCGAAGGGTGATGATCTCTTCCCGATCCCCGGTGACCACCGGCGTTGTAGTCACTTGCGCGCCGTGGCTGATCACCAGGTTGATTTCGCCGTCTTCCTCATAAGGCCCAAGGCGGCAATATTGACCCTGAAGGTCCTGCGAAAACAGATTGATCACCGCTGCCTTGAAAGCCTCGGTCATTTCTTCGGTCAGGTCCGCCCCCACGTCCCGCTCTGGCCCGCGGAACTCTGCAGGCGATGTCGGCGCACGCAGCGCATGAAAGTCGGCTGCAGCCTCGAAAACGCGGTGATGCAGCAGGTAGGTATGAAGCGCGACGTGCTTGGGATCATGGCGTATGGGCGCTGCCTCGGTGTCGTCAGGGTCGGGCTCGGGATAGAGAACCACGCCACGACGCCGGGCTTCGTTCAGAATAAGCTGCATGCCCTCGCTGGTTCCAAGCTCGGCAACGCGATGCAAATCGGCGACCATTCCGGCGTTCCAGCCAGCAACGGTTCCTTCGAAATGCGCCGCCAGAGCTGCCCGAATGGTTGGGGCCTCTCCCTCGAATGACACAGGCAGTTCGTCCTCGCCGAAGTGCCGAACGAACAAAACCCGCATCAAGGCCGGATCAATGGTTTTGAGAAACTTCGGATTAACAAATTTCTTGAGATCGGAACCCACGGGAATACCTCGCAAACGGCCGGCCTGTTCTGATTATGTTCTACCCGATGGATCAACCATGAGTCGAGTCCGGCCTTTTGCGTAACCGCCATTTTCTCTGCGGGACGTTTTTCGGATCGGCTGAGTAGAGGCAGGGCAAGCCAACACGGACTTGCTCGCATGAAACGTCCCAATCCACTGCCGCCCGACCAGATGACCGCCGCCGAGCGTCGCACCGAGTTGTGCGGTCTGCTCGCCCTCGGGCTGGTGCGGCTGATGCAGCGTGCGCGGGGCGAACCTTCTGACGATGCTGGAGAAATTCGCCTACACTATCCGGCTGACCGATGCCGTCATGCAACCCAGAACCCTACGGAGACCGCATGACGACTCACGACCCCATCCCCGCGCGACTGGCGGCGCTGAAGACCACGCCGACGCCCGACCTGAAAAAGCAGTGGCGCGAGTTGTTCGACAGCGAACCGCCGCCGTTCAACCGGCGCTACCTTGAATCCCGCCTAGCTTACCGCATCCAGGAACTCGCCTATGGCGGGCTGAAGCCCGAGACCGTCCGGCGGCTGGAACGGCTCGGCGAGGAACTGGACGGAGGCGACAAGAAGAAGCGCGGCATGCGCCTCGACCGCGATCGCCCCATCACCGGCACGCGCCTCCTGCGCGAATGGCAGGGCGTCGAATACATCGTCACGGTCACCGCTGACGGCTTCGAATGGCAGGGGCGGCCGTACAAGTCGCTGTCCGCCATCGCGCGCGCTATCACCGGCACGCGCTGGAACGGCTGGGTCTTCTTCGGGCTCAAGAACCACAGGGGGCGGACATGACGAAACCCGTCGTCCGCAAGCTGCGCTGCGCAGTCTACACCCGGAAATCCTCCGAGGAAGGACTGGAGCAGGAGTTCAACAGCCTCCACGCCCAACGGGAGGCCTGCGAAGCCTACATCGCCAGCCAGAGGTCCGAGGGCTGGGTGCTGGTTCGCGATCAGTATGACGACGGCGGCATATCGGGCGGCACGCTGGAACGCCCCGGCCTGAAGCGGTTGATGGCCGACATCGAGGACGGGCTGGTCGATGTGGTTGTGGTCTACAAGATCGACCGCCTCAGCCGCTCGCTGGCCGATTTCGCCAAGCTGGTCGAGGTGTTCGACCGGAACGGCGTCACCTTCGTCTCGGTGACCCAGTCCTTCAATACGACCACATCGATGGGAAGGCTGACGCTGAACATCCTGCTCTCCTTCGCCCAGTTCGAACGGGAGGTGACTGCCGAGCGGATTCGCGACAAGGTCGCCGCCAGCCGGAAGAAGGGGATGTGGATGGGTGGGGTGCCGCCCTTCGGCTACCGGGTGGAAAACCGGAAGCTGTTGGTCGACGCGGACACCGCCGCGCATGTGCGCTGGATCTTCGCCCGCTTCATCGAGATCGGCTCCTGCACGGTGCTGGCCCGCGAGGTCGACGCACGGGGGCTCGGGACGCCTCGTGGCAACCGGATCGACAAGAAGTATCTCTACCGGATGCTTTCGAACCGGGCATACCTTGGCGAGTCGGTCCACAAGGGCGACAGCTATCCCGGCGAACACGACGCGATCATCGACCGCGAGACTTGGGACAAGGTTCACGCCATCCTGCAGGAAAGCCCCCGCAAGCGCGCCGCCCGGACTCGCGCCGACACGCCCGCGCTGCTGAAGGGACTATTCTTCGGTCCCGATGGCGCCGCGTTCTCGCCGACCCATACTCGCAAGGGCTGCAAACTCTACCGCTACTACGTCAGCCAGACGGTGCTGAAGCACGGCGCGGGGGCGTGTCCTATCGGCCGCGTGCCTGCGGGCGAGATCGAGGCCGCCGTCATCGACCAACTCCGTGCCGTGTTCCGCCAGCCAGAGATTATTGCAGGAACCTGGAAGACGGCGCGTGCCCACGCTGACGACATCTCCGAGGCCGACGCACGCGCGGCCCTCCATAAGCTCGATCCGCTGTGGGACGAGCTCTTCCCGGCTGAACAGGCGCGCATTGTGGCCCTGTTGGCCGAGCGGGTCGAGATCGGCGTCAGCGGGATCAAACTCCGCCTGCGCATGGAGGGGCTGGCGGCACTGGCGCGCGAAATGGCTACCGACATTGGAGCAGCAGCATGACCCGCGACACGCCGATCCCCGACACCATCACCATCCATGTCCCGTTCCGCGTCGTGAAGCGCGGCGGAAGGAAGGAGATGGTGCTGCCGGAGGGCGGCGCACAAGCACGAAAGCCGGACAACACGCTGGTCAAGGCGCTGGCGCGCGCCTTCCGCTGGAAGGGGATGCTGGAGTCGGGCGAGTTCGCGTCGATTTCCGAACTGGCCGAGAAGGAGGGGATCGCCTTCACCTACATGGCGCGGCTGATGCGGTTGTCGCTCCTTTCCCCGGAACTGGTCGATGCCGTGATGGACGGCCATCAGCCCGCGAATATTACACTCGCCAATTTGATGGACCCGTTCCCGGCCGACTGGAAAGAGCAGCACGCGCTCTGGTCCGACGTTAACTGATTCCCGCGTGCAAAATGGCAACCGGCGCGATAGGTAATTCAAAACAAGACCTTTTCGTGAGCTCGCGCGCCGCATGTCCGACATTTCCGACCTGATCCTGACCCTGTCACCCGAAGACGGTTCCTCCATCGGCAACGGAGCCATGCTGGCGCTGCTGCGCGAGCACATGCCGGACCTTGCCGAAGACGACTACATCGCCGCGCGCGATGCGCTGATCGATGAGGGCGTGCTGGGGCGTGGCAAGGGCCGTGGCGGGTCGATCTTCCGTGTCACCGATGAACCGGACGATGAGGATGACGACCTGGATGAGGATGAGGGCGACGAGGACGATGGGTTCGAACTGACCCACACCATCGAGCCCGCGCCGCGCCAACGACGGGCCAAGACCGGGAAGAAGGCCGCGCGCAGGCCGGACGGGCCGGTGCAGGTGCTGTCCTACCGCCATGGCGAGACGCGGGTGAACAACCCCGAGGTGGGCATGGTCCATGCCGGCACCGATCCGGATGGCGACAAGACGGTCTGGGCCTATGACCCGCATCTCGACCCGGTGCTGAACTTCGACTCTGCGCGCGCGGGAATCGAACGGCTGATCGACGATGCGCTGGCCTCGGGCGATCCCGAACGGATGAAGGACGCGCTGCAGGAACTGAAGCGGCTGCAGGCGCCCTATCTGAACTGGACGGGCAAAGCGGAGCGGACCAGCGTCGAGGTCGATACCGTCTCGCTGCATGTGCACGAACGGGTGGACCCGGCGACGATCCTCGCCAATGCGGCCAGGCGGCTGAAGGGCAAGGATCCGGCGACGCAGTGGCGGCAGCCGGACCTGTTCGCGGCGCCGTTCGAGAACCTGCCGCTGCGCCAGGCGCTGGATTTCTACCACCACGAAAAGGGCTGGTCGAACCGGCTGGTGGCGGGCGACAGCCTCTTGGTGATGAACTCGCTGCTGACCAAGGAGAGCATGGGCGGCAAGGTTCAGATGATCTACATCGACCCGCCCTATGGCATCAAATACGGCTCGAATTTTCAGCCCTTCACGAACAAAAGAAAGCTGGCTGACTCGGATAAGGATGAGGACCTTAACCAAGAACCCGAGATGATCAAAGCGTTTCGAGACACTTGGGAACTCGGCATCCATTCCTACCTCACCTATCTGCGTGACCGGTTAATATTGGCAAGAGAGCTACTGAACGACAGTGGATCGGTCTTCGTTCAGATATCTGATGAGAACGTGCATTTGGTCAGGGGAGTGCTGGACGAAGTATTCGGCGTAACGAATTTTGTCTCGCAGATATCATTCTCGAAAACAGGATCTGTGACTGGCAGCCACCTTGGAAAGGTGTGCGACATCCT
>LN899545.1_pt7 | contig 29523 bp, 29 predicted proteins | sample 1252501 | NCBI scaffold set LN899544.1 | reverse complement strand
TGGTCGAGGCGCTGCGCCACACCGAGCGCGACACCGGGCTCGACATCCGCGCCATCCGCGAGATCTCGAACTACTGGGAGGCGGTGCGCGAGCAATATGCCGCCTTCGAAAGCGGCTTGCAGGCCCCGGCCTCCGAGGTCTGGCTGCACGAGATGCCGGGGGGCCAGTTCACCAATCTCAAGGCGCAGGCGCGTTCGCTGGGGCTGGAGGAACGCTGGCACGAGGTCGCCCAGGCCTATGCCGATGCGAACCGGATGTTCGGCGACATCGTCAAGGTCACGCCCAGTTCCAAGGTGGTGGGCGATATGGCGCTGATGATGGTGGCGCAGGGTCTGTCGCGCCAGCAGGTCGAGGATCCCTCGGTCGAGGTCGCCTTCCCCGACTCGGTCGTCGACATGATGAAGGGCAACCTGGGCCAGCCGCCCGGGGGCTGGCCCGCGGCCTTGCAGAAGAAGGTGCTGAAGGGCGAGGCCCCGCTGACCACCCGCCCCGGCGCCAGCATGCCGCCGGTGGACCTGGAGGCGACCCGGGCCGAGGTCGAGGCGCTTCTGGAAGGCAAGGCGGTCGATGACGAGGACCTGAACGGCTATCTGATGTATCCCAAGGTGTTTTTGGACTACATGGGCCGGCACCGGATGTATGGCCCGGTGCGGACGCTGCCGACGCGGACCTTCTTCTACGGCATGGAGCCGGGCGAGGAGATCGCGGCCGAGATCGACCCCGGCAAGACGCTGGAGATCCGCCTGCAGGCCATCGGCGAGACCGACGAGACCGGCGAGGTCAAGGTGTTCTTCGAGCTGAACGGCCAGCCGCGGGTGATCCGGGTGCCGAACCGTCTGGTCAAGGCGCAGACCGCCGCCCGTCCCAAGGCCGACCCCGCGAACGAGGGCCATGTCGGCGCGCCGATGCCCGGCGTCGTCGCCTCGGTCGCGGTCGCGGTCGGGCAAAAGGTCAATGTGGGCGACATGCTCTTGACCATCGAGGCGATGAAGATGGAAACCGGCCTGCACGCCGACCGCGCCGGCACGGTCAAGGCGCTGCACGTCACCCCAGGACAGGCCGTCGACGCAAAGGACCTGCTCGTCGAGGTGGAATAGGAAGAAAGAGGGGTTGGCACCCTGCAATAAATATTGCAGACTTGGCGGCAGAGGAACGCCATGCCAACAAGCCACCCACCGCAGGATTACGAAGAGCTGATCCGCATCATCCATGATCGCCACGATCAGATGAGCAAGACCTATCAGCGCATCGCCGTCTACCTGACCCAGAATCCCAACGAGGTTGCCGTCCATTCGGTGAACGCCATCGCCGAGCGGTGCGGCATCCACGCCTCGAGCTTCGTGCGCTTCGCACAATCCCTGGGCTACAAGGGCTTCAAGGAATTGCAGGCGCTGTTCCAGAAGCGCCTGGCTACCGCCGCACCGGGTTTCGAGGCCCGCGTCAAGGCGCTGGAAACCGAGCTGAAGGGCGCGGGCGACCCGACCGAGATCGGCTTCCTGCGCGATCTGGTGGTGCGCGACATCGCCTCGCTCCAGCAATTGCTGGACGAGGTGAACCCCAAGGATCTGGCGCTGGCCGCCGACCTGCTGGACCGTGCGGACATCATCTATCTGATCGGCCAGCTGCGCTCGTCGCCGGTGGTGGAGCTTCTGCGCTATGTGCTGACCATGCTGGGCAAGCGCTGCGTGCTCTTGGACCCCGGCGGCGGGCTGGCCACGCATATCGGCCGCACCATTCGCAAGACCGACGTTTTGCTGGCGGTCTCGTTTCGCTTCTATGCCAACGAGGTGGTGAACGTGGTCGAGGAAGCGGGGCAGAAAGGCATCGACATCATCGCCATCTCGGACAGCACGCTGTCGCCCCTGGCGCGGTGGGCGCGGGTGCTGTTCCCGGTGCCCGAGCACGATTACACCTTCTCGCGCTCGCTGGCCGCGCCGATGTGCCTGGCGCAGGCGCTGGTCGTGGCCGTAGCCGCCCGCGTGCAGCACAATGACGAGGATCCGCGCATCCCGACCGTGACCGGAACCTAGAGCCCGGCCAACCCGTCCCAGACCAGCTTGACCCCGACCAGCGCCACCGAGGCATAGGTGAAGGGATAGAAGATGCTGGCGCGCATATGGCGAACCACCCAGCCCCCGAGCCAGGTCGCCCCTACCGCCAGCGGCAGCATGGCTGCGGCGCGGGCCAGGTTATCGGAGCCGAACTCCCCCAGTGCCGCATAGGGGATCAGCTTCAGCGCATTGGTCACGGCAAAGAACATCACCGTGGTGCCGGTGAAGAGCTTCGGATCCAGCCGCAGCGGCATCATGTAGATCTGAAGGGGTGGCGCTCCGGCATGGGCGACGAAGCTGGTATAGCCGGCCAGCCCGCCCCAGAAGCGGGCGGCGGCCGGACGCGCGCCGGCAAGTGCGGCGCCCTGCCCCGTTCCGACAAGCGCACGTGCCACGAAGGCCAGCGAAACCAGTCCCACAACCAGGCGAACCGCCGAGTCCGAGACCAGTTCGGCGCTGGCCCAGCCGATCCCGATGCCCGCGACCGCTCCGGGCATGATCCGACGCATGATCTGCCAATCGACCCAAGCCCACCAGCTTGCCACGCTGACCACATCCATCACCACCAGCACCGGCAGCAGGATCGCCGCCGCCGTGACCGGGGGCATGACCAGGGCCATGAGCGGCACGCCGAGCAGGCTCATGCCGCCGAGGCCGCCTTTGGAAAGACCGACCAGGACGACGGCCAGCGCGGTCACGGCCAGTTCGGTCGGCGATGCGAAGATGGTCCAATGCATGGCGGTATCCATGAAAAAGGCCCGGAGCGAGGCGCTCCGGGCCCAAAGCCTGGGGGAAGGTCAGGCTTTCTTGCTGCGGGCGTTCTGGCGGAAGGTATCGGCCACGACAGCGGCGACGATGATGACGCCCTTGACGATCTCCTGGTAGAAGGCATCGACCCGCAGGAAGGTGAAGCCCGACATCATCAGCCCCAGGATCAGCGTGCCGATCACCGTGCCGAAGATCCGCCCTCGCCCGCCGCTGAGCGAGGTGCCCCCGATCACGGCCGCGGCGATGGCGTCCAGCTCATACATCATGCCCATGCCGGCCTGAGCCGTTTCCGCGCGGGCGGCAGTGACGATGCCGGCCAGTCCCGCCAGCAGCCCGGCGATGGCATAGACCTTGATCAGGTGGCGCTGCACGTTGATGCCCGAGACGCGCGCCGCCTGCGGGTTGGCGCCGATGGCATAGGTGAACTTGCCATAGCGGGTATAGCGCAGGGCGATATGGAAGATCAGCGCCACCGCCAGGAAGATGAAGACCGGCCAGGCGCCCGATCCGATCGCCGCGAAACCGTCGGTGGGGAAGCTGATCGGCTGGCCCTTGGTATACCATTTGGCGATGCCGCGCGCCGTCACCATCATGCCCAGCGTGGCGATAAAGGGAGGAATTCCGGTCAGCGCGATCAGCGCGCCGTTGATCATGCCTGCGATCAGCCCAAGCCCAAGCCCGACGGCCAGCGGCACGATGACCGGCAGGTCCGTCAGCGCCGGATACATGGCCCGCGCGTAATCGCCCGACTGCGCCACGCTCATGGTTATCATCGCCGTCATGGCCACGACCGAACCGGACGACAGGTCGATGCCGCCGGTGATGATGACCTGCGTGACGCCGATGGCGATGATGCCCACGACCGAAACCTGCAGGATCATGATCGTCAGGCGACGGGTGTTCATCAGGAAGCTCTGGCCTTGGAAGATCCAGCCCAGGATCTCGAAGACCAGCGCGACGGCGACCAGAACCAGCAGGATGTTCAGCTCCTGCGGCAGCCCTCGGCGCTGTCGCTTGACGGGTTCGATCTGCACATTGTCCATGATAAATTCCTCCTCGGGCGCCGAGCGCCGCACAGGCCTCAGCGGGCCGCAAGTTCCATGATTTTCACCTGATCGGCCTCGGCCCGGTCCAGGATCCCGGTCATATGGCCCTCGTGCATGACCATGATCCGGTCGGACATGCCCAGAACCTCGGGCAGTTCGGACGAGATCATGATGACCGCGACCCCCTGCTGCGCGAGGCCCGAAATCAGCCGGTGGATCTCGGCCTTGGCGCCGACGTCGATGCCGCGGGTCGGCTCGTCCAGGATCAGGATCTTCGGCTTGGTCAGAAGCCAGCGCGCGATCAGAACCTTCTGCTGATTGCCTCCCGACAAGTTCTCGATCCGCTCATCGAGGTTCGGAGTCTTGATCCGCAGCTTGTCCTTCATCTCGAGGCAGAGATTGGTCATCCCCCGCTCATCGACACAGCCAAGCTTGACATGGCCCTCGTGCAAGGCGGCGATTTGCATGTTCTCGAGGATCGTCAGCGGCAGGAAGCAGCCGGTCGCCTTGCGGTCCTCGGTCAGCAGCGCCATTCCCTCGCGCATGGCGTCGGCAGGCGAAGCGATGGTGACATCGCGGCCCGCAATGCGGATCTTGCCCTCCGTGGCCGGCGTCACCCCGAAGAGCGCCTCTGCCACGTTCGAGCGGCCCGAGCCCACCAGGCCGGCCAGCCCGAGGATCTCGCCGCGGCGCAAATCGAAGGTGATTCCGTGGAAGGTGCCCGGCAGCGAGAGGTTCTCGACCGACAGGATCACGTCCCCGATTTCCGCCTCTTCCTTAGGGAACATCTCGGTGATCTCACGGCCGACCATCATGCGGATGATGTCGTCGCGGGTCACGTCGGTGCTGGCATGGGTGCCGACATACTTGCCGTCGCGGAAAACCGAAAACTCGTCGGCGATCTCGAACAGCTCGTTCATCTTGTGGGTGATGTAGACGATGGCCACGCCGCGCGCCTTCAGGTCGCGGATGATCTCGAACAGGTGGTCGACCTCGGTTTCGGTGATCGCAGAAGTCGGTTCGTCCATGATCAGCACCTGGGAACGATGGCTGACCGCCTTGGCGATCTCGACCATCTGCCGCTGCGCGACGGTCAGGGTGCTGATCTGCGCGGTCGGATCGATTTTGAGCCGAAGCTGCGCGAACAGCTCCCGGGTCATCTCGGTCAGCTTGCGGTGGTCGATCAGGCCGAGCGCATTTTTCGGCTCGCGCCGGATCCAGATGTTTTCGGCGACCGTCATCCAGTCCATCAGCGCCAGTTCCTGATGGATCATCGCGATGCCCTGTTCCAGCGCATCGAGCGGGCTGGCCAGGACGACCTCCTCGCCGCGCAGGCGGATGGTGCCGCGGTCAGGCGTATAGATTCCGGCGATGATCTTCATCAGCGTGGACTTGCCTGCGCCATTCTCGCCCATCAGCGCGTGAACCGAGCCCGGGCGTAGCCGGAACTGCACATTGTCCAGCGCCACCACGCCGGGAAACTCCTTCCGAATACCCTCGATTTCTAGGATATAGGGCAGGCTCTTTTCCTTGTAGCGTTCGATCGCCTCCAGTGTGGTATTCGAAACCATCTTCCCCCCGAAAGACTGTCAGGGGACGCGGCCCCCGGATTGAGGTCCGGGCATCCGGTGCGTGACCGAATGCCCGCCCGGATCAGTTCTGCGTCTTGTATTCTGCGACGTTCTCGGGCGTGACCAGCTCAAAGGGAACGGCTACGCGCGGCTCGAACTCCTCGCCGCGGGCGATCTTCAGGACGGTGTCCAGCGCACCCTCGCCCTGGCCCTTGGCGGACTGATAGACGGTGACGTCCAGATCCCCCGCCTCCAGTGCCGCCAGGGCGTCCTGCGTGGCATCGACGCCGCCGACGATCACATCGTCCATCGAGATCCCCGATGCCTTGAGCGCCTGAACCGCACCAAGCGCCATCTCGTCGTTGTTCGAGAACACGGCGTGGGGCTGCATCCCCGAGGTCAGCCAGTTGGTCATCAGGTCCAGCGCCGGGGTTCGCATCCAGTTCGCGGATTGCGAATCCAGCACCTTGATGCCCTTGCAGGCATCCGACTGCAGCACCCGCTCGACCGCCGCGGTGCGCCCGCGCTGCCCGGTGGTGCCGAGCTGGCCCATCAGGATGACGGCATCGCCCTCGCCGCCCATCAGCTTGCACATCTGGGTCGCCTGAAGCTCGCCGGCCTGCTCCTCATCCGAGCCGACCCAGGCCTGTTTTTCGGGAAATTCATCCATATTGGCGGGCAGCATGTTGACGAAGACCAGCGGCACGCCGGCCTGCTCGGCGATCTTGGACATGGCCCGGCCTGAATCCGCATCGACCAGCATTGTAATGATGCCATCGACGCCTGACGCGACAAAGTTCTCGATCTGGGACTGCTGGCGCGCGATGTCGCCCTGCGCATCCTCCATCTGGACCTCGACACCCAATTCGCCGGCATGGCGCTGGATGTTCTGACGCAGCACGGTCAGGTAGTTGTCGTCGAACAGCGACATGGCCACGCCGATCTTCTCGGCTTGGGCGGCCCCCGCCATCAGCGCACAGAATGCGGTGGCCGTCGCGAGTTTCTTGATCATGTGGGTCTTTCCTCCTCCTGTTATCTCCGTCCGATCTTCTCGCGTCGAACGAAGCCAAAACCTGATGCGACAAGGCAATATCAAGCCATTGGCAGAACCGCTGTTCCGCCGTATCCATTCCGACTTGATGACGACCTCCCGCCATGTCCCAGAGCCGCGAGCGATGCGCGCCACGCATCTTCCCCCTGGCCTTCGAGAGGCAGGGATTCCCTGCCTCGACATTGACCATAGCCCTTCTGCAACATGATTGCAATAAAAATTGCAGATACGTAATACAGCAATAAACGCTCTCTCATGCATCTTTACATGAGAGGCGCCAGCGGCCCTCCGCCTGCTGGCAGATGCTCGACCAAGTGCTGGCAATAGCCAGTCGCCAGAAGACCTGGAGTGCCCCCACTGAAGTGGTCCACCCACTGGGATAGAAATATCCTGTTCAGGAGGACCATCAGATGGCAGGCAAGCGAGACAAACCGGAAGACATCGTTCTGAAGCTTCGACAGATTGAAGTGCTTCATGGACAGGGAATGGCAATTTCCGACGCGGTGCGGCAGATCGGCGTGACCGAGCCGACGTATTATCGCTGGCGCAAGCAGTATGGCGGCATGAACCGGGATCAGCTGAAGCGTCTCAAGGAGCTTGAGGCGGAGAACCAGCGGTTGCGGCGCGCGGTGTCAGATCTGACCTTGGACAAGATGATCCTGAGCGAGGCTGCACGGGGAAACTTCTAAGCCCTTCGCGCCGTCGCCAGTGCATTGACCATGTGCGGCAGGCGCTCGGCATATCCGAGCGCCGCGCCTGCCGCATCCTCGGGCAGCACCGCTCGACGCAACGCAAGGTTCCTTGCGGCGCCCCGGACGAAGAACGGCTGACGGAAGACATCATCACGCTCGCTCGCACCTACGGGCGATATGGCTATCGGATGATCACCGGATTGCTGAACAACGCCGGTTGGCATGTAAATCATAAACGCGTGGAACGGATATGGCGGCGTGAAGGGCTGAAGGTCCCGCAAAAGCAGGCAAAGAAGGGTCGGCTCTGGTTGAACGACGGGTCCTGCGTCCGTCTCCGGCCGGAGCACCCGAACCACGTCTGGTCCTATGATTTCGTTCAGGACCGGACACATGACGGACGGCTGTTTCGGACGCTCAATATCATCGACGAATTCACGAAGGAGGCGCTGGTGATCCGTGTAAACCGCAGGCTCAATTCCACCGACGTAATCGACGCCCTGACGGATCTGTTCATCTTGCGTGGCCCGCCTGCGTTCATAAGGTCCGACAATGGCGCGGAATTCATTGCCAAGAAGGTGCAGGGCTGGATCGGCGCAGTTGGTGCCAAGACCGCGTTCATCGAGCCGGGTTCACCCTGGGAGAACGGGTATTGCGAGAGATTCAACGCTCGATTCCGCGACGAACTCCTGGATGCAGAAGTCTTCTATTCGCTCAGGGAGGCCCAGATCCTCATCGAGCGATGGCGCCGCCACTACAACACTGTCAGGCCGCACAGCTCCCTGGGATACCGCCCACCCGCACCGGAAGCCGTCATCCCAATAGACCAGCGGCCGACGATGCACTAACAATCAACCCGGACCACTCGGTGGGGGCAGTCCACCTGCCCGCGCCGGGTCAGGGTCGGAAACCGCAACCAGCCGCGCCCCCGAAATCTCCTCAGCGAAAAGACGGGCGTGAAACCCACCCATGACACCGGCGCCGATCACGCCAACGGCCAGGCTCATCTGCAATCCCTCCGCATGGCGAGATGGCCGGTTTCAGCGCGCCAGATAGTCATCGACATTCTCGGGGGTCACGAGTTCGAACGGGATATAGACAGTGCGCTCTGCCAGTTCCTCACCCCGCGCCATGGCGGCGGCGACCTCAAGCCCCTTGCGCCCCTGCCCCGCCGCGTCCTGGAATACGGTCAGATCGATGTCGCCAGCCTTCAGCGCCATCAGCGCGTCCGGCGTCGCGTCGATGCCGGCCACGACGACATCCTCGGGGTCGACCATTGCGGCCTTCAGTGCCTGCGCAGCACCGATGGCCATTTCGTCGTTGTTGGCAAAGATCACATTCGGCGTCAGCCCGGCGGTCAGCCAATTCGAGACCAGATCCGAGGCCTTGCTGCGCGACCAGTCGGCGACCTGCATGTCCTCGATCTTCACGAAATCGCAGTCGGGCGTCTTGACGTAGTCCTGCACCGTCTCGTTCCGCACGCGGCCGGCCTGGATGAACAGGTCGCCCGCCAGGATGACGCCCTTCGCCTCGTCGTCGCCGTTCTTTGCCTTGACGAGGCGGCAAGCCTCGGTGGCCTGGATCGTGCCCGCATCGACCTCACGCGAGCCGACGAAGGCTTCCAGCGGCCCAAGGCTCTCTACATTCGGCGGTTCGCGGTTGATATTCACGATGGGAATGCCGGCATCGTTCGCCATCTTGTCCATCTGGGTGATCGCATCGGAATCCACCGCGACCACGATGATCGCGTCGACCCCGGACGAGATGAAATTCTGGATCTGGCTCAACTGCCGGGGCACATCGTTTTGCGCATCCTCGAATTGCAAGGTGACGCCCTCGGCGCGGCCCGCCTCTTCGATGCCCTGGCGCAGGATGGTCAGGAAATTGTTGTCGAATTGCGCCATCGCGACGCCGATTTCCTGCGCCTGCGCACCGAATGCCGTCATCGCGAAAGCGGTGGTGATCATCAGTCGTTTCATGTGGTTTCTCCTCCTCGTATTCTTCCGTCAGGCGTCGAAGGCGCAGGATACCCACGCCCCGCCTTCGGCATTCGAGCGGATCGCGGCCTGGATAAAGGCAACGCCCGCAGCGCCCTCCTCCAGCCCCGGATAGGCCAGCAGCCCGTCCGGCAGATCGCGCCCTTCGCGGCGGGCCTCGATGGCGATGGCGAATTCCTCGTAGAGATTGCCCCAAGCGTCCGAGAGCGCTTCGGGATGGCCGCGCGGCATGTGGACGAAGCGCGCGGCATCCGACAGCACGCCCGCGCCATGGCCGCGCGAAATGCGGATATGCGGTGCATTGAAGGGGCGGTGATGCAGGTATTCCGGGTTCTCCTGATCCCATTCCAGCGTGCCCTCGGTCCCCGAGATGCGGATGCGCAGCCCGCAGCTTGCCCCCGCCGCCGCCTGCGAGATCAGCAGCGTGCCGGGCACGCCGCCTTGGAAACGGCAGGTCATGAAGGCGGTGTCCTCCAGGGGCTGGTCGGCCCCCAGCCGGTGAAACTCGGCCCGCAGATCGGTCATGCGCAGATCCGATACGAACTCGGCCAGATGATGGGCATGAGTGCCGATGTCCGCCGTAGTCGCGGCACCCCCCACCTTGGCGGGATCCTGCCGCCAGGGCGTGCCGGACCAGGCGGCATCGGCGGGCAGCAGCGCCATTTCCTGGAAATACTCGACATGGATCTGCGTAACCTTGCCGATGGCACCCTCGCGCACCATCTGCCGGGCCTGCCGCACCATCGCATGGGCTGCGAAGGAATAGGTCACGCCGAAGATCACCCCGGTTTCGCGCTGCCTGTCGATCAGCGCCCGCGCCTCGTCCAGCGTATTGACCAGCGGCTTGTCGCAGATCACGTCGATGCCCGCATCCATGAAGGCCATGGCGACCGGGAAATGCAGATGGTTCGGGACGGTGATCGCCGCAGCGTCGATGCCGTCCGGCCGCGCCGCCTCGGCCCGCGCCATCTCGCGCCAGTCAGTATAGCTGCGATCTGGATCGAGCCCCCAGTCGCGGCCTGATGCCAGCGCGACCTCGGGGCGCGAGGACAGCGCCCCGGCGACGATCTGCCAGCGATCCGACAGCCGCGCGCCGCGCGCATGGACCTGTCCGATGAACGCACCCGCGCCGCCGCCCACGACCCCAAGGCGCAGCTTCTGGCCCATGGCGAGGAAGGCCCCCGCGAAGTTGGCATTCTTTGACATCGACTTCCTCCTCGAAGTGATTCCCTGCCCTCTGCGGCAATAGAAAGCGCGGATCGACCCTGATCGCAACAACTATTGCAATATTTCATTAATCGGTGTTTCTGTTGCGGTGGAGGATTTCACATGCAGCAGAATCAGCAGCCGAACCCGCTTCGGCTGGATGGAATTGCACATGCCTATGGCCCGAACAGGGTGTTGAAAGGCATCAAGCTGACGCTCGGCGCGGGCGAAGTGCTCGCCCTGGTCGGAGAGAATGGCGCCGGAAAATCGACGCTGATGAAGATCATCGCGGGCTATCTGCGTCTTGGCGAAGGCGAGGTGCGCTGGCAGGGCCAATCGGTGCCGGCCGACCCGTAAGGGGCCGAGGCCGCCGGAATTGTCCTGGTGCATCAGGAATTCGCCCTGATCCCGGACCTCAGCATAGCCGAGAATATCCTGCTGGGGCGCGAGCCGACCCGGATGGGCCTGATCGACTATGCCGCCATGCGCGCCGCCGCCCGCGACGCGCTGCGGCTGCTGAATTCGGACATCGACCCGCGCGCCAGCATGGCCGGTCTGCCGGTATCGAGCTGGCAGATCGTCGAACTGGCCAAGGCCTTCGCCGCGCGCCCGCGACTTCTGCTGATGGACGAGCCGACCGCCGTCCTGGGCGCGCGCGAAGCCGAGGCGCTGTTCGCCCGTATCCGCGCCTTTGCGGCGGAAGGCGGCTCGGTCATCTTCACCTCGCATCGGCTGGACGAGGTGCGGGCGATCTCGGACCGGGTGGCGGTCTTGCGCGACGGGGCGATCACGCTGGACCGGCCCGCTGCCGGGCTGTCCGAACACGACATTGCCTCGGCCATGATCGGGCGCGAGATGGAGGATCTGTTCCCGCCGCTGCGCCCCCGGCCCACGGTCCCGCCGATCTTGGCAGTCGAGGGCTTGGCGGTGCCGCGCGACTTCGGCCCGCCGGTGCAGGACGCATCCTTCGAGGTCGCGCCAGGCGAGATCCTGGGCATCGCCGGCTTGGTCGGCGCGGGCAGGACTGAGATGGTTGAGGGGCTGGTCGGCCTGCGTCCCGCGACGGTGCGACGCCTCGTCCTGCGCGGGACCGAACATCCCCTGCCCGGCGCGGTCGAGGCATGGCGGCTGGGCATCGCCTACCTGACCGAGGACCGCAAGGCGCGGGGCCTGCTGCTGGCCGAGAACCTGGAGTTGAACACCAGCCTGACCTTCGGCGCGCTGACGGGGGCGCGGTCATCGACCGGGCCGGCGACGCACGCCGCTATGCCGAGGCCCAGGCACGCTATTCCATCCGCGCCGCCTCGCCCAGGATCGCGGTCGGCCAGCTGTCGGGCGGCAACCAGCAGAAGGTGCTGATCGCCAAGACGCTGGCGCCCGACCCCGACGTGGTGATCCTGGACGAGCCAACGCGCGGTGTCGATATCGGCGCGAAAAGCCAGATCTACCAGGTGATCGCAGGGCTTGCCGCGCAGGGCAAGGCGGTGATCGTGATCTCGTCCGAATTGCAGGAGCTGATCGGTCTCGCGCACCGGATCCTGGTGCTGGACCGCGGCCGCGTCGCCCGACGGCAACTGCCCCACCGAACGCGAGATCCTCGACCTCGCGCTTGGCCTTCAGACACAGGACGCTTCGACATGATCCGCAACTTCCTGGGCCGGACGGGCCCGCTTCTGGCGCTGGTGCTGCTGTTCCTGGCGGGCAGCCTGCTCAGCCCGACCTTCCTGACTTCCGAGAACCTGCTGAACGTGCTGACGCGGTCCTCGGTCATCGGCATCATCGCCATCGGCGCGACCTTCGTCATCACCGCGCGCGGACTGGACCTGTCGGTCGGCGCCATGGCGGCGCTGGTAGCGGGGCTGTCGATCCTGTGCATGAACGGGCTGCTGCCCATGACGGGCGCCGTCGGCGCGCTGATCCTTGGCCTGCTTCTGGCTTTTACCTTCAGCGGCGCCGCCGGGCTGGTCAATGGCGGACTGGTGGTGTGGGGCCGCATCGACGCCTTTATCGTCACGCTGGGCACCATGGGGATCATGCGTTCGCTAATCACCTGGATGTCGGATGGCGGTTCGATCTCGCTCGATTTCGCGCTGCGGGGCGTGGGGCGGCCGCTTTATTACGGCACGGTCCTGGGTATCCCGGTGCCGGTGCTGATCTTCGCGGCGCTGGCCATCCTGGGCGAGATCGCCATGACCCGGCTGCGCTTTGGCCGCCATGTCACAGCCATCGGCTCGAATGCCGAGGTCGCCCGCCATTCCGCCATCCGCGTGGACCGGATGCGGATGGCGACCTACGCGCTGCAGGGGCTCTGCGTGGGACTGGCGACACTGATCTATATCCCCCGCCTAGGCGCCGTGACGCCTTCAACGGGGATGCTCTGGGAACTCGAGGCCATCGCCGCAGTCATCATCGGTGGAACTGCTCTTTCGGGTGGTTATGGCCGGGTCTGGGGCACTGTCGCCGGCGTCCTGATCCTCGGCCTCGTCGCCAATATCCTGAACCTGACCAGCTTTGTCAGCCCGCATCTGAACGGCGCATTCCAGGGCGCAATCATCGTGATCGCCGTCTTCCTGCAACGCCGCAGCACATCCCGATAATCCAAGGAGGAGAAAAGACCATGAAACTGACACGCCGCCTGATACTGGCTGCCGGCGCCGCCGGACTTGCCCTGTCCAGCGCCCTGCCCGCCACCGGCCAGGAAAAGACCGCCAAGATCGGCATCGCCATCCCCGCCGCCACGCATGGCTGGACCGGCGGCCTGAACTTCCATACCGAACGCACCATCAAGGCGATGGAAGCGGCCTTCCCGCAGCTGGAATTCGTGTTGACCACTGCGGGCGACGTGCAGACGCAGGTCAACAACGTCGAGGACCTGATCGCCCAGCAGATCGACGCGCTGGTGATCCTGCCGATGGAGAGCGACCCGCTGACAGAGCCGGTCAAGGCCGCCAAGGATCGGGGCATCTTCATCACCGCCGTCGACCGCGGCCTGTCCGAGGAAGGCGTCGAAGACCTTTATGTCGGCGGCAACAACCCGCAATACGGGGTGGTTGCAGCCGAGTATTTCAAGTCGAAATTCCCGGAGGGCGGCAAGATCGTGGTGATGCGCGGCATCCCGACCGCCATCGACAATATCCGCATCGAAGCCTTCCAGAAGACGCTGGAGGGTTCGGGAATCGAGATCCTCGACATGCAATACGCCAACTGGAACCCCGACAAGGCCTTCGAGGTCATGCAGGACTACCTGACGCGCTTCCCCGAGATCGACGGTGTCTGGGCCGGCGACGACGACGCGGCGCTAGGCGCCCGCGCAGCCATCGAGCAGGCCGGGCGCGAGGAAGGCATGGTGCTGCTGGGCGGTTCGGGCATGAACCGGGTGATCAAGATGATCATGGACGGTGACAAGCTGATCGACGCCAATATCTTCTATCCGCCGACTCTGATTGCCCCGGCCATCGAGGTCACCGCAATGCGCTATGCCACGCAATCGCCCATCCGCGGCCGCTATGTCCTGGACAGCCCGCTGATCACCAAGGACAATGCCGAGGAGTTCTATTTCCCGGACAGCCCGTATTGATCGCCATGGGCGAGCGCATTGCGCCCGCCCATATCCTGCTAGCCAAGGTCGGCAGGCAGCAATTCCACAGGCAGGTTCTGATAGCAGACCGGACGCAAGAAGCGGCGGATCGCCATGGTGCCGACCGAGGTCGCCCCGAAATTCGTCGAGGCGGGATAGGGACCGCCATGGACCATGGCGTCGCAGACCTCGACACCTGTGGGATAACCGTTCACCAGCATCCGGCCCGCCTTGCGTTCCAGCACCGGCATCAGGCGCAGGGCCAGGGCGGCATCGCCCGCATCCATGTGCAGGGTGGCGGTCAACTGGCCTGCGAAGCCTTGCGCCAGTTCAGGCATCGCCTCGGCCGAAGGCACGCGCACGACCAGGCTCAGCGGGCCGAACACCTCTTCCGCCAAGCCATGGTCCGACAGGAAGGCGGAGGAGGAAACCTCGTAAAGGTTCGGCCCCACCGCGCGACCCGTGCTGTCGGTGACATGGACCGGGCGCACCGAGTTGCTGGCATCCAGCCGCGCCTTGCCGGCGCGATAGGCATCCGCCATGCCCGCAGTCAGCATCACCTGCGGCGCGACAGCGGCCAGCGCCTCGGCGGTGGCGGCGACGAGGGCGTCACCCTCGGCCCCCTCGGGGACGACGGCGATGCCGGGATTGGTGCAAAGCTGGCCGGCACTGCCGGTCATCGACACGGCCCAGCCCTTGCCGATCTCGACACCGCGCGCCTTCAGCGCCTCGGGCAGCACGAACATCGGGTTGATCGAGCCAAGCTCGCCGAAGAAAGGGATCGGCTCGGGCCGCTGAGCGCAAAGATCGAACAGCGCCCTGCCCCCGCCGAGACTGCCGGTGAAGCCGACCGCCTTGATCAGCGGATGCTGGACCAGCGCCGAGCCCACCTCGCGCTTGCCGCCCTGAACCAGAGAGAATACGCCGGGATGGATGCCACAGGACCGGATGGCAGCCAGGACGGCCTCGGCCACGATCTCGCTGGTGCCGGGATGGGCGGAATGGCCCTTGACCACGACCGGACAGCCGGCTGCCAGCGCCGAGGCCGTGTCGCCGCCCGCAACCGAAAAGGCCAGCGGAAAGTTCGAGGCGCCGAAGACCGCCACAGGCCCGACCGGGCGCTGCATCAGGCGCAGTTCGGGGCGCGGCAGCGGCTGGCGATCCGGCAGCGCCGCGTCATGCCGCCGGTCCAGATAGTCGCCATCGAGGATCGTCTTGGCAAACAGCCGCAATTGCCCGGTCGTACGGCCACGTTCGCCGTTCAGGCGAGCCTCGGGAAGGCCGGTCTCGCGGCAGCCGATCTCGGTGATGTCGGCAGCCCGTGCCTCGATTTCATCTGCGATGGCGTTCAGAAAAGCGGCGCGATCTGCCCGCGTGCCGTAACCATAGGACCAGAAGGCATCCTCGGCCGCCCGCGCGGCGCGATCCACGAGTTCAACCGTTCCCATTGAGAAGCGATCGGCCGGACCCTGGGCGGGTTCGTTCCGGAATGTGTCGTCCGAGCCAACCCATTCTCCGGCGATCAGATGCTTGCCATGTGGAGTGAACGTCATTGCGTGCCTTTCTTGCAGTTGAATGGATCAGCCGAAATAGCGAACCCGGACGGCGTCGATGGCCACGGCGATGAAGATCATCACGCCGCCGATCATGCCGACATAGAAGGAGGGGACGTTGATGATGGCCAGCCCGACCTGGATCACCGTCAACAGCAGCACACCACCCAGCACGCCGCGCACATTGCCGCGCCCACCGAAGACGCTGACGCCGCCGATGATCGGCGCCGCGATGGCGTAAAGCAGATAGCTGGAGCCCTGGTTCGAGGTGATCGCCATCTGCCACGAGGCCAGCAGGAACCCCGCCAGCGCCGCGAGAAAGCCCGAGATGGTATAGGTGATGACCTTGATGCGGGCAACGCGGATCCCGGCCGAGTTCGAGGCGACGGGATTGCCGCCCACCGCATAGATCGAACGCCCGAGCACCGTGCGGTGCAGCACCACTCCCATCACCGCCAAGGCCAGCAGGAAGACCACCGGCATCAGCGGCCAGCCTCCGATCGTCGCCTGCCCGATCCAGACATAGCCGTCCGTCAGATTGGTCAGCGTCTTGCCCTGGGTCAGCGCCAGTAGCGCGCCTTGCAGGATGATCATCATCGACAGTGTCTCGATCAGCGAGACCATCTTCAGCCGCGTGATGCAGAGTCCGTTGAAAAAGCCGATGAAGGTGCCCACGGCCAACCCGACCAACATGGCGAGGAACCACGGCAGGCCAAGGTCGGAATAGGCCAGCGCGCCCACCGCCGCCGAAAAGCCGGCATTGGCGGGGATCGACAGGTCAATCTCGGCCACCAGCAGCGGCAGCGCCACCGCCAGCCCCAGCATGCCCAGCACAGTGGCCTGCACCATCACGTTCTGAAGGTTCATGACCGTCAGGAAAAAGTCGTTGAACGCACCGAAGATCGCCACCAGCGCGATCAGCCAGATCCAGACCACGTTGTGCAGCACCCAGCCCAGAATGGCGCGTCGGTTCGCCTTGCCATCGGCTTGCGGGGCATTGGCCGTTGCGTTGCTCATTGCCGGTTCTCCTTTTCCGGGCGCGTCATGCCTGCACCGAGGCGCGCAGACGCTCGACGGAGATGTCCTCTCCCGTCAGGGTTTCCTTGATGCTGCCGTGATCGAAGATGCAGACCCGGTCGGCGGCGCGCACCAGCTCGTCAGTGTCGGTCGAGACGATGATGACCGAAACCCCGGTATCGCTGAGTTCGTCGATGATGCGCAGCACGTCCTGCTTGACACCCACGTCGATGCCGCGCGTGGGCTCGTCCACGATCAGCAGGCGCGGCTTCGTCGCCAGCACCCGGCCCAGGCAGACCTTTTGCTGGTTGCCGCCGCTGAGGGTATTGACCGCATAATCCGCGTTCGGCGCCTTGATGCCCATGGCGCCGAAGTAATGCGCGATGACCGCGGCTTCCGCCTTGCGGTCGATAAAGCCCGCCTGCACCCGCGACGGCAGCGAGGACAGCGCGATATTGTTGCCGATGGACATCTGGCCCACGGCACCATCCTTGCGACGATCGTCCGAAAGATAGGCGATGCCTGCATCGAAGGCCGCGCGCGGGTTGGCCGGCAAGGGGCTTTCGCGACCGTTCAATACAATCGTGCCGCTGGCCGGATGCAGGCCGAAGATCGCGCGCGCCAGTTCCTTGGCGCCCGCCCCCGGCAGGCCGGTGAAGCCCAGGATCTCGCCCGGCGCGATGTCCAGCGCGTCGAGGGAGAGGCTTTGCCCGCGCAGGTCACGCAGCCTGACGGCAGGCGCCTTGCCGGCATGATCGCGGCGGACGCGCTGGAACAGGTCCAGCCCCCGGCCCAGAACCAGTTCGGTCAGTTGCTCGGAGTTGAGCGCGGCGACATCCTCGGACCCGCCCGCCAGGTTGCCGTCGCGCAGGACCGACACCGCGTCGCAGATTTCCAGGATCTCGTCATTGTAATGCGAGATGAAGATGAAAGTGACGCCCTCGGCCTTCAGCCGGCGCATGAAATCGAACAGCACGCGCCGGTCGGCCACGGTCAACGCGGCGGTCGGCTCGTCCAGGACGATGACCCGGCCGCCCGAGAACATGGCCCGCAGGATGTTCAGCTTGCGCCGCGCCACCGCGTCCAGCCGCCCGGCCAGCGCGGCGGGGTCGATCCCCGATCCGGCCAGCATCCGCGCCGCATCCGCGCGCAGTTTCCTCCAATCGACAAAACCGCCCTGCACGGGCCAGATGCCCAGCATCAGGTTCTCGGCCGCGGTCATGTTGTCGATGATCATCGGCTCTTGCGTGACCAGGAAGACGCCGGCCTCCTCCATCGCCTTGACATCGACATGCTCAAGGGGCTGGCCATTCATCAGGATCCGCCCCGAACTGGGCGTGTTCTGCCCCGAGATGATCCCCACCAGCGTGGACTTTCCGGCGCCGTTCTCGCCCAGAAGGCCGTGGATCGTGCCGCGGCGGATTTCCAGCGAGACCCCGCGCAGCGCCCTGACCGGGCCATAGTTTTTCGTCACATCCTCGATCCGCAGGATGGCGTCCGCAGCCACATCCATGCCGCGCGTGTCATGAATCGTCATCGGGCCTCCTCCCAACCTCAGCAGACAGATGCCGGAGCGCGAAACCGCTCCGGCAATGATCGGACCGGGCGATCAGGTATAGGGGATGCCCCAATCCTTTTCGGCCACCGCACCCCAGTGACGCGGATCGTCCGCGTTCTCGCCATTGATGACGAAGGGCGGGATGATCAACGTCGGGCCGGTCTGGCCCTCGACGATCTCGCCCTTTTCCCAGAAGTATTTCGGGTTCTCATAGGCGCCGATCGGCACCGCCTCGCCTTTCAGCGCGTGCTTGACGATCATCTCGACCGCGATCTCGCCATAGGCGATGGGATCCTGCGAGACGCAGGCGTCCATGAACCCTTCCTGGATCCATTTCAGGGCGATCGGCTCGCCGTCGATATTGACGAAGATGACATGGCCGTCCTCGCCCACCTTTTTCCAGCGTCCCCTTTGCTGCAACGCCGTGGCGATGCCGCGCGCGGGCGAATCCGAGGGCGCATGCACCGCATCCAGATCGGGATATTCGGACAGGGTGGAGAGCGTCACCGACAGCATCTGCTCAAGCTGGCCCTCGGTCGGGCGTTCGAGATACTTGATGTCGGGATATTGCGCGAAGACCGAATCCATCCCCTCCTTGCGCAACCGCCACGCGACCGAGGCCAGCGCGCCATAGCAGTTCAGCACCGTGCCCTTGGGACTGCCGTGCTTCTTGACCAGGCGGTCCACGATTTCCTGCGCGGCCATCACGCCGCCCTGGAAATTGTCGAAGCTGACGGTGATGGCGACATCGCCGCCATCGGCGGGCGTGTCGATGATGCCGACCGGGATGTTCTGGCGGTTATAGCGCCGGATCGCCGAGACGATGGCCTGGCTGTCGATCGGGTCCGCGATCAGCGCCGAGGGCTGCGACAGCAGCAGGCTCTGCCACTGTTCAAGCTGGCGGGTATTGTCGAAATTCGCGTTGGTGGCCTGGAACTGGCCGCCGGCGGCACCGACCGCCCGCTTGACCGCCTCTTCCTGGATCACGAAGAAATAATAGTCGAGGCTCTTGTTCGAATAGGGGATCGAAAGGGCGCCTTGCGCGAGCGCGCGCCCCGCCAACGGACCCATCATCGCCCCCAGCCCCAGCGCCGCGCCACCTGCAAGTACGCTGCGCCGATTTACTCCGACCTGCTTCGTCATGGCATCCTCCCTGATGCTACCCCTGAATATAGTATTACTAGATTTCTGATGATTCTGTCAAGCAGCACCGCGCCGCAAGCCATTCATCCAGACCGGCATCTTTCAAGATATTCGTTGCTGATGCCTTGAATATTCCAAGCACAGTCCATGCCCTGCGCGGAAACTTCTGCGCAGAGGTAGATCCCTAATTATGAAGTTTTACTAGTTTAGCGCATAGTCACATAGGACGTGCCGTCGAAGCAGCCGACGACCATGCCCGCCGCCTCGCGGGTGAACAGCCCGTTCTCGACCACACCGGGAATGCGGTTCAGTTCGATCTCCAAGGGCGCCGGATCGGCTATCACCGGGCCGCAATGGCAGTCGAGGATGAAGTTGCCGCTGTCGGTCACCACCGGCTGGCCGTCGCGCATCCGCCGCTCGATCCGGGCACTCTCGATGCCATGGTCCGCCAGCACCCGCGCCACCATGCGCTCGGTCTGCTTCCAGGCGAATTGCACCACCTCGACCGGCAGCGGGAACTTGCCCAGGCAATCGACGATCTTGGTCTCGTCGGTGACGCAGATCATCCGCTTCGAGGCATGGGCGATGATCTTTTCCCACAGCAGGCAGGCGCCGCCGCCCTTGATCATGTTGAATTTGCGGTCGATCTCGTCTGGGCCGTCCACGGTCAGGTCCAGTTCGCCGATCTCGTTCGGATCGGTGATCGCGATCCCCACCTCTTCGGCTACCGCGATGGTCGAGCGCGAGGTGGTGGTGCAGGTCAGCGTCAAGCCCTCGGCCACATGCTTGCCCAGTTCACGCACGAAGAAATGCGAGGTCGTGCCCGAGCCCAGGCCCAGCTTCATCCCGTCATGGATGAAATCCTGGATCACGCGGCGCCCCGCGATCTTCTTGGCTTCGTCCTGCTGGCTCATTCTCGTCTCCTCCGGCGCGGACCTCGGCCTGCGCTGCTTCAGGGTTTCAGATCTTGTCCGTCTGCCAGCTGTCCAACGCGGGAAGCTGGTCGGGAAATTCGCTGCCGCTGGCGATGGCGATGGCAGTCACCAGCATGTTGGTGACCAGATGGTGGTTCAGCCGCGAGGCCAGCGGCGTCAGCAATTCGGTCCGGTCATAAGGCAGCACCGCAATCACCACGTCGGACACCCGTGCCAGCGGGCTGTCGCCGGCAGCGACCGAGACCACGCGCGCACCCCCGGCGCGGGCGGTGGTGGCAAGATCGACCATCTGCCGCGTATGGCCGGATTGCGAATAGATCAGCGCGACATCGCCGGAGCGCGCGCTTTCCGCGTGCAGCAGCCGCCGCTGCCGGCCCAGTAGCGCCTGACAGCGCATTCCCAGGCGCTGGAACTTGTGTTCGGCATCCAGCGCGTTCACCTCGGAAATGCCGGTGGCATAGATGCCCGTCCAGGTCGCCGCCTGCAAAAGCCGCGCACCCTCGGCCACCTGCTCGGGGTCCAGGTCCTCGGCCAGGCGCTGAATCGCGTTCAGTGAATTGCGGCAGGTCTTGCGGACGATATTCTCGACGCTGTCCCGTGGCGTGATCTGCTCATAGGCGAAGGGCGCCGAAGGCACGAGATCCTGCGCCAGGTTCAGCTTGAAGTCCTGATAGCCCTCGAAGCCGAAGCGGCGGCAAAAGCGCATGATCGTCGGATCGCTGACCGAACACAGTTCCGACAGCCGCGCCATGCTCATATGGATCACCTCGGAAGGCGCGGCGCCGACATAATCGGCCACCCGCCGCTCGGCCGGGCGCATCTCTTCGCGTTCATGCAGGATTCGTTGCAGCAGGCTGACGGTCATTGCTTTCTCCTGGCCGCTACCCGGCGGCGGTGGCTTTCCGTCCGTGCTGCAACAAATCCGCCAGACGGGTCAACCTGTGGCCTTGGGCGACCTCGACCCCGGCTCCGCCACCCCAGGGCACCGCATAGAAAGGCACTGCCGCCCCCAGCGCCGTCGCCTGATCGACGCGCGTGTCGCCGATATAGGCCCAACTGCCTTCCTCAAGTCCCATCGCCTCGGCCACGGCCATCAGGTGACGGGGATCGGGCTTGCAGGCCGGAACCGCATCGGCCCCCACCGCCGCGTCGAACAGATCGGCCAGGCCGAGTTGATCCAGCACCTTGCCCGTCACCGCATGGTTCTTGTTGGTGCAGACGCCAAGCCTCAAGCCGGCCGCGCGCAGGGCCGCCAGATCCTCGGGGACATGGTCGAAGAACCGCGTCCGCCCGGCCGGGTCGTCCAGATAGGCGCGCAGATAAAGCTGAAAGGCGCGATCGACCGCCGCATCGTTATAGGGGATGCCCTGATCGTCCAGGATATCGGTGATCAGCCGATGCGGGCCGTTGCCGATGAACTGCTCGACATAGCGCGGATCGAGTTCGGGCCAGCCATTGCCTCGAAAGCCCGCGTTCAGGGCGGCCGCGATGTCGGGTGCGCTGTCGATCAGCGTGCCGTCCAGATCGAAGATGAACGCGGAATAGGCGGGCATGGCTGGCTCCTGCGGTTACTGGTCGAAGATGGCGTCGCCAAGCGCGGCGAAGCTGTCGCTCAGCGCTGGATAGAGCGCGCGATTGATCTCGTGCGCGCGGGCATGGACACCGGCCGCGGCGGCATCAGGCGTCTCGCGCGTCAGGTCGCGGCAGCACCTCGCGGCGGCGGTCGCATCGGGCCAGATGCCCACGGCCAGCCCCGCCACCAGCGCCGCGCCGAAGGCCGCGCCCTCGGCCGCGCCCTCGGTCGTCACCACGTCGCAGCCAAACATGTCGGCCTGGATCTGGCGCCACAAGGCCGAGCGCGCGCCCCCGCCCGACACCTTGACGATGCGCCCGTCGATGCCCATCGGGCGCATCAGGGCGTGCATGTCGGCGAAGGCATGGACCACTCCCTCCATCAGGGCGCGGGTCAGATCCGCGCGCCGATGCCGGGCGGTCAAGCCGATGAAGGCACCGCGCGCCAGAGGATCGGGATGCGGGCAGCGTTCGCCGTTCAGATAGGGCAGGAACAGCAACCCCCTTGCACCGGCCGGGCTGTCGGCGGCCTCGGCTACCAATTGCTCGAAGGGCACCCCCTTGCAAAGCGTATCGCGGAACCAGCCCATCGCACCGCCCGCGTTCAGCGACACGCCCATGCAATGCCACTTGTCGGCGGCGACATTGCAGAAAACCTGAAGCTTGCCGTCGGGATTGTCCTGCGGCGCGTCCAGCGCGGCGGCAAGGATGCCCGCCGTTCCGATGGTGGTCTGCAACTCGCCCGGCGCGATCACGCCCGAGCCGATGGTCTGGATCACGCTGTCGCCACCGCCCCCCGCGACCGGCAGGCCCTGGGACAGGCCGAACAGCGCGGCGCCCTTGGCGGACACCCGCCCGGTGATCTCTTGCGATTCATGGACCGGGGGCAGCAGCGCCGGGTCGATCCCCGCCGTCTCGATCAGCCCCGTCGCCCATTGCCGGCGGCGCACGTCGAAGAACCCGGTCCCCGAGGCGTCCGAAACCTCGCTGGCGACCTCGCCGGTCAGGCGCAGGCGCAGGTAATCCTTGGGATTCAGCGCGAAAGCCATGCGCGCGAACAACTCGGGCTCGTGGTTGCGCATCCACAGGATCTTGCCGCCGGTATAGCCGACCAGCATGCGGTTGTTGGTGGCAGCCAGCAGCCCCTCCAGCCCGCCCGCGGCCTCGGTCAGCGCCGCGCATTCCGCGCCGTTGCGCTGGTCGTTCCACAGGATCGCCGGGCGCAACACGCGATGATCGGCATCCAGCGGCGTCAGCCCATGCATCTGGCCCGACAGGCCGACACAGAGAATCTCGACCCCCGGGGCCTTGGCCAGCGCCCCGGCCACCGCCTTGCGCGCGCCCTCAATCCACAGTTCGGGATCCTGCTCGGTCCAGCCGGGATGCGGCTGCGACAGCGGATAGGTCGCGACATCCGCCGCGATCACCGCGCCGTCGATGCCGATCAGCAGCGCCTTGCACCCCGAGGTGCCGATGTCGATGCCCAAAAGCGCCTGCACGGCTCAGGCCCCTACACCGTGATGCAGCCGGACATGCTTGAAGTTGAAATATTCCAGCAGCCCCTCGCGCCCATGCTCATAGCCGACGCCGCTTTGCTTGCGGCCGCCATAGGGGGCGTTCATGATCCCGGCATCGACATTGTTGATCGCCACGTTGCCGTAATCGAGCCCGGCCGAGACGGTCTGAATTTCGACCAGATCGCGGGCATAGAGATAGGAAGCCAGCCCATAGGGCGTGTCGTTCGCCAGGTCGATGGCCTCGGCCAGGTCGTCATAGACCGCGACACCGACAAGCGGGCCAAAGGTTTCCTCGGTCATCACCAGCATCTCATGCGTGCAATCGGCGACGACGGTGGGACGGAAGAAATGCCCCTTGGCATATTGCGCGCCCTCGGGCGCCTTGCCGCCCGCGACCAGCCGCGCGCCCTTGTCCAGCGCGTCCGCCAGATGTGCGCGCGTCTTGGCCAAAGGCTCGCCCGAGGCCATCGTGCCAAGGTCCGCCGCCGGATCGTCCAGCCCGTTCCTCACTCTCAGCGCATCGGCCGCGCGGCCCAGCCCGGCCAGGAATTCCTCATAGACCGAGCGATGCACATAGATGCGGTTGATGGCGATGCAGATCTGGCCGCAATTGCGGAAGCTGCGCCGGGCCGCGCCCTTGACCGCCGCCGCGACATCGGCGCTGCCGGTCACGATCATCGGGCAGTTGCCGCCCAGTTCCAGCGACAGCCGCTTGACCTGCGGACAGCTTTGCTGGATGTGCAGCCCGACCGCGCTGGAGCCGGTGAAGGCGATCTTGTCCACCTGCGGATGCTCGACCAGCGCCTGCCCGACCTGCGAGCCATTGCCCGTCAGCACGTTGACGACACCCGCCGGAATCCCGGCCTCAAGGCATTTTTCGGCGATGGCCAAGGCAGTGAAGGGCGTGATCTCGGCCGGCTTAATGACGATGGTGCAGCCCGAGGCGAGGCTGGCGCAAAGCTTCCAGCCCACCAGTTCCGCCGGATAGTTCCAGGGCGTGATCGCCCCCACCACCCCGATCGGCTCGCGCACCACGAGGCTTTGAAGGCCGGGCTGGTCGTTCGGGATGATCTCACCATGCACGCGGGTGGCCTCTTCGGCGTAGAAGTGGCAGGCCTCGGCCAGCTTGAGGATTTCGCCTTTCGCCTCGTTGACCGGCTTGCCCTGCTCGGCGGTCATGATCCGCGCCATCGCCAGCGCGTCGGCGGCGATCAGATCACCCAGCCGGTGCAGCGCGGCGGCGCGGGTTTTCGGCAGTTCCGCGGCCCATGGGCGGAAGGCGCGGCGGGCGGCCTGCACGGCAGCCTCGATCTCGGCCTCGGTGGCGGTGGCAATATGACCGATGATCTCGCCCGTTGCCGGATTCTCGACCGGCAGGCGATTGCCGGTGCCGGGGCGGAAGGCGCCGTCGATGAACAATTGGCCGACCAGGCGGGCAATCGATTCCTGGATGGATTGGTCTGTCATGGTCTCGGCGGCCTCCCCCTGCGTATCCTCACGAGGTCAAAATATAGCATAACTACATTCTGACAAGAGGCTTTCTGAGGTGTCGCGGAAAATCCGCAGATGATTTCGGGAAAAGTTCAGATGTGTATATATATCAGTCAATTATCTCTGCAACCGTATGGCAGGCGCAGAATTTCGCCGCCGCGCCGATCATGCTTCTTGACCGGGATCGCATCATGAATGTAGTTTCACTACAAACCGAGGAGGTGAGACTCATGCTACCCAATTCCCCCGAGACCGCAAAGCTTGTCGGCCGCATCTGGCGCCCCGGCAAGGGCCCGTCCGTGGTGATCCTGCGCGACGGCGCGCTGATCGACGTGACCGATGCGGTCGTCTCGATGGCCGATTTCCTGGACGACGATCCGGCGGGCCGCTTCGACACCCTGACCGGCGAAGCCGTCGGCACGCCCGACGACCTGGTGCTGGATCCGGCGCAGATGGGCTATCACGCCGACCACCCCTGCCTGCTGGCGCCCTGCGATTTCCAGGCGTTGAAAGCCTGCGGCGTGACCTTCGCCCAAAGCATGGTCGAGCGCGTGATCGACGAGCGCACCTCGGGCGATCCGGCCCGCGCCGACCAGTTGCGCCAGCGCATCGGCGCGCTGATCGGCGACAGCCTGTCGAATATCGAGGCGGGTTCCGAAAAGGCCGCCGAGGTCAAGGCGGCGCTGATCGCCGAGGGGTTGTGGTCGCAATATCTGGAAGTCGGCATCGGCCCGGATGCCGAGGTCTTCACCAAGTCGCAGCCGATGTCCTCGGTGGGCCATGGCGCGCAGGTCGGCGTCAACCGCATCTCGGAGTGGAACAACCCCGAGCCCGAGGTGGTGCTGGCGGTGGACAGCCAGGGCAATATCCGCGGCGCGACGCTGGGCAATGACGTGAACCTGCGCGATGTCGAGGGCCGCTCGGCGCTGCTGCTGGGCAAGGCCAAGGACAACAACGCCTCGTGCAGCATCGGCCCGTTCATCCGGCTGTTCGACGGGGCCTTCACCCTCGCCGATGTCGAGAACGCCACCCTGACCATGTCGGTCACCGGCACCGACGGCTTCCACATGTCCGGCCGCTCGAACATGGCCGAGATCAGCCGCAAGCCAGCCAATCTGGTCGCGCAGACCATCAACAAGTCGCACCAATACCCGGACGGCTTCATGCTGTTTTTGGGCACCATGTTCGCGCCGACGCAGGACCGCGCCGAAAAGGGCTCGGGCTTCACCCACAAGCCGGGCGACGTGGTGGAAATCTCGACCCCGCTGCTGGGCACCTTGCGCAATACCGTCGTCCATTCCGACGAGGCCGCGCCCTGGACCTTCGGCACCCGCGCGCTGATGCGCAACCTGGCCGGACGGGGGCTGCTGTGAGCGACGCCACCCTGAAACTGGTCGTCACCGATCAGGCTTTCGGCAACACCCGGCACGAACAGGCGGCCGCGGCCGCGGCCGCCGCCAGCTTCGCCGAGTTCTATTGCCGCAGCGAGGACGAGGCGCTTGAGGCCGTCCAGGGCGCGAACGCCGTCCTGAACAACTTCGCGCCGATGACGCGCAAGGTGATGGCGGCGATGGCGCCGGGCGCGGTCGTGGTGCGCTATGGCGTCGGCGTCGACAACGTCGATCTGGCCGCCGCGCGCGATCTGGGCGTGCATGTCTGCAACGTGCCCGACTATGGCGTGGACGAGGTGGCCGACCATGCCGCCGCGATGACGCTGGCGCTCGCGCGCAAGCTGGACAGCTATGACAGCGGCATCCGCGCTGGGGAATGGAAGATCGGCGCCATGGTCGACGGGCTGCGCTCGCTGCGCGACACCACCGTCGGCCTGATCGGGCTGGGCCGGATCGCGCGGGCCTATGCCGCGCGCATGGCGGTCTTCGGCTGCCGCATCATCGGCTTCGACCCGTTCATCCCCGAGGTTCAGATCCGCGCGGCGGGCATCGCCCCCCTGCCCCGCGACGAGGTGATCGCCAGCGCCAATGTGCTGTCGCTGCATGTGCCCCTGACCCCCGAGACCCGCCACCTGATCGACGCGACGGCCGTCGCCCGGATGCCGGAGGGCGCGATCCTGATCAACTGCTCGCGCGGCGGGCTGGTCGATGAGGACGCGCTGGCGGCGGCGCTGGTTTCCGGGCATCTGTCCGGCGCCGGCCTCGACGTGTTCGAGAAAGAGCCGCTGCCCGCCGGCTCGCCCTTGCGGCAGGCGCCACATGTGATCATGTCGCCCCACGCGGCCTTCTACTCGGATGCCTCGGTCGATGTCCTGCAACGGCTGGCGTCGGAAGAGGCGCTGCGCGGATTGCGCGGCGAGCCGCTGCGCTGCGCGCTGACCTGAGGGGGATCGGAATGGACTACAGGGCGAAACAGGACCTGACCGGCAAGCTGGCGCTGGTCACCGGCGCGGGCCAAGGCATTGGCGCCGCCATCGCCGAGGCGCTTGCCGCGACCGGGGCTGAGGTGATCTGCACCGACATCCTGCGCGAGCGCGCCGACGCCACCGCCCGCGGCCTGACCGCCAAAGGCTTCAAGGCCCGGGCCGAGGCGCTGGACGTGACCGACAGCGCCGGTATCGACGCGCTGGCGGCCGCGCTGCCGCCGCTGGACATCCTTGTCTGCAACGCCGGCATCGTCACCAACACCCCGGCCGAGGCCATGACGGATGCCGAATGGGACAAGGTGATCAGCGTGAACCTGACCGGCGTCTTCCGCACCTGCCGGGGCTTCGGGCGGCGGATGATAGAGGCCGGGCGCGGCTCGATCGTCAACATCGGCTCGATGTCGGCGCAGATCGTGAACGTGCCGCAGCCGCAATGCCATTACAACGCCTCGAAGGCCGGCGTGCATCACCTGACGAAATCGCTGGCCGTCGAATGGGCCACGCGCGGGGTGCGGGTGAACGCGGTCGCGCCGACCTATGTCGAGACACCGCTGCTGCAAGGGCTGGAAAGCCAGCCGGGGCTGGTGTCGCGCTGGCTGGAAATGACGCCCGCCGGACGGATGGGCCAGCCGCATGAGATTGCTTCGGTGGTGCAGTTCCTCGCCTCGGACGCGTCGAGCCTGCTGACCGGCGCCATCGTTAGCGCGGATGCCGGCTATACTTGCATCTGACGACGGGTCGCGTCAGGGTCTCGGGACACCGGCAGGCTATCACGGCCCACCTTTTGCGAAGGGGGGAAGACAGTGATGACACATCGGGTCGTGGTCATCGGCGCGGGATTCGCCGGTTTGCAGGTGGTCTTGGGGCTGCGGGGCGCCGGATGCCAGATCACGCTGGTCGACCAGCGCAACCATCACCTGTTCCAGCCCTTGCTTTATCAGGTGGCGACGACGCTGCTGGCGACCTCGGACATCGCCTGGCCGATCCGGGCGCTGATGCGCGAGCGCAGGGACGTCACCACGCTTCTGGCCACGGTCGAGGGCGTGGACCGCGCCGCGCGCGAGGTGATCCTGCGCGGCGGCGCGCGGCTGCCCTATGACACGCTGGTCATCGCCACCGGCGCCCGCCACGCCTATTTCGGCAAGGACGCCTGGGAGGCCGACGCGCCCTGCCCTGCCTACCAATTTTGGACCATCTAAAGCCGGAGTTTCCGGCCTTTGTCACGGCGGCGGGCTGGTGACGCCGTCGGGAAAGTGCAGCGCGCTCGGGACGTTGTATCCGATGGCGCTGTGGGGTCGATCATCGTTGTAGTGTCTGCGCCAATCCTCCAGCTTTTCGGCCGCGTCCGCAAGGCTCATGAACCAGTGCGCGTTCAGGCATTCGGACCTGAGCTTACTATTGAAAGCCTCGATGAAGCCGTTGTCTGTCGGCTTGCCGGGGCGTGAAAAGTCGAGCGTCACGCCCTTGGCGTAGGCCCAGAGATCCAGGTCGCGCGAGATGAATTCGCTGCCGTTGTCGACCCGGATTGTCTTCGGGTAGCCGACTTTTGTGCAGATCCGTTCCAGCGTCGTGACCACGTCCTCGCCGCGATATTGGAACCGCACGTCCGTGGCGGGGCAATAGCGGGAATGGGTGTCGACAATGGTTAGGATCCGCAGCTTTTTACCCAAGGCCAGTTGGTCATGGACAAAATCCATGGCCCATACATCATTCGGCCCGACGGCTTCCGCACGGTCGTCACGCAACTTGGCCTTCACCCGCCGTTTTGGGGTCTTGTTCCGCAGCTGCAGTCCCAAGGCTTTGTAAACGTTATAGACCATCTTAATGCTGACCTCCCAGCCCTCCCGGTCTAGGACAACGTAAACGCGGCGATAGCCATAGCGCACACGCGTCTCACAGATCTCCCGGATCCGCCGTTTCAGCTCTGCCGGATCGGTGCGGCGGGATTTGTAGTGGTAGCTCGAGCAGTCAAATCGCAAGGCCCCACATGCCCTACGGATCGAAACCGCCCAGTCTGCACACATCCCGCGAACCAGTTCACGCGACCGCGCCGGCTTCAGAGCTTTCGCCGCACAACATCCTGCAACATCTGCCGGTCGAGCGTCAGGTCCGCCACGATCCGCTTTAGCCGCGCGTTCTCGTCCTCAAGCTGCTTCAACCGCCGCATCTCGTCGGGCAGCAGCCCGCCATACTTCTTCTTCCAGGCAAAATAGGTCGACTGGCCGATCCCAGCCTTCCGACAGATCTCGGCAACCGACGTGCCTTCCTCGCCTTGCTTCAGAATGAACGCCTTCTGCGCTTCCGTGAACTTCGATGCCTTCATCGTTTTCAGCTCCTGTCCCAGCCGGGGAAGGTTAGCCGAAAACTCCAGCTCTAAACGATCCAGTTTCGAGGGGGCAGAGCA
>LN899548.1_pt2 | contig 42425 bp, 48 predicted proteins | sample 1252501 | NCBI scaffold set LN899544.1 | reverse complement strand
GCGGCTCTGGCGTTCCGGCGGGTTTGCACGAGGATGTCGAGCGTGTGGCCATTGGCGTCAACCGCCCGCCAGAGCCAGTGTTTCCTGCCGCGTATCGGGATGACGACCTCGTCCAGATGCCACGACACAACAACTTGGCAATGCCATCCTAAGAGTCTAAGAGGCGCCGGTGCGCACAGATCGTCCGTTTGGTCGCGCTGCACGGGCTGAACATGCTGGGGAACAGGGAAGTGGAGAAGCTGCGCCAGAGGGCCACGGCCTGACGGGACTTCCGACGGCGCCCCCTCGCGGGCGCCGTTTTCCTTTGCGCAGACCGGGCATGCGGGAACCGGTCTGCCGGGCCAACGTTGAGGGGGCAACGCAACGGAAAGAAAGGAAGACCGGCATGGCCGTCAATCTCAAGGGACTGAAGGACAACGCCCGCAAGGCCGCCATCGAGGAACTGCAGGCCTGCATGTCCGACGGGCTGTCGCTGTCGATGGCGCTGAAGCAGGCGCACTGGAACCTCAAGGGGCCGAACTTCATCGCGGTCCACGAGTTGCTGGACGCGGTCAAGGCGCGGCTGGACCCCAATATCGACGACATGGCCGAACGCATCCAGCAGCTTGACGGCACGGCCAAGGGGACCGTCGAGACGGTGGCGCAATCGACGAGCCTTGACCCCTATCCCACGGACCTGAGCGCCAGCGACGACCATCTGCGCCAGATCTGCGAGCGGATGCGCGCCTATGGCGGGCGGGTGCGCGACGGAATCGACACGGTGGGCGACGCCGGCGACCAGGACACGGCGGACCTGCTGACCGCGGCCTCGCGGCAGGCCGACAAGGACCTGTGGTTCCTCGAAAGCCACCTCGAGAAATAGGCTTTCGCGAACGGCCCCGCCCTCAGCGGCGGGGCTTGCCCTTCCAGGTGTCCAGCCAGCTGCGGAACCGCCGCCGCGTCTGGCGGCCCTGCGCCCCCGCCCTCGCCCGCGCCGCATCAGTGCGGGCATCGACCCGGTCCCACGCCCGGTCGGCCCGCCGGACCGCGGGATCCACGGTGCGTTCGCGGAGAGCGCCTGTGGCGCCCTGTAAGGGACTTGGGCACACCAAGGGCTTGGAAGCGGCCCACAGGCGCGTGCGGCGCTCTCACGCCTGCTTGCGCGGCCCTAGTCAGCGATCAGGGCCAGAGGCGGGCGGTATGAACGAGGGCGAGAACCCAGATCTTGTCCTGGTTGATGGTGTAGACCAGGCGATAGCTGGGATGCGGGATCAGCTCGCGGGTGTCGGGAATATGGCCTGGCTTTCCCATGAAGGGGTGATCTGTCAGCCGGGATGCGGCTTCACCGAACAGCTGGTCCATGCGGATCGCAGCGGACGGGTTGTCGGCCGCGATGTAATCCATGATGTCGGCGCGGTCCTGTTCGGCTTCAGGTGCCCAGAGAACGATCACGCGGAGCCTTCTGCGAGTTTGGCCCGTCTGGCCGCGAAATCGGCTTCCACGGCCTCGTGGTTGCGTCCCTGGCCATCCAGCATCGAAGCGCGGGCCTTGCCCACCTTGCGGCCCAGATACTCGCTGTAGGCCCGCTCATGACGGCGCTTCTCGATGTAATCGCGCATCAGTTCACGGACGACCTGCGATGCAGGGCGGTCAGCGGCTGCGGCTTCGGCCATGAAGCTGTCCCGCAGATCCGGTTCCAGCTTCATCGTGAATACGGCTTTGGTGTTCATAGCTCATCCTCACAGATACTGACATAGTGTATACTGCGTCAGTATCTCAATTCCAGACCGATCATCTGTTCCTCTGTCTCAACCGGTGGCGATCCCTCTTGCGTGCACCTTCTTCGCCAGCATACTCTCGTGGCCACGGCAAGGCTGCGCCTTGCCCTGACCACTCGCGCTGGTGAGGGGGCGTGCCGCCCCCTTCAAACCCCCGGTCCGCACAGAGTGCGGCAAGGGCGATCCCCTGCACCCCTCTGGAGCCCGCGTCATGGCCGACGACCCTTCCGCTGCCCCCGAGCCTGCCCGCTGGATCAAGCTGCGCGCCAGCGCGGCCGAGCGGGCGCGCTGGCAGGCCCTGGCGGCGGGCCGGGGCGTGTCTTTGTCGGAGCTGATCCGGGCGTCGCTCAGCGGGTTGCGGCTGCGGACGCGGCGGGAGCCGCCGCCGGTCGCGCCGGAGTTGCTGCGGGAGCTGGCGCGGATCGGGAACAACCTCAACCAGCTCGCCCGCGCGGCGAACCGGCACGAGCCGGTGACGGCCACGGCGCTGCTGGCCCGGCTGATCGCCATCGACCGCGAGCTTGGGGCGCTGCGGGCGGCGCACAGGCGGGCCGACCCGCCGGAGCGCGGCTGATGCTCATCAAGTTCACCAGTGGCGGGCGGGGCGGCGGCGGGGCGGTGTGCGATTACCTGGTCGATGTCGGCCGGGATGGGCGGGAGCTTTGCCCGCCCGAGGTCGTGCGGGGCGACCTGGCGCGGACGCGGGAGCTGATCGACAGGCAATGACCCTACGTCGGTAGAGAGTTTATACATCAGACGTAATCGCACAATAGCATAGGCGCGCAGTCGCATATTTGCGTAAATATGCAGAGTCGCAGTCGCGTGTCTATGGCTTTGCGCTTTCGCATAACCGCGCTATTGTGCGATTATGAAAACGATAGTCATCGCCGCTCAAAAAGGTGGGGCAGGGAAGACAACCCTTGCTCGGAACCTCGCAGTAGCCGCCTCGGGTGAAGGGGGTCGCATCTTGTGCCTGGATCTCGATCCTCAGGGCTCGCTTCGAGGTTGGTGGGAGAGTCGCGAGGCTGATATGCCGGCCATGCTCGAACGGGACCCGGCACCAGACGCACTTAGACCAACGCTCGCGGCAGCTAAGGCGCAGTTTGACCTCTGCATCATCGATACCCCACCTGCTGCTCCAGAATGGTTGTCTGAGGCCCTTGGTGCTGCCGACCTAGTGCTCATCCCTGTCCGACCTTCGCCAGATGATCTTCGGGCAGTGGGTGCGACGATCGCCGCAGTCAACCGTGCTCAGGTCCCGTTCGCCTTTGCTCTCTCGCAAACACCGCGCGCGAGGATCACCGACGAGGCGGCTCGCGTTCTGGCACAGCACGGGCGGGTGGCTCCGGTGAACATCGCACAACGTGTGAGCTACGCGGAAACGGGCGCCACGGGGCAGGGTGTGACCGAGACATCCGATGATAGGGCAGGGGCCGAGATTGCTGCTGTCTGGACGTATGTGAAGGGGATTCTCAATGGCTAAGAAACCTGTGACCCTGGACGGTCTGCTCAACACCGCGACCAAGCCACTCGACACCGGCATTCCTCAGCGCGGGGCAGGGCAGGAGCAACCTGTCGCGAAACCTGCGCCGAAGAAAAGAGAAGGGGAGAAGCGTCTGACGCTCGCTCTAGATGGCGAGACCTATCGCCGTCTGCGAATGCACGCGGCGACGACGGATGAAACCCATCAAAACATACTTGAACGCGCACTTACGGAATACCTCAACCACGTAGGTGCGTAATTACGTAGATGCGTATTCTCTTTATTTGGTGTTAATCAGCCTGTTCAGGATCCTACGCGACAATATTTCGTATTGAGCCGCTCTGCACTGCCATTAATGCTGTAGCCACACTCAGCACGTTGCTCTGATCACGCGGATTATGATGGAAAAGCACCTTCTTACCGAACGGGACATCTGCACCAAGTTCATCACTCCGGCACTGCGTGCAGCCGGCTGGGACGAGATGACGCAGATCCGAGAGGAGGTCAGCTTTACCAAGGGTCGGATCATCGTGCGTGGCAAAATGGTGATCCGTCGCAATGCCGCCACGCGCTCTGGCGGGTTCGATTATCGTGCCACAACGGCCCAGTGGCATGCCGAACGCTCGGCCAGGCGGCCGAAGGCCGCGAAGCTGGCGACGAACGCGGCGTTGCGGCAGTATGTGCAGGACAGGCTCTCGGGCCATATCCCGCACCCGGGCGGCTCGGTCGTTGTCGGCCCGCAGACAGCCTGGAAAGGCCGGCGACACGGGCGGCGGCAACCGCGTCAGTGGGCCGCCAGCCAGTCCGCCAGCAGCGGACGCGCAAGCCCGTCCGGCCCGGTGACGGCGGTGGCGGTGCAAAGCGCGTTCAGGATCGCCTCCTCGGTGCTCTCGGCGGCGGCGCAGAAAATGTCGTCGATGCGGTCGTCCGAAAGCCGGACCAGCGGGATCGTGTCGCCCTCGGACTGATGCGGCAGCCGGTTCACGGTGGTGAAGCCCAGAACGATGTCGCCGCTGCCATGGCCCCAGAAGGCGCCGAGCCGCGCGATCCCCGCTCCGGCGCGGCGGCAGATGCGTTGCAACTGGCGCTGATCCACCGGCACGTCGGTCGCGAGCACGACGATGATCGAGCCCTTTTCAGCCTCGGGGAGGGCACGCGGATCGGCGCGGCGTCCATCGGGCAGCACCAAATCCCCGGCGCGGCCGAAATTCGCCAGCACCAGCGCGCCCAGGTGACAGTCCTGCCCCCCAACCGCGACCCGGCGCGAGGCGGTGCCGATGCCGCCCTTGAAGCCGAAACAGGACATGCCGGTGCCGGCACCGACCGACCCCTCGGCCACCGTAGTTTCGGCGGCGCCTAGAGCGGCCAGCGCATCGGATTCGGTCACGGCCAGCGCCTGGATGTCAGACAGCGGCCCGTCGTTGCATTCGCAGACCACGGCATTGACGGTCGAGGTCCGACGCCCGATCTGCGGCGTTTCCGCAATGGCGCGGCGAACCAGCGCATTGACGCAGGTGCCGACACCGAAGGTATTGGTCAGCAGCACCGGGGTCTCCAAAGTCCCGAGTTCCCCCACCTGCACCAGCCCGGCGCTTTTGCCAAAGCCGTTGATCACCTCGACCGCCGCTGTCAGCTTGTTCAGGAACAGGTTGCCCGGCTGCGGGATGATCGCGGTGACGCCGGTGTTCACCTCGCCCCGGCGCACCGTCGCATGACCGACCCGAACCCCGGGCACGTCGGTGATCGCATTGCGGGCGCCCGGGGGCATGATCCCGGTCACCAGCCCATGGTCGCGCGCCCGCATCACGATGCCAGCCGGGGAATCGCGTCCAGCAGCATCCGCGTATAGGGCTGCTTCGGCGCGTGGAAGATCTCGGACGCGCTGCCAGTCTCGACGATCTCGCCGTGGCGCATGACCACCACCCGGTCGCACAGGTGGTGGACCACCGAAAGATCGTGGCTGATGAACAGCAGCGTCAGGTTCAGGTGCCGGCGCAGCTCCATCAGCAGGTTGATCACCTGCGCTTGGATCGACACGTCGAGCGAGGCCACCGGCTCGTCGCAGACGATCACCTCGGGCTGCATGGCCAGGGCGCGGGCGATTGCGATGCGCTGACGCTGGCCGCCGGAAAACTGGTGTGGGTAGCGGTTCGCCAGCGCCGGGTCGAAGGCCACGGCGCGCAGCCAGCGTTCGACATAGGCGCGCGCCTCGGCCTTTGTGCAAAGCCCGTGGACTATCGGCCCCTCGGCCACCGACTGGAAGATGGTGCGGCGCGGATCGAGCGAGGCGAAGGGATCCTGAAAGATCATCTGGACCTTCGTGCCGCGCTTTCGCTCGCCCTGCATCACCGGCTCGCCGCCGACGCTAACCGTGCCGGCGCTTGGCGCGATGATGCCGCAAAGGATGCGTCCCAGTGTCGATTTACCCGAGCCGGATTCGCCAACAAGACCAAGGATCTCTCCCCGCGCGATGCTCAGCGAGGCTGATTTGACCGCATGGACCCGCGCGGGCTCACTTGCCAGCCCCAGCTGCATTCCCAGCCTCCGCAGCAGACCGGCGGGGCGCTGGAACAGCTTGTCGATGTGTCGTATCTGGATGAACTGCGGATCGGCAGGCGCACCCACGGCCGTCCCGCTCAGCTTCGAAGGGTCGAGCCTACCTGCGGCCTCGGTCGCGCCGGACGCCAAAAGCTCACCCGGCTGCGAGCGCGAAGGCAGCGCGTCCAGCAGCGCCTGTGTATAGGGGTGCCTGGGCGCATCCAGCACCTTGCGCACCGGGCCCGCCTCGACGATCTCGCCGCGTCGCATCACCGTGATCTTGTCGGCGATGGAGGAAACCGTGGCGAGATCATGGCTGATCCAGATCAGCGAGGTGCCCATCTCGGCCACCAGCGACTTGACGACCTTGAGGATCTCTGCCTGCACCGAGACATCCAGCGCAGTTGTCGGCTCATCTGCGATCACGAGGCGCGGGCGATGCAGCAGCGCGATGGCGATGGCGACGCGCTGGCGCATGCCCCCGGAAAATTCGTGCGGATACTGGTCCACCTTGCGCTCTGGTTCAACGATGCGGACGCGGTCCAGCGCCTCAACCGCGCGGCGGCGGATCTCGGCGTCGGATACCTGTTCATGGGCGCGGATAGCCATGCCGATCTGGTCGATGATCTTCAGGACCGGGTTCAGGGTCATCATCGGATCCTGGAACACCATCGAGATGTCCTTGCCCCGGATCCCGCGCAACTCGCGCTCATCCAGGCCCACCAACTCGCGTCCGCCAAAGCGGATGGAACTGCCCGCCTCGATCCGGCCGGGCCTGTCAATGAGCCCGATCAGCGAAAAGCCGGTGATCGACTTGCCCGAGCCGGATTCGCCGACCAGTCCCATGATCTCGCCGCGCCTGAGCGAGAAGGATATGCCCTCGACCGATTTCACGATGCCCCGGTCGGTGTGGAACCATGTGCGCAGATCGCGCACCTCTAGCAGATCGGTCATTTGCGCAGCCTCGGGTTCAACTGGTCGCGGATCTGGTCGCCGACAAGGTTGATCGCCATGATCAGGATGATCAGCGCCACCCCGGGATAGATCGCGATCCAGTAGCGGCCCGACATCAGGTATTGGAAGCCGTTCGAGATCAGCATCCCCAGCGAAGGTTCGGTCGCCGGCAGGCCGACGCCCAGAAAGGACAGCGTCGCCTCGAGCGAGATGGCGGATGCGACCTGCACCGTCGCGACCACGATCAGCGGCGGCAGGGCGTTCGGCAGGATGTGGCGGGTGATGACGAACCAGCCGCCCATCGGCACCGACAGCGCCGCCTGGACATAGTCCTTTTGCCGCTCGGCGGCGGCGGCGCCATGGGCGGTGCGCACGAAATAGGCGTATTGCGCAAAGACGAGGGCGAGGATCAGTTGCTGCTTGCCCTGGCCCAGCAAGGCCGCGACGACGAAGGCCAGCAGGATCGCCGGAAAGGAAAGCTGGATATCGACGATGCGCATGATCAGCGCCTCGATGCGGCCTCTGACATAGGCGGCGGTGCATCCGACCACCGCCCCGATGGTAAAGGCGATAGCCCCGGCCATCAGCCCCATCTGCAAGGAAATCCGCAGCCCATAGACGATGGCCGACAACAGGTCACGGCCTTGGCTGTCGGTGCCCAGGAGGTGCAGCATTCCGTCGCGCCCGACATAGCCAGGCGGTCGGCGCGCATCGCGCAGCACCAGCGATTTCAGATCGTAGGGATCCTGCGGCACGATGAAAGGCGCGAAGACCGCGACGAATACGATCAGGACCACCACCGTCAGCGCCACGACTGCGACCTTGTTGCGGCGGAAGTCGCGCCAGAACTGCGCGAGGGGCGAGACCGAGCCCGTGGTTGTTGCTGCCGACATCTCAGTTCTTCCCATGACGCAGGCGGGGATCCAGCAGCGCATAGGCCAGATCCACGCACAGGTTGATAACCACGAACAGCGCCGAGACCAGCATCAGGTAGGCGACCATCACCGGCCGATCAAGCGAGGTGATCGAATCGACGATCAGCTTGCCAAGGCCCGGCCAGCTGAAGATCGTCTCGGTCACCAGCGCGAAGGCCAGCGTCGAGCCGAGTTCAAGGCCAAAGACCGTGACCAGCGGGATCGAGATCAGCTTCAGCACATGCCGCCGCAGGATGGTGCGTTCGGGAATGCCGGCGGCGCGGGCGAACTTGATCGTATCGGTCAGCATCACCTCGCGGGTGCCGGATGCGGCCAGCCGGCATATCATCGACATCTTGAACAATGAAAGATTTAGCGCCGGCAGGATCAGATGCGACCAGCCGTCGAGCGTCAGGAAGGAAAACGGCACTCCGATAAGTTCGCGCGTGGCGCCGCGCCCACCGGCGGGCAGGATGCCGAGTTGCACGGCAAAGACCATGATCAGCATCAGCCCGATCCAGAAGGTCGGCACCGAAAAGCCCAGGATCGACGCCGCCATGATCAGCCGCGACGTCTTGCTGTCGGGCCGGTAGCCGGCATAGACGCCCAGCGGAATGCCGATGCCCGAGGCAAAGAACACCGCGATCAGCGTCAGTTCCAGCGTCGCCGGCAGCTTCTGGGCGATCAGGGTGCCCACCGGCATGTTGAAGACGAAGGATCTGCCCAGATCCCCGGTCAGCAGGCGTTGCAGGAATTGCAGGTATTGCTGCCAGACCGGCAGGTCGAGGCCGTATTGCTCGATCACCTGCTGGCGGATCGCCTGCGTCGCGTCGGGCGAGATCAGCACATCGACCGGGTTGCCGATCACATAGACGCCGGCAAAGACCAGCACCGACATGACCAGCAGCACGACCAGAGCCTGCGCTAACCTGCGGATGATAAAAGATGCCATTGGGCCTCCGTGGGGGCGGTACTGTCAGTGCCAGCCGTGCTCGATCTGGTGACGGGTTTCCTCGACCGCGACCTGCCAGATCGCCAGCATGTCGGCGTCGGGGCGCTGAAAGACGCCATGATAATTGCCCTCGGCGATGCGCTCGCGCTTGCGCCATGCGTCCACCCGGGCAGTGGCGTCGAAGTCGATGCATTCCTTGGCAAAGTTCGGAACCTGCGCGCCCTCGATCCGGGTCCAGGGAAAGTTCTCCATCCAGCTTGCATGAGAGGCGGCCGGATCGGTTTTCTGCACCTTGGCCCAGGTCCGGGGTGCACGCCACCAGTCATGCAACTTGACCGAGGTGTCGCGGTGCTCGTTCATCCATTCGATCAGCAGCGGGTTGACCGGCGAATTGCCACCGTGGCCGTTGACAATCAGGATGCGGCGAAAGCCCGAGCGATAGACGCTGTCCAGCATGTCCTCGACGACCGCCAGATAGGTGCGCAGGCGCAAGGTCATCGTGCCCGGAAAGGCGGCGAAACCCGAGGCCATGCCGAAGGGCAGGCAGGGATAGACCGGCACGCCCAGCGGTTCTGCCGCCTCGACCGAAACGCGCTCGGCCAGGATCATGTCGGTGGCGAGGCTGAGATAGGCGTGCTGCTCGACCGAGCCGATCGGCAGGATGCAGCGGTCGTCCTGCGCCACGCGGGCCTCAACCTGGCCCCAGTTCATGTCCTGAATACGCATCTCATCCTTTCCGCGCAGGATCCGACCTTCTTGCCGCCGCGCTGTCAAATCTTCCTGCAAACCCAATTTTTGTTCCATTAGGGCAATGATTTTGATTGACGCAAGGGATTTCTTGCAAATACGGTTCCGAATGGAACTGTTGGTAAAAATACAGACACCCGCATGGATGATGAGATACGCCAGTCACTCTACGAAGGCAGGGCCGGCCGGGACATGCCCCTGACCATTGAGGGCATCGCCGAGGATAGCCCGCTGCGAAGCCGCCTGTGGGCGAATCCATGCTGGTTTTCGTTCCGGCTGAACTATCTTGCCCTGCTTTTCAACAATCCGGTCTATGGCCTGATCCAGGACAGGCTTGGCCTGCTGCGCCCCGATTTCGTGCTGCTGTGGTCGCTGTATCTGGGCGGGTCTTCGACCCTGACCGATGTCGTGCGTTCGTCGGGTTTTCCCAAGAACACGCTGAGCCGCGCCGCGGGAAAGGTGCTTCGCCTCGGCCTGATCGAACGCGAGGGCGACGCCGAGGACCAGCGGCGGATCACGCTGCACCTGACCGACAAGGGCCGCGCGGCGGTCGAATCGGTCGAGGCCGCCATGCTGGGGCACGAACGGCGCATGCTGGAATGTCTCAGTCCTGCGGAACGGCTGACCCTGTCCGAGATCCTGACCAAGCTGGTCGCGGCCTCGGGGGACTGGCCCCAAACGCTTGCCGGGGAACCGGCGGGTGCTACCGGGCCGGTGCCCGGAAACACACAAGAAACCGGCCCGCAACCGGTCGATCAACCTTAATCCAAGAGGGATACCATGAACCTGAAACCCAAGCTTCGTGCGCTGCTGCTTGCGACCGCGCTGGCCGCGCCGATCCCGGCGCTGGCCGATGACCTTGTGATCGCGACCAAGTCAGGCCCGGCCTCGATGGACCCGCATTTCACCGCCACATCAGCCAATGCCGAAGCGACCAAGCAGATTTTCGACACGCTGCTGAAATCCGGCAACGACCTTCAGATCGAGCCGCAACTGGCGACCGAATGGAAGGCCATCGACGATACCACCTGGGAGTTCACGCTGCGCGAGGGGGTCAAGTTCCACGACGGTTCCGACTTTACCGCCGAGGACGTTAAATTCTCGATCGAGCGCATCCCCAACGTCACCGGGCCGAACCCGACCACGGTCTATGTCCGCAACGTCGCCGGCACCGAGATCGTCGATCCCCATACCATCCGCATCAAGACCCATGGCCCTGCGCCGACGCTGCCCAACGATTTCGTGCGGCTGTTCATCGTCTCGCACACGGCGGCGGCGGATTACTCGACCAAGGAAACCTCTGCCGAAGGCTTCAACTCGGGCAAGGCGACCATCGGCACCGGGCCTTACAAGTTCGTGAGCTGGGCGCCGACGCAGGATCTGGTGCTTGAGAAATTCGACGGCTACTGGGGCGGCGCGCAGCCTTGGGACAAGGTGACGCGCAAGGAAATCCCCAACGACGCCGCCCGCGTCGCGCAGCTGCTGGCCGGACAGGTCGATCTGATCTCGAAAATCCCCGCCACCGACCTTGCCAGCGTCGAACAGGACGGCGCGCTGAAGTTGGTCAAGAACCCCTCGGCCTTCATCCCCTATCTGGAATTCGACTTCCGGGAGGACACACCGCAGGTCTGGGACAATTCCGGCAAGAAGGCCGAGAAGAACCCCTTCCTGGATCCCCGGGTGCGCGAAGCCTTCGACCTGGCGCTGGACCGCGAGACGATCATCGAATTCGCGCTGGAGGGCATGGGGGTGCAGGCGACGCAACTCGTGACCCCGAGCGTTTTCGGCTATAACAAAGACATCCCCGAGCCGGTCTATGACGTGGACCGCGCTCGTGCCCTGATGGCCGAGGCGGGCTATCCCGAGGGCTTTAAGGTCACGCTGGCCTATGCGAACGACCGGATGCCGACCGAGCTTGGCCCGACCGTCGCCCAGCTTCTGGCCGCCATCGACGTCAAGGTGGATGTGCAGGGCGTGCCCGCGACAGTGTTCAACCCGGCCAAGACGCGCGGGGAGTATTCGCTCTACATGGCTTCCTGGGCCACGCTGACCGGCGAATCGAACTATACGCTGTCGGCCCTGATGCACACCAACGAGCCCGAGAAGTCGCAGGGCGCCTTCAACGTGCGCGGCTATTCGAACCCGAAGATGGACGAATTGATCGAGGCCGCCGCCGCCGAGATGGACGAGACCAAGCGCAAGGCCCTGCTGGAAGAGGCCAACAAGCTGGTCGCGACCGAACGGCCCGACCTGCCCTTAGCGATCAACGTCTCGGCCTGGGGCATGAAGGCCGACAAGGTGACCTATGATCCGCGCGCGGACGAGGACACCGTCGCCATGGACGTGCATCCCGTGAAGTGATCCCCTGCCCCGGCGCATCCGGGGCGCCGAGGCCGTGCATATGCGCCGGATCGGGACACGCCCCGATCCGGCCCCTTTCAGGAGAGCCGAAATGACCCTTGCCCCCGATACCCCGCCCTATTCCTGGGACGAACCGACTTGGCGCGGAGTGGTCGAGTTCATCCGCGCCGGCCGGTCGCTGAAACCGGCAAGCTGGCCAGGGGGCGCACGTTGCGCCGTCGCGCTCAGCTTCGACAGCGACCATGAAACCAATGAATTGCGCGACGGCGGCAAGTCCATCGGCCGCATGTCGCAGGGAGAATACGGCAGTCGGCGCGGCATTCCGCGCATCCGCGCGCTTCTGGACCGTTTCGGTGCCAAGGCCAGCTTCTTCGTGCCCGGCGTCTCGGCCAGCCTGCACCCGGACGAGCAGAAATCGCTGGTGGACGATGGCCACGAGGTGGCGCTGCACGGCTGGATCCACGAGGTCAATACCCTGGTCCCCCCCGCGCAGGAACGCGAGTTGATGCTGCGCGCCGCCGACACGCTGGAACGCATCACCGGGGTTCGCCCTGTGGGGATGCGCACCTGTTCCTGGGACTACAGCCCGACCACGCTGTCCATCGCCGAGGATCTGGGCCTGCTCTACGACAGTTCGCTGTTCTCGGACGACGACCCCTATGAGATCGTGACCGACGGCCGCCCGACCGGCATCGTCGAACTGCCGGTGGAATGGATTCGCGACGATGCGCCCTACTTCTCGATGAACCGCTTCGGCGGCACGCGTCCCTATACGCCCCCGCCCGCCGTCCTCGACATCTTCCTGCGCGAGTTCGAGGCGGCTCATGCCGAGGGCGGGCTGTTCCTCCTGACCATGCACCCGCATGTCATCGGCTACCGCTCGCGCATCTTCATCCTGGAAGAACTGCTGAAGCGCATCGAGGACAAGGGTGATTGCTGGGTCACGACCCATGCCGACATCGCCCGCCATTGCGCCAGCGCGTCCGGAATGGAGGTGCGGGGATGACGAAACAAACCTGGGCATTGGCGGTTCACGGCGGCGCGGGCACCATCCTGCGAGCCAAGATGACGCCGGAAAAAGAGGCTGCCTATCACGCCGCCCTGCGCCGCGTGCTGGAGGCGGGGCAGGCGGTGCTGCGCGATGGCGGGCTTGCCATCGACGCCGTGACAGCGGCGGTCGTCGTTCTTGAGGACGAGCCGCTGTTCAACGCCGGGCGCGGTGCGGTCTATACCTCGGCCGGCGAGCAGGAGATGGACGCCGCCGTAATGGACGGCCGTGACCGGCAGGCCGGCGCGGTCGCCGGCATCTTCGGCCCGCGCAACCCGATCCGGGTGGCGCGGCTGGTGATGGACAGCCCGCAGGTACTGCTGACCGGCGCCCCCGCCGTGGACTTGGCGCGCGCGGCCGGGCTGCCCTTCGGCGACCGCGATTATTTCTTTACCGAGCCGCGCTGGACCGCGCTTCAGGAAACCATGGCGTTGCGCGCATCGGGCACGGCGGAAACCGATCCCGCCCGCCGCCACGGCACGGTCGGTGCGGTGGCGCTGGACCTGTCGGGCAATCTGGCGGCAGCGACCTCGACCGGGGGCATGACCGCCAAGCCGCCTGGCCGGGTTGGCGATTCGCCAGTGATCGGAGCCGGCACTTTTGCTGACAATGCCACCTGCGCTGTCTCGGGCACCGGGCATGGCGAGATCTTCATCCGCTGGACCGCCGGGGCAGAGATCGCTGCCCGCATCCGCCATGCGGGCCAAACGCTGGAACAGGCGGCGACGGCGGTGGTAATGGAGGATCTGATGCCCAACGACGGCTCGGGCGGGGTGATCGCCGTGGATCGCGCGGGCAATATCGCCATGCCTTTCAATTGCGAGGGCATGTATCGCGGCACCGCCCGGCGCGGCGAGGCGCCGCAGACCTTCATCTATCGTTGATGAAAGCGCCCCCCGCTCAAGACCGGCGGGGAGCGCATGTCCACCCTATTCCCGCCGGAGAGATCGACCCAGAAGCCGCATTGATGCCGCGAGGTGATTGCAGAGACGGGCTTTGCGCAGCGACGGGATCGGGCCTGTCCCCGCCTGATACCACGACCATTCGGACGGGCCCCCGGCCGTCGGCCAGCCCGAGCGGATGAACGCGCCCCAATAGGTCGGCATCGACTTGGGGAGTTCCAGAGGCTCGGCGCTTAGCGCCTTGCGGCCTTTGGCGAAATTACCCCGATCCGAGACTAGATAGGGGCTCTGTTGCACAAATCGCGTGAGGGATTCATCTCGCGAATCCAGGGTGGTAGCTGGGATGCATGAGCAGACCCATACCCCCGACCTACAAGACCAGGAACTGGCCAGCCTACAATGAAGCACTCAAGCGCCGGGGCTCGCTGACGATCTGGTTTGACCCCGAGATGAGCTGGGATGCCGCGCCGACAGGCAGGCGTGGCCGCCAGCAGACCTACAGCGATGCCGCTATCCAGACGTGCCTCTCGATGAAAGTGCTGTTCGGCATGGCGCTCCGGCAGACGACCGGGTTCGTCGAGAGCCTGCTACGGCTGGTCGGCCTGAACTGGACGGTGCCCGACTTCAGCACGCTATCTCGCCGCCAGAAGACCTTGGCCGTGAACATCCCCTACCGCGGCTCCAAGGGGCCGTTGCACCTGCTGGTCGACAGCACCGGGATCAAGGTCGAAGGTGAAGGCGAGTGGCACGCACGCAAGCATGGCGGCCCGAAACGGCGCGTCTGGCGCAAGCTCCACCTTGGGATCGATGAAGAAACGTTGGAGATCCGGGCCGTCGAAGTCACCGGGAGCCACATCGGTGATGCGCCCATCCTACCCCACCTTCTCGACCAAATCCCGCAGGACCAGGAAATCGGTAGCGTTACGGCTGATGGCGCCTACGACACGCGCAAATGCCACGATGCGATTGCAGATCGCGGTGCCCATGCCGTCATCCCGCCCCGCAAGAACGCGAAGCCCTGGAAGACGATCACCGCCGGAGCCGTGGCCCGAAATGAGGCCCTGCGCGCGGCGAAATACCTGGGCCGCGCGCTCTGGCGACGATGGTGTGGATACCACCGCCGAAGCCGCGTCGAGACAAAGATGCATTGTATCAAGTTGCTGGGCCAGCGGCTCATGGCACGGGACTTCGACCGACAGGTCGCCGAACTCCAGGTCCGCATCGCCGTCCTGAACGGCTACACCGCGCTCGGAATACCCGTCACGGAAGCTGTGGGATAAGTCCGTCCGGGGAAAGGGGAACCTCGGCCTTAAGCCGATTTGTGCAACAGAGCCCGAGAACCCGGCGGCGCGGCTGTTGGGCTGAGACGTCAGAAACGCGCGGGCATGGATGACATCCCTGCCCCGGCCACTGCCTTGCGATCGAAGCTGAAGATCGCGTCGCAGCCATTGTCTTCCGCCGCCAGCGCGATCATCTGGTCGGAAAACCCCGCGCCGCCCTGTCGATACCGCTCGACGGCAAGGCCAACGCGGTCGGCTGCTTCGATCTGCAGCTCTTTCGCGGCCAACAGCCCATCGATCGCGGACGCGATGTCATGGCGCGGCAGGTGATAGGCGCGCTCCAACACCCAGACCAGTTCGACCATGACTTCCCGGCACAGAAATCCGGGACGATCCGCGCCGAGACCCGCCATCAGCGATGCGGCCTGCGCATATTGCTGCGGATCGTCCTGCGTCAGAAAGCGGACGATCACATTCGTATCCAGTGCGATCATGCCCGGTGCGCACCAGCGGCGATGGCCTGCTCCATCTCCTCCAGAGTGACGGCTTTCTGTCCGTCCCGCCGCAGCATCCCCGCCAGTTCCGCAACCGGCCGGGTCCGCATCAGCCGCACCTGCCCGTCATCCAGGATCACATAGCGCAGCCGATCGCCGGGCGCCAATTCCAGCGCCTGCCGCACAGCCTTCGGCAAGGTCGTCTGGCCCTTGATGGTGATGGTCGATTCGGACATGCTGGCCCCAATGCGGATGCTTGAACATCATTACATATGGCATATTTGCCTTTCTTTTGCAACCGCTCCGGCTTGTTGAGCGGCCGCGATCAGCCACAATATGTGGTCCAGCGCCGAAAAACCCTTGCGAGAATCGGGAAAAGCACGCATTTAATTACGAAAGAAACAGAATAAGACGGCCAAAAGCGTAACAATCGGCACAGCCGCAGCGCAAGAAGCCGAAACATGAGGGGCAGCGCCGTGAACAATATGCGGCCAAATACGCGTATCGACAAGCTGATCGGCGATCATGCCGCAGCTCTTTCCGAGCGCCTGCAGGCGCATCGCGAACAGCTTTTCCCGCCAGACGCAAAGCGCGAGCTGCGCAAGTTCACCTCGGGCGAGGTCGCGGACCTGCTGGGCGTCAAGGACGCCTATCTGCGCAAGCTGGATCTGGACGGCAAGGGACCGTCACCCGAGACGCGGGCCGGTGGACGCCGGTATTACAGCCCCGCCGACATCCAGGCGCTGCGCGTCATGCTGGAAAAGGGCGCCAAGGCGCCCGGAACCTATCTGCCCGGACGGCGCGAGGGCGATCATCTGCAGGTCGTCACCGTCATCAACTTCAAGGGCGGGTCGGGCAAGACCACCACGGCCGCACATCTGGCGCAGAAGCTGGCGCTGGACGGCTATCGGGTTCTGGCGATCGATCTGGACCCGCAGGCCAGCCTGTCGGCGCTGCACGGGGTCCAGCCCGAATTCGACCTGGTGGATGGCGGCACCCTGTATGACACGATCCGCTATGAGGATCCGGTTCCGATCAAGTCCGTGATTCAAAAGACCTATTTCACCAATCTGGACCTGATCCCCGGCAATCTGGACCTGATGGAGTTCGAACACGCAACACCCATGGCATTGCGCGAACGGTCGGGTAACTATTTCTTTACCCGGATTGGCGACGTTCTGGTCGACGTCAAAGACGAATACGACATCGTGGTGATCGACTGCCCGCCGCAGCTGGGGTTTCTGACCATGTCCGCTCTGTCCGCGGCCACCGCCATTCTTGTGACTGTCCACCCGCAGATGCTGGATGTTATGTCGATGTGCCAGTTCCTGCTGATGACATCGAACCTTCTGGGCGTTGTCGCCGATGCCGGCGGGCGCATGGATTACGACTGGATGCGCTATGTCATCACCCGATACGAGCCGGGCGACGGGCCGCAGAACCAGATGGTCAGCTTCATGCGGTCGATGTTCGGCGAGAATGTGCTGAACCATCCGGTATTGAAATCGACCGCGATTTCGGATGCCGGGATCACCAAGCAGACCCTCTATGAGGTTGAAAAAGCTCAATTCACGCGCTCGACCTATGAGCGCGCAATGGAAAGCCTGAACGCGGTGAACGCAGAGATCGAGGGCTTGATCCAAGCGGCCTGGGGTCGCGGCAAGGGGGCATGATGGCACGCAAGGATCTGTTGAAAAACCTGATGAATGCGCCCACCACGACCGAGGAGCCGCGCCCCCTGCCCCGCTCGGATCGAGGTGCGATCGGGGCCGTTTCGAAGTCGATCAGCGAGTTGAAAAGCCGCGCGATCATCGAGGTTCATCCCGACATGATCGACCGCGCCGGCATCGACGACCGGCTGGATGAGGACGCGGCCGGGATCGAGGCCCTGAAGGAATCGATCCACGAATACGGCCAGCAGGTGCCGGTGCTGCTGCGCCTTTCGCCCAATGACGAGGGCCGCTATGAGGTGGTTTTCGGGCGCCGTCGCGTCCAGGCCATGCGAGAGCTGAAGCTGCCCGTCAAGGCGATGATCCGCAGCCTGAACGACCGCGAGCTGATCGTGGCGCAGGGACAGGAGAACACCGCCCGCAAGGATCTGAGCTTCATCGAAAAGGCGAATTTTGCCGCGCAGATGGTCAGGGCCGGGTTCGATCGCAAGGTGATTTGCGATGCGCTGAGCATCGACAAGACCGTGATCTCGCGAATGCTGACGGTAACCGATGCCATCCCAGAACCCGTCATCCGCGCGATCGGGGCAGCGCCCTCGGCCGGGCGGGATCGCTGGCTGGCGATGGCACAGAAGACCAAGGGCCAGCCGCCCGAGGAACTGATCGCGGCGGCGCAGGGACCGGATTCGGACAGCCGTTTCACCGCCGTGCTGTCATCATTGACCGCACCCCGCCCCCGATCCGCGCCGCAGGTCCTGCGTGGTCACGACCAGGCACGACTTGGGCGGATCACGCGAAGCCGGAAAAAAACCGTGATCGAGCTGACCGGAGAAGGCCGCGCCTTTGCCGACTGGCTGGCCGATCACATTGACGAGGTTCACCGCAACTGGCTGGAAAATCGCCCGAAAAGCGGCCCGAACGACTGAACGAAACCAGCAAGGAGGCACAATAAGGCAAAAGAAAGCCCCCCAGGACAAGATATCCCGAAGGGCCGTTTCTCGATCTAGCACCTCGAAGATAACGGCAATCGTTGACAGCTGTCAACCGGCGTCTTTCCGGCGAGCGATTTTCTATTGCCCTGTGACAATCGATATGAGGCACATTTCTGCGACGCCCTTCGGGCGCCGTCCGGTTTCGGCTGGACTGCTGGCAAACAATGCGCTGGCCGAGGCCCCTGCCCTGCCCCGAATTCAGGACAAATGGACCATTCTGCAAGACGTGACGGAAGCGCGCAAAGCCTTCGGCGTTTCGGATCGTGATCTTGCCGTGCTTGCGGCCCTGCTGTCCTTCCACCCGACCAAAGAGCTGCGCGACAACGACCAGTTGATCGTGTTCCCCTCGAACGCCGCGCTGTCGGGCCGGGTGCATGGAATGCCCGAAAGCACCCTGCGCCGCCATATCGCCGCATTGACCCGCGCGGGCCTAATCCTTCGCCATGACAGCCCGAACGGCAAGCGCTATGCCACCCGCAACAACGCCGGGCAGATCGACCGTGCTTTCGGCTTTGATCTGCGGCCCTTGCTTGTGCGCGCGGCTGAAATTGCCGAAGCCGCCAAAACCGCGCGGCAGCTGACCCTGCAACATCGCCGCCTGCGCGAAAGCGTCGTCCTGCGGCTGCGTGATGCCGCCAAGCTACTTGCCTGGGCAAGTGACCCCTCGGCGTCCGGGCTTGAAGCGCTCTCGCAGATGCTGACCAATGTGCAACGCCAGATCCGGCGGAAGCTGCCCCTTGAGGACCTGCGGAAACTCGGGCTTGCGCTTGACGATCTGCTGGCCGAAATCAAGGTAAAGCTGCTGCCTGAAGCGCAGGAAATGAGCGACAATGCCAGCCAAAATGAGCGGCACCATCAGAGTTCAGAGTCAGAATCTTATGAATCTGATTCCTGCCAGAGAGAAGGAAGAACGCGGATAATCGACGGTGCTGCGCCCAAATTGCCCCTGGAACTGGTCCTGAAGGCGGCACCGGAGATCACCACATATGCCCATCAGCCGATCCAGAGCTGGAGAGATCTCTTGAATGTCTCTGCCTTCGTTCACCCCATGCTTGGGATCAGTCCCGATGCCTGGGCCTCTGCTCGCCGGCATATGGGTGATGACACGGCCGCGGTGGCCTTGGCCTGTATACTGCAACGCGCAGCGATGATCCGCTGCCCCGGTGGCTATTTGCGCGCATTGACCGAAAAGGCCGCGCGGGGGATATTCTCGGCAGGGCCGATGGTCATGGCCCTGTTGTCGGGCAACCAGATGCAGCGGGCGTGATGTTGACAGCTGTCAACCTGGTTCTGGACGAGACGGAAGGCCGTGCAAAACGTCGGCTAACCTGCCTGCCAGTCCCGGATTGCATCAAGCGACCACAGCAGCATCAGAACGTTCAACACCAGCCCGTCGCGGATGATCCAAAGCGTCAGCGCCTCGAAACCCAGAACCAGCGCGACAGAGGCCCCGACCGGCAGCACCCGCGCCAGCCAGAAGCCCACGATCATCGCAAGAATGTCGGCGACCGAATTCAGCACGCTGTCGCCGTAATAATCCAGCGAGATGGTCACAGCACGATACTACCCGATGAAGCCGTCGGAATTATCGACGATCTCCCATGCCGCTTCGATCAGCGTGGCAATGACCAGCCGTACGCCAGAAGGCATCCATCGCGCTACCAACCACAGCAGCCGATCCCGTGCAGCAGATGCGAAGGCATGTACCAGTCCGCGACATGGTGCGAGTTTTCCGCACTCATGGCCTGGCCGTGCCAAAGCTTGACATGACCGCAGGTGCAGATCGGTTCGTGTCCCATCGCAAGCAGCCACAACGCGGTACCCAGAACGATCTGGGTCACGAGAATGAAGGGGTGAAACCCTGTATCATCAGCCGTGGTCGCCGCTTGGATTGGTCAATCCATGACAGGGATAACGGATTGTCGGCACGCTTCGCCAGCTATTCCACGCGAGCGGGGCAGGGGCGCGCCTTTCCGTGCCAGCCTTCAGACAGCTTGCGGGTACGCCAGATCAATCACCATTCGTACGCCTGTCATAGGCGCTGCGGGCGGCTTCGACGGCGGCCATATTCTCGTAGGTCCAGCGATAGATGGCCTGGAATGGCGGCAGCAGCGTTCGTCCCAGCTCGGTCAACTGATACTCGACGCCCGGCGGGTTTGTCTCAAGGACATGGCGGGCGATGATTCCGTTTCGTTCCAGACGCTTCAACGTTGCTGAAAGCGATTTCTGCGACACGCCCTCAAGGCATCTTTTCAGCTGGTTGAAGCGGGTGGGGCCGTTGTTAAGAACCGACATGATCAGCATCGACCATTTGTCCGCAACCTGATCGAACAGCAACCGGGACGGGCAATCGACGGAAAAGCGGAACGCTGAACCGTCAGAAGTGTCGGGGCAGGGGGGCATCGGTTTCCTCCGGGTAACCTGGTGCGTTTCAAGTGTGTAGTTGAAACCAGGTATCTATCATATACCTAGATGCTGACGCAGGAAAAAGACAGGATGCAATGACGACAGAGGTACTTTTCCGACCGTTTACCGTTGGCGGGCTGACGCTTCCGAACCGCATCGTCATGGCCCCGATGACACGGGCGATGGCGGCTGAGGGTGTACCCGGCGCCGCGCAGGCGGATTACTACCGCAAAAGGGCAGGGGTCGGCCTGATCCTGACCGAGGGGACAGTGATCGATCGCCCGGGACTCTGTTTCCCTAATCGGCTGAGGGTCGGAGTAGCCCTTTCCCGAGACATCCTCGTCCCACGGCTTCCGTGACTGGGATGCCGAGCGCGGTGAAGCCATTGCGCACGGCGACACGGAGCTGGAACTCGGCGGCCTGCCGGTCGAAGTCCTGGCGGACAGGCGCTGCCCTAACAGGCTGCTGAAGAAGTCACGGTCTCAGAACGGTATCCTGTTTTCGCAGCCCCCGATGTCACGGGCATTGCGGACGGCGTGGCGGGACCGCCCTCTGGTCAGTGCCGTCGTCACGCTCCCAGTAGCCGGGGCAACCGGGCCAGGTTGTTGGCGGCCATTGTCAACACGAAGCGGGAGCGGACGCGTTCGATGCCGCGATAAACGGTCTGGGCGAGGCCGCCGATCGTTTTGCTCCAGCCAAACGGCTCCTCGATCCGCTTTCGGTGTTTCTGTGACAGCGCGTAGCCCTCATGTCGCATGGTGCGGCCATCGATCGCCGAATGCCGGGCTTTCTGCCCCACATGCGGCGTGACGCAAGCCTGCCTGAGGTCGCGGACGAAGTCGGCGCTGTCGTAGCCCCGGTCCGCACCAAGCGTCAGCCGGCGGGTCGATCCCGGGGAATGGGCGTGGATCATGGCCAGAGCCGCCCGGCGCTCGGCATGGCCGTCAGCCTTTGTCAGTTCAGCCTGCACCACCAGCCCGCTGCGGTTCTCCATCAGGGCATGGCCGACGAAGCACAGCATCGCGCCGGTGCCGGGGGACTTCTTGTAGAGCCGCGCATCAGGATACTTGAGCGGTTCATTGTCACCATCAGGCCACTCGACAAGAAGCCATTCCTTGGGCCGTGGCTGGGTGAGGTTGTAGTCTCTGGACGCGACCCGCAGGTGCACGGCAGCAAAGCGGGATGTCAACTCGACGTTGCTGCCCTCGCGCCATGTGATGGTCTTCCACGCATCGGCAGGCAGACCCTGCGCGAGCGCCTTGGCTGGCGGAGCCAGAACAGCGATGGCCGTGGCAATCAGCGGCCCGATGCCCGGCACCGTCATCAGCCGCCGGGCGACGTCATTCTCCTTGGCGCGACGGGCGATCTCCGCATCGAGCTTGGCGATCTCTGCCTCCAGGTGCATGAGCGCCGCGATCAAAGCCTTCAGTGTGGGAATGGCATCGGCAGGCAGGTCACTTTCCGGATCTTCCACGATCGCGATCAGCCGTGCGGCGTTGGTTGCCCCTTGCGGCACGATCTGACCGAACTCGGTCAAATGGCCGCGCAAGGCGTTGATCGCTTGCGTGCGCTGCCGGATCAGCAGCTCCCGGACCCGGAAGACCATCGCCGCGCCCTGCGTCTCTTCGCTCTTCACCGGCACGAAACGCATCGTGGGTCGCAGTGCGGCTTCACAGATCGCTTCCGCGGCGGCGGCATCATTCTTCTGACGCTTCACGAAGGGCTTCACATAGGCAGGCGGGATCAGCCGCACGTCATGGCCCAGCTTGCCGATCTCGCGGCCCCAAAAATGCGCGCCGCCACAGGCCTCCATCGCCACGACGCAAGAGGGCAGCTGGCTGAAAAACTCCAGCACCTGCGCTCGCCGTATCTTCTTGCGCAAAACGGCTCGTCCTCTGCGGTATCATCTCTATTTTCCATGGTGAAACCTCAAGCCATATCCGTCTCGGAAAAGTCATTGCCCTTGTAGAGCAAGGGCACATGGTAGGCTTTCGCGCAGGCATAGGAGAGCGCGTCCCCGAAATTGAGCTGCGCAGGGTGGCCGACGACCTTGCCGTAAACCGACAGCGCCCGCATCGCTTCCTTCCCCATCCCCGTGGTGATGTGCATCTCTTGCGCTTCGGCCGCCTCGAAAAACCCGTCGACCAGTTCGGCCGCCGCGGTAAAGTCCTCGGCTTTCGCCGGGCCTTTGCCGCGGGCCTGCACCTTTGCCCTGACCAGGGCGAGCGTCGCTTCCATCCGCACGACCGGCGAGAATCGCAGCGCGCCGCGCGAGGCCTCCATCGCCTTCAGCAGCCCGGGCGCTTCAGGTTCGTTCAGCAGCACCGCAACCACCGCGCGTCCAGGAACATCAGTCCTCGCCCCATTGCTCGTCAAAGAACGGCTTCAGGTCTTCGCCCATGCTGACGAACCCCGCCTCGGCCGCGCGGCGCTGGATCCTGCCAACCCGATCCACAAGCCGTTCCTCGGCGGCAAGCGCCTCGATCTGCGCGGCAAGCGCCTTGCGCACCGCCTCGGACTTGTTTTTTACGCCAGTCATGGCACAGTATTTGGCGACCAGCGCGTCGATCTCATCGCCTTTGATAAGCATTGCCATCGGTCTATCCTTTGTGGTATAGATGATATATAACTTTCAGTATATACTTTTGCAAGGAGGATGACGTGCGACTGATCTTCCGTCTCGGCATCGCCGGCGTGGCCGCCTATGTCTTCATGCCCGTCCTGCAGGACATTGCTGCGGTCGATCCCATGGGCAGCGTCGCTGCAGGCCTCGGCGCCGCCGTAGCTGCGGTTGGTTATATCACCGCTTGAGACAGAACATGATGAAGGGAAATTATTTTATGGAAGCTATCATGAACACGCTGGCTAGAGTGGCGGGTATGGTGGCCTACGTTTCGGTGGTCGTATTGCCGACAGTGCTGCTGCTCTTTCTGCTCGGCCTTGACGTTATGCCAACCGCTTTGCCAACATTTCTAGCCCTTCTGGTCATCGCAGCATGCATCGGCCTCGGGTTTTTCATGGTTTCCCTCATCGAAATCCGACCCGCGCAGCCGAAGAAGAAAAGCGAACCTGCGATCTAGGGCGTCTGCCCGCCGAGGCGGGCACCGCGTGCCGCCGGCCGCGCCGCAGAGGGGTGATCCTCGGGACAGGTGGCTTTTCCGTCGATGCCGGTGTCGCAACCCATCTCATATTTGACGATAGAAGCTGTCCAGAATGACGAAAGAACCCACCTATCGCCTCGGCCATTCCAGCTTTTCCGCCGATGCGGAACGCCTGCAACAGATTCTGGCATGGGCGCACGAGAAGAAGGCACGGCCGACCTGCCTGTGTAGTCGGGCGGAGCCGCCCATGTATGTTGCCAAGATCGGCTCCGGATTTTTCCTGAAGCGAATGCCCGGAACCGGCCATCTTCACGAGCCCTCCTGCCCGACCTTCGACCCGCCGCCGGAAGTGTCCGGCCTGGGCCAGGTCAACGGCCAGGCAATCGTCACGGACGAGGCCGGCGAGACGCTTCTGAAGCTCGATTTTCCCCTGTCGGTTAAAGGGGCCCGCGCCACGCCGGTAGGTGATGGCGGCGACGAAGCCACGTCCGCCGAAGCCAGCCCGTCGAAACTCCGGCTGCTGGCAACACTCCATTACTTGTGGGAAGCGGCCGACCTCACCAAATGGCGCAGCGCCTACGGTCGCCGGCGCAGTTGGTGGATCGTGCATCGCGAGCTACAGGGCGTCGCAGCCAGGACCAAGACGAAGGCCGGAGCAATGGCGGATACCCTGTTCGTTCCGCCTGTCTACTCCATCGAGGACAAGGACAGGCTCGCCGCCGAACGTCGCCGGTTCATGCACCGGCTTCTGCCGGCGAAGGGCAAGCCGGTTCCGCTCGGCATCCTGGTCGCGGAACTCAAAGGTCAGCAACCGTCCCAATACGGGAGGAAGCTCACCTTCAAGCATTTGCCCGATTTTCCCCTGTTCATGGACGAGGAAACAGGAAAGCGGTTCGACAAAATCGCCGGCGAGAAGGTCGAAATGGTCGAGGCGATGCCCGACACCCATCTGATCTGCATCGCCACCTTCAGCACGAAGGGAAACTACGGCAATGTGCGCGAAATCGCTGTCATGCCGGTCACCGGCCAATGGCTTCCGTTCGACAACGAGCGGGAACATGAATTGGTCCAAGCATTGATGGATCGCGATTTCGTCAAGTGTCTCAAATACAACCTGAAGGCCGGCGCTCCTGTCGCAAACGCCTTGCTGCTGGACGCCGAAAGCCCTGTGGCCCTCTTTTCGCCGCCCGCCGACATGCCCGGCGAGGAAGAGGATGAGCTTCGGGCCATCGCTGCCGAAGGTGTCTATCCTGCCTGGCATTGGCCGGCAGGAGAGTTCGAAATGCCGGTGCTGCCGGAACGGAAGGGGGTATGAGCGGTCGGCGCCTATTCGGTTACATACTTGACCCGTTCGGTCGGATCACCAGTGCCGCGCACATGCGATCTGCGCCAGGTCAGTTGCCCATTTCGTGCCAGAAAAAAGTGCCCGCGCACCCAATGGGCGGATCGGGCCGCTATCGCGACCCGGTCGCCCTGATGATGCGCGTCACGTTCGGTGCGGCCGGCGCGGGACAGCCGGATCACCGAGGGCGCAAAGCGTGGCGCCCGGCGCCCGGCGGTATTGGCCGCCTTTGCATCGCTCTTCGACAGCGGGCGAGCTGCGTCGCGTTCCAGGATCTTCGGGCGCGAAAGGGTCGCACATAGAACCGCGAACAGGCTGCCGATGCGCACCGCGCCGTTCATATCCTCTCTCAAGCGATCATTCGGTGTTACGCCCTCCCGAGCCGCAAACCGGTCATAGAGTTGTGCGACAGGTGTTCGCGTGGTCGAGACGTCGTGAGGGTGAAAAATCACTTCGGCGCCACCGTAAACCGTCTGCCAGGGCTTGTGGTCGTGCAGAGCGTGACCTTGATACCGTCCGTTTCGGCGGTCACTAGGTGTTCAGTCCCGGCATCTGGTGGATCGGATCGACGATGAATCTGTCCGGCTCTGAAGTCCAGACTTTGCAGATGTATTCGTAGGGCGTGAGACCGCTGAGCGTCTTCAGCCTGCGAGCGAAGTTGTAGGCAGCCATGAAGTCCATGAGATGTGTGCGGAGTTGGTCGTGGGTGTCGTAGTGGAAGCGTTTGACGGTAGCCTCCTTGATCGTTCGGTTCATCCGCTCGACCTGGCCATTGGTCCAAGGATGGTTGGGCTTGGTAAGCCTGTGCTCGATCCCGTTGGCTTCGCAAATCATGTCGAAGCGCATCGGCCGGGAGTAGGCAGTGTTTCGGTTCCTGGGCTGCTCGGCAAACTGGATGCCGTTGTCCGTCAGGATCGTGTGGATGCGATAGGGCACGGCTTCCAGTAGATGCTCCAGGAACTCCCAAGCGGTCTTCCTGTCAGCCTTTTCGACGAGTTGGGTGACCGCGAACTTGCTCGTTCGGTCGATGGCCACGAAGAGATAGAGCTTGCCCTCGGCCGTCTGCACTTCGGCGATATCCATGTGGAAGAAACCGATGGGATAGCGCTTGAACCGCTGACGCTTCGGCTTGTCGCCGCCGATCTCAGGCAGGCGCGAGATGCCGTGCCGCTGAAGGCACCGATGCAGCGCTGACCGTGTCAGGTGAGGGATCGAAGGCTGTAGAGCATAGAGACAGTCGTCCAGCGGCAAGAGCGTGTGACGCCGAAAGGCAACGACCATTGCTTCCTCAGCCTCGCTGAGCACGGAGGATCGGGGCTCCTTGGGCCCAGTCTTCAAATCCTCGACCGTCTCGCGGTTACGCCATTTCGCCACGGTCTTCGGATTGATCCCAAACTCCTGGCTCAGTGCCGCGATCGAAGCTTGCGATCGCTGTATTGCTGCTCGAATGGCGTGCGTGGTCGTGGCGCAGCCGTGACGAACTTGTCCCATAGTGCTTCCTTCCATTCCGACGAATGGATCGCACCATCAAACCGTGGGATCAAACAGCATCGCACGGCCTCCAGCCTGCGGGCGAAAAAAGGGGGCCCGGCGACCAGAGGGGCCGCCTGATCGGCCGCACCAAAGGCGGCATGAACACCAAACTGCACGCCGTCACCGACGCTGATGGGCGGCCGATCCGGTTCTTCATGACTGCAGGTCAGGTGAGCGACTACAGCGGTGCTGCGGCCCTGTTGGGCAGCTTGCCGGCGGCAGAATGGCTGCTGGGCGACCGTGGCTATGATGCCGATTGGTTCAGAGATGCGTTGAAAGACAAGGGGATTAAGCCCTGCATACCGGGACGGAAGTCCCGTGGAAAACCCGTCAAGTATGACAAGCGCCGCTACAAACGCCGCAACCGGATCGAGATCATGTTCGGGCGGCTGAAGGACTGGCGACGGGTCGCAACCCGTTACGACAGATGCCCGAAGGTCTTCCTCTCAACCATCGCCCTCGCCGCAACCGTCATGTTCTGGCTATGAATCGAGAACGAGATGCCGTAACGGGGCCGGGATAATGTGAACGCCCTGCGCTGAGCGGATTCTGCAACGGAACCGTCGCCTACCTGTCGGACGTTTCCGAGGTAGTCGCGACCAGACTATGCGGGTCGTGGTCATGAAGGGCGGGGCACACCAAGCTGCGGCGATGACTTACGATCAATGGCCTGCGCGCCCAGTTGTCCGGTAAGCCTGCATATCTTTTTCACCGGCCCGGGCCTGACGGATCAACGAACTCCTGTTCTCCAGCATGCCTTACGCCCGCGAGCTGATCGCGACATGGCGCGACGACTACAATCACCGCCGCCCGCACACGAGCCTCGACGGGCTCACACCGCGGGAGCTCCTCAATCGGTCAGTGAAGAACCAAACCCTGAACAGAAGCGGCTCTTTGCAGGAAGAGCGGGACCCGCCCTGCGCCGCCGGGGACGGGTGGCGCAGGACTGGGCAGGCTGCTAGGACCTGCCTGTATTCCCAGCAAAGGCCTCGCCATGGAACGTGCTTCCGCCATTCATCAGCACGGACCGCAAGGGCGGATGCGTCAGGCGGCGAATATGGCCGGGGCGGCCTGGATGATCGCCGCCATGGCGGCCTTCACGCTGGAAGACGCGATGATCAAGGTCGCTTCGACGGCCATGCCCGTTGCGCAGGTGCTGCTGAGCTTTGGCCTGGGCGGCGCCCTGGTCTTTGCCGGGCTCGCCCTGCGGCGCGGCGAACGGCTGTTCAGCCGGGACGTGCTGTCGCTGCCCATGCGCCTGCGCGTCGTGTTCGAGATCGCGGGCCGGCTGTTCTATGTCCTCGCGCTGGCGCTGATGCCGCTGTCGGCGGTCACGGTCATCCTGCAGGCCACCCCGGTCGTCGTGGTCGCCGCCGCCGTGATCTTTGGCGAGCGCGTGGGCTGGCGGCGTTGGACCGCGATCGGGCTGGGCATGGCCGGGGTGCTGGTGATCCTGCGGCCGGCGACCGAGGGTTTTTCGATGCTGTCGCTGCTGGCGGTGGCCGGGATGCTGGGCTTTGCCGGCCGCGATCTGGCCAGCCGGGCCGCGCCCGCCACGCTGGGCACCAATGTCCTGGGCTTTTACGGCTTTCTGGCCGTGGCGGTGGCCGGGCTGATCGTGGCGCTGTGGTCGCATCAGCCCTTTGTGCCGCCGGGGCTGCGGCCGGGGTTGCTGCTGGCGCTGGCGGTGCTGTGCGGGGTCGGCGCCTATAGCTGCCTGATGAAGGCGATGCGCACGGGCGAGGTCTCGGCCGTGACGCCGTTTCGCTATGTGCGGCTGATTTTCGGGCTGGCGCTTGGCGTGGCGCTGTTCGGGGAAAGGCTGACCGCGCCGATGCTGCTTGGCTCGGTCATGATCGTGCTGTCGGGGCTGTTCATCATGTGGCGCGGCGCAAGGCCAAGCCGCGCGACATGATCTTGGCCCGAAGGTCGGCTGTGTCCGCCTGAGCGGCCATCCATCCCCTGTTTTGCAGAGACCGGCAGGCGTTGCGCCCGCGCACGCGCGACGGGATGCCGCAACGGCCGTGCCGAATGCAACCGAATCACCCGGTCCTGCCGGACCACTGCGACCCAAGCATGCGCGAATCCAACCCGATTCCAGGCACCGCGGCCGGTGGTCTGACCAGATGCGAATTTGGCCGGAACAATGAAGGATATAGGCCCTGAATATCCGTCATCACCACCTTTGGTATGACCATAAAATGACGGAAAATAAACAGATTTTCTTGACGAAAAGCCGAAACGCCCCCAACACCGCGCCCATGATCCTTATTGGTCATACCAGTTATGGGAGGAGCAAACCTTGACTTGGGCGCAGAATTACGACCCGCTTGGCAACATCTGGCTGTCCAGCCTTGTCGCCGCCATTCCGATCCTGTTCTTTTTCCTGGCGCTGACCCGGCTGCGGCTGAAGGGTTTCCAGGCCGCGACCATCACCGTCGCGCTGACGCTGGCCATTGCCATCCTGGTCTATGGCATGCCGGTCAGCGCCGCGCTTTCCTCGGGGATCTACGGCTTTTTCTATGGGCTGTGGCCCATTGCCTGGATCATCATCGGGGCGGTGTTTCTCTACAAGATCTCGGTCGCGACCGGCCAGTTCGAGATCATCCGCCGCTCGATCCTGGGCATTACCGAGGATCAGCGCCTGCAATTGCTGCTGGTCGGCTTTGCCTTTGGCGCCTTCCTGGAAGGGGCTGCGGGCTTTGGCGCGCCGGTGGCGATTACCGCCGCGCTGCTGGTGGGGCTGGGCTTTCGCCCGCTTTACGCCGCCGGCCTGTGCCTGATCGCCAATACCGCGCCGGTGGCCTTTGGCGCCATGGGCATCCCGATCATCGTCGCCGGGCAGGTCACTGGGCTTGACCCGTTCCACATCGGCCAGATGGCCGGGCGGCAATTGCCGCTGCTGTCGATGCTGGTGCCCTTCTGGCTGATCATGATCATGGACGGCTGGCGCGGCGTGCGCGAGACATGGCCGGCGATCCTGGTCGCGGGCGGCTCGTTTGCCGTCGTGCAATTCCTGACCGCGAACTTCATCGGCCCGGAACTGCCCGACATCACCGCCGCCATCGCCGCGCTGATCGCGCTGCCGCTGTTCCTGCGCGTGTGGAAACCGAAACGCATCTTCCGCTTTGACCAGCAGGACGTGGCCCAGGATGGCGCCGCAGCGGTCGCGCCGCTGGAGACCGGCCACAGCTATACGCCCGGCCAGATCGCCCGCGCCTGGTCGCCCTTTGTCATCCTGACCGCCTTCGTGACGCTGTGGAGCATCGCGCCCTTCAAGGCGCTGTTCGCCGCCGGCGGCGCGCTGGAAAGCTGGGTGCTGAAGCTGCATGTGCCGTTCCTCGACAATGTCGTGCAGAAAACCCCGCCCATCGTGCCCGAGACCGCGCCCTTTGCCGCGCTTTACAAGTTCGACTGGTTTTCGGCCACCGGCACCTCGATCCTGTTCGCGGCGCTGGTCACGATCCTGGTGCTGGGCATGAAGCCGGGCAAGGCGGTCGCGGTGTTCGGCGACACGCTCAAGGGGCTGCTGATCCCGATCTATTCCATCGGCATGGTCCTGTGCTTTGCCTTCCTCGCGAACTATTCGGGGCTGTCGGCGACGCTGGCGCTGGCGCTGGCGCATACCGGCCCGGCCTTCACCTTCTTCTCGCCCTTCCTGGGCTGGCTCGGGGTGTTCGTCACCGGCTCGGACACCTCGTCGAACGCGCTGTTCGGGGCGTTGCAGGCGGCGACCGCGCATCAGATCGGCGTGTCGGACGTGCTGCTGGTCGCGGTCAACACCACCGGCGGCGTCACCGGCAAGATGATCTCGCCGCAGTCCATCGCCATCGCCTGCGCGGCGGTGGGGCTGGTCGGGCGTGAATCGGACCTGTTCCGCTTTACGGTCAAGCACTCGCTTGCCTTGGCGGCGCTTGTCGGCATCATCACCACGCTGCAAGCCTATGTCTTTCCGTGGATGATCCCGTGACCCCAGCCCGCCCGCCCCGCAACAGCGTCTCGTCCCGTGTCGAGGCCGAAATCGAACGGATGATTTCGGCCCGGCGGCTGCGCCCCGGCGACCGCCTGCCGTCGGAACGCGCGCTGGCGGAAAAGCTGGGCGCCTCGCGCACCGCGCTGCGCGAGGCCATCGGCCGGCTGGCCGCGCGCGGCCGGGTCGAGGTGCGCAAGACCGGCCTGGTCGTCGCGCAGCCCGATGCGCGGGTCTGGGCGCAGGAAACCATCGCGGCGCCGCTGGCGCCGCTTTTGGCGCTGCATCAGGACTATGGCCATGACGTGATGGAAATCCGTCTGGCGCTCGAGGGGACCGCAGCCGCGCAGGCCGCGCTGCGGGCCGACGCCGCCGCCAAGGCGCGCATCCGCGACGCCCTGGGCGTCATGAACCCCAGCGAGGCCCCCGACGACCCGGCCGCCGAGGCGCGCAACGACGCCGCCTTTCACCTGTCCATCGCCGAAGCCTCGGACAATGCGGTGCTGTATCAGGTCATGCACAGCCTGTTCGGGCTGCTGGAATCCAGCATCTCGGAAAGCCGGGACAAGCTTTATCAGGAACCCCGCATGGCCGAGGCGCTGTATCGCCAGCACCTGGCCCTGTGCGATGCCATTGCCGCCGGCGACCCTCAGGCCGCCCGCGCCGCATCCGACGCGCATCTGAACTTCGTCGCCTCCACCATCCGCCAGATCGACGAGGATCTGGCCCGCAAGGCCCGCGCGAGCGCCGCCCGCGCCGCCGGCCTGACAGCCGAAAGCAGCAAGCCATGATCATTTCCTCGATTTCCGACTATCGCGAGGCCGCCCGCCGCCGCCTGCCGCCGTTCCTGTATCACTATATCGACGGCGGCGCTTACGCCGAATACACGCTGGGTCGCAACGTCGCGGACCTGTCGCAGATCGCGCTGCGCCAGCGCATCCTGCGCAATGTCGAGGCGCTGAGCCTTGAAACCACCGTGCTGGGGCAGAAACTGGCCATGCCGCTGGCGCTGTCGCCGGTCGGGCTGACCGGCATGTATGCCCGGCGCGGCGAGGTGCAGGCCGCCAGCGCCGCCGCCTCGCGCGGGGTGCCATTCACGCTCTCCACCGTCTCGGTCTGTCCCATTGCCGAGGTGCAGGCCGCCAGCGCCGCGCCGATCTGGTTTCAGCTTTATGTGCTGAAGGACCGGGGCTTCATGAAGGACGCGCTGGAACGCGCGCAGGCGGCGGGGGTCACCACGCTGGTCTTTACCGTCGACATGCCGGTGCCCGGTGCGCGCTACCGCGATGCCCATTCCGGCATGTCGGGGCCGAATGCCAAGCTGCGCCAGTTCACCCAGGCCGCGCTGCATCCGCAATGGGCCTGGGACGTGGGCGTCAAGGGCAAGCCGCATGATCTGGGCAATATCTCGGCCTATCGCGGCAGCCCGACCCGGCTCGAGGATTACATCGGCTGGCTGGGCGCCAATTTCGACCCCTCGATCGGCTGGCGCGATCTGGAATGGATCCGCGATTTCTGGAAAGGCCCGATGGTCATCAAGGGCATCCTGGATGTCGAGGACGCCCGCGACGCGGTGCGTTTCGGCGCCGATGGCATCGTGGTGTCGAACCACGGCGGGCGGCAGCTGGACGGGGTGCTGTCCTCGGCCCGGGCGCTGCCGGCGATTGCAGATGCGGTCAAGGGCGATCTGGCGATCCTCGCGGACAGCGGCTTGCGGTCCGGTCTGGACGTGGTGCGGATGCTGGCGCTGGGGGCGGATTGCTGCATGATGGGCCGCGCCTTCATCTATGCGCTGGCGGCGGCCGGAGAGGCGGGCGTGGCGAACATGCTGGACCTTGTGGCCAAGGAGATGCGCGTCGCCATGGCGCTGACCGGGGTGAAGTCCATCGCGGAAATCGACCGCAGCGCGCTGGTCGACTAAGCCGATTGCGCGGGGCGGGGCCATGGGCCCTGTCCCGCGCCAGATCCCCAGGCCAGCCCGGTCCCGGCAAGTGTCTGGGGAAGTCGCCCAGGGTCCATGTCAGGGGCAGCAGCCTTTGTTCATGCCCCGCTGGGCCTTGGTGCGACGGAAAGCCTGGGGGCATCAGGTGATCGGCTGAAGCTGGGAAGGGTTCTGCATCGAGATCCTGATCGCCACCGCGGCGCCCGGACCCGAGCCCCTCATCTGCCGGACGGCAGCGGGGCCGGGATGGACCTTGCGCTGCGGCTAGCCGGCGTTCTTGACCTGATGGGCAAAGCCATGGACCGCGTCGGGCTTGGCCTTGGCGACGATCTCGTCCAGCACGCCCTTCGCCTCGACCTCGGTCGGCCGGGCGATGGCAAAGGAGCCCTTGCCAAGGTCCGGATCACTGCCGGAAGGGATTGACGATCCGAAGTCTGCCTTCGATCAGCTGACCATGCTGAAGATCTTCCGTATAGAGCTGCTCGCAACCGCTGGTCAGTGCGGCAGCGACGATCATCGCATCATAGACCGAGAATCCGTATCGTTCACCGACAGCCAGGCCTACGTCATGAATTCTGGCCGAGAGATCGATCACCTTGCACAACCCGCGCACACCCATCAGGAAATCGCCTGCCTCCTGCCAGGACATTCCGGCCTTCCTGATGCAGTTGACCAGGGCTTCGTTCAGTACCTGGACGCTGATCACGCCGCCACTTGCCAACAGGCCGGCGGCGATGTCGCCCTTCGGGCTGTCGTCAAGCAGGTAGAGGACGATGTTCGTGTCGAAGAAATCAGCGCGCATTCGCGTCGTCGCGGCTTATTCTCTCCGTGGCGGGGAGCCGCCCGCGGAATCGGCGCAGATCGGCAAGCACGTCCTCGGCCGAAGGCCTGCGATGCACGGCAAAGCCTTTCTCGGCGGGATGCAGTTCGATCTCGTCACCAGCCTTCAGCCCGAGTTCGCGCACGAGCTCGGCGGGCAGCCGGACAGCCAGCGAGTTGCCCCATTTCGCGATCTGCATGATCCTGGTTCCCAAGTATGATATACCTTCACAGAATGTATATCCTTCATCCGTAAGATTCAAGTCTGCTAGGGTCAGGACTTCGGTAACGGGGTCGTCCCAGTCAAGCGGTTTTGCGCATACGGGATGTGCCGCCGGAGCGCGCGGTCTTGTTCTTTGAGAAAGTGATCTGCTTCCCTGTTCGGCAGCCTTCGCCTGAGATCGACCCGGGTGCATGCTTCGGTCCGTGGTCAGCGCTGTGGCTGCCAACATGATGCTGGTTCAATGCAATTCCGATGTGCCCATCTCATTGGCGTGCTCGATACGATCGGCATCAGTCCTGAGCACGGCATCACCGGAACCGCGTCCCGTGGGGACCTCGAAGGCCCGCGATCAGGCGGGCAGCAGTCTGGAATCTGTGTCTTCAGCCGGCATGAAGCACGGGAATGTCAAAACGGAAAGTCGGTGTCATCCTTCCACATCCGGTGCAGGATCACGGCGATGCGGCGGGCCAGCGCAACCATCGCGCGCTTGGCACCCCGACGGCGCGCAAGTTTTGCCGCCCAGGTTCGCAGCCAGCTCGCCCGTCCACGATGCATCATGACGGTTGCGGCCTGGCACAGCGCGCGTCGAAGGTTGACGTCGCCTGCCTTGGTGATCCCGCCCGAGATGTCGCGCTCGCCCGACTGGTTGCGAGACGGCGTCAGGCCGACCCATGGTCCGACCTTCTTCGAGGATGTGAAGCGGGCGGGATCATCGACAGCGGATCGATAGGTCAACGCCACGACGGCGCCGATCCCGGGCATCGACATCAGCCGACGACAGACCGGATCTTCCTGGGAGAGTTGACGGACATTGCGTTCAAGACCCGCCAGCTCTCGCCGCAGCGCCGCGCGCGCGCGAAGCATGGGTTCGGTTGCCGCTTCCAGCATCGGGTTGCCCGCCGCCAGTTCGCGGATACGCTGTTCGAACCTGCCGCGGGATATGGTGCCAACCTTGAGCCCGAAGTTCCGCAGCAGCCCGCGCAGTGACATTTCCAGCGTGATAAACCCTTGTTGCACAGCCTTACGAGCGCTGAGCACCGCTCTAACCTCCTGTGCAGACACCGATTTGCAATGAACGGGTCGGAACCAACCAAGATGAATCAGACGTGCAATACCCTCTGCATCCCGCCGGTCCGTCTTGATCGGCATGGCCTTCAGGGCGCCTTTTACCTGTCTGGTTTCCATTAGAACGACAGGTAGTCCCGCATCTGACAACCCGCGATGCAGCCACTGCGACAAGGGGCCAGCCTCAAGCCCGACGGCGGCAATTGCGCCGTCCTGGTCGCAGATCCAGCACGACAGCGCTTTGGGCTCGCTGGCCACCTGCGCCTCCTTCACGATCTTCCCATGCTCGCTGATCACGCAGATCGCGGTCTTCTCCAGCGACACATCCAGCCCGACAAACAGCTTCATCCCGCAGTCCTCCATGTAGATCCGATACGGGAATGGCGCCAGCTTGCCCTCAATCTTGCAACGGTAACGGGCGGGTCGCGACGCAGGCCCCGTTACGGCATCTCGTTCTCGATTCATAGCCAGAACATGACGGTTGCGGCGAGGGCGATGGCTGAGAGGAAGACCTTCGGGCATCTGTCGTAACGGGTTGCGACCCGTCGCCAGTCCTTCAGCCGCCCGAACATGATCTCGATCCGGTTGCGGCGTTTGTAGCGGCGCTTGTCATACTTGACGGGTTTTCCACGGGACTTCCGTCCCGGTATGCAGGGCTTAATCCCCTTGTCTTTCAACGCATCTCTGAACCAATCGGCATCATAGCCACGGTCGCCCAGCAGCCATTCTGCCGCCGGCAAGCTGCCCAACAGGGCTGGACTGCCCCCACCGAGTGGTCCGGGTTGATTGTTAGTGCATCGTCGGCCGCTGGTCTATTGGGATGACGGCTTCCGGTGCGGGTGGGCGGTATCCCAGGGAGCTGTGCGGCCTGACAGTGTTGTAGTGGCGGCGCCATCGCTCGATGAGGATCTGGGCCTCCCTGAGCGAATAGAAGACTTCTGCATCCAGGAGTTCGTCGCGGAATCGAGCGTTGAATCTCTCGCAATACCCGTTCTCCCAGGGTGAACCCGGCTCGATGAACGCGGTCTTGGCACCAACTGCGCCGATCCAGCCCTGCACCTTCTTGGCAATGAATTCCGCGCCATTGTCGGACCTTATGAACGCAGGCGGGCCACGCAAGATGAACAGATCCGTCAGGGCGTCGATTACGTCGGTGGAATTGAGCCTGCGGTTTACACGGATCACCAGCGCCTCCTTCGTGAATTCGTCGATGATATTGAGCGTCCGAAACAGCCGTCCGTCATGTGTCCGGTCCTGAACGAAATCATAGGACCAGACGTGGTTCGGGTGCTCCGGCCGGAGACGGACGCAGGACCCGTCGTTCAACCAGAGCCGACCCTTCTTTGCCTGCTTTTGCGGGACCTTCAGCCCTTCACGCCGCCATATCCGTTCCACGCGTTTATGATTTACATGCCAACCGGCGTTGTTCAGCAATCCGGTGATCATCCGATAGCCATATCGCCCGTAGGTGCGAGCGAGCGTGATGATGTCTTCCGTCAGCCGTTCTTCGTCCGGGGCGCCGCAAGGAACCTTGCGTTGCGTCGAGCGGTGCTGCCCGAGGATGCGGCAGGCGCGGCGCTCGGATATGCCGAGCGCCTGCCGCACATGGTCAATGCACTGGCGACGGCGCGAAGGGCTTAGAAGTTTCCCCGTGCAGCCTCGCTCAGGATCATCTTGTCCAAGGTCAGATCTGACACCGCGCGCCGCAACCGCTGGTTCTCCGCCTCAAGCTCCTTGAGACGCTTCAGCTGATCCCGGTTCATGCCGCCATACTGCTTGCGCCAGCGATAATACGTCGGCTCGGTCACGCCGATCTGCCGCACCGCGTCGGAAATTGCCATTCCCTGTCCATGAAGCACTTCAATCTGTCGAAGCTTCAGAACGATGTCTTCCGGTTTGTCTCGCTTGCCTGCCATCTGATGGTCCTCCTGAACAGGATATTTCTATCCCAGTGGGTGGACCACTTCAGTGGGGGCACTCCAGTGTCCGAGACCCCGGCCAGACTGATGGGATTGTCGGACGTCGGGCTTCGAGTGGGCGCACGCGCCGATCTTCTGATCGCCGAGGCGCCCGATATTTCTTCGCTGGTCGCAGGGGGCACAGGGCATTTGCGTGTGCTTTCGGCTGGGCGACAGGTGTCAGAGCGTCTCGTTCGTTCGCAGACAGACATGCCACGAGTGCTGGGCATCGCCTGATGAGATGCAGGAGTGGTGGCGTCAGGTGGTTGCCATGTGACACTGGCGCGACCCATCCAATATCGTCGGCCAGACAAGTATAGGCCACGCTGCGGATCACATCGGATACAATGGCGTCAGACTATGGCTTCCGCAGTCGAATTCGGCAGGCATCTGGCGCGCAGGGATCGGCGAGCCATCCAGGTGCCCAGTCCCAGCACTCGATGGCTTGGATTTGCCCGGAAAATGTGGAGAGCACCAACTGAGGAACCAAGAGGTGTTCTATGGGAAACGGCAACAGACCGACGCCTGAGTTTCGGGATGGGACTGCGCGGCTGGCACGGACGAGCGCGAGGACGCGGTAAAGGTGCAGGCAGCGTCATGTCAGGCTGCGGGGGGGCGTTACCGCCCCTTGAGAAGTTTGAACTCGTCGCGGATCTTTTGCAGCCATCCCCCGATCAATGCGGGCGCCTGTCCCACGTTGCCAAAGATGGTCTTCAACTCGGCTTCGGCGGCCTCACGCGTGCCCTGATTGCGGTCTGGCAGCGGCGGCAGAATATGGGCGTAGTATGTCTTGCCCAGCAACCGATGCAGCAGACGCTCACCGGGGAAAGGCTCGTTGTTATTGACGGTGCGGGCCGCCTTCAGCAACGTGCGGATGTCATACTGGACGGGGCTGACATCGGGCACCTGCTTGCGCAGGCCCAGAAGCGAATAGACTGCCACCCGCGCCGTGCGGATCGAGCTGTCCATCGTGAAGACGATGTCGTTTGCTGTTTCGACGAACTGACCGACCAGACCAAGGTTGGTTGAGCCTGCGGGGACGACATGCGGGCGGTCGCCCGCCGCGCGCGGCATGAACATCGAGGTGATGTAAGGCATCAAGGCCAGCCTGACCTTGGTGTTGGCTGCGACCGCATCGAACTGATCCTCGGGGATGCCCAAGTGATGGCACAGCTCCTGCAGGATCTCGCGGCCGGTGCATTCAGGCATGGTCTTGGCGACGCGGTTGCCGGCCTTGTCCATCAAGAGGCCATAGACCCACAGCACCAGCGTATCGCCGGGTTGACCGGGGAAGTGAGGCTGCCGGTTGCAGGTCACGCTCATGACCCAGTTCGAGTCGGTGAAGGTGATGATGCCGCCCGTCACCGTCTTGCCCGAATAGGGGTCGTTGATCGACAACTCGCGCAGCCGCTCGACCAGGGGTGAGGGTTTGCAGGTCAGCGTCGCCGATTCCCACATCGACTTGTCGACATTGCCATAGAATTTCTGCGGTTTTCCAAAGACTGGCGATTTGGCGGCAAGGTTCTTCCACAACGCCCAGTCGCTGTCCGGGCCGGGATCGGCACGGCCGCGATCCAAGACCGGCGCGTTATCCATATCGCCGTAAGCCGTGCCTTCGGTCATCGACCCGGTCAGCGCGATCACGATATCGGTGTTCCTGACCGCGATACGCTCATCGGCGCCGTTCACTTTTGCCAAAATGCCGGTCACCGTGCGCTTGTCACCGTCTTCGGACATTTCCAGATCATAGACGCGTGTCCCGAACTGGACTTGCACGCCGTGCTTTTTCAGATGCTCGACCAGCGGTTTGACGAAGGTGTCGTGCTGATTGTATTTCGGGAAGACCAGACAGGACATGTCGGCAAAACCGTCGATCGAGTCCAGAAAGCGATGGATATACAGCTTCATTTCCAAGGCGCTCTGCCAATTCTCGAATGCGAACATCGAGCGCCAGAGAAACCAGAAATTGGTCTGCAGAAAATCTTTGCTGAAATACTGCTCAATGGTCAGGTCATCCAGATCCTCTTTGCGTTTCAGCATCAGCCGGATCAGTTCCCATTGCTGGGACCGGGTCAAGCCAAAGGTCGAGAAATCCTTGACCTCGCCCTGCTTGTGCATCAGGCGCGATTTGGACCAGTTGGAATCGTTGTCGTTGAGCAGGCGATATTCATCCAGAACGCTGTAACCCTCGGGCAGTTCCAGTGCTTGCACGTCCTGAAACATGTCCCACAGATTGTCGTAATTGAAATTCATTTCGCGGCCGCCACGGATGATATAGCCATCCTCGGCATTTCCAGCACCATCAAGTGACCCGCCCGTCACGTCCAGCGCATCCAGAACGGTAATGTCCTGACCCTTCATGCCGCCGTCGCGGATCATGTAGAAAGCAGCCGCAAGGCCGGCGATACCGCTGCCCACGATCCACGCCTTGCGACCCTCGACCTGATTGCCCGGATAAGGGCGATTGCGCATGTAGGCGCCCATCATGTCGGGAATGGGCATGGTATTGGCAGGATTGTTCGACCAGTAGCCTGCGGTGGTATCGTTTTCGACCTTGAAGGGCTTTTGTGTTTCGTCGCTCAATTGCTTTCTCCTGTAGGGTCCGGTCGTGTCGCGAATGTGGTGGAAATTGCCGAGCAGCGGGCTCCGGGCATGTGACATTGGCTCCAGGCAGGCCGCGAGGTCAAGGGACATCGGCACGAGAGGCTGAGAAAGGGTTTCCCAGCCATCGACCTTTCGCATCTGGATCTGCCCTGACGCCAAGAGCGCCCAGAGCAGCATCGGCACGGTCTCGGCGCAGGGCAGCACGGTCTGGGTCTTGATGCGGCGGCGGAACTCCTCGTTCAGACGCTCAATGGCGTTGGTGGTCCGTGCCGACTTCCATTGCGACGGATCGAGGCGGGTGAAGCTGAAGAGGCGATCGCCGGCCTCCTCGAGGCTATCGGCCACGGCCCGGCACTTGAGCTTCCACTTGCGGAGGAAGGCCTTGCGGCGCGTCTCGATCTCGGCCGCGCTGTCGGCGTAGATCATGTCGCGGTAGTCTTCGCTCAGCTCGTCGTGCAGGCGCTTGGGCGCGTGGCCGAGCAGGTTGCGGTGCTTGTGAACCGTGCAGCGTTGAATGGCCAGATCCTCGCCCCAGAGTGCCACAAGCGCGGCTTCAAGGCCGGGGGCGCCGTCAACGATTACGAACTCGGGCCGCCTCAGGCCCCGCGCGTCCAGATCGGCGAGGAATTGGCTCCAGGCAGCCGTGCTTTCGCCGCCCATGTTCCTGATGGAGAGGAGCACCTTTTGTCCGTCGCGCCGAACACCGATCGCCGCCAGCACCGAGATGTTGGTGGCCTTGCAGTCCAGCCGGGTCTTTATGACGGTGCCGTCGAGGATGAGCCGCACGATATCCTCCTCGGCCAGGTCGCGGGTGGACCACGCGTCCCAATCGACCTTCACCTTGCGCCAGGCCCGGCTGACCACGTCCTTGCTCACCGCCCCCTCGAACAGTCCGAACAGCGCCCGCTTGACCCGGCGCATGTTGGTGCCGGCCAGGTAGACCGCCGCGATCAGGGCCTCGGCCTTCTTTGTCAGCCGCCTGTAGCGGGGCAGTGCCTTCGAGCGCCATTCGGTGATCTTGCCGGCTTCGTTCTCGATCCGGGCACGAGGAACCCGCACCGTCTCAGTGCCGAATGTGCCGGTCAGCTGCCGATCGCGATGCCCGTGGCGGTAGCCCTTGGCCCGCTCGTTGCCGCGGCCGTAACGAAGCCGTCCAAGAAAGTCGGCCAGTTCCTCTTCGAACATGGCCTCAATGGTGGCACGGACATTTGCCCGAAGGCGATCCTCGATCGGATCATACGCCCCTGCGTCGGGCAGTAGCGAAAAGGACGAGCTGTCGGTATTCTGCTTCATGGCGTGATCTCCCTGGCGGTTGCCGCCGCCGGTTGGGTGGGTGTCAGCTCACCCGGAGATTACGCCGCCGTCCAATTTCCACCACTTCCGAGACACGACCGCGGCCGCTTGAGCGCGGCCTTGCTAGCGGCCCGTGCCGGGCCGTCCCTGACTCAGCGTGTCCGCATGCTTGCGACCGTGCGGGGCGGCTAGAGCCTCGCAATCTTCGGTCTCATCGCTTACATTTCACAAGGAGCATCCAATGAGCGACGCCGACATGACCACCGCCGAACAGTCCCTTGCCGATGACAAGATGCGGGCCGAGATCGCCAAGCTGATCGCGGAAACCTCGAAGATCAATGCCGAGGCCCGCTGGTATCCGCTGGCCGTCGCGACCGGCCTCGTCGGCGCCATCGCCGGCCTGACAGCCTTCATCATCAAGCTTTTCGGTCTCTGACCTATGCGGCCCCTTCGGGGGCCGCTTTAACTTCAGCCGGGCGCAGCCTGGTCGTTCTCTTCCCCGCCAGCAATGCCGCATCGGCCGCGGCCGAGGCAGCGCGGAAAGGTCGCGGATCCTCATGTAGATCGGCCCAGGCTTCGCTGTTCCAGAATGTCGCAACGTATAGCTTCATGGCTGATCCTTCACGCCAGATCGGTTTCAGAAAAGTCATTGCCCTTGTAGAGCAAGGGCACATGGTAGGCTTTCGCGCAGGCGTAGGAGAGCGCGTCCCCGAAATTGAGCTGCGCAGGGTGGCCGACGACCTTGCCGTAAACCGACAGCGCCCGCATCGCTTCCTTCCCCATCCCCGTGGTGATGTGCATCTCTTGCGCTTCGGCCGCCTCGAAAAACCCGTCGACCAGCTCGGCCGCCGCGGCAAAGTCCTCGGCTGCCGCCGGGCCCTTGCCGCGGGCCTGCACCTTGGCCCTGACCAGGGCGAGCGTCGCTTCCATCCGCACGACCGGCGAGAACCGCAGCGCGCCGCGCGAGGCCTCCATCGCCTTCAGCAGACCGGGCGCTTCTGGTTCGTTCAGCAGCACCGCAACAACCGCGCTCGCGTCCAGGAACATCAGTCCTCGCCCCATTGCTCGTCAAAGAACGGCTTCAGGTCTTCGCCCGTGCTGACGAACCCCGCCTCGGCCGCGCGGCGCTGGATCCTGCCAACCCGATCCACAAGCCGTTCCTCGGCGGCAAGCGCCTCGATCTGCGCGGCAAGCGCCTTGCGCACCGCCTCGGACTTGTTTTTTACGCCAGTCATGGCACAGTATTTGGCGACCAGCGCGTCGATCTCATCGCCTTTGATAAGCATTGCCATCGGTCTATCCTTTGTGGTATAGATGATATATAACTTTCAGTATATACTTTTGCAAGGAGGATGACGTGCGACTGATCTTCCGTCTCGGCATCGCCGGCGTGGCCGCCTATGTCTTCATGCCCGTCCTGCAGGACATTGCTGCGGTCGATCCCATGGGCAGCGTCGCTGCAGGCCTCGGCGCCGCCGTAGCTGCGGTTGGTTATATCACCGCTTGAGACAGAACATGATGAAGGGAAATTATTTTATGGAAGCTATCATGAACACGCTGGCTAGAGTGGCGGGTATGGTGGCCTACGTTTCGGTGGTCGTATTGCCGACAGTGCTGCTGCTCTTTCTGCTCGGCCTTGACGTTATGCCAACCGCTTTGCCAACATTTCTAGCCCTTCTGGTCATCGCAGCATGCATCGGCCTCGGGTTTTTCATGGTTTCCCTCATCGAAATCCGACCCGCGCAGCCGAAGAAGAAAAGCGAACCTGCGATCTAGGGCGTCTGCCCGCCGAGGCGGGCACCGCGTGCCGCCGGCCGCGCCGCAGAGGGGTGATCCTCGGGACAGGTGGCTTTTCCGTCGATGCCGGTGTCGCAACCCATCTCATATTTGACGATAGAAGCTGTCCAGAATGACGAAAGAACCCACCTATCGCCTCGGCCATTCCAGCTTTTCCGCCGATGCGGAACGCCTGCAACAGATTCTGGCATGGGCGCACGAGAAGAAGGCACGGCCGACCTGCCTGTGTAGTCGGGCGGAGCCGCCCATGTATGTTGCCAAGATCGGCTCCGGATTTTTC
>LN899545.1_pt3 | contig 47562 bp, 45 predicted proteins | sample 1252501 | NCBI scaffold set LN899544.1 | reverse complement strand
CTCTCGCAATACCCGTTCTCCCAGGGTGAACCCGGCTCGATGAACGCGGTCTTGGCACCAACTGCGCCGATCCAGCCCTGCACCTTCTTGGCAATGAATTCCGCGCCATTGTCGGACCTTATGAACGCAGGCGGGCCACGCAAGATGAACAGATCCGTCAGGGCGTCGATTACGTCGGTGGAATTGAGCCTGCGGTTTACACGGATCACCAGCGCCTCCTTCGTGAATTCGTCGATGATATTGAGCGTCCGAAACAGCCGTCCGTCATGTGTCCGGTCCTGAACGAAATCATAGGACCAGACGTGGTTCGGGTGCTCCGGCCGGAGACGGACGCAGGACCCGTCGTTCAACCAGAGCCGACCCTTCTTTGCCTGCTTTTGCGGGACCTTCAGCCCTTCACGCCGCCATATCCGTTCCACGCGTTTATGATTTACATGCCAACCGGCGTTGTTCAGCAATCCGGTGATCATCCGATAGCCATATCGCCCGTAGGTGCGAGCGAGCGTGATGATGTCTTCCGTCAGCCGTTCTTCGTCCGGGGCGCCGCAAGGAACCTTGCGTTGCGTCGAGCGGTGCTGCCCGAGGATGCGGCAGGCGCGGCGCTCGGATATGCCGAGCGCCTGCCGCACATGGTCAATGCACTGGCGACGGCGCGAAGGGCTTAGAAGTTTCCCCGTGCAGCCTCGCTCAGGATCATCTTGTCCAAGGTCAGATCTGACACCGCGCGCCGCAACCGCTGGTTCTCCGCCTCAAGCTCCTTGAGACGCTTCAGCTGATCCCGGTTCATGCCGCCATACTGCTTGCGCCAGCGATAATACGTCGGCTCGGTCACGCCGATCTGCCGCACCGCGTCGGAAATTGCCATTCCCTGTCCATGAAGCACTTCAATCTGTCGAAGCTTCAGAACGATGTCTTCCGGTTTGTCTCGCTTGCCTGCCATCTGATGGTCCTCCTGAACAGGATATTTCTATCCCAGTGGGTGGACCACTTCAGTGGGGGCACTCCACCCGCCCCACACGATCGCGCCTCATCAAAGCGCACTCCCCCGCAAACATAAGACAAAAAAATCAAAGAGAATGGCAACGCCGCCAATCAAAAAGCCAAAAACCAGAAACGGCGCTTCCTGCGGCGGGCTCTGCCCGCCGCCCATTCCCACGGGATAAAAAAGAAAGAACGTAAAGACCAGGAACCAAAAATCAAAAGACCCCGGGTAATACATCCGAGGTTTCGGCAAGGTCGCAGCAGGAGCGAGAAGGACAAAGGTGCCTGAAGTGCTGTCCTTTGGCACGGTGCGCTGGCGGGCATTGTTGTCCCGCCAGCGCCTAAAATCCGGATAACTCGCGCCCGACGTCTGTTGAGAGCGAAGGCCAGCCCTTCGACTGATCGGGATGCGACCGTCGCGCATCTCGGCCTGTCACCTTCTTCTCCGCCTCACCCCTCTTGAGAGTGAGATTTCCGCATTTTCAGGTCGTTATCCACATTCATGCGACCCGAGAACCCTGTTTTCAGCTTAGAGAGGCGTTCCCATGCCCTATGATCATCCGAACAGCAGCGGGGCCGTTCCCGCCCAGGATCATCATCATCGAACGCCAAAGGGCCATGCCCTCCGGCGCAGGGAGCAACTCGGCCCATGGCACGAGACCGGAGAGATATTGCCGACAGGGAAGATGCCGCGCGGACGGCGGACTCCGTTCCGGCGCCTCCGGCCGACAAAACCCTTGCCGGGAATCGGCAATCCGCGCAGCATCCCGAGCACCTGCTTGCCTTCGTCCGGGCCCTGGCCCGCGATGCCGCCCGCGCCGATCACGCCGCCGAACGCGGCGCCCCTGACGATTGACCTTCCCCTCCGCACGGAGATCCGCCCATGACCCTGCGCGCCGTCATCTACGCCCGCTATTCCTCCGACCTGCAATCGGCCTCGTCCATCGAGGACCAGATCCGGCTCTGCCGCGAGCGCGCCGCCCGCGCCGGCTGGCAGATCACCGGCAGCTACGAAGACGCCGCCACCTCGGGCGCCTCGCTGATGCGTCCCGGCATCCAGCGTCTGCAGCAGGATGCCCGCGAGCGGCGCTTCGACGTCGTGATCTCGGAAGCCCTCGACCGCCTGTCGCGTAACCAAGCCGACATCGCCGCGCTCTACCAGAACCTCACCTTTGCCGGCGTGGTCATCGAGACCCTAGCCGAGGGCCGCATCGACGAGATGCATATCGGGTTGAAGGGCACGATGAACGCGCTGTTCCTGAAGGACCTCGCCGCCAAGACCCGCCGGGGCCTGCGCGGCCGCGTCGAGGCCGGCAAATCCGGCGGCGGCAATGCCTTCGGCTATACGGTGCTGCGCCACATGGGCGAGGACGGCGAGATCAGGCGCGGCGACCGACAGATCAATGAGGACGAAGCCGCCATCGTGCGGCGGATTTTCACCGCCTATGCCGATGGGATGTCGCCCAACCGCATCGCCGATCAATTGAACCGCGAAGGCATCCCCGGCCCACGCGGCCGGGCCTGGGACAAATCCACCATCCACGGCAATCCCAAACGCGGCACCGGCGTGCTCAACAACGAGATCTATATCGGGCGGCTGGTCTGGAACCGGCAGTCCTTCGTGAAGGATCCGGCCACCGGCAAGCGCCAGGCCCGCCCAAACCCGGAATCCGAATGGATCATCACCGAGGTGCCGGAACTCCGCATCATCGACCAGTCCCTCTGGGACCGGGTCAAGACCCGCCAGGAGGGCCGCAAGATCGAACAGACCGACAAGGAAGCCTGGGAACGCCGCAAGCCGCGCTTCCTGCTCACCGGCCTAGTCAAGTGCGGCTGCTGTGGTGGCGGCTTCTCGACCGTGGGCAAGGACCGCTTCGGCTGCTCGAACTCTCGCAACAAGGGGACCTCGGTCTGCACCAACCGCACCGGCATTACCCGCCAGGATCTGGAAGGGCGAATCCTGACCATCCTCTCGGACCGGCTGATGGACCCGGAACTGGTGAAGGTCTTCGCCGCCGAATACATCGCCGAGCGCAACCGCCTCGCCGCCGCCCATGTCGATGACCGGGCCGTCAAGGAGAAGGAACTGGCAAAACTCATCAAGGAACAGGATGCGCTGGTGAACGCGCTGCTCTCCGGCCTGCCGCCCGAGCGCATCAAGGCGAAGATGGAACAGCTGGAAGCCCGCCAGAAGCAGATCGACAAAGACCTCGCCACCGCCCCTGCCGCGAACGCGACCCGGATCCACCCGAAGATGGCGGAGAACTGGCAGGAGCGGATCCGTGCGCTGATCGCGGGGCTGACGGAACCAGACCGGGACGGCGAGGCGCGCGACGCGATCCGGGGCCTGATCGAGAAGATCGTGGCAACGCCGGTGCCGACCAAGGGTAAGCGGATGGCGCTCGAACTGACGCTCTACGGCGATCTGGCCGGGATTCTGGCGCTGAGCCTGGGTGCAGACCAGTTGTCCGGACAACAAAAAACCTCCCTGTTACAGGAGGTTGAAGAAAGTGCAGGATTTCTGGTTGCGGGGGCAGGATTTGAACCTGCGGCCTTCAGGTTATGAGCCGAACCTATTGTTTTTTATGATTATTTTGATTTCAACAACTTAGCGGACAAGCCTTTGGAATGGCGGACTCTTTCGCGGGCTCTCGACGCCCTTCGCCGGATTTGGGCGGATCGATGTGCTCTCGCGAACGCATTCGCCGGTTGACCAGACGTTGACAAGCGAGGTTCATCAAAAGCGATAGAGCATCTCCATTCCCAATCATAGACTGAAGCATGCTGAGAAGCCGGAAGAAAGTAGACCAAACCGCCGATTAGTCTCAGCTTGGCCATTGTTGTCCCATATCAATTTATAGATTAGGTTCAAGCCTATACGGACCGCGAGTGAAGTCCAATCGGTCGCAAGTCAGGAGATGCCGTGCGCGTTTTGCATCATGATCAAGAGGCATCCAGCCCCCTGCTGACCGACGAGAACATCGAGCTTGTCGCGGCCAAGCTACAGGAACTCCGGCTCCGACTTCTCGACTCGACCCGCCGCAACCCGCTGATCAACATCCGCTTCACCCCTACGTCGACTTCGTTCATCCGCGTCGTGGACGAGCTGCCGGACATCTTGCGCCACAACCTTTCCCAGGGGCGCCAGATGCGGCTGGCGGCTTTGCCAGCTCTCGAGGACGAGCTTCCGGATGAGCAGACGGACGAATTCCGGGATGCACTCTTCGTCGCCCGGCAGGAGGACGAGGGCTACCTCGCCGACATCGCGAAAATCGATCCCGACGGGGCCAAGGCCGAAGAAAAGCTGATGAAGGCCGAGCGATCCCTGAAGGACCGGTTACGCGAAGGCCTCGGATTGCCACCGCGCCAGACCAAGGACGCGCCGTCGCTGGCCGACCACGCTCGTCTCCACGGTGTCGAGCCGAGCCATATCCTGCCGCTCCCCGGAGATGAACACAACGACGGCCGGCACAGCGACGACGACATTCAGACGCTGCTTCTGCCGGACCGCCTGCAACGCTCAGCAAAGTCCATCCTCGAGAAAGGCCGGTCCTTCGAGCGCGAGACCGGCGTCAACGTGCTCCATGTCGCCTTCGGCCTCCTCGAGTGGAAGAGCCCCGACGAGAATGATCGCTTCGTCTCTCCGCTCCTGCTTCTCGAGATCCGGATCGATCGGAAGCAGTCCCCTCAGGGCGCCGAATTCTACCTTCACGGCGTCGACCAGGTCATGGTCAACACCAACCTCGCGCTGAAGCTCCAGAACGAGAAGAAGCTTGCCCTACCGGACTACGGGGGCGGGAGCGTCGAGGACTACTTCAAGACGATCGAAGAAGCCACGCCCTCGGGCTGGCACTGGAAGGTCCGCCGCGAGGTCTGCGTCGGGATCTTTCCGTCTTCGAAGATCGCAATGTACCACGACCTCGACCCGGAAAAACGCCCGCTGGCCGAGGAAGAGACGGTGGTGCGCCTCCTCGCCACGACCGGCGTCGGGGATGGTGCATATGCCGAGACCTACGGCACCGACGATCCCGAGGTCGCCAGCAAGGTGCCATACGTGGTGATGGATGCGGATGCGTCGCAGTACTCCGCCCTCGTCGATGTTGCCGACCAGAAGAACCTGGCGATCGAAGGCCCGCCGGGCTCTGGCAAGTCGCAGACCATCGTCAACCTTATCGCATCGGCGCTCGCAGACGGAAAGAAGGTGCTCTTCGTCGCCGAGAAGCTGACCGCCCTCGACGTGGTGAAGAATCGCCTCGATGCCGCTGGCCTCGGCAACTTCATCCTGCCGCTTCAGGCTGGCCGTGGCACTGCCGAGACCGTCTACGAGAGCATCGAAACCCGCCTCGAGATGAGCCGGTCCCCGGGGCCCGGTCGGCACAGCTTCGATTCGCGCCAGCGCGCCCTCGAGCGCGACCGCGCCATCCTCCAGGGCTACCTTGATGCGCTGGGCGCGATGCTTGGCTCTACTGGGTTGACGGTGCACCAGGTCATTGGCCACGCCATCGCCACGGCCGAGACCCGCGAGGCCTTGCCGCGGGAGATCCGCCGGCTGGCTATCCCGAACGCCGGGACGATGGGCGCGATCGAGGTCGAGGCCTTGGTTTCGGAAGCCGATGCCTTCGGCACCCGGCTCGGGCGGATCGCCCGCATGCCAGTCCTCTGGCGCGCCTCGACCGCACCGATCACGTCGCATGACATGGCCGAGGATCATGCCGAGACTGCCGCCAGCTTGGCAGAGTCTCTGGAGATCTTCGAGAAGGACGTCGCAGCCTCCTCCATCGCCGTCTTCATGACCGCGAATCCCTTCGTGATCGACATGAAGGCGATCTGCGATCTGTTCTCGGCCGCAGCACGCGAAGGTGGACGGATCGACCCGGAGCTGCTCGAAAGACTCACCGATCCAGTCGCCCGCCGGGCAGCCCGGGATCTCTGCGGCCAGCTCAGCGAAAGAAAGACACTCGTGGCCCAGCTCGGCCACAGCCTGCGCGATGCCGAGGGCTGGAATGTCGGGAAGCGCCTTGCAGCGGCCGCAGACTTCGCACGGGCACGGGGCAGGCGGCTCGATTCCGAGCAGCATCGCGTCAGGCTCGCCGAGATCGAAGGAGCGGTCACCGATGCTCGCGAGGTAATTTGCGCCGCGTCCCTGCTCCCCCGAAGCTGGACATCCTCCGGCCGGACACTGAGGGACATACGCGATGGGGCAAGGCGCATCGCCGAGCAGTCCCCGGATGTCCTCTCCCTCCGTCGCGGCGACCCGATGGCCTCGGTCGAGGCCGTGGCAATCGAGATCGATAACACGGTCTCGCGTCTCTCGACCGAGATTGGTCGCATCCGGCAAGCGCTGCCATCAGCCGAAGGTTCCCACAACCCGGGCGAACTCAGAAATGCCGCAGCCGCCATCGACGGCGCCGGCTTCTTCGGCAGGATGGGCTCTGCCTACAAGGCGGCGCGAAATACCTATACGAATGTTCTCGGAGGTCGGCGAGAGGACACGCAGGCCGACATGGCGCGGCGCCTGTGGGAATATGCGGACTGGCTAGACAGCCGCCGCGACTTCGACAATGGCGCCCGCTACAAGGAAGTCTTCGGTCCTCACTTCCAAGGCTTCAACACCGACAGGACGGCGATCGGCCGTGTGGTGACCTGGAGTGCCCCCACTGAAGTGGTCCACCCACTGGGATAGAAATATCCTGTTCAGGAGGACCATCAGATGGCAGGCAAGCGAGACAAACCGGAAGACATCGTTCTGAAGCTTCGACAGATTGAAGTGCTTCATGGACAGGGAATGGCAATTTCCGACGCGGTGCGGCAGATCGGCGTGACCGAGCCGACGTATTATCGCTGGCGCAAGCAGTATGGCGGCATGAACCGGGATCAGCTGAAGCGTCTCAAGGAGCTTGAGGCGGAGAACCAGCGGTTGCGGCGCGCGGTGTCAGATCTGACCTTGGACAAGATGATCCTGAGCGAGGCTGCACGGGGAAACTTCTAAGCCCTTCGCGCCGTCGCCAGTGCATTGACCATGTGCGGCAGGCGCTCGGCATATCCGAGCGCCGCGCCTGCCGCATCCTCGGGCAGCACCGCTCGACGCAACGCAAGGTTCCTTGCGGCGCCCCGGACGAAGAACGGCTGACGGAAGACATCATCACGCTCGCTCGCACCTACGGGCGATATGGCTATCGGATGATCACCGGATTGCTGAACAACGCCGGTTGGCATGTAAATCATAAACGCGTGGAACGGATATGGCGGCGTGAAGGGCTGAAGGTCCCGCAAAAGCAGGCAAAGAAGGGTCGGCTCTGGTTGAACGACGGGTCCTGCGTCCGTCTCCGGCCGGAGCACCCGAACCACGTCTGGTCCTATGATTTCGTTCAGGACCGGACACATGACGGACGGCTGTTTCGGACGCTCAATATCATCGACGAATTCACGAAGGAGGCGCTGGTGATCCGTGTAAACCGCAGGCTCAATTCCACCGACGTAATCGACGCCCTGACGGATCTGTTCATCTTGCGTGGCCCGCCTGCGTTCATAAGGTCCGACAATGGCGCGGAATTCATTGCCAAGAAGGTGCAGGGCTGGATCGGCGCAGTTGGTGCCAAGACCGCGTTCATCGAGCCGGGTTCACCCTGGGAGAACGGGTATTGCGAGAGCTTCAACGCTCGATTCCGCGACGAACTCCTGGATGCAGAAGTCTTCTATTCGCTCAGGGAGGCCCAGATCCTCATCGAGCGATGGCGCCGCCACTACAACACTGTCAGGCCGCACAGCTCCCTGGGATACCGCCCACCCGCACCGGAAGCCGTCATCCCAATAGACCAGCGGCCGACGATGCACTAACAATCAACCCGGACCACTCGGTGGGGGCAGTCCAGGCGCAGTTGGTGCCAAGACCGCGTTCATCGAGCCGGGTTCACCCTGGGAGAACGGGTATTGCGAGAGCTTCAACGCTCGATTCCGCGACGAACTCCTGGATGCAGAAGTCTTCTATTCGCTCAGGGAGGCCCAGATCCTCATCGAGCGATGGCGCCGCCACTACAACACTGTCAGGCCGCACAGCTCCCTGGGATACCGCCCACCCGCACCGGAAGCCGTCATCCCAATAGACCAGCGGCCGACGATGCACTAACAATCAACCCGGACCACTCGGTGGGGGCAGTCCACCGTCGTCGTCCGGATGCTGATCGACTACGCTGTGTCGCGCGACCAGGCGCGCGCGTGTCGGTGATGACCGCACGAAAGGTCACGCAGCATTGCCTCTCTCAGGGTTGTCCTATCACAACGACAGTTATATCGTTTATCGACGATTAACGAATCTATTGGAATCACGCGTGCCTCAGAACGATCACCTTGCAGATCTGGCAAAGGCGCTGGCTCATCCGGCCCGTCTTCGCATCCTTCGGCTTTTGCTGGCCACCCCCGGCTGCATCGGCGGTGACATCGTGGATGCTGTCGGCCTGGCACAGTCCACGGTGTCAGAGCACCTGCGCATCCTCAAGGCGGCGGGGATCATCTCGGGCGAGATCGACGGGCCGCGCGTGTGCTATGCGCTGAACCCAGATGCGCTGGCCCCGCTGGCGGAGTTCATCGCCAGCCTGACACCGCCCCCCGGCGATGCCTGCTGCGTTCCCACCCGGAAGGAAACCACATGAGTCTGTTCGAACGCTGGCTGACCCTATGGGTCGCCCTCTGCATCCTGGCGGGCCTTGTGCTGGGCAACCTCGCGCCGGGCCTGTTCGGTGTGCTGGCCGGGCTGGAATACGCCTCGGTCAACCTTGTGGTGGCCGTGCTGATCTGGGCGATGGTCTATCCGATGATGATCGCCATCGACTTCGGCTCGCTGAAGGATGTCGGACGACGCCCCAAGGGGCTGATCATCACGCTGGCGATCAACTGGCTGATCAAACCCTTCACCATGGCCGCGCTGGCGGTGCTGTTCTTCAACCACGTCTTCGCCGGGCTGATCGACCCGGCCAAGGCGCCCGAGTATATCGCGGGGCTGATCCTGCTGGGTGCTGCGCCCTGCACGGCGATGGTGTTCGTCTGGTCGCAACTGACGAAGGGGGATCCCAACTACACGCTGGTGCAGGTCAGCGTGAATGACCTGATCATGGTCGTGGCCTTCGCCCCCATCGTAGCCTTCCTGCTGGGCGTGACGGACATCAGCGTGCCGTGGGAAACGCTGATCCTGTCGGTCGTCCTCTACATCGTCATTCCGTTGATCGCAGGCTGGCTGACACGACGCACCTTGATCGCGCGGGGCCGGTCGGTCGAGGATTTCACCGCGAGGATCAAGCCCACCTCGGTCCTTGGCCTGCTGCTGACCGTGGTGCTGCTGTTCGGCTTCCAGGGGCAGGTCATCATTGCCCAACCGCTGCTGATCGCCCTGATCGCGGTGCCGATCATCCTGCAATCCTACGGCATCTTCGCGCTTGGCTATGCCTGGGCCTATGCGTGGAGGTTGCCGCACAAGGTGGCCGCGCCCTGCGCGCTTATCGGAACGTCGAACTTCTTCGAACTGGCCGTGGCGGTCGCCATCGGGCTGTTCGGGCTGAACTCGGGCGCAGCGCTGGCCACGGTCGTCGGCGTTCTGGTGGAGGTGCCGGTTATGCTGTCGCTCGTCGCCTTCGCCAACCGCACGCGCGGCAGGTTTCCAGCATGAGCTTTCCCGTCGTCATCCACCATAACCCGGGATGCGGCACCTCGCGCAATGTCCTCGGGATCATCCGAGCCGCCGGATACGAGCCCGTGGTGATCGACTATCTCACCGCAGGCTGGACCCGCCCGCAGCTTCTGGCGCTATTCGCGGCCGCCGGAATCAGCCCGCGCCAGGCGCTGCGCGTGGCCCGCTCCCCGGCCGAAGAATTGGGCCTGACCGCCGCGGACGTGACGGACGATCGGCTTCTGGATGCGATGGTCGCGCATCCGATCCTCGTGAACCGCCCCATCGTCTGCACGCCCAAGGGAGTGCGCCTGTGCCGCCCGTCCGAGGTGGTGCTGGACCTGCTCGACCGCCTGCCCCCCGGCCCGCTGGCCAAGGAGGACGGGCAGATGATCATCGACGCGGAAGGAAATCGTCTTGTCTGATACGCCCAACATCGACGATGCGCTGTTCCCAGGCATCGACCGCGACCGGCTGTTCGGTGGCTCTACCTCTGCGCATCCGCCGCGCATCCTGATCCTCTACGGCTCTTTGCGCGCCCGCAGCTTTTCGCGGCTGGCGGCCGAGGAAGCGGGGCGCATCCTGACCCGGCTTGGGGCCGAGGTCCGGTTCTTCAGTCCTTCCGGCCTGCCGCTGGTCGATGACGGCGTGGATGCCACCCAGCCCAAGGTGCGCGAGTTGCGCGATCTGGCGGCCTGGTGCGAAGGCATGGTCTGGTCCAGCCCTGAGCGGCACGGCGCCATGACCGGGCTGATGAAAACGCAGATCGACTGGATCCCGCTCTCCGACGGCGCCGTGCGGCCGACGCAGGGCAAGACGCTGGCCGTCATGCAAGTCTCGGGCGGATCGCAGAGCTTTAACGCGGTGAACCAGATGCGCGTCCTCGGCCGCTGGATGCGGATGCTGACGATCCCCAACCAATCCTCGATCCCAAAGGCGTTCCAGGAGTTCGACGAGTCCGGGCGCATGCGACCGTCGCCGCTCTACGACCGGATCGTGGATGTGATGGAAGAACTGATAAAATTCACCCTGCTGACGCGCGACCGGGCCGATTACCTCGTGGACCGCTATTCCGAACGCAAGGAAAGCGCCGAGGCCCTGATGAAGCGCGTGAACCTGTCAGCCGCAACCTGAGGCACGGCGGAGCGTGCCTTCCAGCGGCAGAGCACCAGACAGCGTGTTCGAGATCGTTCCGTATTTCAGGATGTTGCGGTGCAGCAGATCAAGGCGCTGGTCCGTCTCGGCGCTGTTCACGATGATCTCGTAGCGGATTAGCGTCAGTTTGGGTGGCGCGTCCTGGCGCACTGCCTCCAGCGCCACCTCGGCCCCGTCGACTTGGAAATGCAGCATCGGCGTCACCCGCTCGATCCCCTTGAGCATGCAAGCGGCGAGGGCCGCCAGCAGCAGTTCCACCGGGTTCATCGCATCGCGCCGCCCGGCCAGATCGGTGTCGAGCGTGACTTCGGCCTCTTTCGCCACGGCGAGGCTGCCATGGGCGTCGATGCGGCGGGCGTGGACGCGATACTCCATCAGATGAGCCTTCCGATTTCTTCCGCCGTCAGCACCTTGCCGGTCGAGACGACCTTTTCGTTCACCACCAGCCCCGGCGTCGACATCACCCCATAGGCGGCGATTTCGGCAAAGTCAGTGACCTTGATGATCTCGGCCTGCTTGCCCGCCGCCGCGGCAGCGGCCTTGGCGTTTTCGCCAAGCGTTACGCATTTCTTGCAGCCCGAGCCGAGGATCTTGATGATCATGATGCGGTCCCTTCTCAGATGAACCAGTTGGAAATCGCGTTGAAGATCAGCCCGATGGACAGGATGCCAAGCGTCACGACGCCGGTGAAGGTAACGAGGAGCGGCATCTTCACCACACGCTTGAGCATGATCAGCGAGGGCAACGACAGGGCGGTCACCGCCATCATGAAGGCCAGCACAGTGCCGAGGCCCACGCCCTTGCCGACCAGCGCCTCTGCAATCGGCAGGGTGCCGAAGATGTCGGCATACATCGGGATCCCCACCAGCACCGCTACGGGGATCGACCACCACTTGTCCTGCCCGAGCATGGCCGAAATGACGTCGGCGGGCACCCAGTTGTGGATCGCAGCCCCGATGCCGACACCGATCAGCACGTAGGGCCAAACGCGGTGGACAATCTCCATCACCTGGTCTCGTGCATAAGCCAGCCGCTCGCCCCGTGTCATGGTCGCCGCCTCGCCCGAGACGGGGACGGTGCGGACGAATTCCGCAACCTGACTCTCCATCCCCATGCGCCCGATGATCGTCCCGCCCACGATAGCCACCACCAGCCCGACTGTCACATAGGCAAGGGCAATCGGCCAGCTGAAGATCGAGGCCAGCAAGATGACCGAGGCCAGGTCCACGAGGGGAGAAGAGATCAGAAACGAGAATGTCACCGCCAGCGGCAGGCCAGCGGCGGTGAAGCCGATGAAGAGCGGGATCGACGAACAGGAACAGAACGGCGTCAACGTGCCCAGAAGGGCCGCGAGCGTGTTGGCGCCCAGACCGGACCGCCCGCCCAGCATGGCGCGCGTCCGTTCGGGCGGGAAATGGCTTTGCACATAGGAGATGGCAAAGATCAGCACCGACAAGAGGATGAAGATCTTGATCACGTCATAGACGAAGAACTGCACGGACCCGCCGATCCGCGATGCAGGGTCCAGCCCGACGGCCGCCACGCCCGCTCCTACCAGATCGTTGAGCCAGGTCATCCGCAGCAGTTGATCGTTCAGCCAGCCGAACACGCTCATGCCGCCCGCTCTCTGACCATGATCGGCCGCTCGAGGGCAGCTTCGACCAGGCATGTAAGGGACCGCGGCAGCTCGAGGTTGATCCGGTAGCGCACCCACTGCGCATCGCGCCGGTCCAGAACCAGCCCCGCCTGCTTCAGCACCTGCATGTGCCGCGACATCCGGCTTTGGGTGGCTCCCAGCTTTCGCATCAGCTCGCAGACACAGTGTTCCGACCCATCCGCCAGCAAGCGCATGGCTTCAAGACGGGTCGGTTCCGCAAGGGCAGACAGAACGGCTAAGATCATCGGCGGCGCTCCACTTCATGCGCATCTGCGCATAGGCGGGCGTTCCGTGCCGTGATCTGGATCATTTTTGGTGATCGTGAACACACGAAAGTGGAGGACAACATGTCCCAGACCAAGACGATGGGAGTCCGCATCAGCAATGAGCTGAGCGAGTTCGTGGCAGCGAACGTGGGCGACAACGGAACGTACGAGAATGTCAGCGAGTACGTGCACGATTTGATCCGCCACGACAAAGAACGGACGGAGCAGGAGGCGTTTGATCGTCTGAAAGCCGAACTCATGCTTGCCTTCGCCGCACCGGAGGAAAGCTATCGGCCATTGAGCGCAGCTGACGTGATTGCTCGGTTCCGGGATGATCGTGGCGTCTGATCGGCAGCGCACGGCACGCAAAAGGCCCCCGTCGAAGGGGGCCTCGCAAAACGTTGACCAGGTGTTGACAAGAATTTAGAATGGCAAAATCCGAGCGTTTTTCTTGGCCTTGAAGTCTTTGATAAGACTGGATTTTTTGGTTGCGGGGGCAGGATTTGAACCTGCGGCCTTCAGGTTATGAGCCCAGGCAGCAATCGAAGAAAAGCTCAATAAAATCAACATGAAAACGCGCATGCCATTAGAGCCACGCACTATTCCTGTCGGCATTAAACGGTTTTCACCGCTCTCCAGTCGCATCAATCGGCGCAAAACTTCACGCGACGGTTGAGGTGGCGTTGAGGTGGACAGCATTGCCATCCTTGTACAGGTTCCAAGTCTAATCCTTCGACGCAGCCCTTTCCCGCATGTCCTGAACCATTCTCGCCCTCTTCAACCTCGAAAAATCAGTCTTTCCAGCCAAACGACGATCTTTCGCAATCTCATCAATTATACTCTCGATGAAGTCCCTTTGCTCCCTCCTACGTCCAGCAGCTAGGTCATGTTGACAAATGGCGGAGCCAGAGGCGGATCGACGTGATATCGATGAAGCCAAGGAAGCTTTCGGCGGTCTTGTCGTAGCGGGTGGCGACACGGCGAGCGTTCTTGAGCTTGTTGAAGCACCGCTCGACAAGGTTCCGCAGCCGGTAGAGCCTGCGATCGACAGCGACACGGAGCCTGCGAGACTTGCGCATCGGGACCACCGGCAGGATGCTACGCGCCTCCATGGTTTTGCGAACCTTGTCGGAGTCATAGCCGCGATCGGCCAGCAGGATGCAAGGCTCCGGCAGGTTGTCGTCCATGACCAGATCAAAGCCCAGGTAGTCCGATGTCTGGCCCGGCGTGATGTCCGACCTCATTGGCAGCCCGGCAGCATTGACGCGCAGGTGGACCTTGGTCGTGAAACCACCTCTTGAACGGCCAAAACCCTGTCTTGGAGTCCCCCTTTTGCGCCCGCTGCCTGATGATGGGCGCGGATCACGGTGCTGTCGATCATCTGGAGCGCATCCGGCACGATCCGACTTTCGTTCAGCGCTTCGAGGATCTGCTCCCACAACCCCGCCAGGGTCCAGCGCCGGAACTGGCGGTAGACACTGGACCACTTCCCGAACTCTTCTGGGAGGTCGCGCCAAGGAGAGCCGGTCCGCGCGATCCAGAAAATCCCATCAAGAACAAGGCGGTGATTTGCGGGCTTGCGCCCGTTCGGGGCGCGCACGGCCAGAATGAAGCGCTCATGAAACGCCCATTCCTCGTCCGACATCAGGTCTCGTGCCAAGCTGGTCTCCATTGCAGGTACCAGCTTGAATCACGATCAGGCCACCCTGTGAATCCCTTTTGTCAACACCACCTAAGGTGAACAATCGTAACGTCCATTGCAGCTCCACGATGAGTGACTGCTCGGGTAAGCGGTCATACTTATGAGGAAACTGCACGATTCCATCGGCGGCAACAAGTGGTTGTCAGGACTTCGGTAACGGGGTCGTCCCAGTCAAGCGGTTTTGCGCATACGGGATGTGCCGCCGGAGCGCGCGGTCTTGTTCTTTGAGAAAGTGATCTGCTTCCCTGTTCGGCAGCCTTCGCCTGAGATCGACCCGGGTGCATGCTTCGGTCCGTGGTCAGCGCTGTGGCTGCCAACATGATGCTGGTTCAATGCAATTCCGATGTGCCCATCTCATTGGCGTGCTCGATACGATCGGCATCAGTCCTGAGCACGGCATCACCGGAACCGCGTCCCGTGGGGACCTCGAAGGCCCGCGATCAGGCGGGCAGCAGTCTGGAATCTGTGTCTTCAGCCGGCATGAAGCACGGGAATGTCAAAACGGGAAGTCGGTGTCATCCTTCCACATCCGGTGCAGGATCACGGCGATGCGGCGGGCCAGCGCAACCATCGCGCGCTTGGCACCCCGACGGCGCGCAAGTTTTGCCGCCCAGGTTCGCAGCCAGCTCGCCCGTCCACGATGCATCATGACGGTTGCGGCCTGGCACAGCGCGCGTCGAAGGTTGACGTCGCCTGCCTTGGTGATCCCGCCCGAGATGTCGCGCTCGCCCGACTGGTTGCGAGACGGCGTCAGGCCGACCCATGGTCCGACCTTCTTCGAGGATGTGAAGCGGGCGGGATCATCGACAGCGGATCGATAGGTCAACGCCACGACGGCGCCGATCCCGGGCATCGACATCAGCCGACGACAGACCGGATCTTCCTGGGAGAGTTGACGGACATTGCGTTCAAGACCCGCCAGCTCTCGCCGCAGCGCCGCGCGCGCGCGAAGCATGGGTTCGGTTGCCGCTTCCAGCATCGGGTTGCCCGCCGCCAGTTCGCGGATACGCTGTTCGAACCTGCCGCGGGATATGGTGCCAACCTTGAGCCCGAAGTTCCGCAGCAGCCCGCGCAGTGACATTTCCAGCGTGATAAACCCTTGTTGCACAGCCTTACGAGCGCTGAGCACCGCTCTAACCTCCTGTGCAGACACCGATTTGCAATGAACGGGTCGGAACCAACCAAGATGAATCAGACGTGCAATACCCTCTGCATCCCGCCGGTCCGTCTTGATCGGCATGGCCTTCAGGGCGCCTTTTACCTGTCTGGTTTCCATTAGAACGACAGGTAGTCCCGCATCTGACAACCCGCGATGCAGCCACTGCGACAAGGGGCCAGCCTCAAGCCCGACGGCGGCAATTGCGCCGTCCTGGTCGCAGATCCAGCACGACAGCGCTTTGGGCTCGCTGGCCACCTGCGCCTCCTTCACGATCTTCCCATGCTCGCTGATCACGCAGATCGCGGTCTTCTCCAGCGACACATCCAGCCCGACAAACAGCTTCATCCCGCAGTCCTCCATGTAGATCCGATACGGGAATGGCGCCAGCTTGCCCTCAATCTTGCAACGGTAACGGGCGGGTCGCGACGCAGGCCCCGTTACGGCATCTCATTGAGTGCAACCCTGCGGGTGTCGCGCCCCGGTCGTTTGTTCGGGTTTGGGGTACAGAGCGCCTTGCTTCGAGCGAGTGCTCAACGATGAGCTTTCAAAAGGAACCTTTCGACAGTTGAACTTGAATGTCAGCAGGCGGTTGGCGGCAGCATTCATTGATTTTGAGGTTTTGTAGGTCTTTGCGACTCAAGCGGAACGCCTCTCCCCGCCCCACTTCCGGTCTCCGCCTCCTTTCCGGTCCTCCCGCCATGCTTGCCTTGATCCGGGCGCGAATCCACGCCTCATGTCGGGACGAGAAAGACGGAGCGATGCATGGTCAAGAGACTGAAACTCAATGAAAAAACCGTCCGCGAGGCGGCCAACCTGGGGCGGGACTACCAGATCTTCGACACGGATGTCCGGGGGTTCTCGGTCACCATCTACCCTTCCGGAAACCGGGCGTTCACGCTGGACTATCGCGTTGCCGGGCGCCAGCGGCGGATGACGATCGGGCGCTGGCCGGAATGGACCACGACGGCCGCCCGCGAACGGGCCAAACAGCTGCGGCGTGAGATCGACGAGGGCGGCGATCCCCTCAGCCAGCGCCAGGCGGCGCGGGCGGCGCCTCGGATGAGCGACCTGATTGAACGGTATCTGGCGGAACACACACCCAACCTTGCGCCCCGCAGCGCCGCCGACCACCACACCATCATGCACAAGCTGGTCGGCCCCGACTGGAACAAGAAGCTGGTGACGGAGATCACCAAGGCCGACGTCGAGAAGCTCTTGAACAAGATCGCCGCGGGCCGGGCCCGGCCCTCGAAGGCGAAGCCCAACAACCGGGCGCGCAAGCTGCAGGGGCCGAAGCCCACGCCAGTGCGCGCCAACCGGGTGGGCGAGGTGCTGCGCAAGATGTTCTCGCTCGCAATCGAATGGGGCATGCGCACGGACAACCCGGCCAGTGGCTTTCGCCGCCGGATCGAGACGGAGCGCGAACGGTTCCTGTCGCCCGAGGAGATCGCCCGTCTGGCCAAGGTGCTGGACGCGGCAGAGGACCAGCGCGCGGCCGGGATCATCCGGCTTTGCATGTTGACCGGCGCCCGGGTGGGCGAGGTTCGGCAGGCGCGGTTTGAGCAGTTCAACCTCGACCTGCTGAGCTGGTCGAAACCCGCCAGCACAACCAAGCAGCGCAAGATCCACCGCATCCCGATTTCCGACGATGTCGCCGCCATCGTCCGCCAGCGCAGCCTGCTGGTGCCGCGGGGCAATCCGTGGCTCTTTCCCGGCGACACGCCCGGCCAGCCGGTCAAGGAAATCCGCCGGTTCTGGGTCGGGATCCAGAAGCAGGCCAACCTGCCCGGTGTCCGGATCCACGACCTGCGCCACACCTTCGCGTCACTCCTTGTCAGTGGCGGGGCCTCGCTGGAGATGATCGGCAAGCTGCTGGGCCATTCGCAGATGACGACGACCCAGCGGTACGCGCATCTGATGGACTCGCCCCTCCGACATGGGGTGAATGTCGTCGCCAGCATCTTCCGGCCGCGGCCGCAGCTCGTCCATGACGCCGACCAGGAACAGAAAAGCGCCTGATCACGCCGCGCCGCCGGTCAATCCCGCTCGCGCAGCACCCGCCAGATCGGCGCGATCTTCTTGCGGGTGGTGCTTTCCTCGGGGATGTCCCCGTTGGGCGAGTTCTGGGCGAACCAATCCTGCACCTCGTTGATTAGTTCGCCTTGCGTCGCGGGAAGGCCGCGTTCGTTGATGCGGCGGAACAGCATCAGGTTTACCCCATCCCAATCGTAGCGCGGCGCGGATCCCGGCGGCGATGCCGGGCGCCGCAGCAGATCGCGCTCGTCCTCGAACTTGTGGACCTCGTCGGCCAGCAGCAGCAGGTCGGTGATCTTCACCAGAACCCCATCGGTCGGATCGGTGATGAATTGCCACTCGGTGGTTCCCGGCAGCCGGATCCGGTAGACGCGGCATTCCTCGTCGCTCGGCCCATGACGACGGAACATCCGCATCATGTCGGCCGCGCTCACCTGGACGATTCCCGCCACGGGCTGCCTGCCGCAGATGACCGAAGCGATGCTGGTGTTCAGCGAGAGAAGGCCGGTCGCGGACCACCCGGCGACATCGGCAGCAGTGCAACCCCAGCGAGCAGAAATCTCGGTCAGGGAATAGAACGGGCGGGGCGGCAGGTTCATCGCGGCGGTCTCCTTTCTGCAATCGATAAAACCCAGGTCAGAAAGGCATGCGGCAGGGATGCTGTTTGCAAACAGAGACTTGTCGGCGCGTATCTGGATGTCGGCACCATTTCCCCGCCCCTCCCGCAGGCGTGCGTTATTGTTCGGGCTGATTGCCCGTCATTGGCCGTCGGGGATCATGGGAATCGCCTTGATCTGACAGGTTCAGGCTACTCGCCTTTCGCGCGAATTTGCACTATCTCACCCTGACAGGTTCGGTCAGGGATCAAGAAGTGTGAACAAGCGTCTGGGCAAGGCCATCGACATCATGCGGCTGGCAGAAGTGGCGGCGGCGCAGGCGGACGGAATCAGCCTGGTGCAGATCACCGAAACCTTTGGCGTGAACCTTCGTACCGCGCAGCGCATGTCCAAGGCGCTGGAGGCGGCCTTTCCCATGGTCGAGATCCGCATCGACAAGGACCGGCGCAAATGGTGGAAGCTGAACGAACAGAAACTGCTCCATGGGCAGGGCATTCGGGACAGCGAATTGTCGGCGCTGGAGATGGGCATTCGCCGCGCCGAGCGGGACGGCGCCGCGACCGAGGTTTCGGCGCTGACCTCGCTGCGGGACCGGCTTCTGGCCACCATGCCGTCTTCCCACGCACGCCGCGCCGAGGCGGATGCTGAGGCGGTGCTGGAAGCCCGTGGCCATGCTTGCCGCCCTGGCCCTCGGGCCAAATACGACCCTCTGATCCTCGGAGCCATCGAAACGGCGCTCAAGGGCCCGTTTACGATGCAGATCGATTATGCCGGGGCACAGGATGCCAGCCCGCGGTCGAGGCAGATCGAGCCCTATGGCGTGCTGTTCGGCATGCGCGGATACCTGATCGCCCGCGAGATCGGGAACGGAACGACCTATCGCCATTTCCGACTGGACCGGATCCGCAAGGCCCAGCTGATGCCGTCCTCCTTCAAGCGCGACCCGGATTTCGACCTGCGGGCTCATGCTGCCCGAGCCTTTGGGTCGTTCCATTCCGAGGCAGAGCTTGCCCCGGTCGAATGGCGGTTCTCGCCTGCGGCGGCGCCTGTTGCGCGGGATTTCCTGTTTCATCCCGACCAGGAGGTGACGACCGAGGCCGACGGCAGCCTGACCGTCCGCTTCACCGCCGGAGGGTGGCTGGAGATGGCATGGCACCTCTACAAGTGGGGCGACGCTGTCGAGGTGATCTCGCCACCAGAACTGCGCGCCATGGTCGAGGCGCACCGTCGCGCCGATTTCCCCGCCCTGCCCTGACACCATACCGCAGGACGCGCCGGAACGGCCGATGTCCGCTTCCGGACCAGATTCCCTGCCTTCTGCCGATGAATGCAGATCGAGGCGGCGATCCGCGCCGATCCGCAGAATCAACGCGCCCAACATCACCGGAAATGGCGGAATGGCACTGGGCGCATCTGCAATTCCGGATTCCGGTCAGGCCGCAAATCTCCAATGAAACTTGGGCCGGAATGGCTCTTTGCCTGTCCGTTCCGGTCTCCGCCTAGGTTCCGGTCCCACTGCTCTGCTTGCCTCGTCCCGTCTCCGGCATCGACCGGGAACTGGATGGGAGTACGAGATGCAGACCACGACCGCTGCCCCCGAGGGCCAGCCCCTGAACCTCCTCGCGGAATGGATCAGCCGCGACCAGCTTGCGGGTGAGTTGGGCGTTGCCAGCGACACCCTCGCTAGGTGGGAAGCCCGCCACGAAGGCCCGCCCTGCACCCGCATCGGGCGCAAGGTGTTCTATCGGCGCACCTCGGTCGAGGCGTGGATCCGCGCGCAGGAGCAGGTCCGCCCCGCGCCGAAGACCCGGGGCCGGCGCTGATGGTTGCCCCGCATCGCCCCGCCCGGCGCCCTGCTGTCGATCCCGCCTGGCGCGCGCAGCGCTTGGCTGAGGCGCGCACCGTCGTCGCCAATGTCGCGCGCCATTCCGATCACCTCGTCCGCCTTGCCTGTCAGGTGCTGACCACCCACGGCCAGTCGGAGCGCGAACGCCGCGATGCGCGGGCCCTGCTCTTCGCGATCGAGGCCCGATGCCCGGCTCGCCATCGCCGCGCTCAGGCCCTCGACCCAGAGGTCCGCCGATGAAGCGCCGCGGCACCCCCGAGGCCGATCTGCAGCGTTCCGTCGTGCAGGCGCTGCGCATCGCCCTGCCCCGCACCGCCATCATCCATCACTGCGCCAACGAGGTGACCGAGGCCGGGCCCCGTGGGGCCAAGCGCCAGGCGATCCTCGTCGGCATGGGCGTGCATGCCGGGTTCGCGGACCTGATGGTCCTGAGCGACGGCCGCGTACTGTTCCTCGAACTGAAGGCACCGAAGGGGCGGCTGCGGCCGGAGCAGGAGGCGTTCCGCGATGCGGTGCAGGCGCAGGGGTTCGGCTGGGCGCTGGTGCGCAGTCTCGACGACGCGCTGGGCGCGCTGGCGGATCACGGCTTCACAACGCGCATCGCGCCTGCCCCGCGGAGGCCCGCGCCATGAGCCACGAGGCCACCAACTGGGCCATCAAGCAGCGCGGGTTGAAGCCCACGACGAAGATCGTGCTCTGGCATCTTTGCGACCGCTTCAACCCGGACTACGGCTGTTTCCCCTCGCAGGACCGCCTGGCGCATGACTGCGAGATCAGCCGGTCGACGCTGAACGACCACCTCGGCCAGCTCGAGGCCGTAGGCCTGCTGCGGCGGGTGCCGCGGCTCGATCCCGTGACCAAGCGCCAGCTGCCCACCCGCTACATCCTGGGGTTTGAGCCGGGCTTCACACCCGTGGCTGTGGTGCCGTGTCCGGAAATCGGACACGGGGACGACGACGGTGCGGAAAGCTTCGACGGTGCCTATGGTTGCGACGTCGGCGGCATGGCCGATGCCCTGCCGTGTCCGGCTTTCGGACACGGGTTTGGCGCGCAAGCCGTGTCCGATTTTCCGGCCGACCCGTGTCCGGAAAATGCCGAAAGCCGTGTCCGAAATCCGGACACTAACCCTGTAAGGGAACCTCTAAGTAAACCAGTAAAGGAGGAGGAGGGCGCGCAGGCGCGCGAAGGCGTGTCCGATGAGGTTTTCGGGGACCTGCTGACAGCGCTGGGCCTCGACACCGACGCCCTGCCCGGCTGGTGGCAAGGCTGGCCGCCCCGGCTGCACGTCCAGCGCTGGCGCGACGAACTGGGGCTGACCGAGGCGGAGATCATCGCCGCGGCCGAGGCAAGCCGCCAGGAACATCCTGAACCGCCCGATGGGCCGAAGGCGCTGGACCGGGTGATGCAAAGGGCGGCCCAGCGCAAGGTCGAGGATGCAGGGCGGAAACAGCGCAAGCCCAAAACGGCCCCTGCCCCGGCCGCGAAGCCGATCACCGACCTCCCCGCCTTCTACGCCGAACTGGTCAACTCCGACCGCTACCTGCCGGTCAGCGCGATCAGCAACACGATGCGCGATGCCATGCTGGCACGTGGGTTGGTGACGGCCGAACGCATGCGCGAGCGAGGTGTTCGATGACACTGCAACGACCGATCGGCCGTGCGGGCAGTCGAGCCATTCAACGTGCGTTGGGCGTGCAGGCGGCGCTGGAATGGGCGTTCCGGATCGAACAGGCGCAGCTGGAACTGCCGCTGCCCGCGGACATCACCGAGGAAGGCTTCGGCTTCGGCCTGGAATACGTCCTGCTCCAGCGCGCCGTGCTGGGCTGCAAGATCGACGGTGGCCAGCACAAGATCGGCGGCTACACCCACGAGGACGCTGAGGTCATCGCCGCCACTGTCGCCGGGATCCCCGACAGCCTCGGCGGCAAGCGCATGGCGATCCGCGTCGCCGAACTGGCCCGCGCCGGGCTGACGCCCGACTGGATGCCCGGCGCCGTGCCGCGCTGCGTGCCCAGCATCGTGAAGCAGAACCAGCATGGCACGCATGCGGGCGCCATCGTCGTAGGCACGGAGCGCATCCGGGTTCGTGGTCCGGGCGCCCGTGCCACATGGAAGACCATCGACATCCTGGCCTGTCCGGTCACCTTCTCCCCCCACCCGCAGCAGATCAGGGCCGCCCGGCGTGGCTATGACGACTGGTGGCAGGCGCTGAGCTGGGTTCGGGACGGGCTGATTGCGGGCGGGATGTTGCGGGAGGTTGAGGTGACAGGGGCGATGCCGAAGCCGCGGCCGTGGGAGGGGAGCCGGTGACATGTCAGACGGACCGTCATATCGCAGCTCCGGACTGTCCGACCCACGCTCGGACCTTTCATGTCCGTTCAGACCCTACCGGGCCGCTTCTCCTGTGTTTGGGCGCCCCAATATCCGCCTCTCCGACTTCAAGCTCTCGACCATCACCATGAAGCCATCCCGAAACGACGTCCCGGACTGCTGCAACACCAGCCTCGGTTCGCAAGGCGCATTCCCAGATTGTCGCAACCCTCCAACCGGCCAGCAACAAAGCCGATCGAACTGCCCCGTCCCGCATCACATTCGCGATGAACTTCGATGCCCAGAACTCCGGGCGTGTTGCCGGAGTGCTTGCGTAACGGCAGCCCGGGTGCCGGTGCCAGAAGCACCCGTGCACGAAAATGACGGCCTTGTATTTCGGCAGCACAAGATCCGGCTTGCCGGGTATGCCTTTCGCATGGAGGCGGTAGCGGAAGCCCAGCGCGTGCAGGGACCGCCGGAGCACCAGTTCCGGCTTCGTATCCTTTCCGCGGATGCCAGCCATCATCCGGGAACGGGTCTGGCTGTCGACGATGTCGGTCATTTGCCTCCTGGCCTCGGCCGATGGACCTGGTATACAGCCAGTGATCCGAATTCGAGAGGTCTCTGATTTGCCAGCCACTTTCGGCATTGTCGATCTGTTTGCAGGTCCAGGCGGCCTTGGAGAGGGATTCGCCTCGCTTGATGTTGGCGGGCAGCACCCATTCCACATCGGGATTTCGGTAGAGAAAGAGGCATCGGCACATCGGACGCTGCGGCTGCGCGCCTTTCTGCGTGACCATGTTTCGCGACACGACGCCCTTCCGGAAGCCTTCGTGAAGTTTCATGCCGGTGTGACGGACGAACCGGACTGGTCAGAGGTAGACGCCGCAGCATGGACAGAGGCGACGACAGAAGCTCGCTGTCTTGAGCTTGGCAGTGATGCAGCCGCAACAGCCATCGATGAGGCTATCGGTCGGCTGCGACAGAGCTTCGACGACACGATCCTGATCGGCGGTCCACCCTGTCAGGCCTATTCGCTGGTCGGGCGGGCCCGTTCGCGCGGCAAGACGGACTACGTCCCAGAGGAAGACCACCGGCATTACCTTTTCCGCGAATACATCCGGGTGCTGAAAGAACTTCGCCCGGCCGCTTTCGTCATGGAAAACGTCAAGGGCATGCTGTCCTCGACCGTCGAAAGCCGACTGGTCTTCGAGATGCTGATGGAAGACCTGGCTTCCCTGGGCACGGGTCACGGCCATCACTACGAGCTTCGGGCGATCCGCCTTGCGGACGGTATGGCCACCCTGCAAGAGGCGGCACAGCCATCCGACTTCATCGTGCGTGCCGAACAATTCGGTGTTCCGCAGCGCCGCCATCGCGTCATCATCGTCGGCATCAGGTCGGATTTGGCAACCCGAGCATCCGGCGCAAGCATCGCGGTGTCGGGCACTACCCGCACGGTCGATGAGACCATCGGCAACATGCCGCCTCTGCGCAGCGGCATCAGCCGCGCGTCAGACACCGCCGAGGCATGGAGAAAGGAGGTCGAAGGGTTCGCCAAACTGCTCGCGAAGATTTCCAAGGGCGACGAAGACGGTACCATCGCATCGGAATTCCGCGAGATCAGGGAAGTCCTGAAGCACGGCGCCGAAACCTGCCGCTCCTCCTCCATGCTTCCTGCCGCCTATGGAACTTCGAATGACGACATGATGCGCTGGCTGGAGCGTCCCGGCTTGCACGCACTGGCCCAGCACGAAACCAGGGGTCATATGGCCTCGGACCTCGGCCGCTACCTGTTTGCCGCAGTCTTCGGCAAGGTGCGTGGTTACAGCCCGAAGGCGGCCGACTTCCCGCTAGCCCTAAGCCCGGATCACCGTAACTGGCACAGCGGTGTCTTCAACGACCGCTTTCGCGTCCAGCTTGCACACGAGCCTTCGACGACGGTTACCAGCCACATCTCGAAGGACGGGCACTATTTCATCCACCCGGACCCGCTGCAATGCCGCAGCCTGACGGTGCGCGAGGCAGCGCGGCTGCAGACCTTCCCGGACGACTATCTCTTCCTCGGTAACCGGACACAGCAGTATGTCCAGGTCGGAAATGCGGTCCCACCATTCCTAGCAAGACAGATTGCAGCGCTCATCCACGCATCCCTGACAAAACCGGACACCTTCAACCTCTGAAGCACTTCGCGCACCTTGTAACGACGATCCGTTCGCGCAAGAGTAGATCGAGATCGTACTGCCAAGGGTTCGCATGCAGGAAATTGTTGTTTCAAGACGGGCAGATGCCACTCCTCACGCCGCGGCATTGATCGAGGGTCTGAGGGATATCGGTTATTCTCTCGAAACGGCCATTTCAGACATCATCGACAATTCCATCACCGCGGGCGCCCATCGGATCGAGATCGTCACAGAGACCTATTCGGACGAACCCTACATCGCGATCATCGACGATGGCATGGGCATGACCGAAGACGAACTTGTCGCAGCAATGCGACCCGGCAGCAGGAACCCTCTGGCCACACGTGATGAACCGGACCTCGGTCGGTTCGGCCTCGGCCTGAAGAGCGCCAGCTTCTCCCAGTGCCGTCGGCTGACGATCGTTTCCCGGCGTGCCGGGCAGACCAGCGCAGCGATCTGGGATCTTGATGACGTCGCCGAGCGGAACGAATGGGCTGTGCAACTGCCCGATCATTTCGATCTCATCCCTGGCATCGAGAAGATGGGGCAGCAGGGTACTCTCGTGCTATGGCAGAAACTTGACCGACTGACTGGCGGCTATTCCCACAATGCCGCCAAACGCGCGGAGGTCATCAACCAGAGGATCGCGGAAACCGAGCGTCACCTGCGCCTCGTGTTTCATCGGTTCATGGAGGATGCCAAACCGCTGCGCATTCTCCTGAACGGGCGACTCCTTCGTCCCCTTGATCCGTTTGCCCGAAAGAACCCCGCGACCATTTCAGACCCGGAAGAAAAGCTGACCCTTATCAGGGGAGATGTGGAGATCCAGAGCTTCACGCTTCCCCATCACAAGCAGATGTCCAAGGCGGACTGGGAGGATATCGGCGGGCCGGAAGGTCACCTGAAATCGCAGGGCTTCTATCTCTATCGCGGCAAGCGTCTGATCCTGTACGGAACCTGGTTCAGTCTGTGCCGCCAATCGGAATTGACAAAACTGTCTCGGGTCAGAATCGACATTCCCAACAGCATGGACGCTGACTGGAAGATCGACGTCAAGAAATCCTCGGCACAGCTTCCGCCAGTCGTGCGCGATCGGCTGAAAAAGATCATCGAACGCATTCTCGCCGGTTCGAAGCGCACCTACAGCAAGCGGGGACAGAAGCTCGTCGATCATGAACGGCTGCCCATGTGGCATAGGATTCAGGCAGATGGGCAGATACGCTACCGCCCGAACATCGAACACCCAGCGTTTGCCGATTTCGCCGAAAGCCTGCCCCCGGACCTCAGGCGCGGCTTCTTCAACTGCATTGCTCTGGTCGGGGCGTCATTGCCCATCGAAACGTTGCACGCAGACATGGCAGGCACGGCCGAACAGATCGTTCCGGATCGGGTGGACGAAGACGCGCTTGCCCAAGCCGTGCAGGCAACCCTCTCCGTCCTTCTGGGCGCGCGCAAGGACATCAAAGAAATCAAGGCACTGATGAAGGACGTCGATCCGTTCAGATCGGCTTGGGAAGATACGGAACGCATCATCGAGGCGACGATCGAGACGAAGGAAGACAAGTGAAGCAGATCCTGAGCAGCCTCGAGGGCATGACGTCCATGTACATGGCGTCGCAGCCCGGCCCCCACACAGCCCAGTCGATCCGGGAGATCATCGCCCAACTGCGTGTCATGCCGATGTTCGCGGACCAGGTCGAAGATGGTGACGCAGAGGAACTCGCACGCCTGATCGAGGAGAAATACGGGATCAGCATGGGCTTCGGCGCCATCGTCGATGCCGAGGACTTCCGCCCTTGGCTGCATGACGCCCGGATCAACGGCGAGATCGGGGATTTCTACTGGGGCAGGTATCGCAAGCTCCTGAACCTGAAGGGACTGCCGAAGTCGGTGATCGACGCGACGGACGAGGTTACGGATCGGGTGCTGGATCGTCTGGGCGATCCGCGCAACCTGAGCCCATGGAGCCGCCGCGGTATGGTCGTTGGCCATGTGCAAAGCGGCAAGACCGCAAACTACACCGGGCTCATCTGCAAGGCGGCGGATGCGGGCTATCGCCTGATCGTCGTAATTGCGGGCATTCACAACAACCTGCGGAACCAGACCCAGGCCCGCATCGACGAGGGGTTCATTGGCCGGGACACAGGTCGGCTGGCCCATGCCAACAAGGCGCAGCGCCAGAAGATCATCGGTGTCGGCCAGTTCGATCAGCGCGAATTTCCAGTGTCGCTCACCAACACACTGCGCGACTTCAACAAGGCCACGGCGACAACGAATACCAGCCAGATCGGGCAATACAACGTGCCCGTCGTGCTGGTGATCAAGAAGAACTCCAGCACGCTGAAGAACCTGCTGGAATGGCTGAAGGAACACTCCGTCCACCAGGGCACCCAGATGGTCAGCCAGCCCATGCTGCTAATCGACGACGAGGCCGACAATGCCTCAATCAACACGGCCTATGCTCGTGATGAGGTGACCCGCATCAATGGCCAGATCCGCGAGCTCCTTTCGCTGTTCCACCGCAGTTGCTACGTCGGCTATACGGCCACGCCCTTCGCCAACATCTTCATCGACCCGGATACCGATGACGAGACGTTGAAGCAGGACCTGTTCCCGCGGCACTTCATCATCGGCCTCGACGCGCCGTCGAACTACTTCGGGGCGCAGAAGGTGTTCCTTGATGCCCGAGAACGGCATGTCCGCCTGATCGGCGACAATGAGGACATCCTGCCGATGAAGCACAAGATCGACCATCCGGTCGATGTGCTGCCGGAAAGCCTCATCCGTGCCGTGCGCGCATTCATCGTCGCGCGGGCGATCCGGAATGCCCGGGGCCAACAGGGCGCGCATGCCTCGATGCTGATCAACGCCTCACGCTTTACCGATGTCCAAGGGCGGTTGCGGTCCCGGGTGGCTGATGTCGTCGACAGGATGCGAGACGCGGTCGCGGTTGATGGTGCCAAGGGCAAGGCAGCGCTACGCAACCCCGAGATTGCTGCCCTGCATGCGGTCTGGGAGGCCGAGTTCGCCGAGGCCGAGGGCGCGGACTGGCCCACCGTCCAGGCTCGCCTGCATGAGGCGCTGGTTGCCGCGCGTGTTGTCGAGGTCAACGCCTCAAAGCGGTCGCAGCCGCTCGACTACGACCAGGGCGGGGAACATGGCGTGACGGTGATTGCCGTCGGCGGCTTCTCCCTCTCGCGCGGACTGACGCTGGAAGGGCTGACCATCAGCTACTTCCTGCGGAACTCGATGATGTATGACACGCTGATGCAGATGGGCCGCTGGTTCGGCTACCGGCCCGGATACGAGGACCTTTGCCGGATCTGGATCCCTGCCGATGGCGTTGGCTGGTATGCCCATATCCACGAGGCGATGGACGACCTGCAGACCCAGCTGAAGCGCATGGAACTGGCCAAGGCCACGCCCGAGCAGTTCGGTCTGGCCGTCCGCAGCCATCCGGAATCGCTTATCGTGACAGCACGGAACAAGATGGGCACGGGGCGCGAGTTCCCGATGAAGGTCGGCCTCGCAGGCAAGCTGGTCGAGACGACACGCATCCGTACGGATCGCGATCAGCTGGACCGCAACCGACAGGCCGGGCAGGCGCTGGCGGCGGCAATCAAGGCCAGTGGGCTGGCACCGCAACACCCTTCCCGCGGCACCCTTTTCAGCGGCGTCTCTGTCGATCTGATCCGCGATTTCCTGCGTGCATTCCGCGCCGATGCCTCTGATCCCCTCACCGATCCGAGGCTGATGGCAGATTACATAGATGCGCGCGCCGACACCGAGCTCAGGGAGTGGGACGTCCTCTTCGCCAGTGCACAGAAGGCAGATGCGACACCCGCCGATCTGTCCGGGATCGACATGCGGGCCTTCGGTCGATCAGTCGGTGAGCCGGATTTGCGCCAAGGTGTCCTCGCAATCAGCGGCACCAGCAGGCGCGTCGGTTCGCCCGGCGACGAGCGTGTCGGGCTGACCAAGGAACAGATCGACGCGGCCACCAATACCTTTCGTGAAGAGCGGATTCGGGACGGCAAGCCTGTTCCGGAAACCCTTCCGCCCCGCATCTTCTGCGAGGTCCGGGGGCGCCGCCCGTTGATCATCCTCCGTTTCGTCGAACCCGTGGTCCCTGACGAACTGAAGGCCAAATCGCCTGGACTGGTTCTGGCATGGAGCATCTGCTTCCCGCCATCCGACGTTCAGGGCGGCACCGTGGAATACATCGTCAACACCATCCGGATGCGCGAGATGTTCGGCGAGGACGAAATCGAGGAGGAGGCGCTCGGTGATACCGACTGACACGCCATGGTCCGGCCTCGAGGCCGGAAAGGTGGACACGCGCCGGGTTTCGGCATCGGCACGGTGGAACTGGTTCTGGGCAGTGATGCCGCGGGCCGATGTGGCCCTTGTCCTGCAATTGTCCAACCTGCCGAAACCCGCCCCAGACCTGCCAAAGCTGCGTAACCTCGAAATCCGGTTCCAGACGCTGCCCGGTGGCCCGATCCTCTACATCCGGCTCAAGGACAGCGCCCAGCTTGAACTGTTCGAGACCCTGTGCCGCGATGTGATGGCGGCGGGCGAGCTTGCCGATACCGAGGCTGAAGCCCTCGAACGCGCTATCGGCCGCACCTTCCGCTGGCACTACCTGCTTCGCGGCGGAAAACTCGAAGTGCTTTCGGAGGAAGCACAGAAGGGCCTGATCGGCGAGATCGAAGTCCTGAAGCTGCTGATTTCCACGCTCGGTGCCAAACCGGCGTTGACCGCCTGGACGGGGCCTTCTGGCGCACCAAAGGATTTCGAGCTGAAGGCCAACTGCATCGAGGTCAAGGCTAGGCGCGGGGCCTCGCAGCCCTTCGTGAAGATCACGAACGAGTTCCAGCTGGCAGATGTGCCGGAACGGCGCCTATGGCTGGCAGTGCTGGCCGTCGACAAGGTGCAGCCGCCGCACGGCCGGACGCTGACCGAGTATGTCTCGGAGGTCACCGAGCTTCTTGAACGGACCGAACCTTCGGCCATCATGGATTGGGATCTGCACCTGGCGGACGTCGGTTTTGACATCCTTCACGACTATTCATCCTGGCGCTGGATCGTGTCGTCCCCCGACTTTCATGCCGTGACCGAGGACTTCCCCCGGATTGCCGCCCCCGTGCCCCTCGGAGTCTCGGTTGTTTCCTACGCCCTCGCCCTTTCTGCCTGCACGCCATTCCGGACGGAGTGGGGAACGGTGCGGGAAAAGCTGAACGAAGCAGACCAGACATGAGCGAACTCGACGAGTATCATCAGAACCTGATGGCCGATATCCGCCGCGAAGCGGATGCCAGTGGCATTTTTCCTGTCGAGGCCTTCTTTGACCAGATGACCCAGCGGTTGATCGAAGCTGGCGAACTTGAAACCGCTGACCGAGCTTATTTCCAAAGTGGCGATGGCGGTCAAAGGCTAAGGATCGACGGATACGCGGGTGATCCGAGAGGCTATGCTCTGGATAAACCCGCCTCGAGCGGCGGTGGACGCGATGGCGACGGTGTGCTTGGGCTGATCGTCTGTGACTTTGCCGACAGTGACTCTGTCCAAACCTTCGGCAAGGGGGATGTGCCCCCGATCCTGAACCCACTGATCCGCTTTCTGAAGAAGGCAAAGACCGAAGAATTCCGCGACTCTTTGAACGAGGCCAACCCCGCCTTCCAAGTCTCGGACCTGATCATCACGACCTGGTCGCAGGTCACGAAAGTCAAATTGATCCTCATTTCCAACCGGGAGTACATCGGCCGCGACGATGCCGTGAAACTGGCAGAAATCGGCGAGGTGCCGATTACGTGGTCAGTCTGGGATCTGGCACGCTTCGAGCGGTTCGACCGCTCGGGACAGGCCCGCGAGGACATGGTCATCGACTTTGCCAAGGATTTCGGGGCGCCCCTTCCTGCGCTCAAGGCATCACAGTCTGGCGCTGCCCTCGAAAGCTATCTGCTAATCGTGCCAGGGGAGCAGTTGGCCGCGATCTATGACAAGTGGGGCGCTAGGCTTCTCGAAGCCAACGTCCGTTCTTTCCTTCAGGCGAGGGCCAAGACCAACAAGGGCATCCAGAAGACCATCAAGGAGGAACCCGAGCTCTTCTTCCCTTACAATAACGGCCTGTCAGCCACTGCCGATGCCGTGTCCTGCGTAAGAACGGATGACGGGTTAGCTGTCGCCTCGATCAGCAACCTGCAGATCGTCAACGGCGCCCAGACAACCGGGTCGATCCACGCCGGGCTGAAGTCCGCAAAGGAACAGCTCCCGCAAGTCTTCGTGCAGATGAAACTGACCGTCGTTCCTCCCGACAGGTCCGAGGACATCGTGCCGAAGATCTCGGAATACGCGAACACCCAGAACAAGGTGAACGCTGCTGATTTCTTCTCGAACCATCCCTTCCACATCCGGATGGAACAGTTCTCGCGCAGCGTCCTCTTCCCGGCGCGTGCTGGCGAGCGTCACGACACCAAGTGGTTCTACGAGCGTTCGCGCGGGCAGTTCATCAACGCCCGCGCCAAACTGACACCCGCCCAGCTGAAGAAGTTCGATCTGGAGTTCCCGAAAACGCAGCTCTTCAGCAAGACCGATCTCGCCAAGTTCGAGTTTTCGGCAGTCGGCCAGCCGCACATCGTTTCCCGTGGCGCCCAGAAGAACTTCGCGGAATTCGCCAAGGACATCGGCGAAGCATGGTCCAGGAGCGACGCCCGGTATGACGAGCTCTGGTACAAGCGGCTGATCTCGAAGGCGATCGTGTTTCGCTGGCTCGAGACCGAGGTTCCGAAGCAGCCGTGGTACGAGGGTGGCTATCGCGCCAATATTGTTACATACGCCATGGCAAAGGTGTTCCACGATGCCAATGGCGAGAAGCAGGTCCTCGACCTTGACGCGATCTGGAGGCGGCAGTCTGTTCCCGATGCCCTCCAGCGAGCGCTACTTCTGGCGGCCGCGGAGGCAAACGACGTAATCACTCACCCTCCGGCAGGTGTTCGCAATATGTCGGAATGGGCAAAACAGCAGGCATGCTGGAACGGGATGAAGGGTCGAACGCTGAACTATGACGATGACTTCGAGACCTGCCTGACCCTTGTGGATACCGCCAAGGCGGCAAAGCGCGAAGAGAAGGCGAAGAAGGCAATGACCGAGGGCATCAATGCCCAATCGGAGGTGGTGACCTTGGGTGCAGATTTCTGGAAAGAGGTGTTGGCTTGGGGGCGCGAACGCAAACGTCTCACGCCCAAGGACATGCAGATCCTCGAAGTCTGCGCATCCATGCCGCGCCGGGTTCCCTCAGACCTGCAGGCCCGACATGCCCTCGATGCGCTCGGGCGCATGAAAGATCAGGGGTTCGGCGAGTCATAGCCTGCACCCCTCCCCCCTCCTCTGGTTCCTCCCCGGCCCCTAACGTATGCGGGGGGGCGCAGCGCGGCGGTTCGCTAGCGTGAGGCGTTTTCACCGGGGAAGCCAGGCGGAAGCCACCTTGCGCCCTGATGCCGGAATTCCTGAGTCAGATCAGCGGCTTGCGGAATCACGATCTGGCCGGGGTGGATTCCCGGCGGGAAGCCAAGGAAGCCACCTCTTGGGAAGCCAGGTGGCCAGAAGCCACCCCTGGAAGCCAATTCGTCAGAAGCTGTTGAATCCGCTTCACTTTTCCGGTTGACAGACCTGCCCCCATTGACCTAACCCTTGATCATCGAAGAATTGCGCCCGGAGGAACCCCCTCGCGGGCGCTTTTCATTCTCCTCCCCCACATCCAGAGCCCTGCCCAATGGACCTCGTCTTCGCGCCGAGCCAGGTTGAATCTTGGCCTATTGCCCGGCTGCGCCCCTATGCCCGCAATGCCAAGATGCACGGCGACGACCAGGTGGCGAAGATCGCCGCCAGCATGGCCAAGTTCGGCTGGACCGTTCCCTGCATGGTTGCCGACGACGGCGAGCTGATCGCGGGCCATGGCAGGGTGCTGGCCGCCACGATGCTCGGGCTGACCGAGGTGCCGGTGATCCGGCTCAGTCACCTCGACGAGGCGGAACGCCGCGCCTACCGGATCGCCGACAACAAGCTGACGGAACTGGGCGAATGGGACGAGGCGCTGCTACGCGATGAGATCGCGGGGCTTTTGGCCGATGATTTCGACCTGACGCTACTCGGTATCAGCGACGAAGACCTCGACGCACTCCTGCGGGATCCCGAGGCGCTGGGCGGCGATGGCCCGGTCGAGGGCGAGGACAATGTGCCCGAATTGCCGGTGACGCCGGTGTCGGTGCCGGGCGATCTGTGGCAGCTCGGGTCGCACCGCCTGATCTGCGGCGACAGCACCAGCGCGGATGTGAGATCTGCGACCGCTGGCTCTCGGACAACGGCGCCGAAGCAGTTCCAGTCCAGCAGCTCTTCCCGAAGGTCGCATTCGCGGCGAAGCGCTTCCTTGCAGAAAAGCTTGATCGAAAGGGTGATAGCCGGCCGTGCGACGTGCTGCTGGTCGGCGAATACATGCAGGCTGCCATCGGCTCCCTGCTCGAAGCCATCAAGAAGGGATCAGCAACAGGCGGCGGCGAGGTTGCCATCATTCCCCAAGGTGCAGCCGGTAGGGGAAGCACGCTCTACGTCGACTTTCACACGACGAAACCGATCTACCCGGTCACGAGGTGTCATCTGAACGCGATGGTGGCTGACACGAAGAAGTGGGAGCAAAGTGCCGCCTTCCTTCTCGACAGCCATCCGGGCGTGAAGAGATGGGTCAAGAACGACCGGCTGGGGTTCACGATCCCCTACCGGCATCGTGGCCTGCTGTCGCGCTACATCCCCGATTTCCTCGTTGTCACGGATCGGGACGAGAACGTCATTGTCGAGATCAAGGGTCAGGTCACTGACGATGCCGATGCCAAGGCGAAGGCGGCTGAGCGGTGGGTCGAAGCCGTCAATCGCCTCGGTGAGCACGGTGAATGGAGGTACCTGCTGGTAGAGGATCCGGGGCGACTAGGCATCCAGATCAACGCGTTCACTGGTTCCCAGTGGGATGAGGGACCTTTTGAACTCACATGAATGTTGATTTCCACCCAGAACTGAGCCGGATAGGCACGTAATTTCCACTGAGAATTGAGCCATGTGAACCTTTCCCCAAAGCGATGAGCGGCGGGGGTAACGGGAGTGATCCACATGGGGCTTTTGAACATCATTCGACGCATGCATTTGCGGCAGAAGCTGTCGGTCCGCGAGATCGCGCGGCGCACCGGACTGTCGCGCAATACGATCAGGAAGTATCTGAACTCAGGAGCGATCGAGCCGTCCTTTGCCACGCCGGATCGGCCAAGCAAGCTTGCGAAGTCGCCGGTCCGTCCGACGGGACGACGTTCCGGCTCGCCGACTAGCGTAGTCTGATCACGCCTCCGCCAGCATTTCGAAAAACCCGCCATCCTCGCTCGGCCTTGGGTCTTCCTTGAGATCGAACGCCACGCCGCCGATGACGGCGCGCCATTCCGAGGTGATCCCCTCGCTCTGCGCGGACCGCCGCACGGTGATGATGACCGGTGCCTTCGATACGAGTCTCGCCTGCATGACGGCTTCAGAGCCGCGCAGATAGCGGACATGTGCCCAGAGGGTGAAGCGGTCCTCCCATCCCTGGATCAGCATGCCGTCGGGATCGCGGATTATTACCGCCTGCTGGAAGGTGACATGCCGATCGAGCTGCCCCGCGTCCATGTTCACAGCCGGATCCTGCGATACGGCGCCAGCAGCGCCTCGACGGCGAAGGGCAAGGCGGTGCCTGTGCCCGTCACCTGCCGATGCTCGTACCACTGGGTAACGAGCAGCAGCATGGTCTGTCGGATGGCGGCGGGGACGTCTGACGGCGCGCCATAGCCTGCGGTGAAGGTGATCGCCGCGGGGCGGCCGAGGCCGAAGCTCGGCCGCAGCAACAGGCGCTGATCCTGCCGGGCGAGTTCATGCTCCATCTCGCCCCCTGCAGGATCGATGAACACCGCACTGTCGATGGTGCTGTCTGGAAACGGCAGCCGGACCGGACCAGTCAGCGTGCCCAGCTCCGCACGCCAGGTCTGGGTGACGAGGCAGCGGCCGAGGATCCCGGCCGGGCCGTCGAGCCAGGCGGTGGCTGCGTCGATGTAGTGCTGGAGCAGCAGATCCTCGTCATCATGCGAGACGCGGGCCTGCGCCTTGACCTCGGCCAGCATGATCGGCGGTGCGGCCGGTGGGGTGACGAGGACCAGCCGCATCAGTCTTGGGCCTTCCCATAGACGGCGCGGTCGATACCCTGTCCGGTGAAGTCGGCCTCATCAGGGCGCACCCGGTTGGGGTCTTTCCAGTCAATGGCGTTCTGCGCAGCGGTGGTGCCCTCGCGCGGATTGGCGTCGACGCTCTCGTGGCTCACGTCGACGGCGTCGGTGATTGCGGGTTCGATGATCGCGCCCGAGGCGTCCTCCAGCGCTGCCGCCGGCGCAGGATCAGCGACACCGTGGGTGCCGTTCTCGATCGCAGCCGCATCGGCTTTCAATGCGGCATCAGTCTTCTTCACAGCCATGATGGCCTCCATTCGGACAAGGGTGGAAGCCCGGCGTTCCTCGCCGGGCCGCTGGGTCAGGCTGCGGCCATCCTGAGGACCCGCAGCATCTCGGGATTGAGCAGGCCTCCGCCCACGCGCTTGGTGGTGTAGAAGTGGACATAGGGCTTGTTGGTGAAGGGATCGCGCAGCACCCGCACACCGGTGCGATCGACGATCAGGTAGCCGCGGCGGAAGTCGCCGAAGGCCAGTGGCATGGCTCCGGGTGCGACGTCCGGCATGGCCGCCATCTCGGTCACGGGATAGGCCAGCACGTTCTGCGGCTGCCCTTCGGTGAAGGAGGGCTGCCAGAGGTAGTTGCCCTGGCCGTCCTTGAGCTTGCGGATGCTTGCGAGCGTGTTGCGGTTGGCGACCAGACGGGCATTCTGCGCCGCCTGTCCGGGCAGCGAATAGACCAGGTCGATCAGCTCGTCGGCGGTGATCGCCGTCGCACTCTCGGCGGTGATGGTCGGGATCGCCCCCCAAGGGTGGGCAGTCGCCTTCGATCCACCCTCGGCATAGGTCAGGACCCCCGAGGGCTTGTTGACGCCGTCACCGGCCACGAAGGCGATGCCCTCCTGGTAGGCGAACTCCGCCTCGATCTCGCTGGCGATCCACTGCTCGAGGTTGATCGCGGCATCATCGAGCATCTGCTGGGTGGCGCCCGGGTTGGCGTAGATCTCGCCCGGGGTGTAGTCGAGATGCCCGAAGGTCGGGGTGCTGGTCTGCGGCCGCGGGGCGGTCTCGCCGACCCAGCCCGAGCCGAAGCCCTGCGCCGAGAAGAGCTTGCGGAAGCCTGCACCGGAGATCGTCTGCACCGAGGCGATCTGGCGCATGGGCGAGACCTCGACCAGCTTGTCGGTGATGGTGCGGTCCCATTCGATCGGCGCCAGGTAGCCGCCCTCGGCATCGGCGCCCTTGTTCAGCGCGGCCGAGACCTCGCCCTTGCGGAAGTGAGCGCGGAAGGCGTCGGTATAGGCCGCATCGGCCGGCCCGGTTGCGCCACCAGCACCGCCGATGCGCAGGGCCGCAATCTGCGCGGCCTGCGCGTCCATCGCGGCCTGCAGATCGCCCACCGCCGCATTGATGCGGTCGACCTTCTCGGCCCGGACCACATCCTCCTGGCCCTTGCGCAGGTCGGTCAGTTGGGCGGCGTGCTCGGCCTTGAAGGCCTCGAAGCTCTTCTGCAACTCGGCGAAGATCTGCTTTGGATCGCCGCTGGCATCAGCGCGCAGGGCGACGATCCCGCGCGTCAGCGCAGGGTGGGACATCATGGTCATGGGATTACCTCTCAGGTGAGCGTCTGGATGAGGGACCGCGCGAGGGCGGCCCAGTCGTCGTCAGCGCGCGGCGTGACGGGAGCGGCAGCGTCCTGCGTGCCGCGGAGTTCGGTCCGATCCGCGCGGCGTTCCGACCGGGGAATGTTCTGGCGGGCGAGCAGCGTGTCGATCCGGCGCAGGGCGCTCGGGGCTTCGGGCTGCATGCCCCCATCACGGGTCACATCGGCGGCCAGGAACCCGTCAGCGAGCCCGGCCTCGACGGCTTCCGCGCCCGTGAACCAGCGTTCGCTGTCCATCCACTCTGCTGCGATCTCGGGATCGACGTCCGCCTTGGCGGCGTAGACCTCCGCCATGGCTGTATCGAACGGCGCCATGAGCCGCGCCGCCTCGGCGAGATCGTGGCGGTTGCCGACCGACACCGCCCAGGCATTGTGGACCATCAGGAAGCCCGAGCGCGCGATCCGAACCTCGTCGCCGGCCATGGCGATCACCGAGGCCGCCGAGGCGGCAAGCCCGAGGATGCGGACGGTGACCCGGCGCGGATCGGCGCGCAGCAGGTTGTAGATTGCCACGCCCTCGAAGAAGTCGCCGCCGGGACTGTTGATGTCGACGGTGATATTGTCGGCGGTGATCGCGCGCAGCGCTGCAGCGACGCGCCGGGCGGTGACGCCCTCGCCGGTCAGGCCATCGGCGCCGATGACGTCGAGGATGCTGATCGTGCGGCTGCCGGTCACCGACTCCCGGCCGGGACCGGCGCGAAGTCCGGGGGTCCACTTCTCCAGCAGCGCCGGATCGGGGTCCCAGGCCTGCACCTTTGGCGGACGCGACAGGTCGATCGGGGGTGCGCTGCGCAGCGTCATGGCTCTCGCTCCTCTGTCTCCGGCGGCGGTCCGTCGCCCTCCTGGTCCGTCTCCGGTGGTGCCGTCATGTTGGGCGGCGGGTAATAGACGTCGCCGCCCGCACGCGGGTTCTCGTCCTCCAGCGTTCGGATTTCGTTGGGGCTCCAGACGCCCCATTGCAGTCCCTTCACGTAGGCCTCCCAGCGGGCCTTGATGTCGCCCTTGACGAGGGCCGCCCGGTTGAAGCGGGCATAGAGATCGGTGCGGGTGGGATCGATCAGGTCGCGGGCAATGGTCTCCTCCCAGGTCGTGAGGTGATCCTCGAGCGTGTAGGCGACAAAGCCGATCGACTGCTGCTCGATGCCGGTGCCCCAGCTGGTCGACTTCTCGGTGTCGCCGATCATGTGCGGCGGCACCCCGAAGAACATGGCTATGTCGGCGCGGGTGAAGCGGCGGCTCTCGATCCATTGCGCGTCCTCGGCGGTCATCGCCATGCGGGCGTAGTCCATGCCTTCCTCGAGGATCAGGTGCCGGCCTTCCTGCTCGCCGCCCGAACGGAACTCGTCGAGGCCCGCCTTGAGGTTGGCCACCGCCTCTGGCCCGAGCCGTCCGGGGTGGCGCAGCACGCCCGAGACCCGGGCACCATTGCGGAAGGTCGAGGCGCCGTGCTCCTCCATCGCCAGCGACAGCCCGATCGTCTCCCGGGCATGGGTGATGACCGACACGCCGGTGACGCCATCGAGCGACATGCCGACGAGATGGAACATCTCGGCCTGCCCGAGTTCCACGCGCAGCCCGTCGCGGCGGGTGTAGATATACTCGAGCGCCAGATCGTCCCTCTGACGACAGGCCACCCGATCGGGCTGCAACGGGATCAGCTCCCGGACCTGTCCGCGCGAACGGACGATCATCGCATAGGCATTGCCACGCAGCAGCAGATGCGTCTGCATCATGCGGCGGAACTGCGAGGGTGTCTGCCAGCGGTTGGGCCGGCGCCGCAGCAGGTGCCAGAGCGGATCGTTCGAGGCGTCCTCCCGTGTGCGGTCGTCGATGCGACGGCGCAACTGCAGCGGCAGCGTCGCAACTGCACCCGCGATGATGCGCACGCAGGCGTGGACGGCGGCCACTGTGAGAGCGGTCTCGGGCGAGACGCTCACCCCGGCCGCCGTGGCCGAACCGCCGCGGAGGACCTGCTCCAGCTCGGCCGAGGTGTGCACCACCGTGCCGCCCATCGATCCCAGGGACGCCTGCGGGTGCAGGTCCGGCTGCGGCAGATGCACGGCACCAGCGGGCGCCGCGCTGTCACGCGCGCCGAAGAGACGGGACCAGAGGGACATGCGTCAAAAACCTGTCAAAGCAGCATCGGCCCGCGGGCTGGACTGCCCCCACCGAGTGGTCCGGGTTGATTGTTAGTGCATCGTCGGCCGCTGGTCTATTGGGATGACGGCTTCCGGTGCGGGTGGGCGGTATCCCAGGGAGCTGTGCGGCCTGACAGTGTTGTAGTGGCGGCGCCATCGCTCGATGAGGATCTGGGCCTCCCTGAGCGAATAGAAGACTTCTGCATCCAGGAGTTCGTCGCGGAATCGAGCGTTGAAGCTCTCGCAATACCCGTTCTCCCAGGGTGAACCCGGCTCGATGAACGCGGTCTTGGCACCAACTGCGCCGATCCAGCCCTGCACCTTCTTGGCAATGAATTCCGCGCCATTGTCGGACCTTATGAACGCAGGCGGGCCACGCAAGATGAACAGATCCGTCAGGGCGTCGATTACGTCGGTGGAATTGAGCCTGCGGTTTACACGGATCACCAGCGCCTCCTTCGTGAATTCGTCGATGATATTGAGCGTCCGAAACAGCCGTCCGTCATGTGTCCGGTCCTGAACGAAATCATAGGACCAGACGTGGTTCGGGTGCTCCGGCCGGAGACGGACGCAGGACCCGTCGTTCAACCAGAGCCGACCCTTCTTTGCCTGCTTTTGCGGGACCTTCAGCCCTTCACGCCGCCATATCCGTTCCACGCGTTTATGATTTACATGCCAACCGGCGTTGTTCAGCAATCCGGTGATCATCCGATAGCCATATCGCCCGTAGGTGCGAGCGAGCGTGATGATGTCTTCCGTCAGCCGTTCTTCGTCCGGGGCGCCGCAAGGAACCTTGCGTTGCGTCGAGCGGTGCTGCCCGAGGATGCGGCAGGCGCGGCGCTCGGATATGCCGAGCGCCTGCCGCACATGGTCAATGCACTGGCGACGGCGCGAAGGGCTTAGAAGTTTCCCCGTGCAGCCTCGCTCAGGATCATCTTGTCCAAGGTCAGATCTGACACCGCGCGCCGCAACCGCTGGTTCTCCGCCTCAAGCTCCTTGAGACGCTTCAGCTGATCCCGGTTCATGCCGCCATACTGCTTGCGCCAGCGATAATACGTCGGCTCGGTCACGCCGATCTGCCGCACCGCGTCGGAAATTGCCATTCCCTGTCCATGAAGCACTTCAATCTGTCGAAGCTTCAGAACGATGTCTTCCGGTTTGTCTCGCTTGCCTGCCATCTGATGGTCCTCCTGAACAGGATATTTCTATCCCAGTGGGTGGACCACTTCAGTGGGGGCACTCCAGCATCCCGATGTTCGCGCCGCTGCACGCGCTCGAGCGCATTGTCGAAGGCAACCATCAGTTCCGCGACTGATGTCGGCCGCTGTGCGCCCATGCCGATCTCGGCGAGAGCCGCCCCGAAGTCCCTCGACGCGGCCGCCTGCGGCAACCTGATGAGCAGCCACAACGCTTCTACGAAGACAGGATCCTTCAGGGCACGCTTCAGTGCATCCCGTCCCACTTCGGTGATCTGTTCCACCAAGTGCGCGGTGGGCGTGCCGCCCTTCACCAGATACCTGACAATGTCCGGCAGGTATCGGTGGGTGGGGAGTTTTCCGAGGCGCTGATGTCCCATCGCGCCACCGGTTCAGAGGACTAGGCCGACCCCGGCCTGGTGCTGACAGAGGTAAAGTGCGCTCGACAAGACAAGGAACCTTCCGCTAGAACTGTGGTAAAGAAAGGAATGCGCGATATCCTTTCTCACACACCCTGCCAAGGAAAGGATCCTTTTTCAACCATGGCGTTAGCACCAGAGCCATCACGGTTGGGTCAGCGCGTCACCATCTCGACTGCAGGCGAGCGAGCCGAGGCATTCGTTCCTCCTTCACTGCCACCAGCGCCGCCTGTTGCCATGGATCGGCTCCACCGACCGCTCGAGCGTGCGAACCGGGCGATCGGCCGTCTCGATGGTGTAACCTCGATCCTCCCCGACACCCCGCTCTTCCTCTACATGTACGTCCGGAAGGAGGCGCTGCTGTCGTCGCAGATCGAGGGTACGCAGTCGTCGCTCTCAGACTTGTTGCTGTTCGAGATCGAGGATGCGCCAGGCGTCCCACTTGACGACGTCCAGGAGGTGTCAAACTACGTCGCCGCGATGAACTACGGACTTGACAGGATCCGGGGGGGCTTTCCGCTCTCTTTGCGCCTGATCCGGGAAATCCACGCCATCCTTCTCGAAAAGGGACGCGGGAGCACGAAGCAGCCGGGAGAGTTCCGACATTCGCAGAACTGGATCGGCGGAACGCGGCCGGGCAATGCGCTCTTCGTCCCGCCGCCCCCCGAGAACGTCCTCGACCTCATGTCGGACCTGGAGGCGTTCATCCATACCGACACGCCGGAGATGCCGACCCTCATCAAGGCAGGGCTGGTCCATGTGCAGTTCGAGACCATCCACCCGTTCCTCGACGGAAACGGACGCCTCGGCCGCCTGCTGATCACCTTCCTGCTCTGTACGCAGGGGATCCTGAAGGAGCCGATCCTCTATCTCAGCCTCTACTTCAAGACACATCGCCGCCAGTATTACGACCTGCTGCAACAGGTCCGCGAGAATGGCGACTGGGAGACATGGCTGGAGTTCTTCCTCGACGGCATCGCCGAGACATCTTTGCAGGCGTCCGAGGCGGCGCGCGAGATCCTCGCTCTGTTCGAAGCCGATCGGCACCGGATCGAGGATCTCGGACGCCCGGCCGCATCCGCCCTCCGGGTTCACCAGCTGCTTCAGCAGAAGCCGATCATCGGCATTCCCGCGGCGGCGCAGCGGCTGAGCATCTCGCCCCCGACAATTGCGAAGTCGATCCAGCATCTGGAGGATCTCGGCATCGTGCGGGAGGTGACGGGCAAGCAGCGTGGCCGGATGTATGTCTACAGCGACTACTTGAGCATACTCAGCCGGGGAACAGAGCCCCTGTGATTCAGAGAGCTGCCGAAGCCGGTCGTGCGGAGAAGGAACGTGGGAAAAGCATCGGGAACGAGCAAATTTCGGAACAGGAATTAAGAACGTTGAACGAGCCGGCCGAAAATCAGGATCTCATCGCCTTTCCCGAGTGGACCGAGTACCGCAAGAAGAACGGTCTGGACCCGCTCGGGATGCAAAACAGTAGCGTAAATCTCTACCAGTCGCTTTTGCCCGGCATATCGAACGTGACACTGCGGATGCGCTACTATGGGCTCTATGCTTGGCTGGCGCAGCGTTATGCCAAGGAGATCGGTGATACCGACCCGAACAACTGGAAGCGGCACGTAAGGCGTGCTGAAGCGCTTTATGCGCTCGTCGCAACGCACCATGGAGGTGAGCCCGGCGTCGCCGGAACGGACTGGGCCACGAGAACGCTCGAAGAGGCGCCCGACGACACCATCGATTTCAAGGAGGCTGCCGAGCCTGGCAGCGAGGCCTACTACCTGAAACAGGCCTGGGGCGCCTTCGGCGCAGCCTATCGCAGTCAGCTCTTTGAAATCGGCATCTTCGACCGCTCCGACGACCATGAGATTCCGCTGCCCAGCAAGGACCTTGGCGAGGGACTTGCGCAGGCCTTCGAACACTCGCTCGGTTCACGGGCTGAGCTCTATTTCAGGCTGATCAAGCTTGGATCGGTCACTCACGACGAGCTCGACGAACTCGCTCCCTTGCTGCCTTCACGGATTGCCCGCGAGAGCACGGAGCAGAAATTCTACGAAGCAATCCTCCTGTCACGCGCCAGTGCTCCGTCGAGCGGGGCGCTGGCGCGCAAGCTGAGCATCCTACTGATCCTCAAGGTGGCGGACTTCCTGGAGCGGGAGCCCCGAGCCGATGAAGTTCGATGGGTGCTTTACGCGGGTCACGATCAGCAAGGAAACATCCTGAGCCTCGACGATCCATCGCTCGAAGCGCAGCGGTCGCGATGGTGGGTGTATCACGCAAATGATCTGTGCCACATCGCGCATGAGGCGCTGCTGAAGTTCACGCTCGATACGTTGGGTGATTATCCCTCTGGTCTGGGAATGGAGCGACTGATCGGGCGCTGTGCGCAACACATTCTAACAGAAATATCACCTGTGCCGGAAACTTGGTCGGCCCTACTTGATGAGTTGGAGCCCGCTTCGAACGCCTTCGATGCAAGCGATCCCGACTCCGAGGTTTCGCTAACCAATGAGATCATTCGGGCCGGCCGTGACGACGCGCGGATATGTACGCCGGAAACGGCAGCAAAGGCCGTTCGCCTGCTTGCCATACTGCATCGGCGGATTGACCTGGTGGGGGCGGACCTGACGGAACCACTCGGCGGCTTCAATCCAGACGCCTTCCGGTCGCTGCTAAGTGAAACGCGATTCCTCGATCGGCATCGCGAGGCCCCATTTGGGCAGACGATCGAGCGCGTCCTGGAAGAGCGGGTGATCCGTCGGCATCTGTGGGTTGCCTTGCGAAAGCTGCGCCACCAAGGAGACTATACGTTCCTGATCGAGTCCGATGACGGCAAGCTGCGGCTCCGGGAGAAGGACGGTCCGGTCTTCACTAATCCGCGGCTGGGCCCCGCCATTACCTTCCTCAAGGATATTGGACTGCTGGGCAACACCGGCCTCACCGAGGCGGGGCGAGAGGCTATCTATTCATGAGGCTGTACGAACGCTTCGCCGACAAGGGCTATCACAGCAGCATCGCCACGACCTTCGGTATCGACTTCGATGCCTACGAGAACATCGTGCTGCCACGCATCCGGGGGGCCGGTTGCCGCAACAACATGGTCCTCGCTGACGCACGCATGCTGACTCATGCACTTGGCGGAGCCTCCCCGCTGCCAAGGCAAGCGGGAAGACTCTACACCGCCTCTGGAGCGCAAGTTGCGGGCCTCTTTCACCCAAAGCTGTTCTTGCAGATCGGACGTCAGGGTGGTCGCCTGTTTATCGGGTCTGCCAACCTGACGGCAGCCGGCCTCGCTGGAAATCTAGAACTCGTCTCGCTTCTCACCTCTGGAGTTGAAGATGACGGCGCGCAGCGTCTGATCGCCCAAGCCTATCGCTACCTCTCCAGCCTTATCGATCCGGCTGACCCGATGCTTCCGACGCAGTTCGAGTGGATGCTCGCCCGCGCTGCCTGGTTGCGTTCTGCAGTCCCTGCCGAGGGACCTGTCGAGCTTGGCGATGGAACACGGGCAGCGCTCCTATTTTCAAACTCAGCCGAGGGCATAGGCGCACGCTTCGCCCGCGAGATCGACGGCGAAGTGAAACGCCTGATCGTGATCAGCCCCTATTGGGATGAGCGGCTCGGAGCCTTGTCGGCTCTTGCTGAGCGGCTTCGCCCACGGGCAATCGCTGCGCTCATCGACACAGAAACCGGGTTGTTCCCGCGGGATGCGACAGGGAGCATTTCCGGCATCACACTCTATCGCCGGGACGGCTTTGGGGGCAGTCGCTTTATCCATGCCAAAGCTCTGATCGCGCAAACCGATACGGCGGACCACCTCTTGATCGGCAGCGCGAACTGCACGGTTGCAGCTCTTGGCACTGGGAACACATCAGGCTCCAACAGCGAGGCAAGCCTATACCGGCAGCTGCCGCCAGGTCGGGCTGTCTCGGAATTGGGGCTGGAGAAGGTACTCACGCCCGAGAGGCGAATTGAGGCTGAGAAGCTGCCGCCGCTGCACGTCGAAGACGACATCCCGTTCGACGCCCTCTCGCAGAGTCACCCGGGCATTTTCGCGGTTCACGGCGACACGCTGAGCTGGCGACCAGCTGCGCAAATCGGCGCACCCGAGGCATATGAAGTCGAATTGATGGCTGCTTCCGGCGCGCTGCTGGTCAGCAACCCGACACGACTCGAAGGTGCTGATCATCGGAGAATCCGCTTCCAGATTGAGGCAACCGATGACCTTCCGGCCTTCGCACGACTGATCGGACCGCAGGATTTCACGCCAGGGATCATCACGCACATCGATGCCCTGCAGATCGAAATTCGGGAAACACACTCACGACAAACGGAGAATGCGCTCGCTCAGCTGGACGGCGAAACAGAAGCCACCCTCGCTTTGCTCGAAGTGCAGGACTTGCTCGAGAAGATCGAAGATCGCGATGCCGACGGGCACGGCGAAGGCGTCTCCATCCCGAAGGCTCGAAAGGAAACGGATGAAGGCGGCCAGAAGCACCGCCAGCTCAGCTACGACGACTTCATCGCTGGTCGTCGGCCACACCAATCGGGGCATGTTCAACACAACAGCCTCGGCGGCAGCGACGTATCTATCGTCCGCGGCTTCCTGAACCGGATCGTCGGGTTGAACTCGCTCGTTATGCCGGTCGATGAAAACGACGAGGACGCTCTGAAGGATGCCTTCGATCTCGGGGACGAGACGCAGAATGCCGAAGCCGCGATGGCGGCAGGGGAGGAGTTCGCGGCCAAACCGACTTCGCGGCCAGTTCAAGACGAAGGCGAGGAAGAGCAGCGTCGCAACGCTCGTCGGGCGAAGGCAACAAAGGATCAGCTTGTGAAGGCGGCCGCGGACTTCGCCAAGCGCATCGAGCTCAAGCAGGAGAGCGGCAGCCTTTCGTCCCGCGATTTTCTGCGGCTTCGCGCCCTACTGATGATCATCTGTGCCGCCTCCTGGAGAGGCACAGACAAGGCAGGCGAAAAGCCGAAAGATCGGACAAGCTTGCAGGTTCTGCCCGTGGAGGGCGATGCCAACAGTTGGCCCTACGTTCTCGGACGGCTGATCTTCAGAGTCTTCGGCGGGTCAAAGCCCGCGATACGAAGCTTGAAGCTCGACAGCGTCTACGACCAACTTCCTGCCGACTTGCTCGAATGCTGGGCCACCTGCTTCTGGTGCATGCATGCCTGCCTGTGCGCACGGCTCTCACCAGGCGAACGCACCAAGATACAGCGCCACATCCTTCCCCTGATGGACCAAGTCTATCGCAGGACGCACCTCACGAAGGACGAATTGCTCGCGGCGTCGATCACCGATGTGATGGACGGCATGAGCATCCAGTACGCTGATCGGCTTGGGATCGATCCAGAGGCGCTGTCGCGGGCACATCGGTCAGCCTGCGAGAGGATCTTCCCTTGAGGGGAGCCGCTCATGCTGCACTCATTTCGGACCGTGCCGATTTGCGAAGCGGTATGAAGGACTTCGCGCCCTCTTGCTTCCACAGTGCTTCCACGGGCGGCAGAAACGCAAACGCCGCCCCGGAGGGCGGCGCTTAAGCGCTTGATAACGCGAAGATTTCTGGTTGCGGGGGCAGGATTTGAACCTGCGGCCTTCAGGTTATGAGCCTGACGAGCTACCGGGCTGCTCTACCCCGCGCCATTTGCGCTTTGTGTTGGCGCGTTATCGTTTCGAGAGATGTCTCGCTGCTTTTCAGGTCTGGCGGTGACCTACTCTCCCACGTCTATTGACGCAGTACCATTGGCGCGACGGCACTTAACGGCCGAGTTCGGGATGGGATCGGGTGTTTTGCTCGTGCTTTGGCCACCAGACCGGAAAAGAAGCGAGATCGGCGTTATCCCCTGCGGGATCTGGTTGTCCAAGGATGCTTTTGGAGGAAGACGAGGTCTGTCTTCTTCCGGATCAAATCAAGCCAATCGAGCCATTAGTACCGGTCAACTGAACGCATTGCTGCGCTTACATCTCCGGCCTATCGACGTGGTGGTCTTCCACGGCTCTCAAGGGATACCTTGTTTTGAGGGGGGCTTCACGCTTAGATGCCTTCAGCGTTTATCCTGTCCGTTCATAGCTACCCAGCACTGCCGTTGGCACGACAACTGGTCCACCAGTGGAACGTTCACCCCGGTCCTCTCGTACTAGGGGCAACTCCTCTCAAGTATCCTACACCCACGGCAGATAGGGACCGAACTGTCTCACGACGTTCTAAACCCAGCTCACGTACCTCTTTAAATGGCGAACAGCCATACCCTTGGGACCTGCTCCAGCCCCAGGATGAGATGAGCCGACATCGAGGTGCCAAACGATGCCGTCGATATGGACTCTTGGGCATCATCAGCCTGTTATCCCCAGCGTACCTTTTATCCGTTGAGCGATGGCCCTTCCACTCGGGACCACCGGATCACTATGGCCGACTTTCGTCTCTGCTCGACTTGTCAGTCTTGCAGTCAGGCTGGCTTCTGCCATTGCACTCAACGAGCGATTTCCGACCGCTCTGAGCCAACCTTCGCGCGCCTCCGTTACTCTTTGGGAGGCGACCGCCCCAGTCAAACTACCCACCACGCAGGGTCCCGGACCCGGATAACGGGCCGCGGTTAGACATCAAGAGTGCGAAGGGTGGTATCTCAAGGATGGCTCCACCGGAACTGGCGTCCCGGTTTCAATGCCTACCACCTATCCTGCACATCACAATCCTGATGCCAGTGCGAAGCTATAGTAAAGGTGCATGGGGTCTTTCCGTCTAACCGCGGGAAGTCTGCATCTTCACAGACAATTCAATTTCGCTGAGTCCACATTTGAGACAGCGGGGAAGTCGTTACGCCATTCGTGCAGGTCGGAACTTACCCGACAAGGAATTTCGCTACCTTAGGACCGTTATAGTTACGGCCGCCGTTTACCGGGGCTTCAATTCAAGGCTTGCACCTCTCCTTTTAACCTTCCGGCACCGGGCAGGCGTCAGACCCTATACGTCGCCTTACGGCTTCGCAGAGCCCTGTGTTTTTAGTAAACAGTCGCCACCCCCTGGTTTGTGCCCCCAGCCACTGCTTGCGCAGCAACCGGGCCTCCTTCTCGCGAACTTACGGAGGTATTTTGCCGAGTTCCTTAAATGTGGTTCTCTCAAGCGCCTTGGTATTCTCTACCAGTCCACCTGTGTCGGTTTAGGGTACGGTCTTGTGGAGGGCTATTTCCAGGAACCGCTCACCAGCCCTTCCAATCCGATAAGGAAGAACTAGCTCTGCGATCCGTCACCATCTCCTGGCCCAGGAATATTAACCTGGTTCCCATCGACTACGCCTTTCGGCCTCGCCTTAGGGGCCGGCTTACCCTGCTCAGA
>LN899544.1_pt18 | contig 65872 bp, 78 predicted proteins | sample 1252501 | NCBI scaffold set LN899544.1 | reverse complement strand
GGTATCCATGTCGCGCGACTTCGATGCTTGCGGCATAGGCGTTTAGCGCGCTGAAGAGCAATCTTGCCGTAGTTTCCTTGAAGCCATTTTTATCAGCTTGCGGCAGATAGTGGATAATACGAGCAAAGCAGCGGGCGAAAACCCGACTGCATTCAACTATGTCGTTTCTGGCCAAAGTATCGAATGAACCAGCCACCCTTGGCCCATCGCGTTGAAGTTGCTTGATGAGCATGTCGTTCGTTAGAAAGACCGTCTTGCCTCCGGTCATCACGACGGCAGCGGTTTCCTCTGGCCGAGGAAGTTTACGTCGGCCGCGCTGTAGGCGCCCTTTTGATTTTCGTGTCACAGCAACTTCCTTCGATGTCCCGTTGTGACTAATCGATTTCGCTGAAACCACCAAGGCGGCTGTAAACAGTCCCGACACCTCTTCGTTAAAGCGAAGTCCTGCTTCGCTCGTCACGGCCTTCCGACAGCGATGGAACGCTCAGCCGGGTTCGGCGAACCATTCCCTGCGGATCCAAAGCGAGCGGACACTGGCTCGCACGGTTTTCTCTGTGTTTCGAAGGACTTCGCACCCTCTTGCTTCCATAGTGCTTCCACGGGCGGCAGAAACGCAAACGCCGCCCCGGAGGGCGGCGCTTAAGCGCTTGATAACACGAAGATTTCTGGTTGCGGGGGCAGGATTTCATCTTTACTTGCGCTCAGAGCAAGCAAAGATGGTTGCAGGTTCCGGCCAACAATTTGAATCCCGAATGAATTCAAATTTTATAGCCGAATTGGTACAGCAATTCGCACCTGTGGGCTTGCACCATCAAGATGGCGCACTCTTTGTAGCAACCGCCTGACGATCGATCAGAATTTCACCGGTACAAACGACAAACAAAAGCAATTTCCCCCCTCCTTCTCTCAGGCGAGGGGCTTGGAATTAACCGGATGGGGGCCGCAAGCGGACCGGCCGCTCATGAATTTCGGATCTGGATAAGCTGCCCATTGGCGCCCCAGCGTTGATGAAACTGAGAACTATGTCTCCGCCGGAGCGCTACGATTCCGCAGCCCGTGCAGCGCCCTCATGGCCTACACAGATCCGCGGTAGCCTTGGCCCCTACGCGCAAGAAGCCAAAGGGCGAAAATCCTCGCTCACCACCATCCCTAACTTCCCGAGGCATCCAGGGACTGTCACCAGAGACATAGGAACAAAATGGAAACAAGCCGCTTGTAAAGTGACTCTTTACAGTGTACACATCTCGGCAAAGCCTTCAAGACGGAGATGCCTAAATGAGAGCTATGATGCGCTCGGCGGAGCCGGTCCATCCCGGCGGTTTCGTCAAGAGTAAAGTCATTGAGGCCAATGGCCTATCGGTGACGGATGCCGCTGAGGCACTAGGCGTTACCCGACCGGCCCTTTCAGCTTTGATCAACGGCCGATCGCATCTGACCCCAGAAATGGCGTTGCGCATTGAGAAGGCCTTTGGGGTCTCTATGGATCAACTGATGGGAATGCAGAACAGCTTCGATATTGCTGAGGTTCGCAAGCGGGGAAGCGAGATCGAAGTTGCTCGCTTCGAGCCGAGAGTGATTCGGGCGCAGCGGGAGCGGAATTCATGAGGGGCATGAAAACAGCGCCGCGCGTAAAGCCTGTCGCCGCTGTCGAAGCGGTTGTCTCTCTTGATTCCAAACGCCTCGAACTGACGCGCGCGCGCGTTATGGCCCGGGCTTGGGCCGAAACGATTTCGGAGTCGGATCGGACAAAGCAGGCCGCGCTTTTCGTGCGTGCCGCGATCGCGGCTTTCGCTTCGGAAAAAGCGGCAGACCTTACTCTGCGGCCGCCTTTCGCCAGCTCACGCGACAAGCTTGATGCAACTGCCTGCCAACTCGCAGTCTCACTGGGTCATGAAGCTGCTGCGCTTCCCGTACTCGAAGGCTGCCACTTTCTGACGAGCCTTTATACCACATTGCTCCCCGGGAATGAGCGCAGCGATCTAGGGGCTTTCTACACGCCTCCCGCATTGACGAAGCGGCTGCTCGATCTTGCGGATGAAGGTGGTTTGAATTGGGCGACTGCCCGCGTGCTAGATCCAGCAAGCGGTGGCGGGGCATTCCTTCTTGAGGCTGCATCGCGCATGCGCGATGCACTGCAGGAAAGCGAACCTGCTTTCGTGCTGGCCCAAATAGGTAACCGGCTCGCAGGCTTTGAGGTTGATCCCAATGCGGCGTGGCTATCGCAGGCGGCTCTCGATATTTACCTGTCCGATCTCGCCCTCGTGAGCGGGCGCGACATTCCGTTGTGCGTGAAGGTCTGCGATACCCTCGAAGAGACCCCTATACCAATCTACGATCTGGTTGCCGGCAATCCCCCCTATGGCCGGATAACGCTGACTGCCGCGCAGCGCCTTCGGTTCGCACGTGGCCTATATGGTCATGCCAACCTCTACGGGGTCTTTACAGATATTGCACTCAGGTGGACGCGTCCCGGTGGCTTGATTGCGTACCTGACACCCACCAGCGTGCTTGGCGGTCAATATTATACAGCTCTGCGGCGGCTGCTGGCCGAAGAAGCGCCGCCCGTCGCCATTGACTTCGTTCACGCACGACGCGGTGTTTTTGAAGGCGTTTTGCAGGAAACGCTGCTTGCTCTCTATCTCAAAGGCGGCGAGCCGGGTCGTTTCCAAGTCCACTATCTCAACGTAGATAACGAACGCGAAGCCCGTTTGACCAAGAATGGTAAAGTTGGATTGCCAGAAGATCCGGGTGCGCCCTGGCTTGCACCGCGGGAGCCTAGCCACGTTGGCCTGATTAAGGCAGCCGAAGGCATGGCCGCTCGGCTTTCAGATTGGGGCTATAGCGTTTCGACAGGGCCTCTCGTGTGGAACAGGTTCAAACCGCAAATGCGGAGCCGCGCCGGGCGCGGCTTGCACCCGCTGATTTGGGCCGAAGCAGTTACGGCTGACGGCCGCTTCATCTTCCGTGCCGAGAAGAAAAATCACGCTCCATACTTCAAGACGGAGGCTGGAGATAACTGGCTTGTGGTCGACCGGGGGTGCGTTCTTGTTCAGCGCACGACAGCCAAGGAGCAGTTGCGCCGCCTTATCGCGGCCGAGCTGCCTCAAGCCTTCATCAACGAGCATGGCGGGGTGGTTGTAGAAAATCATCTGAACATGGTGCGCGCCACGAAGGCGCCGAAGGTTACACCGGCAGCTGTCGCTGCGGTGCTCAATAGTGATGTGGTCGATCAACTATTCAGATGTATCAGCGGCAGCGTTGCCGTTTCTGCGTTTGAGTTGGAGGCAATCCCATTGCCACCTGTCGAGGCCATGGCACCGGTCGAGCGTCTGATAGCAAAGGGTGCTTCCCGCAAAGCCGTCGAAAAGGCATTACGAAACCTCTACGGGTTTGAAGTATGAGCTTGCCTCCTCTTCTTCCCTGGAGTGACATCCACACTCGCCTTCCTGAGATCTTTCCTGAAGGCTCAGCCAATCGCGACCACTCGATTTGGGAGATCGCAGCCAAGACTATCTTCGTAATGCTCTATACTGGGGCCGTCGAAGGGGCCGGCCGATGGATTCGCCCTGATCAGGTCACTCGCATGACCGATGATCAGGCCGTGCAAGACGATGATGACGCGCGTGATGCCTGGGCGACATCATCAACCAAGCCCGGCAAGGCCGACGTGCCTGGTCGCTGGTATGCCGTCAATACACGGGAGTCGATCCGCGACGATACAATTCGCTACGCGCTAATTCAGAATGGTGCCGTCATTGAGAGGCCAGGACTTTCTACAACCTCACCGGCGGGACGCTATGCCCTGCAGGCCGATTTCGCGGAGTTGCTAGCTCCAACTCTCGACGAGGCAACCTTCATCGCGAAGGCAGCGGCTTGGCGAGAAAAGCACCTAAATGCAGGCGCTCTCGCACGCATAGCGATCGTGCGCAAAGGAGCAGCCGCCGGTGGTGCTTATGAGCTTGTAACATTCCCCAACGGCGAGTCTCGCCGTATAACGTCAGGGGCGAGTGCCGATATTTCGAAAGCAGTGATTGAGGTCTTCGCACTCAAATTTCTTCAGAAGCCCGGCGTAATCTCTCTTAGCGAAAGCGGCAATAAAGTAGTCGCACGGGATGATGAACTGGCTAAAGCCATCGGCCTTACTATCCCAGCCGACAAGAGCCTCCCCGACATTGTCCTTGTGGACCTTGGTCCTGCGCATCCACTGCTAATCTTCGTAGAAGTTGTGCATACGGATGGCCCAGTAAACGACGCTCGGAAAATAGCCCTTCTTCAAATCTCTGAAGGAGCGGGTTTCGCAACCCAGCACGTCGCTTTCGTCACCGCCTACCTTGATCGCGCCTCGCAGACGTTCCGTAAGACAGTTAGCAGCCTGGCGTGGGGAAGCTACGCTTGGTTCGCCTCTGAACCTGACAGCCTGATCGTGTTCAGCGGCAAGCCACTTCAGATCGAAGGAGGCTGACGTGGCTCAAGCTGAGCATCTTCGCGAAGCCGGCGAATCTGGATAGAATCCCATGGATCGGCTTTCCCTCAGCTATGTTTGGAACCAGAAGTCGGTTCCTGTCGTGCTGCGCCGGACCGGACGCGGTGAGAAGCTTCGGGTGCGCCTGCCATTTTCCGACGGCAATCGGCACTGGCTGCAGAACGGCCGGCGAACGGCACCGGAATGGATCGGTGAACCGGACTCCTACTGGGAGCTACCGAAGTCCTGGTTCAACGACTTCGTTGATCGGGCGATGCAGCGCCACGGCAAAGTCTACATCATCCAGCCTTATCGCGAGCAGGAGATCTGCGCGCGGGCGTGCCAGGAAGCACAGGGGCACGAATGTCAGTGCTCTTGCATGGGGGCAAACTATGGTGGCGGCAATGATGGAAGCTGGTTCGTAACCATCCGGCGTAGGCCGCGGACGGGTGTCCGTGCTCAGGGAGTGGGCTTGGGTGCTTTGGGCTTGCCGGGCCGCGGGGACCATTTCTTCGCGAGTTGGTCAAAGCGTTCGACGATCCTGTCGATCCTGGCATCTTTGGGATCGAAGGATGCACCTGACCAGCTGACCATGTCGTCGTGCTGTTCGTGGTCCGGATCTGCGAGGGCTTCAAGGAACGCTTCGTAGCCCGGGGCGCCGCCGACGTCCTCGGGCGGGCAGGCTCCGCTGGCCTTCAGAAGCCTTGGATAGGTCACGCCCGGGCTGGCCTCGCTCACCCGCTCGATGCGGATGCTGTGGTCCCAGTCATCGCCGAAGTCGTAGACATACTGGAGCGTCCTGGCGCCGGTATCCTCGAGCACCTTTTGCAGCGTCGCCTTCTTCGCGGGCATCGGGCCGTCGTAGAATCCGTCCGGATCGGGCACGCCCCAGCCCGCCCCCCCGGCCCTGAATTCGTAGAGATGGGTGTCCGTCCAGATGAACAAGAGCAACGAGAGCGACGCCCGGGTCTGGCCGAGTTGGTGCGGGTTGGTTGGTATCGGGAAGTGGCGGTCAACGTAGACGCGCAGGTCGCCGCTCGGCGAGTGAGGTGGTGCCGGTTTCTGAGACAGGGGCATAAGGTGGATCGACCGATGAAAAGGACGATCCAGCATGAAGACACGCAGACGGTTTACGGCCGAGTTCAAGGCCAAGGTCGCGCTTGAGGCGATCAAGCCGAAAAGAGCCTTACCGCGGTAGGCCAATCGGGGATTACCGGTGTCGGTCGCAGATCACCGATAGGGCGGTGCTGCAAATGGCATTAAAAAGGCTGCAACCAAGGAGATGTCGACTTTGCATCAACGAAAGATCATGCATTCGCCTGCAGGCCGAGGCCCAACCTATCGTGCTTCCTTCGATCATGAACGCGCCTTCTCGGACTTCGTCAACACCTACCTTGACACGACGATACTGCCGGAGCGCGAAAACCCATCGCCAACAATCAAAAATGAACACACCAAAGGAAGGAAGAGCAGAAGAAATATTCTTTATCAATCCCCAGGAACTGGCGAGATACTCAGCTGCCGGCGGGAAGCATGATGAAGCAGCATACTACTCGCCTGCATCCGGCTTGGGAACGGCCCCTTCGGCCAACAGGACCTCATGCGCCGCCTTGAAGGCATCAAGGCCCGCCGGGATACCGCAATAAGCGGTGGCATGCAGCAATGTAGCGCGGATCTCGTCCACGGTGACGCCGTTGTTCAGTGCGCCCCGCACATGCAGCTTGATCTCGGGGGTGCGGCCAAGCGCGGTCAGCATCGCAAGGTTCAGCAGGCTGCGCGTCTTGCGGTCCAGGGTCGGATCGCCCCAGGCCCAGCCCCAGGCCCAAGCCGTGGTCGCCCGCTGAAACGACATCATGAAGTCGTCCGCCCGCTGCATCGAACTGTCGACATAGTCCGCGCCCAACACCTCGCGCCGGATCGGCAGGCCCTTGTCGAACAGTTCCTGATCTTCGGCCATCGCGCTATCCCTTCTCACTTGGTCCTTCACCGGCTTCCAAGCCAACCCGCATCAGGACGACGGGTCCGAAGCGCCTTCCACGATCACGACATGCGCTTCGCATGCGCCATCGCGGCAAGCACGTGCTTCCTGATATTCCCGAGAATAAAAGCAGGCGCGGGCACGGGCCAGGTCGGGAAACCGGATCACGACATGGCGCTGGAGGACGGGACCTTCCAAGGTCTCGGATGCGCCGCCGCGAGCCAGGAACTCTGCACCGAACTTCGCGAAGGCCTTGGGAGCCAGCGCCTGATACCCGGCATAGGCCGCCGGGTCGTGAACAGTCACGTGGGCGATCCAATATGCACTCATTGCCCCGTCCTTCGAGCGCCCTCATTGGCCACATGCAGCAGTTTGCTCGCGATTTCCGCGGCTTCGGTCAGATGCTCGCGCACGGCAACGCTTGCCCGGTCCGGATCTTGCGCGAAAATGGCCTCGGCAATGCGCTGCATCCGGGCCTGCCCCGATACATGCCGGTCGGTCGAGGCCAGTGTCAGCGCCCGAAGTCGAGAAATGCGGCCGTTGAGGCGCTGGACGATCTCCCAGGCGATGTGATGCCCGGCGGTGACGAAGATGACCTCGTAAAACCGCGTCGTCGCATCATAGAGCACCTGAGGATCGTCGGATAGAAAGGCTTCCTTGAGGCGCTGAAGCGCGGCCTGCAGATCGGCACGGGCGGACGCGTCGAGAAGCCTGGCGCAATCCGCCGCCGCCGCCGCCTCCAGCCGCAGGCGGATGTCATAGATCTGCCGGGCCTTGTCCCAGTCGAGGGTCGCGACGATCGGCCCTTGCCGGGGCTGGATCTCGACCAGGCCCTCGGCCTCCAGATAGCGGATCGCCTCGCGGATGACGGATCGCGAGACGCCCAGCTGATCGACCAGCGTCCGTTCGACAAGCCGGTAACCGGACGGAAAGCGCCCAGACATGATCGCGGCGCGCAAACGCTCGACGGCGAGTTCGCGAAGCGTCTGGGGAACATGCTCGATGCGCAGGCTGGCAGGTTGTTCGTTTGTCATGGCGCGAGACTAGCGCAGCTGGAATGCCAATACAATCTCATATTGACAGATGGCATGTTGGTATACCATCTTCCGATCATCGAATCGCTCTGGGGGCTGCCATGACAGCGGAAATCCGCAAGACCTTGCTGAATATCGAGACCACGCTGATTGAAGGCGGCCGCGCCGCACCGCAGCCTTTGAAGCTGATCACTGCCGCCGCCGTGCTGAAGAACCCTTGGGCGGGGCGCGGTTATGTCGACGACCTCAAGCCGGAAATCCACGCCGTCGCCCCCATCCTCGGCGAGTTGCTGACCGATATGGTGATCGAGGCCGCCGGCGGCGGCGGCAAGGTCGAAGCCTATGGCAAGGCCGCCGTGGTCGGCCTCGATGGCGAGGTCGAGCATGCCAGCGCGCTGATCCACACGCTGCGCTTCGGCAACCATTACCGCAGCGCGGTGGGGGCGAAATCCTATCTGGCCTTCAACAACACCCGCGGCCCGGCGAACGCCCCGATCATGATCCCGCTGATGGACAAGAACGACGAGGGCCGCCGCTCACACTATCTGACGATCCAGTTCGCGATCCCGGATGCCCCGGCCGCCGACGAGATCGTCGTCGCGCTTGGCGCCTCGATCGGCGGGCGCCCGCATCACCGTATCGGAGACCGCTATCAGGATCTGAAGGATCTGGGCCATGATGTCTCGAACCCTGCCGCTGTCTGACGGCGCCACCGTCCGGCTGATCGAGGCCGGGCGCGGTGAGCCCTTGCTGCTGATCCATGGCGTCGGCATGCGGGCCGAGGCCTGGGAGCCGCAGATGGCCGCCCTGTCGGCGCATCACCATGTCATCGCGGTGGACATGCCGGGGCATGGCGTTTCGTCCCCGCTGCCGGCGGCTGCACGCCTGCCCGATTTCGTCGCCTGGGCAGCGCAACTGGTCGAGGCGCTGGAGCTGGGCCCGGTCAACCTGGTCGGCCATTCCATGGGCGCGCTGGTCGCGGCGGGCCTGGTGGTCGAGCGCCCCGACTTGGTCAGGCGGCTGGCATTGCTCAACGCGGTTCACCGCCGCTCGCCCGAAGCTCGCGCCGCCGTCCTGGCCCGCGCAGACGAGATCGCACGCGGTGAGGGTGACAACGAGGCACCGCTGATCCGCTGGTTCGGTGCCAATCAGGTCGCCATCCGTAACAAGGTGGCGCACTGGCTGGAAGGTATCGACCCACAAGGTTACGCCACGGCTTACCGCGCCTTCGCCGAGGGCGATTCGGTTTATGCCGACCGGCTGGCCGAAATCGCCTGCCCAACGCTCGTGCTGACCGGTGATGGCGATCGCAACTCCAGCGCGCAGATGAGCCACGAGATGGCCAATGTGATCCCCTTGGGCCGTGCGCTGATCGTTGCCGGGCACCGCCACATGGTGAACATGACGGCGCCCTACATCGTGAACGATGCCCTGACAAACTGGCTCAGATGGGACGAAACCAACATGACGCCATTCGATCCTCGCGCGCTTCGCGACGCCTTCGGCTGCTTCATGACCGGCGTGACGGTCGTGACCACTACGTCGGAAGGCGTGCCGTTGGGTTTCACCGCCAATTCCTTTTCTTCGGTTTCGCTGGATCCCCCGCTCCTGCTGGTCTCGATCGCCAAGACCTCGCGCAATTTCGGGCATTTCGTGAATGCGGGCCATTTTGCGATCAATGTGCTGGCGGAAAGCCAGAAAGACGTGTCGGGCACTTTCGCCCGCCCGGTCGAGGATCGCTTTGCCTCGGTCAAGTGGTCGCCCGGCCCGGCAGGATCGCCGGTGTTCTCAGGTGTCTCGGCCTGGTTCGACTGCCGGCTTTCGCAACTGGTGGAAGCGGGCGATCACGCCATCCTGATCGGCGAGATCAAAGGCTTTGCCGCCTCGCAGGAACCCGGCTTAGGATATTATCGCGGCGCCTATATCACGCCCGCCCAAACCGCCGCCCAGTTGCCAACCGGCCCTGACGTGATGATAGCTGCCATCGTCGAGGCCTGGGGCGAAGTCCTGCTGGTCGAGGACGGACAGGGCGGGCTTGCGCTGCCCGAGGCTCGGGTCGGGCGCGAGGGCGTGCAAGCCGCCTTGACGCAGCTTTTGCGCGATATCGCCCCCGATGCCGCGCCGGGCGAGATCTATGCCGTCTACGACGGCGCGGCGCCCGGCCGCCAGCACATCGCCTTCCGCTGCCCGGCAACCTCGACCGATGCCCGGCAGGGACGCTTTGTCCCGCTGGAACCGGACCATCTGAAATCCGTCGGCGATCCGGCTACACGATCAATGCTGGACCGGCTGGCGGCGGAATCACGGCTTGGCAATTACGGCGTCTATTTCGGCTCGCACATCGAAGGCCAGGTCACGCATAAGCAGGGAGCAGAGGCATGAAATTCTCACTCTTCATCCATATGGAGCGCGTCTCGCCAGACGAGGACCAGAAGAAGCTCTATCAGGAGATGCTGGAGCTTTGCCGGATCGCCGACGAAGGCGGGATGCATGCCATCTGGACCGGCGAGCATCACGGCATGAACTTCACCATCTCGCCGAACCCGTTCCTGAACCTGGTCGACATTGCCCGGCAGACCAAGAACGTGCGTCTGGGCACCGGAACGGTGATCGCGCCCTTCTGGCACCCGATCCGGCTGGCCGGCGAGGCAGCGATGACCGACCTCATCACCGGGGGCCGGCTCGACCTGGGCATCGCCCGCGGTGCCTACGGCTTCGAATATGAGCGGATGCTGCCGGGGCTTGACGCCTGGGGCGCGGGCCAGCGGATGCGCGAGCTGATTCCTGCGATCCAGAAACTCTGGCAGGGCGACTACGAGCATCAGGGCGAATTCTGGCAATTCCCCCGGACCACTTCGTCCCCCTTGCCGGTGCAGCAGCCGCATCCGCCGATCTGGGTCGCGGCACGCGATCCGAACAGCCACGAATTCGCGGTCGAACACGGCTGCAACGTCCAGGTCACGCCGCTGCATCTGGGCGACGAGGAAGTCGTAAGCCTGATGGAGCGTTTCAACGCCGCCTGCGAGAAGCACTCCGACCGGCCGCGCCCAAAGATCATGGTCCTGCGCCACACCTATGTCGCCGACAGCGAGGAGGATGCGCAGCGCGGCGCCGAAGAGCTGAACATGTTCTACAACTATTTCGGTGCCTGGTTCAAAAACGAGAAGCCGATTTCGATGGGCCTGATCGAGACGATCACCCCCGCCGAGGCCGCGAAGCACCCCCTCTATTCGCCCGAGGCAATGCGCAAGAACCAGATCGTCGGCGAAGCGCCGGAGGTCATCGAGCGTATCAAATCCTACGAGGCGCTTGGCTATGACGAGTTCAGCTTCTGGATCGACAGCGGCATGAGCTTCGAGCGCAAGCGCGCTTCGCTTGAACGCTTCATCCGCGACGTCATGCCGGTCTTCGCGTGATGGAAAGGTTCCAGCATTATATCGACGGCGCCTTCGAGGACGGGGCGGGCGGCTTCGACAGTCTCGATCCTGCCACCGGCACGCCTTGGGCCAGAATGCCCGATGCAAGCGCGGCGGATGTCGATCGCGCCGTTCGTGCGGCCCATCGGGCCTTCCACGACCCGGAATGGGCGGGGCTGACCGCCAGCGCGCGCGGCAAGCTGCTGCTGCGGCTGGCCGACCTAGTGGCCGAGGCGGCTCCGCGCCTTGCCGAGCTGGAAACCCGGGACACCGGGAAAATCATCCGCGAGACCAGCGCGCAGATCGCGTATGTGGCCGAGTATTATCGTTATTATGCCGGTCTCGCGGACAAGATCGAGGGCGCGCACCTGCCCATCGACAAGCCCGACATGGAGGTATGGCTGCGGCGCGAGCCCATCGGGGTCGTCGCTGCCATCGTGCCTTGGAACAGCCAGCTGTTCCTGTCGGCTGTCAAGCTGGGGCCGGCCCTGGCCGCCGGCTGCACCGTGGTGCTGAAGGCGAGCGAGGACGGGCCCGCGCCGCTGCTGGCATTCGCGCAGCTGGTTCACCAAACCGGCTTCCCGCCCGGCGTCGTCAACGTCCTGACCGGCGGACCCGAGGCGGGCAAGTCGCTGACCACCCATCCTCTGGCTGCCCATATCGCCTTCACCGGCGGGCCGGAAACCGCGCGCCATATCGTGCGCGCTTCGGCCGAGAACCTGGCGCGCACCTCGCTGGAGCTGGGCGGCAAATCGCCCTTTATCGTCTTCGAGGACGCCGATCTGGACAGCGCCGCCAATGCCCAGGTCGCCGGCATCTTCGCCGCGACGGGTCAAAGCTGCGTCGCCGGCTCGCGCCTGCTGGTGCAGAACGGCATCAAGGACGAAATGCTTGCGCGGCTCAAGGCCAAGGCCGAGGCGGTGCGCATCGGCGCCCCGGGCGACATGGCCACCGAGGTCGGGCCGCTTTGCAGCCTGCGCCAGCGCGCCCGGATCGATGACATCGTCGCCGCATCGGTCGCCGTCGGGGCCAGGCTGGTCACCGGCGGGCAGTCGCCAGAGGGCGAGGGCTTCTATTACCCGCCGACGATCCTTGATTGCAGCGCCGTGCCCGATGCGCCCTGCGTAACCCAAGAGCTGTTCGGCCCGGTGCTTTCCGTCGTCGGCTTCGACACCGAGGAAGACGCGCTGCGCATCGCCAACGGCACGCCCTATGGCCTGGCCTCGGGCGTCTTTACCCGCGACCTGACGCGGGCGCACCGGATGATCCGCGGCATCCGCGCCGGCGTGGTCTGGGTCAACACCTATCGCGCCGTCTCGCCCATTGCGCCCTTTGGCGGCCATGGCCTGTCCGGACACGGCCGCGAGGGCGGGCTGGCGGCGGCGCTGGACTATACGACCGTCAAGACGGTGTGGCTGCGGACCTCGGACGCGCCGATCCCCGACCCTTTCGTGATGCGCTGAACGAACCCGGACAAGCCGGGCAACAATCGCAACCAACCAACAGTGGAGACTGACAATGCAAATGAAATCGCTTCTCGCAGTCGCATTCGTCGCCATGGCGGCCAGCGCAGCCAACGCCCAGCAGATGGTCTTCACATCCTGGGGCGGCACCACGCAGGATGCGCAGACGGAGTTCTGGGCCGCGCCCTTCACCGAAAAATCCGGCACCGCCGTCCTTCAGGACGGGCCGACCGATTACGGCAAGATCAAGGCCATGGTCGAGGCGGGCGCGGTCGCCTGGGATGTCGTCGATACCGAATTCGACTGGGCGCTTCAGGCCGGAAAGGCCGGGCTGCTGGAGCCGCTGGATTTCGGCGTCATCGACAAGGCCAAGCTCGACCCGCGCTTCGTGTCGGATTACGCGGTGGGCTCGTTCTATTATTCCTTCGTGATCGGCTTCAATCCGGCGAATTTCTCGGGTGAAGCGCAGCCGCAGACCATGGCCGACCTGTTCGACACCGCGAAATTCCCCGGCAAGCGCACCTTCTACAAATGGTCCGCCCCCGGCGTGATCGAGGCGGCGCTGCTGGCCGACGGCGTGCCGGCCAACCAGTTGTATCCGCTCGACCTAGATCGCGCCTTCAAGAAGTTGGACACGATCAAGTCCAGCATCATCTGGTGGGAAGGCGGCGCGCAAAGCCAGCAGTTGCTGGCCTCGGGCGAAGCGCCGATCGGCCTGTTCTGGAACGGCCGCCTTGCCGCGCTGCAAGCGGACGGGATGCCGGTCGGCATCAGCTGGCAGGACAACATCACCGCCGCCGACGCCCTGGTCGTGCCCAAGGGCGCCAGGAACAAGGAGGCCGCCATGGCCTTCATCGCCGAGGCGACCAGCGCCAAGGCACAGGCGGATTTCGCGACCAAGACCGGCTATGCCCCGATCAACCTCGACTCGCCCTCGCTGATGGAGGCCGATCTGCGCGCCACCCTGCCCGACGCGCAGACCGCCAACCAGATCAACGCCGACATGGCCTATTGGGCCGAGCATCGCGATGAGATCGGCAACCGCTGGTATGCCTGGCAGGCCGAGTGATCCACTGCTTCGCCGCAGTCCGCTTTCGCGGGCTGCGCCATCCCGTCTCTTTCTGCTGAGGTGACCGATGCTGTCCTTCCTGACACCCGCCCGGCGAGGATCGGGTCTTGGCATGGCCATGCCCGCCCTGCTGCTGCTTCTGGCGTTCTTCGTGATCCCGGTGGCCGGGTTGCTCAGCCGCTCGGTCACCGAACCGGTGGCGGGCTTGCAGAACTATGAAACGCTGCTCGGCTCGGCCACCTATCTGAGGATATTCTTCAACACCTTCCTGGTTTCGGGCCTTGTCACCCTGATCACCGCGCTCATTGCCTTTCCGGTGGCCTGGGCACTGGCGATCATGCCGTCCCGCGTCGCGGCCGTGGTCTTTGCCATCATCCTGCTGTCGATGTGGACCAACCTGCTGGCGCGGACCTATGCCTGGATGGTGCTGCTGCAACAGACCGGGCTGGTGAATCGGATACTGATGGCCACCGGCATCATCGACCAGCCGGTGCAACTGACCAACAACCTGGTCGGCGTCACCATCGGCATGGTCTATATCATGCTGCCCTTCATGATCCTGCCGCTTTACGGCGTGATCAAAAAGATCGACCCCGCGATCCTGCAGGCTGCCGCGCTTTGCGGCGCGACCAAGGGGCAGGCGTTGCGCCGGGTGCTGCTGCCCTTGGCCACGCCCGGCATCGCCTCGGGAGCGCTGATGGTCTTCGTCATGTCGCTGGGCTATTTCGTCACCCCCTCGCTCTTGGGCGGGACCGCCAACATGATGGTGGCCGAACTGATCGTGCAGCAGGTGCAGAGCCTGCTGAACTGGGGCATGGGTGGCGCCGCCGCCTTCATCCTGCTGGTCGTCACCCTGGCGCTTTACGCCTTGCAACTGCGCCTGTTCGAAGGAAGGGCCCGCTGATGCTGATGAATTTCGACAAGCTGGGTGCCTGGCGCTGGATCCTGTCGGGCATCTGCGCGCTGATGGCGCTGTTCCTGCTGTTGCCGATCCTGTTCATCGTCGCGCTGTCCTTCGGCAATTCGCGCTGGCTGATCTTTCCGCCACCGGGATGGACACTGAAATGGTATGGCGAGCTCTTCGCCGATCCACGCTGGCTGCAGGCCGCCTTCACCTCGGCCAAGATCGCCGCCATCGTCATGGTGCTCTCCGTCGCCATCGGTCTGCTGGCCTCGCTGGCGCTGGTGCGTGGCCGGTTCCGTGGGCGCGCGGTGCTGCGCGGATTCTTCCTGACCCCGATGGTCCTGCCGGTGGTCATCATCGCCGTCGCGCTTTACGCCGCCTTCCTGCGGCTGGGTCTGAACGGCACGCTGGTGGGCTTTGTCATCGCGCATCTGATCGTCGCCCTGCCCTTCGCGATCATCACCATCTCGGGCGCGCTGGAAACCTTCGACCCTTCGATCGAGGATGCGGCGATCCTCTGCGGCGCCAGCCCGTGGGAGGCGCGCTTCCGCGTCACCCTGCCCGCGATCAGCCACGGGTTGTTCTCGGCCGCCATCTTCTCGTTCCTGATCTCCTGGGACGAGGTGGTGCTGGCAATCTTCATGGCCTCGCCCACGCTGCAGACCCTGCCGGTCAAGGTCTGGACCACGTTGCGCCAGGACCTGACCCCGGTGATCGCCGCCGCCTCGACCCTTCTCGTCCTGCTGACCGTGGTCCTGATGATCGCGGCCGCCCTGATCCGCAAAGGCAAATCCCGATGACCAGCCCCTATCTGCACATCAACGGAATTCGCAAGACCTTCGGAGACGTCGTTGCCACCGACCATGTCGAGCTGGAAATCGGCGAAGGCGAGTTCATGACCTTCCTCGGCCCCTCGGGCTCGGGCAAGTCGACGACGCTCTACATCCTGGCCGGTTTCCAGGATCCGACGGCTGGTGACATCAGGCTGCGCGGCAAGTCCATCCTGCAAACGCCGTCCCACAAGCGCAACATCGGCATGGTGTTCCAGCGCTACACGCTGTTCCCGCATCTTTCGGTGGGCGAGAACGTGGCCTTTCCCCTGCGCGTTCGCCGCGCGTCGCAAGCCGAGATCGCCACAAAGGTGAAACGCGCCCTGTCGCTGGTGCGCCTGGACGGGTTCGAGGACCGGATGCCCGCCAACATGTCCGGCGGCCAGCAACAGCGTGTCGCCCTGGCCCGTGCCCTAGTCTACGATCCGCCGGTCCTGTTGATGGACGAGCCCCTGTCCGCGCTGGACAAGAAGCTGCGCGAAGAAATCCAGTATGAGATCCGCCGCATCCACCAGCAAACCGGCGTGACCATCCTTTATGTCACCCACGACCAGGAAGAGGCGCTGCGCCTGTCCGACCGCATCGCCGTCTTCAACCGCGGCAGGATCGAGCAGGTCGGCACCGGACCCGAGCTCTATGCCAGTCCCGCCACGCATTTCGTGGCAGATTTCATCGGCGACAGCGCCTTCCTGACCGGGGAACTGGCCGAGGTGAAGAACGGCCGGGCCACGCTGCGTTACGCGGATGGTACGGTGCTGACCGATGTGCCGATGCATGGCGTTGGCGCGCGGGGCGGCAAAGCCGAACTGATGCTTCGCCCGGAACGGATCGACCTCTCGGACGCGGCCGGCCCGCAGGGCGCATCGCTGCCCGTCACCATTGAGGACGTGACTTTCCTGGGCAACAATAGCGCTGTCACCGCCCGCACCGGCTGGGGCGATCCGCTCTATATCCGGCTGAACTTCGGCCATCCGATGATGGGCAGCGTCTCGCGTGGGGACCGGCTTCATGTGCGCTGGCAGCCGCAGGATGCCCATGCCTTCACCAAAGAATGACGCCCGAGATCAGAATTCCTTCCAACCCGCCGGATTGTGACGCGCGCCGGCCCGCAGCGGAAACCGCGATGCTTGACCTGAACGATCCCTCTCTCCTGACCGCCAGTGCCCTCATCGACGGCTCATATGTGCCGGGCCGCCGGGTTTTCAGCGTGACGAACCCAGCCACCGGCGGGGAACTGGCACAGGTGGCCGATCTGGGCATTACCGAGATCCGCGCCGCCATCGACGCCGCCCATGCCGCGCAAAAGCCCTGGGCCGCGCGCACCGGCAAGGACCGCGCCGCCATCCTGCGCCGCTGGCACGACCTGATCCTGGCCAACCAGGAGGACCTGGCCCGCATCCTGACCGCCGAGATGGGCAAGCCGCTGGCCGAGGCGCGGGGCGAGATCGCCTATGGCGCGTCCTATGTCGAATGGTTCGCCGAAGAGGCCAAGCGCGTCTATGGCGACACCATTCCCGGCCACATGCCCGACAAGCGCCTGATTGTGCTGAAGCAGCCGGTGGGCGTCGTCGGCGCCATCACGCCCTGGAACTTCCCGAACGCCATGCTGGCGCGCAAGATCGCCCCGGCCCTGGCGGCGGGCTGCACCATGGTCGCCCGGCCCTCGGAGTTCACGCCGCTTTCGGCCCTGGCGCTGGGCGTGCTGGCCGAGCGTGCCGGCATTCCGGCGGGGGTGCTGAACATCGTGCCCGGCCTCGATGCCGCCGGCATGGGGGCCGAGCTTTGCGCCAATCCCAAGGTCGCGAAGATCACTTTCACCGGCTCGACCCGCGTCGGCAAGATCCTGATGCGGCAGGGGGCGGACACAATCAAGAAGCTGTCGCTGGAACTGGGCGGCAACGCGCCGTTCATCGTCTTCGACGACGCCGACCTGGACGCTGCGGTCGAGGGCGCCATGGCCGCCAAGTTCCGCAATGCCGGACAGACCTGCGTCTGCGCCAACCGCATCTATGCGCAGGCGGGTGTGCATGACGCCTTTATCGAGAAGCTCGCGGCCCGCGTCGCGGCGCTGGCGGTCGGCGACGGCCAGGCCGACGGTGTCGCGATCGGCCCGCTCATCAACGACGCGGCCCTGGCCAAGGTCGAGGATCACATCGCCGACGCCCGCGCCCACGGCGCGACCATCGCCACCGGCGGCGGGCGCCATGCGCTTGGCGGCAGCTTCTTCCAGCCGACCGTGCTGTCCGGCATGACGCCCTCGATGAAGATCGCGCGTGAGGAAACCTTCGGCCCCGTCGCCCCGGTCTGGCGCTTCGAGACCGAGGCCGAGGCGGTGGCCCTGGCCAATGCCAGCGAATTCGGGCTGGCGGGCTATTTCTACGCCCGCGACCTGTCCCGCGTCTGGCGCGTGGCCGAGGCGCTGGAGGTCGGCATGGTGGGCGTGAACACCGGCCTGATCTCGACCGAGGTGGCGCCCTTCGGCGGCGTCAAGCAATCCGGCCTCGGCCGCGAGGGCAGCCATTACGGCATCGAGGATTACCTCGAGATCAAATACATGTGCCTGTCGGTTTAGAGATCACGAGGGTCATTTCCTCGGAAAAGGAGACCGGTGTATGGAACCGCGATCCCGCCAAACAATCATAGAACTTCGCCACCTCCGCTATGTCGTCGCAGCGGTGGAGCACGGCAGCTTCAGCGCTGCAGCGGGAGAACTGGGCGTTCGGGAATCCGCGATCAGCCGGCGTATCCGCGATCTGGAGGACGAGACCGGCGCCGCGCTGTTCATCCGCCACAAACGCGGCGTGACGCTCACCGATGCGGGCAGGCGTTTCCTGAAGCACGCCCGGCGTGCGCTTGATGAACTCGACCTGGCCATCAAGGATGTCGGTGCCGCCGGCCGGGTCGAACACGGCGTGTTGCGGATCGGGATCTTCGCCTCTCTGGCCTCAGGGTTTCTCGCCGAGCTATTACGCCGATACAATGACGATCATCCCGGTGTGCGCAGCGTGATTGTCGAAGGCTGTCCAGCCAATCACATCGCCGCGATCCGCCAGCACCGAATGGATGTGGCTTTCCTGACGGGCACGCCGGATGCCGCGGAATGCGATGTGGAGGTGTTCTGGCAGGAGCGGGTTTTCGTGGCGCTTCCGAAGGAAGACGATCTGACGGTGCGGAAGCGAATCGCCTGGTCCGAGTTGCGCGACCGGCATTTCGTCGTCAGCGAAGCCGGTCCGGGTCCGGAAATCCACGATTATCTGGTCCGGCATCTGTCGGAACTCGGCCATCATCCCAGTGTCGAACGCTGCCCGGTGTCCCGCGACACGTTGATGCAGCTCGTCGCCCTGGGCAAAGGGTTGACTCTGACCAGCGAGGCGACCACCGGCGCGACTTTCCCCGGCGTGAGCTTTCGCCCGCTCGCGACGGAGCCCCTGCCCTTCTGCGCGGTCTGGTCGCCGCGCAACGACAATCCGGCCCTGCGCCGGTTACTCAGCCTGGCGCGGATCCTGTCGGCGCGAGACAGCAAGGCAAAATGAATCAGTCGCCAAGTCGACGCCCGGCACCGACGCTTCTCCGCACCTTCGCAAACCCGCGATCCGAGGCGAGGAACCGCTCCAGCATCGGCACGACAAGCTTCTGCGGCGCGATCGGCCCCTGCCCACCACTGCGGCCGAGCAGTTCGCCATAAAGTACCAGATCCCTGTGCAGGCCGGCGGGCAATTCGACGGCCATCTTCACCGGCGTATCGTCGGCGATCGGCCCCAGCTTCAGCTTGGTCATGGTGTCATCCTCCGGCATTCTCGAATATCAAATCCCGCCCCACGAGAATCCTGACCGGGAATCCCGGCCGGACGGTCAGCGTGGGCGCGATCTGCAGCTGGCGCTGGACGATCTGCTGGCCGGCCTGGTCGACGGCATCCTGGGCGCCGTCGCGGATGGCGCGGATCAGCCGGTCGTCGTCGCCGGCGGCGAGTTCGGTGCCGACCGCCAGCAGCGTCGACAGCCCGGCGGCCTTCATCAGCTCTCCCCAGTGGTAATCGACGCCGTCCTCGAGCCCGGCGTAACCGGCGGCATCGGCGCCCGGCAGGCGCTCCAGCACCAGCGAGCGGCCATCGGGGAAGATCAGCCGGTTCCAGACCAGCAGCACGCGGCGCTGGCCGAATGTGACGCTGGCATCGTATTCGCCGATGATGCGGGTGCCCTGCGGGATGAGCAGGATCGAGCCGGTCGGGCTGTCGTAGACCGGCTGCGTGACCTGGGCGATGATCTGGCCGGGCAGGTCGGAGCGGATGCCGGTGACCAGCGCCGCCGGGATCACCGAGCCGGCCTGCAGGATGTAAGGCGAGGCCGGCGCTTCCACGCGATCTGGGGCCACCGTGATACGGTCGGCGCCGCCGCCCAGGAACGTCGCGTGCCGATCCTGGGCACCTGTGTCCCCCGACTGACCCATGGTGCCGAGAGCGCCGGAAGCCTGGTCGGCGCTCCTTGCGCCACCACCCAACCCGCCCGCCGGCCGTGGCCCGCCCTGAAAGAACACGCCGCTGAGCCGCGCCGCCTCTTCCTCCGCCAGCCGCTGCTGCTCCGCCGCGTCCATGGCGGGTGCGATGACGGCGGGCGTAGCAGGCGCCGGTATTGGCTCGCCGCGATTGCGCGCCTCGAGGATCGGCCTGCCGAGATCGCCGGGCAGCGCCGGGCCGAGAGCGGGGCCGGTATAGTCGCGCGGCAGTTCCGCCAGCCCATCGGCTGTGGCGCGGTTTTCGGTGGAGAACAGCTCCTCGCCGCTTCGTTCCATCATGTCCTTGCCCTGCAGGGCAAAGATCAGCGCCGCGCCGATGCCGAGCGCGGCGATGGCGGCCATGCCCGCCAGCACCTTGCGCGACAGCCGGGTCACGCGGGGCGGCTCGGCGCGCAGGCGCATCTGCGCAGCAGTGCTTTCCTTATCGGTCATGAGCACGATCCCTGCCGGACCCCGCATTGCCGCGTGCAGCAGCCGTGGCAACAGCGTGCTGCACCGGCTGCAGGCGATGGATCCGCACCACCTGCTGGCGCTTGCCGAACCCGAGGCGCAGTTCCGCGACACCGAAGAGCCGGTCGACGATCATGACGTTGCCGTGGACGCGGCTGTTGACGATCTCCGGTTCGCCCTCCGGGCCGATGACGAAGAGTGGCGGCATCTCGCCCTGGGCGATGCCAGGCGGGAAGACCACATGGACCCGGCGGCCGTCGTCGAAGACCGAGACCGGCCGCCAGGGCGGGCTCGCACCCTCGATCTGCAACCCGTAGCGATGGTTGCGCGCGGTCTTGGCCGGAATCGCCAGAGCCGCAGGAACCGCCCGACGGCGTGCCGAAGACGATGCGCTTTCCGGATAGTGCCATGACACCGCCGGCATCCAGGTCTCCTCGCCGGCGCGCAGTTCCAGCATGTAGCGGCGCCGGTCGGTGGCGATGACCAGGTTGGTGGAGATGGCGGGCCGAGTCGGCTTGACCAGCACATGCACGCGGCGGGAGGCGCCACTACCGCTTTCGGTATCGCCGATGATCCAGCGGGCGGTGTCGCCGGCGGCGATGGGACCGGTGCCGGTCAGCTGTTCGCCCGGCTCCAGCGCGATATCGGTGATCTGTCCCGGCGCGGCATAGACCTGATAGAGCGCGCCTTCCGACCATGGATAGACTTGGATCGCATTGTAGTAGCCCTCGCGGCGCGGTTCGACCCGGGCGGCGAGATTGGCGTTCGTCACCCGGCTTTCCGGACTCTCCGCCGCATTGCCGCCCTTTGCCGGGGTCCAGTCCGGCGGCACATGCAGCGGTTTCGGAACTGGTTCTGCAACAGCCGCTGGCGGCGACGGCAGCGGCGGCACGTTGTCGTCATAGCTGAACTGCGGGGCTTTGCTGGTGGCGCAGCCCGCCAGTGCGGTGGCCGACAGCAAGACGGCAGCCAGCAGCGGACCGGACAAACGCCGCGCCGAGGTGCTGACCATTCTTTCGGTGAGAACAAGGATCATTGGCTCATCTCCTGCGACCATGAGATCGCATTGACGTAGATTCCGAGGGGGTTGGCACGCAGGCCCTCGGCACTGCGCGGTGTCTGGATCACCACGGTCAGGATCGCGGTCCAGCGCTCGGTGGATGACAGCTGGCCGTTCTCGTAGCGCTTTTCCGTCCAGGCGACCCGGAACGAATCCGGCGAGGCGCGGATGACGGAAGAAACCTCGACCGAGACCTGCCGCTCGCCCAGCCTCGAGAAGGGATCGCTGCCGCGGGCATGGTCGTTCAGCGCCGCGGCGCCGCGATCGGTGGTCCAGTCATAGGCCCTGAGCCAGTTCTGGCGCAGGATCACCGGATCGGCCGGAATCGACCGGACCTGCTCGATGAACCGGCCGAGATGCCAGGCGATCTGCGGGTCGGTGGGTCGATAGTCGGCGGCGGCTGGTGCGACGGGCTGGGCTTGGCCGAGATCGTCGACCTGCACCACCCAAGGGACGACGGTCCCTCGCGCCGATTGCCAGACCAGGGCCGCAGCAAAGCCGCCGGCCAGCAACAGGCAGGCGAAGGCCATGAGGCGCCAGTTTTTGGCCTGCACCCGGGCCGCACCGATGCGCTCGTCCCAGACCTGTGCCGCCCTCTGATAGGGCGTCTCGGGTTCGGGCGTCTTGCCGTAATGGGTCGCGGGGCGTCTGAACAGATTCATGGCGTGTCGCTTTCGGAAAGGGAGACGGAGGCGCCGGGACCATGGCTGTCGCCGGAGCGCACGGCATGGGCGGCGACGGTCGCGCCCCGGCCAAGGGACTGCCCGCGCAGGCGCTGCGCCCAGGCGGGGGCATTGCCGCCGGCACTGGCGTTTGCGCCACCCGCACCAGCGGCGGGGCCACCGAGCGTGCCCTGCGTGGTGCTGCCCCCGGTGCCGGTGAAGGCGGTCTTCACCCCGGCGGCATGGCTCCTGGAGATGCTGGCCGCCGCCTTGCGCAGCGGCGACAGGGCGGCCATGCCCGCGCCCTTGCCGACACCAGCGCCCCCGGAGAGGGCGCCGCCGAGCCCGGATTGTCCGGCCGAGTTCAGGGTATAGGCGGCAGAGGCGGCACCCGCCGTCGCGGCGCCACCGCGCACGGCCATCGCGCCGCCCTTCGCGCCCAGCACCGTGGCGCCGCCGGCGGCGAGCGCGGCCCCGCCCACGGCCAGTCCTGTGCCGGCCACCGCACCCGCACCAAGCTGTGGACCTCCGGAAACGAGGCCGGTGGCGATGCCGGGCCCGAAGATACCGAGGCCGAGAAGAGAGAGCGCCGCCAGCACGATGGCCATGGCGTCGTCGACGGTGGGGGCGACGCCACCGAAGCCGGTGGTGAACTCACCAAACAGCGTCGAGCCGATTCCGATGATGACGGCCAACACGAGCACCTTGATCCCCGACGAGACGACATTCCCCAGCACGCGCTCGGCCATGAAGGCGGTCTTGCCGAAGAGGCCGAAGGGGATCAGCACGAAACCGGCCAGCGTGGTCAGCTTGAACTCGATCAGGGTGACGAAGAGCTGCACGGCGAGGATGAAGAAGGCGAGGATGACCAGCGCCCAGGCGAAGAACAGACAGAGGATCTGGATCAGGTTCTCGAACACCGCCACCCAGCCCATCAGGTCGGAGATCGAGTCCAGCAGCGGCCGTCCGGCATCCAGCCCGGTCTGGGCGACGCGGCCCGGCCGCATGAGATCGGCGGCGGTGAAGCCGGTGCCGGAGGCCATGAGCCCGAGGCCGGCGAAGCTGTCGAAGACGATCCTCGCCAAAGTATTCCAGTTGGTGATCAGGTAAGCGAAGACGCCGACGAAGATGGTTTTTTTGACCAGCCGGGCGAGGATGTCGTCCTCGGCGCCCCAGGCCCAGAACAGGGCGGCCAGGGTCACGTCGATGACGATCAGGGTGGTAGCGATGAAGGCGACCTCGCCGCCCAGAAGACCGAACCCGCTGTCGATATAGCTGGTGAAGACCGCCAAAAAATTGTCGATGACGCCGGACCCGCCCACAGCCTATTCTCCTTCGGTGGTTGCGGCTGGTGCAGCCGGCGCCGGCGTCCGACCGAGAAAGCGGTCGCGGGTCTCGGCCCAGATCGCGAGGCACTCGGCATCTTCCGCCGCGGCCTCGCCCATGCGCTGGCAGCGGCGCTGATCGGTGCGCAGAGGATCCTCCGGTTGCGACTGGCCCGGTCGACCGGGCAGGGGCGGCAGGTCGCCGGTCCGCTCCATCCGGATCAGGGTCACGGTCATGACGATCGCCAGGAACAGGATGGCAATGAGCCGGGCCATCGCCTTGCCCTCCATGGTTGTGCCTCCTTCGGCCGTCAATCGTTGAACATCCGGGCATTGCCGGGCTGGTAGCCGGTGCCGGGCGCCAGGAAGCGTTCGCGCTGGATGCGGCCCTGCTCGGCGGCGGCGGCGCGCTCGGCCTCGGCCAGCGCTTCGGCCCGGCCGGTGGCGGCAAGGAGCGCGGTCAGGTCGGAGAGCTGCTGCGATTGCAGGGCCAGCAGCTGGTTGCCGGCCTGGCTGGCCTGAAGCGCACCTGTCGCGCCCTGGCTCTGTTCGACCAGCGTCGCCATCTCGGTCCGCTGCGCCTCGATATTGCTGGTGACGCCGGCCTGGACGCGCATGGCGTCCTGCAACCCGCCCATGGTGTTGCTCCAGCGGGTGCGGGCATCGTCCAGCAGTTGCTGCTCGGACATCGACAGGTCGGGCGCGGCGTATTCCCGCTCGAACGCCTGATCGACCTCCTGCACCTCGAAGGCGATGTTCTGGGCCTCGTCGAGCAACTGCTGGGTGCGGGTCACGTTCCGCTGCAGCTGCTGCAGCGAGCTGTGCGGGAGGCTGGCGAGATTGCGGGCCTGGTTGATCAGCATCTGCGCCTCGTTCTGCAGCGAGGCGATCTGGTTGTTGATCTGCTCCAGCGACCGGGCTGCGGTGAGCAGGTTCTCGGCATGGTTGGTCGGATCGTAGACGATGCGCCCGAAGCCGCCGAAGAAGGCATGGGCCGGTACGGTGAGCACCGGGGCCAGTGCCAGCGGTGTTGCCAGCGCCACGGCCAATGCGGTGGTGCTGACGATGCGGCGGATGGCGTGCGAGGTAGCGGTCGTGCTGCGCGTCATGGCGCGATCTCTTTTTCTGTGCTTGTTTCTGGTCCTGCCTCTGCGGGGATGGGTCCTGCCTCGGCATCGCCGGGCGCGACCGCGTCACCGGCAGGCCCGGTCTCCGCGTCGATGAACCTGGCATCGTCCGGTCCCGCCTCGTGATCAGCACGCGCCGTTTCTGAACTGGTCGGTTCAGATGCGGGCATGTCGGTGTTCTCCGGCGCAAGATTGCCGAGATCCGGGATCAGCTCGGCGGCCCAGTCGACGCCGAGCGCCCTGAGCCAAGCGGCGAGGAAGCCATCGCGGCCATGTTCTGTGAGGGTTTTGGCGATCAGGGCCTGATCGGACTTGGCCGATGCGGCGCAGAGCGCGAGGCCAATTTCCGACAGGCCCAGCTCGAACAGGCGGTTGCCGCGGCGGGACTGGCAGTAATAGTCGCGCTTGGGCGTTGCTCGCGCCAGGATCTCGATCTGGCGGTCGTTGAGGCCGAAGCGGCGATAGATCGCGGTGATCTGCGGCTCGATGACGCGCTCGTTCGGCAGCAGAAGCCGGGTCGGGCAGGACTCGATGATCGCCGGCGCGATGGCGGAGTTGTCGATGTCGGACAGGCTTTGCGTGGCGAAGACGACGGAGGCGTTCTTCTTCCTGAGCGTCTTCAGCCATTCGCGCAGCTGGCCGGAAAACCCCTCGTCGTCGAGCGCCAGCCAGCCCTCGTCGACGATCAGCAGCGTCGGGCGGCCGTCCAGCCGGTCGCCGATGCGGTGGAACAGGTAGGACAGCACCGCGGGCGCGGCGCCGGTGCCGACCAGCCCCTCGATCTCGAAGGCCTGCACCGAAGCCGAGCCGAGATGCTCGCTCTCGGCGTCGAGCAGGCGTCCATAGGGGCCGCCGAGGCAATAGGGCCGCAACGCCTGCTTCAGCTCATTGGATTGCAACAGCACCGCGAGGCCGGTGATGGTCCGCTCTCCGACCGGGGCGGAGGCCAGCGAGGTCAGTGCCGTCCAGAGATGCTCCTTCACCTCCGGGGTGACGCCGATACCTTCGCGCCTCAGGATGGCGGAGATCCAGTCGGCAGCCCAGGCGCGCTCGGCCGTCTCATGGATGCGGGCCAGCGGCTGCAGCGAGACCAAGGCCTCCTCTCCCTCGCTCAGCCCGCCGCCGAGATCGTGCCAGTCGCCACCCATGGCCAGCGCCGCGGCGCGGATGCTGCCGCCGAAATCGAAGGCGAAGACCTGCGCGCGCGGATAGCGGCGGAACTGCAAGGCCATCAGCGCCAGCAGCACGGATTTGCCCGCGCCGGTCGGGCCGACGACAAGGGTATGGCCGACATCGCCGACATGCAGCGAGAAGCGGAACGGCGTCGCGCCCTCGGTCTTGCCATAGAAGAGCGGCGGCGCGTCGAAATGCGCGTCCCGTTCGTCGCCGGCCCAGAGTGCCGAAAGCGGGATCATATGGGCGAGATTCAGCGTGCTGATCGGCGGCTGGCGGACATTGGCATAGGCGTGGCCGGGCAAGCTGCCCAGCCAGGCGTCGACGGCATTGACCGTCTCGATCATCGCGGTGAAGTCTCGGCCCTGCACGATCTTCTCGACCAGTCGCAGCTTCTCGTCGGCGACGCGGGCGTTCTGGTCCCAGACCGTGATCGTCGCCGTGACATAGGCCATGCCGGCGACATCGGCACCGAGTTCCTGCAGGGCCAGGTCGGCGTCGGCCGCCTTGTTGGCGGCATCGGTATCGACCAGCGCTGAGGGCTCGCTGGTCATCACCTCCTTCAGGATCGCGGCGATGCTCTTGCGCTTGGCGAACCACTGGCGGCGGATCTTCGTGAGCAGCCGTGTCGCGTCCACCTTGTCGATCAGGATGGCGCGGGTAGACCAACGATAGGGAAAGGCGATGCGGTTCAGATCGTCGAGGATCCCGGGCGTGGTGGCGGTGGGAAAGCCGGTGATGGTCAGCACCCGCAGATGCGCCTCGCCCAGGCACGGCTCCAGCCCGCCGGTCAGCGGCTGGTCGGCCAGCAGCGCATCGAGATGCATCGGCACCTCGGGCAGGCGCACGCGCTGCCGGTTGGTGGAGATGGTGGAATGCAGATAGGTCAGCGTCCCAGGATCGTCGAGCCAGCGGCATTCCGGCATGAAGCCGTCGAGCAGCGCTAGAACCCGGTCGCTGCGGTCGATGAAGCCGCGCAGCTGCTCCCAGGGATTCACCCTGGATGTCTCGCGGCCCTCGTAGAGCCAGCTTTCCGCCCGCGCCGCCTCCTCGGCCGGCGGTAGCCAGAGCAGGGTGAGAAAATAGTTCGAGACGAAATGGTTGCCTTCCTGCTCGAAATCGGCTTTCCGCTCGGCATCGACCAGCGCCGAGGCCGGATCGGGAAAGGTGCTGTCGGGATAGGTCGCAGCCTCCAAACGCTGCGCCTCGACGAAGATGGCCCAGCCGGAGCCGAGGCGGCGAAAGGCGTTGTTGAGCCGGCCGGCCACCGCGACCAGTTCGGCCGCGACGGCGGAATCCAGATCGGGACCGCGAAACCGCGCCGTACGCTGGAAGGAGCCGTCCTTGTTCAGCACCACGCCCGGTGCGACCAGCGCCGCCCAGGGCAGGTAATCGGCGAGACGGGAAGCATGACGGCGGTATTCGGCGAGGTTCATCATGGCAGGGCTCCGTCAGACGGCGAGATAGCCGGGGATGCGCAGATGCCGCCGCCCGACCTCGACGAAGAGCGGATCGCGCTTCGCCGCCCAGACCGCGGCGAGATGGCCGATCGCCCAGATCAAAATGCCGGCGAGCCAGAGCTGCAGCCCGAGACCGACCGCCCCGGCCAGCGTGCCGTTCAGGATGGCGATGCTCCTCGGTGCGCCGCCGAGCAGGATCGGCTCGGTCAGGGCGCGATGCACCGGCACCGAGAAGCCGGGCACCTCGGCAAGCTGCTCGAAACCCGCGGACATTACACCAACGCCCCGCCGCCGAAGCTGAAGAAGCTGAGGAAGAAGGAACTGGCCGCGAAGGCGATGGAGATGCCGAAGACGATCTGGATCAGCCGCCGGAAACCGCCGCCGGTATCGCCGAAGGCCAGGGTCAGTCCGGTGACGATGATGATGATCACCGCGACGATCTTGGCCACCGGCCCCTCGACGGAATCGAGGATCGACTGCAGCGGCGCCTCCCAGGGCATCGACGAACCGGCGGCATGGGCGGCGGGCGCAAGGACGAGGTTGCTCAGGACCAAGGTCGCGGTCATCGCGACGTGATGGCGGATGCGCAGGGCATGACGGATCATTCTGGTTCTCCAGTATTTTCTGAGGTGTCGGTGTCGGGAATGACCGGGGCGATGCGGTAGTTGCCGTCCGGACCGAGCCCGTCGACTCGGACGAGTTCGGTGAGGCGGCGATTGTTGCCGCGTCCGGCCAGAACGGCAATCAGGTCGACGGTCTCGGCGATCAGCGCCCGCGGCACGGTGATCACGGCTTCCTGGATCAGCTGTTCGAGCCGCCGCAGGGCGCCGATGCCCGATCCGGCATGGATGGTGCCGATGCCGCCGGGATGGCCGGTGCCCCAGGCCTTCAAGAGATCCAGCGCCTCGGCGCCGCGCACCTCGCCGATCGGGATGCGGTCGGGCCGCAGCCGCAGCGACGAGCGCACCAGGTCGGACAGGCTGGTGACGCCATCCTTGGTGCGCATGGCCACCAGGTTCGGCGCGGTGCATTGCAGCTCGCGGGTATCCTCAATGATGACCACGCGGTCCTGCGTCTTCGCCACCTCGGCCAGCAGCGCATTGGTCAGCGTGGTCTTGCCGGTCGAGGTGCCGCCGGCGACGAGGATATTGGCGCGCGTGGCCACCCCGAGCCGCAGCGCCTCGGCCTGCATCCGGCTCATGATCCCGGCACCGACGTAGTCATCCAAGGTGAAGACCGCGACGGCGGGCTTGCGGATGGCGAAGGCGGGCGCCGCGACCACCGGCGGAAGCAGCCCCTCGAAGCGCTCGCCCGTCTCGGGCAGTTCGGCGGAGACGCGCGGGGACCGGGCATGGACTTCGGCACCGACGTGATGCGCGACCAGCCGGACGATGCGCTCGCCGTCAGCGGGAGAGAGCGTCTGCCCTGTCTGCGCCAACCCGTCGCGCAGCCGATCCACCCAGATCCGGCCGTCCGGGTTCAGCATCACCTCGACGATGTCGGGATCCCGCAAGAGGGCGGAGATGGCAGGCCCGAGCGCGGTGCGGAGCATGCGGGCGCCGCGCTCCACCCTTGCCTCGATGTGGTCCGAACCTGCCATCCCGTCCCCCGTTCCTCCGGGGCGGCGAGAGGAAGGCCCCGGATGGGGTCGACTAAAAGAGCGTCAAAACGCAGCCGCGCAACAGCTATTCACCTGCCATCGTAGTCTGGCGTAGAAAGACAGGGAAACGGCGGTTTCGCCTTTTCCGAAAACCGGACGCCGCGAGTTCAGACCGGGCGAATCGCGTGGGTGTTCAGCTGACTTCCAGGATCTCTCCGGTATCGTGGCGCTTCACGAAATCCACCCGCTTACCGTTCCAGTGATAGCAGAAATGCGAGCCCTGCACCGGGATGCTCACCACGTCGGGCCAGAAGGCGCCCATGCATTGCCCGCCCGGCATGCGGATGCTGTTCCAGAGCAGACCGTCGCTGCCGGCCGCGCGAAGCCCCGCCCCTTCCGCCTGCGATGGCGCATAATCCGTCGGATGCAGGACATCCGGCACGGCGTTCACGTCGTGCAGTTCCCGGTCGATCGAACCGACCAAGGCGCGGAAATCCGAGGTCCAGCCGGGTGCCTCTTCGGTCGCCGCCATGAACTTCGCATGGTGGTGGATGGTCTCGGCCAGCGCGACCTCTTCCCGGTCTCCGGCATAGTAGATGCCGTAGCTGCCATCGGTGAAACGACCCGGTCGCGCGATCGAGCAGTGGACGAAGGGCGCCATGACCAGGCTGGCGCCCGGCCCTCCGACCCGGCGCGCGGCAGGCACCTTGCCCAGATCGCCGACCTCGTTGCGAATGCGGTGATTGGTCTTGGCCTCGACCGAGACCAGCGCCTCCCAGTCGCGCGGATCGGCGATGTCCTCGAACAGGTCGATCGGCGGCCAGATCGAGCGGATGATGCGCCAGGTCCTGTCCCACGTCACCCGCCGCTTCACGGCAAGGCCGCTCACCATGCGCCGCGCTCGGCGTCGAGCCATTCCCGCATCAGCGCCAGATCGGACAATTCGCCCCGCAGCATGATGTCGAGGGCGGAACTGCCACCGAAAGCCGCATTGGGTTTGCGCACCCACGCATACCCCCGGGCGGGATCCTTGAAGAGATAGCGCAGCCCCTTATGGATCCCCATGAGATGGGCCATGCGCATCTTCAGGTCCCGGTCGATCCGGCCGATCTCGCCATCCTTCCAGCGCGCCCAGGTCCGGGCCGCCATGCCGCCCAGAAGGGTCCTCGCCTCGGCATCGCTCACGCCCCAGGCGCGGAACAGATTGACGGTGGTGCGCGCCAGCGCGCCGGCCTCCTCGTCGGTGATGACCGGGCTGCCGACACGGGCCGGGGTTGCGGCAATGGGATGAAGCTGCATCTGCGCCTCCTGCGTTTGGCATCAATATAGTTTTCATATGCCAAACGGCAATACACAATATGCGTACAGGGCGGACTGCCATTATTCATTAATCGGTGTCCTCGCCATCGGCAGCAGGGTCGGGCCTGGCCGGCTCATCCCCTGTCCCGGCCACATCCTCCGGGATCTCCCTGAGGAAGCTCTCGCCGGATTGCAGCCTGCGGCCGAGGGTTTCGACGAAGCCTTCGAAGCGCTCGCGGCCCTTGGCCTGGGCGGCGGCATAACCTTCGGTCGGGATCGGCGGCGTGACGGTCAGCCAGAAGCGGACGAAGAGCGCCAAGGTTTCGGCGCAGAGGCCGACATCGCGTTCGAGCCGCATGATCTGGCGCGACATGCGGTCGAGCCGGCGTGCGAAGGCCGCCTCGCGCCGGTCGGCATCGTCGGGCGAGAGGAACGAAGCGACGGCGGCCTCGACGATGGCCGAGCGCGAGACCTTCCTGCTGTCCGCGAGATCGGAGATCTGCCGCAACAGGGCGGGCGGGAAATAGACGTTCAGACGCTGGCGCATGGCCGGACTCCTTTCTTGTGGTTGCATGTCGTCACATCGGGATGTCGTCGCCAGGATCCATCGAGGCTTGGCGGGCGATGCCGCCCATCTTGCGGCGCAGCGCCTGCCGCTGGCGCGCCGCATCCTCCTGATCGTCGCCGAGCAGGTTTCTGAACTCGTCCTCGGGCGACGGTTCCTTTCGTTCATGGACGATCTCGACATGCCCGGGCAGTTCCGGCTCGCGGCGCAGGCCGGAATTGGCCTTGTCCCCGCGCTTCGCCTCGGCCTTTTCGCTGGCCGCAGCCTGTTCCGCATCCGGCTTCGGTGGCCTCAACGCCGACCAGTCGTCCGGCCGCTCCGACGGCACCACCTCACGCGGATCGGGCGAGGCCAGCACCCGCTCCCTGAAACGCGGATCGGCATAGTAGCGCGCCTTCCTGGCCCGGATCGGCGGGGTGCCCGCCACCATGACGATCTCGTCCTCGGGCGGCAGCTGCATCACCTCGCCGGGCGTGAGCAGCGGCCGGGCGGTCTCGGAGCGCGAGACCATGATATGGCCGAGCCAGGGCGCGAGGCGGTGCCCGGCATAGTTCTTCATCGCCTTCATCTCGGTGGCGGTGCCGAGCGCGTCCGAGACCCGCTTCGCGGTCCTCTCGTCGTTGGTGGCGAAGCTGACCCGGACATGGCAGTTGTCGAGGATCGAATTGTTCGGACCATAGGCCTTCTCGATCTGGTTGAGCGACTGGGCGATCAGGAAGGACTTGATGCCGTAGCCGGCCATGAAGGCCAGGGCGGATTCGAAGAAATCCAGTCGTCCCAATGCCGGGAACTCGTCGAGCAGCATCAGCACGCGGTGCCCGCGGTCCTTGGCATGCAGATCCTCGGTCAGCCTGCGGCCGATCTGGTTCAGCACCAGCCGGATCAGCGGCTTGGTGCGCGAGATGTCCGAGGGCGGCACGACAAGGTAGAGGGTGGTCGGTGTGGATCCGGTGACCATGTCGGCGATGCGCCAGTCGCAGCGGCTGGTGACCTGGGCGACGACCGGGTCGCGATAGAGACCGAGGAAGGACATCGCAGTGGACAGCACGCCGGAGCGCTCGTTCTCGGATTTGTTCAGCAGTTCCCGCGCGGCGCTGGCGATCACCGGGTGCGGGCCGGCCTCGCCGAGATGCGGGGTCTTCATCATCGCGGCCAGCGTCGCCTCGATCGAGCGGCGCGGATCGGAGAGGAAGGCGGCGACGCGTGCCAGGGTCTTGTCCTCCTCGGCATAGAGCACATGCAGGATGACCCCGACCAGCAAGGCATGGCTGGTCTTTTCCCAATGGTTGCGCTTTTCCAGCGAGCCCTCGGGATCGACCAGGATGTCGGCGATGTTCTGGACGTCGCGGACCTCCCATTCGCCGCGCCGCACCTCCAGCAGCGGGTTGTAGGCGGCGGAGGCCGCATTGGTCGGATCGAACAACAGCACCCGGCCATGCTTCGCCCTGAACCCGGCGGTCAGCTGCCAGTTCTCGCCCTTGATGTCGTGGACGATGGCCGAACCGGGCCAGGTCAGCAGCGTCGGCACCACCAGCCCGACGCCCTTGCCGGATCGGGTCGGCGCGAAGCAGAGCACATGTTCCGGGCCATCGTGGCGCAGATAGTCCTGGCCGATCTTGCCCAGCATCACCCCGTCGGGGCCGAGCAGCCCGGCCCGCTCGATCTCGGCCCGCCCCGCCCATCTTGCGGAGCCATAGGTCTCGACGTCCTCGGCCTCGCGGGCGCGCCAGACCGACATCAGGATGGCGATGCCGATGGCGAGAAACCCGCCCGAGGCGGCGATGATGCCGCCTTCCATGAAGACACGCGGGGCATAGGCGTCATAAAAGTACCACCACCAGAACAGCGCCGGCGGATAATAGACCGGAACGCCCCGGATCTCGAACCAGGCCGGGCCGAGCTGCGGCTGGAAGCCGAGCCGCCAGGCCGTCCATTGCGTTGCCGCCCAGATGAAGGTGAGCACGATCAGGAAGACCACGGTGATCTGGCCCCAGAGGATCTTCGTGCCGGTCATGGAAATACCTCCTTTCGTCACGGGTTCTTGCGTTACAGCCCGAGGTCGCGCCTGCGCCCCAGCGACCAGTCGATGCCGCCACCCGGTTTCGCCACGCCGGAGACATGCCGGCCGGGCTGGCCTTCGAGGTCCCGCGACCAGGGCACCAGCTGAAAGCTCAAGCCGTCGTCAATGACGGCGAAGCGGCCGGAAGAGAGGGACATCTGCCGACCGCAGATACCAGCGACATGATCGCCTGGCCGGGTATGCACATGCCGCAGCCCGGTTTTCCGGGCGAGATCGGCGCCGACGGCATCGAGTTCGCGCCGGCGCAGGGTGGCGAGCAGATTGCGCCGCAGCAGGATGCGTTGCCCTTCGCGCCGGGCCAGGCCTTCCCCGACCAGATGCTCGGCACGGGCATCCATCGCCTTGTGCACCTCCCTGCCGAAGCCGCCCATGGCCAGCGGCATCGGCCGGCGCTCGACCAGCCGGTGATCGAGCCAGGTGGCGCCCGGCGCCGTGATCTGGGCTTGCAGATCGAGATCGGAGCGGTTGGCGAGCCGCAGCGTCGGGTTCGGATCCTCCGGCCCGCCGAAGCGCCGCAACTCGACGATGCCGCCGAGCGGCGGAGCCTGGTCGAAGGCCTCGATCCCGCGCAGGCGGATATGATGGGCGCGGCCGTCGATGCCGTCGATCACCGCATAGGCTTCGCCGGTCAACTCGTCATGCAACCCGTTATCGACCAGCCGGCCGATGACGGGCGCACCGTCCCGGCCGCTGTCGGTGACAAAGTCGAGGACACCCCGTTCCTCGCCGCGCCCGGCGAAGGCGCGGTGCATCCGGCTGACGATGTCGTCCTGCCTGCCCAGGTCGCGCAGGGTTCGCTCCGCCTCCAGCCCCAGCATCCATTCGCCGGGACCGGCCGAGGTGGCGAGACCCATTTTCTCCAGATGCTGCAGCCGCCCGATCATCAACCGCCGCGATTCCGGATTGCGGCCCGTCGGCTCGCCCGGGATCGGTGCGTCTGGGCGCAGGTCGATGAATCCCATCTCGTCGGCCTGGCGCCGGATCCCGGCATCGAGCCGGGTCCAGCGCTCCGCCGTCACCTCGCGTTCCAGGGCGGAGCGGATCTCGTGCTCCTGCCTGGGGCCGAGTTCGAGGGCGACCAGATCCTCGGCGCGCGAGCGCAGGCCGTAGCCGATGTAATCGCGCGAGATGACCAGATCCTTGCCGCTGTCATCCACGCCGCGGACCAGCAGATGCACATGGGGATTGTCGGTGTTCCAGTGATCGGCGGCGATCCAGTCCAGTTTCGTGTCGAGATCGGCCTCCATCTGCTTCACCAGATCGCGGGTGAAGGCGCGCAGGTCGGTCATGTCGCGGGCATCCTCGGGCGAGACGATGAAGCGGAAATGGTGCCGGTCCTCCCGGCAGCGTTCCGCGAAGGCGGGATCGTCGGCATCGTCGGTGCGGGCGTCGAACATCAGCCCGTCGCTGTCGTCGCGGCGGACCCCCTCGCGCTTGAGATAGGCGAGATGCGCCGTCATCGGCGCCGAACGGAAGGACCGGCCCTTGTGCCGGACCACCCGCGCCTTCCCCACCACCCGGCGTTGCGGCGAGAACAGCCGCGAGCGGCCAAAGCAGGCAAGCCCGCGCCCGAAGGTGGAGTGACCGGTGCGGACGGGTCGCCCCGAGGACGACGAGCCCCCGGCCGGTCCCGACTTTCGGACCGGCCCCGCCTTCCGTGCCGCGCGCAACACCTGATTGACGAAGCTACCGCTGCGGGGCGCCGGGGTCGAGCGCGGCCTGCCCGGACGGATGCGGAACTCGCGGTCGTCGCGGGTCATGACGGACCTCCCTGCCCCGTGATCCGCGCAACAGTGCCGAAATCGGCATTGAAATCGCGGCAAAACCCCAAAAATGCGGCACCGCCGCCGACCGCCCGGCCCCGGAAAAGACCCGCCATGTCAATGGTGTAGGTCTTTGGCGGGCCGGGGCTTTTACCTTGCCATAGCCCCAAGGGCGGCGTGGCCCAAAAGGCCGCGCCGCCCGTTCCTTCGCTGTTGTACGCTGCAGTGCGATTTCTGCGATTGGGGCTCATGGGGCGCCTCCCGGGCGGGATCGCCCCCGGCGGGCGCTGTCCGATGGCGGCGGGGTCGGCAGCGGATCCTCCGGCAGGGTGAACTTCCGCTGCCAGGAATGCCACGCCGCGGTGACAGCGCCGGTGCCGGGGAAGAGATCGTCGAGCGTATCCTCGGGCCGCGCGGCGACCATCTCGAAGGCCCAATGACAGACGGCTTCCGGCTTGGCGCCGGTCAATCCCCTGCGCAGAGCGATGCTTTCCTGCACCCAGTCGCGCAGCACCAGGCGCTTGCTGACCACGGGCTTGCGGGCGGACTTCACGATCACCGGCTCCCAGGCATAGGCGACCGGCACGTTGCGTTTGAAGGCGGCGAAGCCTTTCACCCAGGCCATCCATCTTGCGCCGGTCGGCTCGACCAGCGGGGCGAGAACGGCGAACGAATACGGTGTCGCAGCGGCGTGCAGAATCCAGCCGTCGTAATCGCGTTCCAGCCGCTCGATCAGCGCCGCGTGATCGACCTCGCCGGCGTAATCGGGGCGGCCGCGGTAGAGATGCGCGCAGCCGATATAGGGAGGGTCCGCATAGGCGATCCTCATAGCTGCTGGCTCCTGCCTGTGCAGGTGGCGCAATGTTTGGAATGTTTTTTCATTGCATTGATCCTGCGTGGGTTCGGTGGACGAACAGGCTGTCGGATTGCGGCGCGAGCGCGGCAGAAGCGCCATCGAATGGTTCGCCTGCCTGCAGTGCTGGGGTGACCAGCGCGCTATCGGTCTGCGCCCGTAGCGGTGATCCCGCTGCCCGCAAAGAGCGGTGCCTCGCGCCAGTCGGGTGGTGGTGCGACAGCGAAACCGGCGCCGGGAAGCGGGTCGCTGCCGAGCAGCGGCGCCAATGTTGCGACATAGGCACGCGTCTCGGCCGGCAGGGTCCGGCCCGAGGCCAGGTGCTCGTCGTAGCGCCCCGGTCCGGCATTGTAGGCGGCCAGCATGCCGGCGATTGTGCCGTAGCGGTCGTGCATCTCGCGCAGATAGGCGGCGCCCGCAAAAATGTTGTCGCGGGGATCGAACGGATCGTCGCCGAGAGCATGGCGGGCGCGCAGCGCCGCCCATGTCTCCGGCATGATCTGCATCAGGCCCATCGCGCCCTTGGGCGAAACGGCCTGCGGATTGCCCCGGCTCTCGACATGGTGCACGGCGCGGATCCAGTCGGGCGGGATGCCGAAGCGCAGCGAGGCTTCCACGACATGGGCCGCGAATGGGTCGTGGGTCTGTTGCACGACCGGCGGCACGGTCTGCGCCAGCAGGCCGGCAGCCGGGAGGGCGGCGAAGCTCAGTCCGGAAAGAAGAAGAAAGGCAAAGCCGCGGGCGGCGCAAGCCTGCCCGTCGGCATGGTGTGGTGCGGTGAACGGCATGACTCAGTCCCCGCCTTCGCGCTTTCTCGGGCGCGACCAGTGCAGGCCCCAGCTTCGGCCTTGTTCGTCGGATTGGAACAGCCGGGCGCGGACCGGCTGCACGAATACCGGATCGTCGAGGGCGACCGAGATATAGGTTCCGGCCTTTTCGCCGCTATGGGTCCAGCCGGCGCCGATCTCCGGTCCGTCCTCGCCGTCGAGATGAACCCGATAATCCGGGGCGTTCTCGACATCGGCATTGTGGGTCGGCACGAAGACCAGGTTGAGGTCGAGCGTGACGGTGCGGATGCGGCCCTCGTAGCCAGCTTGCGTGCGGGTGAATTCTCCGATCTGTGGCATCGTGTATATCCTTCGCTTGATGGTTGGTGGTGGGATCAGAGGCCGCTTTCCGCCCCAGTTGCGGGCCGGCGAAAGCGGCCGTCGTTCTCCGCTTCTGTCCAGAGCGGGACGATGCGGGCGGTAACGCTGCTGACCGGGAGCGGGCCGAAATAGCGGCCGTCGAGACTGTCCCCGACCTCCCGGTTCATGAGGAATACCTCGCCCTCGGCGAGCAGCCGACACCCCTGCCAGACCGGCAACGGCCGACCGCGGCGGTCGCGCTCACGCGCCGTGCCGATGGCCTGGCCTTGGACGGCGATCGTGGTGCCCGTGCGGCAGACCCGCGTGCCGGGAAGGGCGGCGACGCGCTTCAGCAGCGGCACGCCGGGGCCGACATAGCCGCGCGTGGTGACGAACTGCGCCAGCGGTTCAGGTGGTGCGACCGCCACCAGATCGCCGAGGGCGAGGTGGGTCGGCGGCTCAAGGCGATAGAGGCCGACCGGCACGCTGGCGGAAGCATTCCAGATCAGCCGCGGCGCGATGTCGGCGACGGAAACGCCGACGATGACCAGTACGCCGAGGCCGGTTGCGGCGAGATAGGCGGCGCGTTTCCAACTGGTCATGATGCGCCCCCGTGGTCCGCAGGATCGTCGGTGGGTGCATTGCCGTCGGCACCGTCGTTCGCCTGGTCGGCAGCATCCCCGCCGGCAGCGGCATCACCTGCACCGGGGCCTGCGGATGCATCATCGCTTGTCGTTTCATCTGTCGGTGCTGCGCCGCCGAGGACCGCGTTCAGCGCGGCTTCGCTGCGCAGGATGGCGCGGCCGATGGCTTCGGGGACCTGCGGCACCACCGCATCGCCGAAGGCCTCGACGATCAGGCTGGCCGCAGACGTCCCTTTGCGACTGCCGAGCGCAATGCGCGTGCGAGCCAGCCAGGCGGAAATCCCATCATCCATGCGTAGGTGATGGGCAATGCCGCCGTTCCAGTCAGGCCATGGCTCCGCAAGAGCGCCGCCAGCGCCCGTGCCCCGGCCCATTTGTCCGGCGCCCGATCCGTCATCGCCCCGTCCATTACCGCATCCATCGTCGGGGATTTCCGCCGGTCGTAGGCCGGGCTCCAGCCGTCCATGCGGCTGTCGCGCTTGGTCGGCGTCGGCAGGGTTTCCGGTGCTTTCGGATTGCTCGTGGTCATACCCGCATGGCGGCTGTTGTGGCCCTGCAACTGGCTCAGCAGATCGCCCCGGCCGCCGCGATCCGCATCCGTCTTGCGCGGCGTCGCCAGGATCATGCGCAGCGGATATGTCGAGCCCGCACCGCCGCCGGCGCCATCCCTCATCCCGTCCGAGACCATCGGTGTCGGCAAGGGACGATTGCGGAACGGATCGGAAAGTCCCGACTCCTTCATCGCCTTCCGCGCGCCCGATCCGCCCTCCAACCGCAGGCCACCCTGCCGGGATTGCGACACGGGCGTGGGCAAGCTGTTCGGGATCGCAGCCGATGAGCCAGGACCGCTTGCGGACATGGTTGGCGCCGATATCCGCAGCACCCACCACACATGGCCAGCAGGCGTAGCCGAGCGCTTCCAACTCGTCGAGCAGCCGGTCCGCGCCGCGAGTTCGGAGATTATTGCTGTTCTCAAAAGCGAACCAGCGAGGCCGGCAGTCTCCGACCAGGCGGACGGCCTCGAGATAGAGGCCCGAGCGTTCGCCCTCGATCCCCTTGCCCTTCGTGTTGGCGCTCGAGATGTCCTGGCAGGGCGGCGAGCCGACGACGATGTCGGGCAGGCATCCGAGGTCGGAAACAAGTCGAGCTGCCGTGAGGCCGCGGATATCCGCGTAGAGCCTGACATGGGGGAAATTCTCCGAATAGAGGATGCGCCGCCACTCGACGATCTCGCAGGCGGCGATGGTGGTGAAGCCTGCCCGGTGCAGGCCGAGCGACCAGCCGCCCGCGGCACCGCTGAAGAGATCGAGCACGCGCATCATGCCCCCACCCTCCGGCGCTTCAGCCAGGCGGCGTGCTGGGCCCTGGTGTAGGTCCGGAACGGCTCGCCCGCGGTCATCCGGTTGTGGACATGCCGCCAGTGCTCGGGCGAGATCTCGCAGGAATCGATGCCCAGCGCCTCGACGGCATCCACCGCCTGAAGCACCCGCTCGACCTTGGGCCAACCGCTGATCCGCAGCAGGATCTCGGCGCCGGGGCGGATGAAGGGCAGCGTCTGGAACGGCTCTCCGCGCCCAACGGCGCGCAGGATGTCGAGGCGCGAGACCACGGTGCCGTAATCGTTGCCCGCCCAGCGCACCAGCGCGAAGATGCTACCGGGCGCGAAGCCGAGGGTCCGGCGCTGGCTGTCGATCCGGTGTTCGGAGCTGGGTCGTCCGAAGCGCAGCCAGTGCTCGACCCGCTTCTCTTGCCAGATCAGGTCTACCTCGGTGAGGGCCGGTTTCTCGTCAGGCTCTTCGCCTTTTCCGCCGAATGAGACGATCCTGTCGGTCATGACGGCCACCGCATCATGCGATCGGCGGACAAGCGCATCGGAGCGAAGGATATCGTAGGTGCTCGCAGCGGTTCGTGATACCGTCGGGAAAAGCGGATGTATGCTCCTGGCTGCGACGGGGGAAGCGCGTGCGGGGTCATTCGCCGTCCCCTTCCGATCCGCGCCGATATCGCGGATGAGGGACCGGATCGGCGTCCGGGTGGTGGTTATCCACCGCAAGGCGCGCCCCTTCTATGTTAGAGTCCTTAATGTTAGATAAGTTACGGGACGGATTCCGTTCGTCAGGCCAAAGGGTTAACTGCGATCCATGCGTGCGAAGTCCCGATAGTCCTGCGTGTGATGTCCCGATACCGTCCACATTTCGTGCGTCCGAAGTCCCGATACCGTTCACCGAGTTATCCACAGGAAAATGTGGATAACTTTCGGGCAGGATCCGCAGCATCTCGACATGGCCTTCGCGTTCGATCCGCATGCGGTATCCCGGCAGCGACTGCCGTTGGGCAAGCCGTCTGATCTGGAGCGCGAAATCCGACAGGCGCACGAGGCTGCCCGACTTCGCATGCAGATGCGGGATATCGAAGCACCAGCCCTGCGGCTGACGGCCGGCATGTTTCCGGGCGACGCGGTAGAGCCAGCGCTCGATGCCGCCCTTGAGCCGGAAATAGGCCGGATCGATGGTCAGGACCAGCGAGCGGTCGAGGACGCCGCGATAGAACCATTCGGGCAGAACGAATTCCATGCCCTCGACCCGGCCGCCGGCCGTAGTCATCTCCTCCCATTCGCCGATCCAGGAGAACTGATGCCGCCGCCAGTGTTCGCCATGACGGATCGTGGTTCGGATCACCGTCGATTGCAGCCGCGCCAGCGCGCCTTTGAGCAGCCGATAGTCGCGCGCACCGGTCTGGCGGCCAATGGCGGTCAGAAGCTGGTAGGGTGTAAAGCGCAGGAAGCGCGAGGTTTGCAGCCCGTGGTTCTCGGCATTGACGATCTGGCTCGCCGCCCAGATCAGCACGTCGGCATCCCAGATCGTCGCCATACCGTGCTCGGGAAAGCCGTAGACCTCGACCCGGACATCCCCCGCCTCGTAGAGGATCGGGATCACCCGCCGGGTCTTGGCCAGCGAGAAGAAGGGCCGTTCCATCAGGTCGCGCTGATCGCGCGGGCGCACCTCGCCGCCCACCCCCGTCACCACGAAGGGGCTGAGGCGGCGGCGTTCGCCGGAAAGACGGGGGCGGCGTGGCGTTCTCATCCCTGCCCCCTCAGCGCCGGTAGCGGCCGGCATGGGCCGGCGGCGTGACGGCATGGCGCTTGGCGGGCAGCACAGTGCCACGCGGATCGGAAGTCGAGGTGACCGCCCCGCGCTCGGCCCAGGCCTGCAGGTCGTCGACGGCATAGACGACGCGACCGCCGAGCTTGTGGAACACCGGACCGGTGCCGAAGCTGCGGTGCTTTTCCAACGTCCGGCCGGAGAGGCCGAGGAAATACGCGGCTTCAGGTGTGCGCAGGAAGCGCGGCGGCAGGTCGGTAAGATCGGGCTTCATCGTCGGGCCTCCGTGCGGTTCGCGATGCCGCTGGCGGACAGCGGCGTATGGAGGACAGGTTGACGGAGAAGAAACGGCCGCAGGGAGTGCGAAGTTGAGGGGGCCTAATTCTCACCCCCTGCCCTGCGTCGGAGCATCGGAACCGGCCGATCCAGGACGCGATCCGACCCGGAAACTTGACGCACGCTCGCACGCCCCTTACTTTTATCCTTACCGACAGAAAGGACCCCTCCGATGCCGACGGCAACCATCACCTCGAAGGGCCAGATCACCATCCCGCAGAAGGTCCGCCTCGACATGGGCCTGACGCCCGGCGACCGGGTGGATTTCGTGCGCATGGACGACGGCCATTACGCCGTCGTGCCGGCCTCGCATTCGATCCGCGCGCTGAAGGGCATCGTGCCGCGGCCCGACAAGCCGGTGAGCCTCGAGGACATGCAGGCGGCGATCCTGGGCGCAGCGACCAGCGCATGATCGGCATCGATACCAATGTGCTGGTGCGCTATCTGGCGCAGGACGACGCCGCGCAGGCGGCCATCGCCACGGAGATCGTCGAAGGCTTTACGCCGGAAGAGCCCGGCTTCGTCTCGCAGGTGGTGCTGGTGGAAACCGTCTGGGTGCTGACGCGTGCCTATCGGATGACGCGCGAGGCCATCGCCGATGCCGTGGAGGTGCTGTTGCGGTCGCGCGAGTTGATCGTCGAGCACAGCGAGGCCGGTTATCTGGCGCTGGCCACCTATCGCGCCACCAAGGCGGATTTCGCCGATGCGCTGATCGCGCATGGCGGGCGGCTCGAGGGCTGCAGCGAGACCGTGACCTTCGACCGCGGCGCCGCGAGCCATGCCGGCATGCGGCTGCTCGGATCCTGACAGGCAGCGGCAAGCCCAGCCGCCCCAACGAGCAGGGCAGTGCCGCCAGCGGGTTCATTCAAGCCCGAACTGTTTCGGATTGATCGCGCGAAGGCGCCCGCGGTAGACGTCGGGACCGCGCGTCCTTCCGACGACGCAGGATTACCGAGGTTCCATGCGGGCGGTTCCAGACGTCCAGCGACATCACGGCGTGCGCGGGCAAGGCGGGGTCGATAGGCGCCCCCTCCCCGCACGCTGGTGAACCAGCAGCGAGCCCAGCCCCGAGATCGCGATCAACACCAGCCCCGCCAGTGATACGAGATCGGGCCATTCGCCGAAGACGACGATCCCCAGCGCCGTGGCCGAAATCAACTGGCTGTAGACCAGGGGCGCGATCAGGCTGGCCTCGGCCTTCCTGCTGGCCATGACCAGCAGGAAGTTACCCACGGCCGAACCGACGGCGCTGATCAGAAGCAGCACCAGCAAGGGCACGTCCGGCACGGGAAAATCGGCTTGCAACCCGAAGGGCGTCAGGACGATGGCCCCGATTAGCAATTGCGAGATCAGCAGGAATCGCGGCCGGAATCTTCCCGCCAGGGTGCGGGTCATGACCAGATAGGCGCCGTAGAACGTCCCCGCCGCCAGGGCGAAACCCATGCCGGCGGAACTGCCGAAACCGGGCTTGACCACCAGCATCACGCCCGCGAAGCCGAGCCCCAGCAAGAGGCTTCTTGGCGCCGATGGCCGCTCGCCCAGGAACAGGATCGCCAGGACATAGGACACGACCGGGCCGACGAAGAAGGCTCCGAAGACATTGGCGATCGGTTCCGTCTTCAGGGCGGTCAGGATGCAGCATATGCCGCTGGCGATAAGCCCGGCCCTCAGCAGGACGCGCCAGTCGAGCAATGCCGGCAGTTCCCGCCGGGTCAAGCCGCTGAAGGGAAGCAGCATCAGCGCGGCCAGGAAGAACCGCGACCATGCCACGATGAAGGGATCCACGCCGCCGCCGGTCAGCAGCTTGCCCGCCGTATCGCCGATGACCACGCAGGTCACCGCGATGAAGACCATCGCGATCAGTCGTAGCAAATCCGGCGTATTGGTCATGATCGTTCTCAGGAAGCGGAATTGAGGCGGGCATATGGCCCGGGGCAGACCTTGCGACGTTGCGCGAAGGATTGGAAGGCCACCATCCCGACAGCCCCGACAGCCCCGACAGCCCCGACAGCCCCGACAGCCCCGACAGCTACTTCCGCCGGCGCCGCCGCAGCAAGCGGCGATAGCCGCCGCCGATCATCGCGCGGGCGTCCCTGACGAAGCCCATGACGGCATCGCGCAGGGCTGACGTCTTCCACGGCTCGTCGCGGACCCGGTCGGCGCCGTAGATCGCGCGGGCGATGTCGCGATAGCTCGCCCCGCTCATGCGCCCGTCGATGGCCTGCAGCATTTGACGTGCCCGTTGGCGCTGGCGTTCGGTCAAGCGCCGGTCCGGCGGCACGCTCCGCCGCATGAGAAAGCAGAGGAGGCGCGTGGCGGCCTCGATCCGGTCGAGCCCATCGGCATCGAGCGGGATGACGATTGCCAGCGGCCCGTGTTCCTCGACACCCGCCAGCCGCAGCAGGTGCAGGCTTCGGCCATCACCGATGTCGCAGCGGAACCAGGTTCCGTCGGCATTCACCCGGGTATCAGCCGCTCTCAAAAGGTCGACCAGGTTGCCCTCAGCAGGCAGAACGGAGGGTAGCGAATCCAGCACGAGGCTGCTGGTCTCGCGGGACGGCAGCCAGTAGACCGGCGTATCCACGCAGGAAAGCCCCGGCCGGACCGGGAAACGTAAGCCCCCAGCGATTCCGGAACCAAAGGATGCCCGGCGCATCCATTGCCTCTTGCCGCGCGACGGCACGATAGTCCTGCTGATAGTCCTCGTTGCGCCGCAGCCATTCCCAGGCGAGATCGGGCGCTGCAACTTCGTCAACGAAATCGTAGCTCGGCGAGGATCGCCACTTCGACAGGTCGGGTTTCATGTCCATACCCCAAGGTTGAAGCCATTTCTCGCGCGTTCAACCAAGGGTCGGGCGCATTTGTCTGCGCCAAAACCCCTTTCCGGGCAAGGTAGGGTGCGGCAGAGGCAAATCGGCGGATTTCTACTTGCGATCAGCGGCCGTCGCGCAACAGCAGCTTGTAGCCGTCTTTTTTCATCCAGCGCGCGCGGGCAAGATGGCTGTCGTAGATCCTGCGCGCCCGTTCCGGCTCAAGCTCGGGATCGAGACCGAAGAGGATCTGGACGGCTTCGCGCCAGTCGGCTCCGTCGTCAGCGGAATCGTGCAGCCGCATGTAGAGCTTCTGGTGCCGGCGGTCGTAATCGGTCAGTTCCGGGCCGGTCGGCACATCCTCCAGATAGTCTTTTTCCGTCACATCCCCTCTCCCGTCCGGGCGGTGATCGCGATGTTTTCCCGCAGCAGCACTATTCCATGCCGGGCCGCGTTCCACAACGAGCCGTGTTCCACGAGACGGATCCTGCTCCGCATCGTTAACCAGACACAGTAACTTGGTACAACTCCGAATGCCCGCACATCGGAGGCAAAAACCTCGGCATCCCATTTGTAGAGAATACTCCGTGGTGGAATGCTCATCAAGTCACCGATCTGTCGGTGATGGAGATTCGGGAGATATTCGCGCACAATCTGCGGGCCGCGCGGCAAGCCAAGGGCTTGTCGCAGGAAGAGCTCGCGCATCGTGCGGATATCGATCGAACCTATATCAGCTCACTGGAGCGCCGCGTTTACGGCGCCAGCATCGATGTCGTGAATCGTCTGGCCTCGGTCCTGGAAATGGAAGCGTCCGACCTGCTTAAGCGGCCTACGGAAGACAACCGGCTGCCATCTGCGGAGCCGCCAAAGCCTGACAAGTAGCCCGGAGCGCCGCCGCTGCGTTTCCAGCGGGCACTTGCCTGCCGCACAAGCCGGATGCATGAGCTCGCAGGTCCATTTGTCTCGGCGGGATCTCTGGTCCCGGTGGAGGGTCAGGCGGGGCAAAACTCTCCGCTCGCGATCTGTATGGTCCAGCATTCGCCGTCGTCGTCGGCCATCATCTGGATCTCGGTACGATCGGCGTTCAGGATCGCGTGCAACCCGCCTTCGGCGAAAACCTCCGGCTCATCGGCCTCGGCGTCCCATCCGAGGCCCCATGCTTCCCTCACCGTCACCTTGCGGAATCGACCCTCGGCAAAGGCGGTGGCGAGGGTCGCGGCATTGGCGAGGCGGCGGGCAGTGCGTTCGGCTGCGGTCATGTCAGTTTCTCCCGGTAGGGTGGTTTCCTGCTGCCGCAAGCCCCGTGATGGCGGGGCCGGGCTGTCAGCACCGGTGGGGTCAGGCGCTCTCGATCTCGCTCGGGGTGTCGAGGAGGAGGTCGGCGGCTTCGGTCATCGCCTGCAGAAGGATGATCTGGGCCAGTTCCTCGTCTTGGGTCTGCATCCATCCTCTGGCGATCCGCTCCAGTTCCTCGAGCCGGTGCGAGTCGCGGCGGATCAGGGCGTTGGCGGCTTCGGCCATCAGTTCGGTCACGGTACTTGGGTGGTGGTTCATGGTTGGTCTCCAGTCTGCGCCCCGGTCCGATCCGGGCGCTTCTGCTGACCGGACCCCTCAGGCGTTTCCGCCTGAAGGGCTGTGCGCTTCCGCCAGTGAGGTCAGATCAGGCCCATCTTCTGAAGCCACTTCGCGGCGTCGGCGGCATCGCTTGCAGCAACCCTAACCGTCAGGGTCATGCTGTGGCGGCTGGCGCGGGCCTTGACCCCGATATCGGCGTCCATGCCCATCTCGATGTCCTCGAGGTTGATGCGGCTGGCCAGCGGGTTGCTGGGAATGTTGATCTCGAATGTCGCGGTATGCATCGACGTCTCTCCGGCTTCCGTTCCGGGGTCGATCCATCAGACCCCTTCCACCACCCCGACCCCGCGTTGCGGGGAGCATGGCGCCGGCCGGTGTCGACCACCTGCGCGCCTTACGAATAATCTAGCAAAAACAATATTCTATCGCAAGCCGATTGTGCGTTTCTATTCGTTATTTTCAGATACTTAGGCGCGCCTCCAGCCTCCCTTTCGCCCGCCGTCCCTGCCTCAACCCATGCTTCTGGGCCGGGATTGGTGCTCACGTCGGATGTCGCCCTCCTGTTGCCTCGCTCCCCAGCCCCTTGTCCCAAGCCCCAGTTTCTTCCTCGCGGGAGAAGAACGAGGTCGGGGGAAAGCAGCAGGCCCGCGCCGGAGGCTTCCCGGCCGGTCGATCCGGCCGGGAAGCCTTCTCTTGCCGGCGCGGCCTCGGGGCGGTCCGCTGCGGACATGGGAAAACCCGGCGGCTGGTGCCGCCGGGCCTCTGGCCTCCCGCTCAGGAGGGAATGTCGTCCTCGTCGATGAACCGGCCCTCGTCTTCGTCGTCGGTCTCGGTCTGCTGCGCCCGGCTGAGGAAATCCACCGTCTCGGCGACGATCTCGCAGCCGTAGCGGTCCTGGCCTTCCGCATCCTGCCATTTCGTGTAGTGGATGCGGCCGCGCACCAGAACCTTCATGCCGGATTCGCAATAGTGCTGGATGGTCCGGCCCAGGCCGTTGAAGGCGACGACGCGGTGCCATTCCGCGTCCTCGACCCGATAGCCCTTCTCGTCGCGGACGATCCGGCCTTCCGAATAGCGCGGGCGCGAGGTGACCAACTTGAAGCGGGTGACATCGGTGCCGGTGCGGGTGGTGCGGGTTTCGGGGGCCTGACGGATGGTACCGGCGAGGATGACGATGTTCTGCATTGTCTGTCTCCGTTGCTTCACCGGAGGGACCATTCCCTCCGACGAGACCCGGGAAAGTCCGTCGGGAGGCACCTGCAACTGACGCCCCTTGGCGGCAGCTTGCCCGCAAGGCTTCGGAGTGGGGCGGGCAGCCGCGCCCGGCGCGGCAACACGGTCCGGAGCCTGGGGGGTTGCCGGTGAAAACCGCACGGAGTTAGGGGATCGGACAGGCGGAGGGATTGGTGCGTCCGGGGGGCATGACGGGGACATATTGCAGAACGGCGGCGTTCTCGCCGGTACCGTCCTGGCAGAGAAAGTCCCCGGAACCGGCACCACCCGCGGCGGAGCCGCTTCGCTTCCCCTTGCTGGTCAACCTCGCGGCTGCCGTCGGAAATCCGGGTCGTTCGGGGCGGGAAGGATCAGGCTGTCGGGACGGCGGCGCGGAATGGCATGGCAGCCAACTCATCGGCGCTGGGTTGGATCGTCCGGCAGTATTGCGGAGCCGGCAGGGAGCGGGTCGCATCGCGGCGGGCATCCACGGCACGAAAGGGCAGGATGCGGAAGGCGGGCGTCGGATGGCGGTGGGGTTGGCGGCGATGTGGGATTTCCGCAGCTGGGAGCGTCTGGCCGAGAACGATGGGGGCGAGGGTCGGTTTGGCGGGATGACGGATTCCTGCCCGAGCGGGAGGCCCGAAGGCCCGGCGGTTGCAGCCGCCGGGTTTTCCCACGAGCGCGGCGGATCGCGGACGCAAGGCGGGGCATTGGCGCCGTTGACCGCCCAAAGCACCCGGCGTATCATCTGCCGGTCTGAAACAGGTTAGGCTCGGGAAGGTTGGCCCGGCCCCCGCGCCCTGCGGGTCCTTCCGTTGCTGGCAACGGCCCAAGACTATCAAGGCCCTGCGCGGTGCAGGCGCCGATAGAAAGGGCATGACATGAAACCCAGGATTTCCGTTTTGACGCTAGGCGTCGCCGATCTCGAACGATCGCTTTCCTTCTACCGCGACGGGCTTGGGCTGCCCACGAAAGGCATCGTCGGCCAGGAATTCGAGCATGGCGCGGTGGCGTTCTTCGATCTTTCCGGCGGTCTGAAACTCGCGCTCTGGGCGCAGGCCGACATCGCCCACGATACCGGATTGCCGATGCGGCCGGTCAGTCCGACCGCCTTCACCATCGGCCACAATGTCATGCGGCGGGAAGAGGTCGATCAAATCATGGACGCCGCGGAACGGGCAGGCGCAGAAATCGTCAAACCCGCGCAGGACACGTTCTACGGCGGCTATGCCGGCTATTTCCGCGACCCTGACGGGCATCTGTGGGAAATCGTCTGGAATCCGGACCTGCTTCCGACGGGCGATTGAGCATCCCCCCGGGAGCCACTGGCCCTGATTGGGACCAGTGGCCGCTCTGGATTCCTCGCGGCATCCCCCTTCCCCGCCTCCGGCATGATCCGGCCCGGCTCCGATAGGGTGGTCTCCGCCCCTCCGGATCATGCCGCGCCGTTCGCGCCTGTCGCGTCAGCCATAGGCGCATCTGCCGATGTCTTCGCCTTGTCTTGCGAGCCGGGCCATGCCCGGCGAGCGCGATTTTTTCAGCCGCGCCCTGCGCCGCAAACGCGCAACGGCCGCCGGTCCATCGGATCGGCGGCCGTGATGCTTTGGGCCGGCGTCTAGCCTACGGGCGCAGCGGGCGCCAAGATTCATCCGTCCCGGCTGGGCGCCAGGTCAACCGGCGGCAGCGGAAGGTGGCCCAGGCGTAAAGCAGCGGCTCCATGCCGTGCCACCAGTCGGCCGCGATGTCGCCGCAACGGCCCTCGAACAGCAGCCTGCCGCGCGCGGTGTAAAGCCGGAACTCCACCGGCAGGGCGTCGCCGTCTTCGGGCTTGCCTCGCGCGGGAACTCCGTCGGCGTCCTCGCCGAGTCCGATGCAACCGCCGTGATGGTCTTTCGTGACGATCCAGCGCATGTCGAAATCCTTTCCGTGAATCTGTGGGGGGTGGCGCCCGCCTCGGGGACGGACGCCCTTGGGCCGCAGGGGATGGGGCCTATGCCGCCGCCTTCTGGTCGCGCTCCTGCAAGGCCGCCATCCGCCGGCTGGCGGTGCGGTAATGGTCCACGTCCATTTCCACCCCGAGCCAGTCGCGGCCCAGCAGATGCGCCGCCGCCAGCGTGGAACCGCTGCCGCTGAACGGGTCCAGCACCAGATCGCCCGGTTTCGTGAAGGCGCCGATCAGCTTGCGCAACGCGGCAACCGGCTTCTGCGTCGGGTGCAGCTTGTTGCCGGTATAGGGGAAGTCCAGCACGTCAGGCACCGGGCGGGCGGGAAGCACCGGATCGCCCTTTGCCAGCAGATAAGCCTGCTCGTGCTCATAGCGCAGGAAGCGGGCGGATGAAGCATAACGCTTGCGGAACACCAGATGCCCGACGATGCGGAAACCCGCCGCCTTCCAGGCCTCGACGAACAGATCCACCTTGTTCCAGCCGTAGAAGCTGACGCAGAAACCGCCCTGCTTCAAAACCCGGTGCATCTGGGCGAAGGCCGGACGCAGCCAGCGGGCGTTGTCGTCATTGGCAACGGTACGGCCCTGCCGGTCGCGGAAGCGGGTCACATAGGGCGGATCGGTCAGGATGAAGTCCACCGAGCCGGTGCCGAAAGCCTGCATCGCCTCGATGCAATCGGCATTGATGACAAGGTTGCGAGGGGTGTTTGCATGTGCGGTCATGTCTCTGTCCTTTCGGGTTTGGGGCGGATGGCCTTGGCCCTGATCCGCCGATGGGCAGCGCCTCGCCGGTCTGACTTCGGGAAACGCATGTTTCCCCGGAGGCAGAGCGGAGAGGGCGCAGCCCGACCCGCGGCCGCATGGCTGGCGGTCATGGGTCGGGGCGCAGGGGTGGAGCGGCCCGCAGCCGCAGGCGAGGACACGGCCCTGCGCCCCGACGACGCCCCCGGGCGGCGCCTGCCCTTTGACGGCCAGACAGGCGGATGCGTGGCGGACAAACCTTTTGAGACAGGAAAGCCTTCGGGTCGGGGGTGAGCCGGGCAAGGCCCGGTCGAGGCCCCGGCACGGCTTCCGCGCAAACGCGATCCGCGCCCGGCGCGCGGATCACATCGGATCAATGCGACAGAACAGGGTGCGGCAGGCGGGAGTGGCTGAACGCAGTTGCGAGGACACGCTGACCTTCGACGCCGATCCGGTGATCCCTGCCTTGCAGGACGTGGCGGATCAATATCGCCAACAACGACCAAACAGCCTCGGATCAGGCTTGCGGCGCCAGTTCCCCGAAACCGTTCAGGTTCATCAGCGCGGCGATGCCGGTGATCAGGCCGGCGGTGCCGCAAAGCAGCTTCAGGGCGACGGCTGACTCGATGGCGTCATGGGTGACGCCATGGACGATGGCATAGCCGGCGATGATCGCCGGGATCACGAAAATCGCCCGCGCCGTCAGGCAGAGGATCGGGTTCTCGGCCTTGAACAGCACCATGAGCACCAGCCCCACCGAGAGCAGCGCAGCGGTCGCCGCAGCGAAGGCGGAGAGCAGGAACCCGGCCTCCGTCGCATGAATGAGACGGAATGTCTCGACCGCGACCATCACCGGCAGTGCATAGATGGCCAGATACCAGGCGATGACGCAGGTGAGAGCGCTGAGCATGACGGCAAGCAGGATCAGGGTCATGGAAGCCTCCGGACCGAGGGGATCGGGAATCGTGCACGACAGGCTGCCAGAAGATAATGCGCTCAGCCTGCGACCAGGGTTCACTACGCCGTTGCTGCGAAAGACAGCATTCCCAACACCCGGCGTCGGGTCAAGCGGACAGGCGGAAGGCTAAGGAGATGATGCGGATAGGCGCCCAAGACGGTCACCGATCAGCGACAAGCCGCCAGCTCGCGTGCTTGTCGCGGAGGCTCGGACTCCTCACCCCCTCCGCAGGATCTTCTCCATCGGCTTGCCTTTGGCCAGTTCGTCGATCAGCTTGTCCAGATAGCGGATCTCCCGCATGAGCGGATCCTCGACCTCCTCCACTCGGACACCGCAGACCGTGCCCTTGATCAGGGAACGCGCCGGGTTCACGCGCGGGGCCTCAGTAAAGAAGGTCTCGAAATCCGTCCGGTCTTCCAGCCGAGCCGCCAGGTCCTCCGGACTGTAACCGGTCAGCCACAGGATGATCTCATCGACCTCGGCCCTGGTCCGGCCCTTCTTCTCCGCCTTGGCCACATAATGCGGATAAACGCTGGCGAAGCTCGTCGTGAAGATCCTGTGCCCGGTCATCTCGCCTCCTGACCAAACCGCCCCTGCGCATCGGGCCATATCCAGATGGTCTCGTCGGCGAGGATCGCATCCACGACCGCTTCCGCCCTCGTCCTGGCACTCGGGTTGTCGCCCATCGCCATATGCCGGATCTCGACCAGAAACCCGACGACCTCGTCGCGGGGTGTTCCCCCGCGCAGCTGCGAGGCCGCCGAGATCAGATAGCTGTCATATTCGTCCGCGAAGGACAGGTTGGCCTCGTCGTCCCACCTGCCCGGCCGGCTTTCCGGGTCCAGCAATCCGATGGGATCCCAGAGCGACCAGCCGATATCGCGCAGCTTCGACAGTTTGATCCGGGGGTGCGGTGCGATCTCGGTCATGGGTCAGCCGGGGCAAGGGTTGGAGCATGGGCCAGCTCGGCACAGGCCGGCGAATGGCCGCAACGGGTTGCGGCCTAGCCAACCCGCCATGGCCTCCTTTCAGGAAGCGGCACTCACCCGCTCGACCTCGACGGTGACATGGGAAAGCGCATGGATCCGCGCCAGGCGCGATTTGTAATGCGAGGGCGCCTGCGGGTCGCTCGACACCAGCGAGACGATGGCAGCGTGATGGCCCGGCCCGACCTGCCAGACATGCAGATCGGCGATCCGGTCGGTCTCGGACTCGATCGCCGTGCGGATCTCTCCCGGCAGGTCCTCGTCTTCCGGCACCCGGTCCAGCAGCACGGCAGCGGAATCGCGGATCAGCCCCCAGGACCAGCGCGCAATCACCAGCGCGCCGACGACGCCCATGATCGGATCGGCCCAGGTCCAGCCATAGCTGCGCCCGGCCAGCAGCGCCACGATGGCCAGGATCGAGGTCAGCGCATCCGCCAAGACATGCAGGTAGGCGGCGCGGAGATTGTTGTCCCGCGCATGGCCATGGTGGTCATGATCGTGGTGATGATGCCCATGCCCGTGGTGATGGGAATGGTCGTCCCGGAGCAGCCAGGCGCAGGCGAGGTTGACCACCAGCCCGACCACCGCGACCGCGATGGCCTGGCCGAAGCGGATCTCGACCGGATTCGCCAGCCGCATCAGGCTCTCCCAGCCGATCAGCAGCGCGATCAGGGCCAGCACGACGGCGCTGGCGAAGCCGCCCAGATCGCCCAGCTTGCCGGTGCCGAAGCTGAAGCGGGCATCGCCGACATGGCGGCGGGCATAGAGATAGGCCAGCGCGGTGATCAGCATCGCCCCGGCATGGGTGGACATGTGCCAGCCATCGGCCACCAGCGCCATCGAGCCGTAGAGCGTGCCGGCGGCGATCTCCGCCACCATCATCGCGGCCGTCAGGGCGATGACCAGCCAGACGCGCCGTTCGTTGCGCCGGTGGTGCCGCCCGAGGAAGTCGTGCCCGTGGGTATGGGCGGAGATGTCGATTGCGGACATGGCCATTGCTCCCGCCGCCGCGCGGCTATTTCAGGTAGGTGCGGATGACGCCGATCAGTTCCTCACCGCCCTGCCGGCGGTCGGCGGCGGTCTCGGCCTGCAGCACATGCTCGCGCAGGTGATCCTCCATCACCTCGGCGGTCAGGCCGCTCATTGCGCCGCGGGCCGAGGCCAACTGGCGCAGGATCTCGCCGCAGGGCTTTTCGGCTTCCAGCGCGCGTTCGATCCCCTCGATCTGGCCTCTGAGGCGGCGGACCCGGGCGATCAGCTTCTGCTTGTCGCGGATGGTGTGGGACATGGCGGCGGCGATCCTCGGCTCCACATGGTATGGGGGACTATACTATAAGCGGCAGGATCGGTGAAGCCGGGAAATGGAGGAGGACAGACGACATCGACGCTGCCTTCGCGCTCCGGTATTTCGCTGAGGATGGCACAGAACATCTACGACAATCCCGATTTCTTCGCGGGCTACAGCCAGCTGCCCCGGCAGGTGCATGGACTGGACGGCGCGCCCGAATGGCCCGCCATCCGCGCCATGCTGCCGGATGTGAGCGGTCGCCGCGTGGCCGATCTGGGCTGCGGTTTCGGCTGGGCCTCGCGCTGGTTTCGCGAGCAGGGCGCGGCTTCGGTCGCGGGATATGACCTGTCGCACAACATGATCGAGCGGGCGCGGGCGGACACCTCCGATCCGGCCATCGACTACCGCATCGCAGATCTGGAGGTGCTGGACCTGCCCGAAGCGGCGTTCGATCTGGTCTACAGCGCGCTGGCCTTTCACTATGTCGGGGATTTCGACAGGCTGATCCGCATGATCCACAGGGCGCTGGTGCCGGGCGGGGATCTGGTCTTCACCATCGAGCATCCGATCTTCATGGCGGCGGCGCATCCGCATTGGACCTTGGACGAGGACGGTCGCAAGACCTGGCCGGTCAATGGCTATTCCATAGAAGGCGAGCGTCGTACCGACTGGTTCGCCAAGGGCGTGCTGAAGCATCACAGGACGCTGGCCACCACGCTCAACACGCTGATCGGCGCAGGCTTTGCGCTGCGGCGCATCGAGGAATTCGTACCGACAGCCGCGCAGATCGCCGAGATGCCCGCGCTGGCCGAGGAACTGGAACGGCCGATGATGATGCTGGTCGCGGCACAAAAAGCCTGACTCGGGCTGCCTTGCCGCGCGTGGCACTCTGGTGCAGGTGCTCCACGACGGGTGGCCGATGTGCGACGGCTGTTTCTTCCGCTATCCCAGCCGCCGCCAGAACCGGCCAGCCTTCGTCATCGTCGAGGCGCTCGGACTGCTGCAGCTAACCCTTCGGCGCCTTCGGCTTCGGCTGATGTAGCCGGCGCCGCGCGTTCGCGCGAAAGGCATTGCGCAGATCCTTGTTGGTCAGGTCCAGATCGAACCATTCTGGGTCGAAATGCCCGCCCGCCCATCGCAGCGTGGAGCGGTGCTCTTCGTGCTTCGGGTCGCGGATGATCCCGAGGAAATCCTCATAGCCCCACGGCCCGCCGACATCCTCGGGCGGCCTCGCCCGTGCGCCTTCCAGACAGAGCGCGTGGCGCGGCGCCGGATCGAGCGCCAGCCACTCCTCGACCCGGATCAGGTGCTCCCAACCGTCCCCAAAGTCATAGGCATAGGTGAAACTGCCGTCATGCCCGACGAAATCCTGCAGCCGCACCTCGGTAGAGTCGAAAACGCGGGGACCGCCGAAGCCATCGTCCAGCAGAGCCGGATCGCCATAGCGCAACCCGCCGATGCGGAACTCGTGCAGATGGCTTTCGGTCCAGCCGAAGGCCGCCTGCAGGACCGGATGCAGCCGGTCCAGCGTCCAGTCGCAGGGAACCACCAGCCGCCGCCAGATCTCCGGCTCGATCTCGGCCAGGGTGACATGCAGCCGCACCGCATTCGGAGGCTGGAACACCCCTGCCCTCCCCGGTCAGATGGCGAAGTCTTCGAAGGATTTGCCGGCCTCCAGAGCCCCGGCGATCCAGGCGGGCTTGCGGCCGCGACCGCTCCAGGTGATCTCGGGGTTTTCCGGATGGCGGTATTTCGGCGCCACGGTGGCGCGCTTTTGCGCCGGGGTCATTTCCGCCAGTTCACCCAGCGAGAAACCGTGCTGCTTTGCCACCGCTTCCGCCGCAGCGCGAGCCTCGGCCTTGCGGCGATCCTCGAAAGAGGCGATGGCCTTGGCCACGCTCTTTTCCAGCTGCTTCAATTCGGCCAGCGACAAGGCATTCAGGTCGATATCGGTCATAGGCGTCCCCCGTTGTTATGACGCCGGTTTAATCCAATGTGCCAAACGGCAAATCTCATCCCCATTTCGGGAGCGTGCAGTTCGCGGCTCACCGTCCTCGCAGCCAGATCTCCCTGAGCGGATGCCTCGTATCGATGAACAGACGCCCCGACGGTTTCAGGGCTGCCCGCAAGCGTTCAAGGGCGCGTTGCTCGATATCCGGGTGACGACCGTCCAGCGCCCCGACACGCATCGCAAAGGCGATGTCGAAAGGCTCTTCACCCGGCGGCAATGCGAAATCCTCGATTGCCACTCGCAGGAACCGCAGCCGGCCGGTGGCGATTTCGGCCTTCGATCCGGCCACCGCGCTTTCGATCGCCTTGGCCGAGCGGTCGATGGCCAGGACGAAGCCGCTCCCGACGCGGCGGGAAACCGCGCGGGCCGCCACGCCAGGACCGCAGCCGATCTCCAGCACCCTCTGGCCCGGTGCCAGCGGCAAGGCGTCGATGAAGGATGCGATCCGGTTCGAAATCCGCTGGACCATGATGCTCAGCCCTTGTCGGTCACCTTCGGCCACCAGGTGCCGAAGCACCACAGATTGCCCTCGGGATCGCGGCAGATGAATTCGCGGCTGCCATAGTCGCGGTCGGTCAGCCCTTCCTCGATCGCTGCGCCGGCGGCCTTGGCACGGGCGAACATCGCGTCAGCGTCATCCACGGTGATATAGAGCGACTTGCCGCCCTGCCCCGACGGCTGGCCCACCATCTCGCCATAGGCATCCTCCCTGTCGTCGCCGCACATGATCATCGACGAGCCGAAGGCCAGTTCGGCATGGGCGACCTTGTCGCCATCCATGTATTTCGCGTGGGTGGTGAAGCCGAAGGCCTTTTCCAGCCATTCGATCATCGCCGCCGCGTCGCGGAAGCGGAAGGTCGGATAGATGCGCGGAGCTTCCATCATGCGTTCCTCCTGTCAGATTGGGGCCATGCCCGGTCAAATGTCTCGGCCGTCTCGGCGTGACCGCGGATGCAGCGCCGATCCGAACTGCCGCTCAAGCCACTCAACCCCGAAGGCGACGATATCCTGCGCGTCGAACAGATGGCAGTGCGCGGCGCCGACCACGCCCTCGCGGTGCCGGCCGGTCGCGACATAGGCGCGGGCGATGGTTTCGACCGCATCCGGCCGGCCCTCGACCGCGAAGCAATCGAGGATGCCGTTCGAGTCGAAATCCGTGGCCGCTTCCCAGATCGTCCGGCCATCCGGGCCCAGCATCGGCATCTCATAGCTGACGCGGCGCTTGCCGGGGATGTCGGCGATGGCCTCGGCGTAATGCAGCACGGTCACCGCATCGAGCGGCGCCCCCAGCAGCAGGATCTTGCCGCCAAGGCGCACGAAGCGTTCCAGCGGCGAGCCCTCGCCCAGGGCCTGGCCCAGCCGGTGCGGTTCGACCAGGATGCCGGCCAGCGGGCCGACCGCGACCATCGAGGCATCCGGGTGGGCGCTGCGCCGGGCACCGGGCAGTTCTGCCAGGAACTGGTTCAGCAGGCCGAAGCCGCGATAGATCCCGGCGGTCCGGGGATCGAAGGCGGGCCAGTCGCGGCGCAGATCCTCGTCCATCCGGGCGCCGTTCAGCGTCTCCTCATAGGGCGAGCGGTCCCAGGACGCATATCCCATCACCGTGCCGCCCGGCCCCACCGCATCCATGAGCGCCTGGGCGACCCCGGCCGCACCTCCCTCGACCGGGCCAAGCGCCTTCAGCGAGGCGTGGACCATCACCAGGTCGCCCGGCTGCAGGCCAAGCCGCCGAAGGTCCGCCGTGATCGTGGCCTTGCCGTGCATGACCCTAGGGATTGTCCCTGAACCAATCCACGATGGCGGGCATGTCGCGCTCGAAGCCACCGGGGATGAAGACGTTCAGCAGACCGACGCGCTCGGCGGTGCGGTTCCTGAAGTCATGGGTCACCCCGGCCGGGATGCGCAGGAAGGTCCCTTGCGGCGCGTCCAGCCAGTCCTCCCCGGCAAGGAAGCTGACCGTGCTGGCGATGACGTAGAAGATCTCGTCATTGCCTTCATGCGCATGCGCGCCGGGACCGTCGGCGCCGGGCTCCAGCCACCATTCCGAGACGCTGTAGCGTGCAGCCGTCTCGTCCTCGTCGGCCTTGAACAGCGCCGTCATCCGGCCGAGGGCGTAGCGCCGTCCCTCGCCCGGCGGAAGATGCAGGACGCCCTTGCCGGTGTGATCGTCGCTCATCGCTGCCTCCCGATGGCTGATGGACCCCCGACAGCATAGCCTGCCGAGGCCCCGCTGTCAGGTTCCGAGCGAGGGCCGGTTTGCACAGCAACGCCCGCAGGCCCTAAGTCGCCTCCTGATCCGCCTTGCGCAGAACCACCCTCAGCGTGCCGCTGCTGCCACCGCCGCAGAAGAACCGCGCGCCGCCATCGGATTCCAGCCCCGAGACGCCGGTGCCCGGCGGCATCTCCAGCCGTTCCAGCACAGCGCCGGTGGCGGGGTCGATGCGGCGGATGTCGCTTTCCTCATCCTGCCAGGTGCCGTGCCAGAGCGCGCCGTCGGCCCAGGTGACGCCGGTGACGAAGCGGTCGGAGACGATGCTGCGCAGCACCTTGCCGGTCTCGGGATCGACCTGGTGGATGCGGCGCCCGCGATGCTGGCCGACCCAGAGCGAGCCCTCGGCCCAGGCCAGCCCGGAATTGCCGCCCTCGGGCGCGGGAATGGTCGCCAGAACCGCGCCGCTCTCGGGGTCGATCTTGCGGATGACCGGCCCGGCGATCTGGAACAGATGCCGGCCGTCGAAGGCCGTGCCGGCATCGGCGGGGATCTCCAGCGCGCCCAGCAGCTCGCCGCTGTCGGGGTCCAGCGCGTTCAGCCGCTCGCCGCTGGCGAACCAGACCCGGCGGCCGTCGAAACTGACGCCATGCACTTCCTCGATTCCCGGAAAGGGGCCATATTCGCGGATGATTTCAGCCATGCGTTTCATGGCTCCACCCTAGCCCATCGGCACGGGCGCCGGGAGTAACAAGCTTGTCGGGAAACCCGGCACGCTCCGCGCGATCCAGCGCCGGGCGCGGCCATGGCCGAACCACTCCACCCTGCCGGCCCGCCGCAGTTCCGCCAGCGCACGCTGCACGCTGCGCGGGCTGACATCCAGCGCCAGCGCCAGCGCCGAACTCGACCAGGCCTCGCCATCGGCCAGCAGGGCCAGCAGGCCCGCGTGATCGTCCTCGACCGGCGGGGTCAGCACGGCGATCCTGCCCCCGCAAGGCTCCAGCACGAAGCCCCGGCCGGTCGCCCTGATCCCGGCCAGCGGGGCGAGCTGCCCGCGCAGCCGCCCGATCTCGACCCGCAGCCTGGCGCGATGCGACTCGTCGGCCTGGCGGGCGCGAAAGGCACGCGCAAGCAGGGTTTCGCGCGGCACGTCGCCGGGCCAGGCCTCGGCCAGGGCGCGCAGCAGCGCCATCAGCACCGGCCGCCCGGTCAGCGGCACAACCGTCGCACCACACCGCAGAAAATTGCGGCAGGCATCGACCAGCAGCATGTCCGTGCCGAGCAACGCCTCGACCCCGGCCAGGTCCAGCAGCGCCTCGCACCCGCTTTCGATCAGCCGCGCGGCCGGGGCCTCGAAGGCCGCGCGTGCCTGGGCGACCTCGGTGGCCAGCGCGGCGATGCCCGTCTCATGCGCGGCCCGGGCGGCGCGGTCCAGCGCCAGCGCCGCATCCCCGGCCCGGATACGCCGCATGGCGATGCCGGCGGCGACCAGCCAGCAGCCGGGACGCGACGCCGGGGGCAGCGCGGCGGCATCCAGCCCCTCAAGCACCGCCTCGGCCTGATCGAGACGCCCGGTCAGCAGCAACAGCCGGGCCTGCAGGCAAGCGGCATGGGCGGCGTTCGCTCGGTCGTCCTGCGCCGCAAGCGCCGATCGCACCGTGCCAAGCGCCTGCTCCAGGCCGCCCAGGTCGCGCGTCACCAGCGCGATTTCCGCCGCGGCCAGCCGGCAGCGGGCGCGGGCCACGGGATCGCCGCCGAACCCCCGCGCGGCGCGGCGCAGCAGGTCCCGCGCCCGGCCAAGATCGCCCAGCTGCGCCATGGCGATGCCGCGCAGCGCCAGCGCCGGCGGGTCGTCTTGCAGGGCGACCCGCTTCAGCGCCGAAAGCGCATCCCCCGCCGCCAGCGCCTGCGCCGCCGCCGCAATCCCGTCATGCTTGTTACTCACGCCCGGATGCCGCCCCGTCCTAGACTGCTTCATGTCCCGCAAAGCATCGGACGGGAGGCCCGGAATGACAACGCTCACGGGAAAACCCGACCCGGCAGGCTGGCTGGCCCTTGCGGCAGCGCCCTGCTTCGCCGTCATGGCCTGGATCACGGCGGCCTCGCCCGCGCTCTGCCTGTCCGGGCCCGGTCCGCTGCCGCTGTACGGCATGACCATGATGTATCTGCTGATGAGCCTGTTCCACCTGCCGCCCTGGTTGCGGCTGATGGCAGGCCAAGACCCAACCCGGAAAGGAGACTGACCATGACCCAAGCCATCGTTTCCCGCGAGGCATGGCTGGAGGCCCGCAAGGCGCTGCTGGCCCGCGAACGCGACATGACCCACCAGCTCGACGCCCTGCGCGCCGAGCGGCGGCGGATGCCCTGGGTCCGCATCGACAAGCCCTATCGCTTCGACGGTCCCGACGGCGAGGTGACGCTGGGCGAGCTGTTCGGGAGCCGCGGCCAGCTTGCCGTCTATCACTTCATGCTGACGCCGGGATCCGATCATCTCTGCTCGGGCTGTTCCTTCGTCGCCGATCATGTCGATGCCGCCCGGCAGCATTTCGAGCAGGCCGACCTGGCCTTCGCCGCCGTCTCGCGCGCGCCGGTCCCGCAGATCGAGGCGGTCCGGCGGCGGATGGGCTGGCGCTTTCCCTGGCTGTCGTCGGGAGACGGCGATTTCAACTACGATTTCGGCGTGTCGTTCACCGAGGAGGACCGCGCCGCCGGCCGGGCGATCTACAACTACGGCACGGTGATCAAGAACAGCCCGGACATGTTCGGGGTCAGCATCTTCGTGCGGCAGGACGGCGTCCTCTTCCACAGCTATTCCACCTATCACCGCGGCGTGGAACTGCTGATGGGCGCGTTCAACTGGCTGGACCTCACCCCCAAGGGCCGCAATGAAAACGGCGCCATGAGCTGGCTCAGGCTGCATGACGAATATTGAAGGGCGCAGAGGATCAGGGCGGGCGCTGAGCATCCGGCGCTCTGGACGATATCAGGGCATCTGTCCTGACGATGGGTGCGGTACCTGCTGGCCGGGCAATGAATGCCCCTCGATAACCGCGAGCAGGGAAAACAGGTCGCAAGCGATCAGGGGACACGGCTTGCAGCCCCCGGCTGCCCGCCCTAAATTGCGACCATGATGTTCATGTCCACATTCTTCCCGCTGATCTGACCGGCCCTGCCGCCGGCGCATTCGCGCCATCAGATCGACACGGCGCCCGCGATTGGGGCGCCAAGCGGAGAATGCGTGATGACCAATCCCGAACCCACCGGCCTGACCGAGCGTCAGGTCCAGAGCTTCATCGAGGACGGCTTCGTCAGGATCGACGGCGCCTTCCCCACCGACCTCGCCCGGCAATGCCGGGACGAGTTGTGGGCAGCTGCGGGCCTCTCGCCTGACCGGCCCGAGGACTGGACGCGACCCGTCATCCGGATCGCAGCGATGTCCACGCCCGCCTTCGTCCAGGCCGCCAACACCCCGCTGCTGCACCGGGCCTATGACCAGCTTGCCGGGCCGGGGCGCTGGCTTGCGCCGCAGGGCCTCGGCAGCTTCCCGATCCGCTTCCCCTCGCCCATCGCCCCCCGCGACGATGGCTGGCATGTGGACATGAGCTACGGCGACAGCCCCGACTTCATGGAGTGGCGGGTCAATGTCAAAAGCAGTGGCCGCGCGTTGCTGATGCTGTTCCTGTTCTCGGATGTCGGGCTCGGCGACGCACCGACCCGGATCAGGCAGGGCTCGCACGCCACCATTGCCCGCGAGTTGCTGCCCCATGGGGCGGCAGGCGCGACACTGCGGCAATTGTCGGCGAACGGCTATGCCTCGACCGAGACCTGCCCCGAGGCACTGGCGGCGGGCGCGGCGGGCACGGTCTATCTGTGCCATCCGTTCCTGGTCCATGCGGCGCAACCGCACCGGGGGACAAGACCCCGCTTCATGGCCCAGCCGCCCTTGCTGCCCAAGGGTGAGTTCGACCCGGCCTTGCCGCCCTCGCCCGTCCAGATCGCCATCCGCAGGGCTTGCGGGCTGGCGTTCTGAAGCCGGCAAGGTCCGGGGCTCCGTCAGATGAGCGACGCCCAGGCATCGGTGACGACACCCTGCGTCTTCCCGGTCCTCTCCATGCCACGGCCGTCGTTCACCTTGCGACGATGAAAAGACGGCTGCCGTCGCGGATCAGTTCCAGCGCCGCGACGGCTCGGTGGCCGGCAAGCATGCCACGCAAATCCGCGACCGAGGAAACCGGCGTCCGGTTGACGGCGACGATCATGTCGCCCCGGCGCAGGCCGATCCAGGCCGCAAGCGCTGGTGATCCTGCAGGCCCTGTATCCGGCGCAAGTGCTGCCATGAGAGGGGCAGGCGGCAAAGCGCGGCCCAGAACCGCTCGTCGGACGCACCCCATGCTGCGTGGCCGCATTCTCCGAATGCTGCCGCTCAACTGGCGCTGCGGCGAAATCCTGACCAGAATTTCCGCTTTATAGGGCGGAACGGGCCTTCGATGGCTGGTCTTGTGCAACCCCTTGTCCGCGTCCGGCCCTGCCTGCTGTCATTTCGCGTGATGGTGTCGTAGTGATGGCAAAACGATTCAGGTCAGGCAATGCGAACTCATTTTGCTGCTCTTCTCGCTCTCATGATCGCCACCGGATGCGCGGTCGGTTATGGTGCAGTGGTCAAGGGCGTCGGGCCAGGCGATCTGCTGAAGCTGCGCAAAGGCCCTGGCCTTGACCACAACATTATCATCGGCCTGCCTGACGGAACGCGCCTCACCCGCCAGAACTGCGTCACGAATAACGGCAAGGTCTGGTGCAGGGTCTCACTCGCCGACAGGCCTGGTATCTCGGGTTACGTTTCAGCGGACTATCTGGCGCATCGCTGACAGCAACATGGTCGGCCCAAAGCTGCCGGTCGCTCGGACAGTATGCTGCTTTGCGGCATTCTCCAGAGCAGCCGCTCGTCTCCCAATGCAGCATGCACCGGGCCACGATGGTAGTGCCCCGTGACGGAGCTGCCGTTTGTAGGTGCCGCGCGACGATGCGCACCGCCGCCACAGGGCAGACCCGCAGGGCGGGATGCCGAATTCGTTGCAAAAGCATGAGAGCACTCGGGCATCCAAGGGCGCGGCACTCTGGAAGACAGGCTGCGACCAAAAACTAGGCACCAAGGCCTCCGGCGTTGCACTTCAAGGCCGGTGAGAGGCCCACCACCCACTATGCGATTTCCACCGCCCCCCCCCCTGTGAGACCGCAAAGCGAATAGCCTGACATGTGAAGACTGGCAGGGCCCCCTGGCGGTTGAGCACGGCTACAAAACCGCAGGACAAGTATATATACAGACACCAGCGCAGCAATTCCTGCGAGGGGGACACCGATATTATGAAACTTACACGCATTGAAGTCTTCAATTTTCGCAAACTGCGGTGCGCCCGTCTGGACATGTCGGATAAGCAGACTCTGCTCGTCGGGGCCAACAACAGCGGCAAGACATCGGCCATGAAGGCGCTGCGCAAATTCCTCAAGGATCGCGGCGGTATCGACACGCGTGATGTGACAGCCTCAAACTGGGCCGCGATCGAACAGATCGCGGGCGCCTGGACACAGGAGGCCGAGGCGGATCTCAACCCGCTCTTAGCCCAGCTTCCGTTCCTCGACGTCTGGCTCTATGCGGACACGTCAGAGCTCCACCATGTCGCGCATCTGATCCCCACACTTACCTGGACTGGCGGCCTGCTCGGCGTACGCCTGCGCCTTGAACCCAAGAAAGGGGTCGACATCAAGGCAGGCTACCTTGCCGCGCGCCAAGCCGCCGATGTGCTACATCCAGATGGCACAACGGCCAACGGTTTTGCGCTTTGGCCGCGCAATTTTCGGGAGTTTCTGGACAAACGCATGAAGGACCTGCTCGAGCTGAACGCCCATCTTTTGGACCCTGAAGGCTATACAGCGTCTGGACCAGTTGCGCCGCCGCCCTTGCCACCACTATCAGAGGGGATCGGCCCCAACCCATTTGGCGGTCTCCTGCATATTTGTGAGATAAACGCACAGCGTGGGTTCTCGGATGCCGGTGACGGGAAAGGCGATGATGGCGATACCGCTCATGCCGCAAGCCGAAAAATTGCAAGCCAGATACAGACCTATTTCCACAAACATATTGACCCCGAAACGGACCCTACGCCCGACGACGTCAAAGCGCTCATGGCGATTCATGATGCCGAGACCACCTTTAATGCCCGTCTCAAGAATGGCTTCGCCAATGCCCTCACGGAACTGGAAGAACTTGGCTACCCCGGCGGGCTCAACAATCCGAAACTTTCCATTGCGACGCAGATCAAACCCGTTGATGGGCTCGATCACCCAGCAGCTGTGCAATACGATATCTCGGGCGACGCATCCGGGGTGAGGATGCCAGAAAGCTACAACGGCCTTGGCTTCCAAAACCTGATCTCAATGGTGTTTCAACTTATGCGCTTCCGGGATGACTGGATGCAGGTGGGCAAGTTCAAATCACAGGTGGTGACCCCGGACGACAGGGGCATCGAACCCCTGCAACTGGTGCTGATCGAGGAGCCGGAGGCGCATCTGCATGTTCAGGTGCAGCAGGTCTTCATGGCAAGGGCCCACAAGGTGTTGCGCAACCATAAAGATCTGAAGAAGGAGGACTCGGCTTTTACCACGCAGCTGGTCGTGAGTACCCATTCGGGCCATATCGCGCACGCCGCCGCGTTTGAGGAGCTGCGTTATTTCAAGCGCGATCTGCCAGGTCACGGAGTTGTGCCCACGGCCACTGTGGCGAATATGACGGGGCTCTTTGGCGCGGACACACAAACTCGTCGCTTCGTGACGCGCTATCTGCTGAGCACACATTTTGATCTGTTCTTCGCCGACGCCATCATCGTGATCGAGGGTGCCGCAGAGCGGATCCTGCTGCCGCATCTGATCCAGCATCATTACCCTGACCTTGCTGTGGCCTATCTATCCTTCCTAGAGCTGGGGGGCAGCCACGCGCACCGCATGCGTCCCTTGCTCGAGGCGCTGGAAGTGCCGACGCTGATCATCACCGATCTCGATGCCGTGGCGAAGGTCGACAAAGACGGAAAGACTGTCACGCAATCGGCCCGGCCGCGCTCGGGGGCCGCTCAGACCACCGCGAACCAGGTTCTGAAAACCTGGCTCCCCGGGATGGTGGAGGTCGACAAGCTGATGGCCGCGCCGCCAAATACACTCTGTCATACCGATGCGGCCCGCCCCATCGCCGTCGCCTATCAGACCGCGCAAGAGGTGACGCAGGGTGCGCAGACCCAGGCCATCACGCCCAGCACGTTCGAGGATGCTCTTGCTCTGGCCAACCCGGAGGCCGTGAGGGACGCCGCAAAGGCGGAGTTCGCTTGCGGCATGACCCGTGCTTTTGAGAAATTCATCTCCGACGAGCCCACGCCCGAGGACCTCGCCACTGCGCTCTTTGATCGGTTGGCAAAATACCCGGATAAGGCCGCCTTTGCCTTGGATCTTCTGTACATCGAAGACATCAAGGTGTTGCGCGCGCCTCCCTATATCGAGAAGGGCTTGATCTGGCTTTCGGGCGCACTGACGGGCGGGGAGGGCGCGGCGTGACAGACGTGACCGACGCCACCCGCGACGCTGGCGCTGACGCGACGATCCGCGCGTGCCTGTCCCTCGATCAGCCGCGCAGCTTCTTTCTCTTTGCCGGGGCGGGATCGGGCAAGACGCGCTCTCTCAAGGACGCACTGGAGGGGTTGGACACAGAGATCTTGACCACCTTGCGCAAACACAGCCGCAAGATCGCCGTGATCACCTATACCAACGTTGCCGCAGATGAGATCACGCGCCGTGTCAAGGCTGATCCGGTGTTTCAGGTGCAGACCATCCACAGCTTCGCTTGGTCGCTCATCGAGGGGCGCACGGCTGATATTAGAGGCTGGCTGGAGAGCCGCTTGCAGACAGAGATTGCCGAGATCCAGGCAGCCCATGCGAAGGGCCGGGCGGGCAAAGCCCATGACGAACGCGTCAAGAAGATGGCCTCAAAGGCAAAGCGGCTGGAGCGCCTGGCCGAGATTCGCGCCTTCACCTACGCGCCCGTGGGGGACAATTTTGGCCGCGATGCATTGCAACATACCGAGGTCATTGAGCTTGCCGCGAATTTCCTGACTGAAAGCGAGACGTTCCAAAACATCGTTCTGGCGCGCTACCCGTTCATCCTGATCGATGAGAGCCAGGACACGATGAAAACATTGATGGAGGCGTTTCTAACCTTCGAAGCGCGCCATCGCGGCCGCATCGCCCTAGGGTTGCTCGGGGATACGATGCAGCGCATTTACACAGATGGCTTGCGTGATCTCGCCCAACGGGTGGGGGATTTCGAACAACCGGCCAAACAGATGAACCACCGCAGCCGCGCGCGGATCGTGGACCTGGCGAATGCGATCCGGCGCGACGATGATGGCCGTCAGCAGCAGGCGCGCGAAGACAAACCGGGTGGCACCGTGCGCGTCTTTCTTGCGCCAAGCGAGGGCACGGATCGCGCAGCCTTTGAAGCCTCCACCCGGGCGGAGATGGCCCGCATCACCGGAGACCCCGCGTGGCAGAACGCGGAGGCGATCAAGACCCTCACAATCGAGCGTCACATGGCTGCCGCGCGTCTTAGTTTTAGTGAGCTGTTTGAGCCCCTGAGCAAACCCGACAAGCTCAAGGACGGGTTTCGCGATGGCACCTTGCCCGCGATGCGGCTTTTCACCCACCGGGTCTTGCCTTTGGTGACGGCACAAAGGAATGGGGATGCCTTTGCCGCAATGGCGGTGCTGCGCGACGGCTCACTGCTGGTCGATAAGAGAGGTATCCGGGCGGGGCGCGGGGGCCAGGCCACTGGCCTCGACGCGGCGCGGGCGGGCGTCGCAGCGCTGATGACGCTATTTAAGGACGAACGGGATCCGAGTTGTGCCGAAGTGTTAGCGGTCGTGGCCGAGCACCGGCTGTTCCCGATCCCCGACCAACTTCGGCCCTGTTTGCCTGACGACAGTCCCGTGTCCCAGAACATGGTCGACATCCTTGCCGAGCTTGGTCCCCTCTTTGACGAGCTGGACCTGACCACGCTCGAGGCCACACCACCCACCGAAACCACCATCACCGAGGCCTGGACACAGGCGCTTGAGGCCCCGTTTTCCCAGGTGGCGCGCTACCTCGCCTATGTCGAAGACCGCAGCCCCTATGGCACCCACCAAGGGGTCAAGGGTCTCGAATTTCCCCGGGTCATGGTAATCGCCGACGACGTCCATACACGCTTCAAAGGCCTTGCCTCGTACGAGACGCTGTTTGGCGTGAAGCCCCTTGGTCCAGACGCGCAGAAAAAGGCGGACAAGGGCGAAGAAACTACGATCGAGCGCACCCGCCGTTTGCTGTACGTCACCTGCACACGGGCCGAAGAGAGCCTCGCACTCGTGCTTTATTCCGAGGCCCCCGACGCGATCCGCAGGTTCCTGATCTCCAAAAAATGGGTAGCCGAGGACGAGATCGTGATGGCTGTGACCCACGGATCATATCAGGAAGCTGCACCGCAGAGCTGAACTTGTTCATCAATGACCGCTTTGGGCCGCTAGTTTGGCTGATCAGCAAATCCCACCAACTGGCGGAACTGGGCTCTGAAATCTGCTGCGCCACCGTTGGCTGGGTGACGCAGGACGGTAGCCTGCACACCCAGCTCTTGCAGGTGATCTCTAGCAATATTCCCCACAGCAACAAGCTGACAGTCCTGGGCAAAGAGGGCTCTCAAACTCACAAGTATATCTGCGCTAGCCGCTATCTCAGCTGCGTTCGGCGTCCGATTTGATAGTCGGTTGGCCG